>JAEEGL015362224.1_pt1 | contig 48438 bp, 32 predicted proteins | sample 9134231 | NCBI WGS metagenome assembly JAEEGL01 (sample SAMN16246548, study PRJNA631951) | gut metagenome | biome: gut microbiome; feature: rumen; material: fiber-attached | host: Bos | place: Iran: Karaj | collected 2018-10 | reverse complement strand
TTCCTCACTGCTGCCTCCCGTAGGAGTTCGGTCCGTGTCTCAGTACCGATGTGTGGGATCTTCCTTTTAGAACCCATAGGCATCATCGTCTTGGTGGGCCGTTGCCCCGCCAACTAACTAATGCCACGCATGCCCATCCACCACCTATAAATATTTAATTGGATACCGATGCCGGTTCCCAATGCCATCGGAGTTTAATCGTCCTTTCGGTCGGCTATCTCCGTGTGGTGGGCAGGTTGCATACGCGTTACTCACCCGTCCGCCGCTCGCCGGCAAGTATTGCTACTCCCGATGCCGCTCGACTTGCATGTGTTAGGCCTGCCGCTAGCGTTTATCCTGAGCCAGGATCAAACTCTTCGTTGTATAAAATTTTAATTTATTTCGATACTCCAAGTCCGTCCGGCAATCTCTTTTCGGGGGCTTCCAATTATAAATAATTGTCCGCCTTCGTTCTTTTTTACGCCTTGTGCTTGCTGTCTTTTAATCTGTTCAAATATCGTCTGCGATTTTTGTCGCTGTATTCGGTCGTTTTCGAACCGAACAACGATGCAAAGATACGGTGTTTTTTATATATCCTCCAAATCTTTTTGCAACTTTTTTTCAAAAAAATTTCTTTTGGTTGATAATAAGCAAGTTGCAAAGGTCGATTTTTGCATCATTTTTAGTGAAAAAATTGCCATTCGAAGCGAAATTCGAATGGCAACCCCAAAAATTGTAAAAACTTGCTACTGTTTCTGCTCTTTGAGAAGTACATCGTGCGCTCCACCTTCGATGATTCCCGTAGAGGACACGAGGGTGATTTTTGCGTTTTGCTTGAGGTCTGTGAGACTCGTAACGCCGCACGAACACATTGTAGATTTGATTTTGTCGATTGTTACCTGAAGGTTGTCCTTGAGCTTGCCAGCGTATGGAACGTATGAATCCACACCTTCCTCAAATTTCATCGCCGCCTCGCCGCCCATGTCGTAACGCTGCCAGTTGCGGGCGCGGTTGCTGCCCTCGCCCCAATACTCTTTCATATAAGAGCCGTTGATCATCACCTTCTTGGTGGGCGACTCGTCGAAACGCGCAAAGTAGCGTCCCATCATCAGGAAGTCGGCACCCATCGCCAATGCAAGGACCATGTGGTAATCTTGCACAAGACCGCCGTCTGAGCAAATGGGAATATAAATGCCAGTGCGCTCATAATACTCGTCGCGAGCCTTGGCTACGTCGATGATTGCCGTCGCCTGACCGCGTCCGATGCCTTTCTGCTCGCGTGTGATGCAGATGCTGCCACCGCCGATGCCCACTTTCACAAAGTCTGCGCCAGCCTCGGCAAGGTAGTTGAAGCCTTCGGCGTCCACCACGTTGCCCGCGCCAATCTTGAGCGACTCGCCGTAATGGTCGCGCACCCACTTGATGGTCTCTTTCTGCCACTCGGAAAATCCGTCGGAGGAGTCCATGCATACTACGTCAACGCCAGCCTCCACGAGTTTCGGGATACGCTCCGTGTAGTCGCGAGTGTTGATGCCGGCACCAACGCGGAGCGACTTGTCGTCGTCCAAAAGTTCCAGAGGATAGGTCTTGTGCGAATCGTAGTCCTTGCGGAACACGAAAAACTTGAGGTGCTGCTCGTCGTCGATGATGGGCAGGGCGTTGATTTTGTTGTTCCAGATGATGTCGTTGGCCTCGTTGAGATCCAAAGGATAATGCCCTACGATGAGTTTTGCGAAGGGGGTCATAAAATCCTTGACTTTGCGGTCTTGAGGATCACGGGTGGGACGGTAGTCGCGGCTCGTTACAATGCCGAGGAGTTTGCCGTTTGATGTGCCGTCGTCGGTGATTCCGATGGTGGAATAGCCGGTCTTGGCCTTCAACGCAACCACGTCGGCAAGGGTGTTGTCGGGGGTGAGGTTGGCGTCAGACACTACAAATCCCGCCTTGTACTTCTTCACCTTGCGCACCATCTCTGCCTGGTCTTCGATGGTCTGCGAGCCATAGATGAACGAGATGCCGCCGTTTTTAGCGAGGGCAATCGCCATGTTGGAATCCGACACCGACTGCATTATCGCCGACGTGAATGGTACATTGAGCGAAAGCGACGGCGTCTCGCCCTTCTTAAATTTTACGAGAGGGGTCTGCAAATTGACGTTAGCGGGAGTACAATCCTTGGTTGTAAGTCCCGGAATGAGCAGGTACTCGTTGAAAGTCCTTGAAATTTCGTTGATTAACTGTGCCATGGTTTGAGGTTTGCTAAAAATTTTGCAATATTAATAAAAATATCGGATATTGCAAAAAAAAAATTAATTTCTCCTCACGCCAACCTGAATCCTCTCCTTATTATATATCTCCCATGCAAACGCCCGAATGTCCAAATCGACCTTCTCTGACGTAAAGTCGGGGACATTGTAAGAAAAGAAAAAATTGTCGTAGAAATCTTTGGGATTCTTCTGCGGCAGAAGGAAAGGCTTGGTGCTGTTGCCAGCCTCGTCAATGTGCGAAATAAACAGGAGATTGTTGATTTTGTCAACCCGGCGGCTGTTGAACACAAACCAGCGAGAATTGGACGAAAAATTATGAAAGGTCTCAGCATAGTCGGAGTTTGCCTCTTTAAGAGGGTGTATCGTGCTGTCGCTCAAATTCATAATATACAAATCGGACTCCTTGTGATGAATAGGAAACACACTATAATCCGCCACGCAAAACATCAAAAACCTGCCATCGTATGACGGACGCGGATGTGTGATGCTCTTTTTTACTTGCTCGGCGTTGACAATAGTGTCGAAGGTTGGTCCAATCTTGCCCGTAGTTTCGTCAAAACTGGTCTTCAACAGGCTGTAACGCATTTCGTTAAGTCTGCCTTCCACAATGTAAGGCTTTGAAGAACAATAAAATATCGTCTTGCCATCAGCAGAAAAAACCGGATAACTCTCAAAATCGTTTGTCATCAACTTGTCGCAAAGGATGAGTTGATTTTTCTCAATATCCAGCACCAATGCGTCGGAAGCCTTGTCGAACACCTCGATATACTTTGCCGTATCCTCAAAAAAAGTCTGGTGAATCAAATTGAGCGAATATGCTATGTATTTTCCGTTCGGATGCCAGTACGCATACATGCAATTCGCTATGGTAGAGTCTGTTTTGGTCTGCAAAAGCGTCCTCTCGCCGTCCTGCTGAATCAAAGTCGCCGAATGTTCGCCGCGAATATGAACCTGAAACTGCTTGGGATTTGCACGGTTTGGCACATGGCAGTTCATGCACTCGCCTTGTATCGCCATGCCGTCTATCACAGCCTCCTGCTCAAAGGTGTGGATGTCGCGCTGATAAATACCAATATGAGCAAAAGTTTCGTAGCCCGGCGGTATCAGCCTGTAAGTAAGACCATAATCGTCGAGCGGGTCGCTACTAACATATATATTAAAAGTGTTGTATTTTTTCCATACACCGTCTATTTTTGCAGTAACGGACACTGTGATTCCCTTGCCGACGTTTTTTTGCGTCAATTCGTGCCACCTCTCAATGTCGAAGTCGGCATAATCCCCTGACGAAGACATCTGAGAGCCATCGTCGCCAGTCAACTCCACAAAAACATGTTCCGAGTTTTTGACATTGAAATTGAGCGGAGCAATGCCAGCCGGTACTGTAACATCCACATAATCGGGGAATATCTCAGGCAAGACATCCTCTGTCTGCACGTTTTCAGGCACTTCGGCGCACGAAAACGTCAGGAACAAAAAAGGTAGTATATAAACAAAATACTTCATCTCATCGGATCAATTAAATAATACTTCCAAAATGTTTTTGAAAATTTTCCATCCTTAAAAGCCTTGTCGTTGGGATTCATGAGATAGGCACTGTCGAACTCGCGAAAATCGGCTATGACTTTCTGGCTTATAAACGACGGCACAGAATAATTATACTGTACACAAGCCGTCAAAAAAGCCTGCTGGTAAATTTCGGGAATGTTGGCTATGCCAAAATATTTAGTGAAATACGGGAAATGCTTCACAAACGTCATCAAATCCCTCCTCACAAGGCACGAACACAGCGCGTAATCCAATGCCATACGATTTTCGGGGCATTTTTCAAACAGGAAAACCAGCATCTGGTCCAGATGTGCATGAGAGAAATTAAGACCGTCCTCAAAACGCAACTTCAACATCCTCGCCCACTCCGGATTAGCCTTGATTTTCTCCTCGTCGTACAGACAAGACTCAGCCTCCAACGCCCAAGAACGATAAAACAAGGTCTGCTTCAACTTTTTCAAATACCTCTGCGCCACATCATAACGGCGGTTGAGCAAATACGATTCGGCTATACGCCTAAAAAACCTGCCACCGTATTTGCAATTCAATATCGCAGACTGCAAATCGAAATTGTAACGCAAAACCGAATTGTTCATGCCCAGATAATGACACGCCTCCGCAGTAGGGCCGCAAGACAACAGGTTGTAGCCAAAAGTGGAAAGGAAGCCTTCGTTGCCAGGCTGATAGAACTCAAAAAGCCGGTCTGTCAACTGGTTGGTCATCGCGAGGGCGAGGTTAACACCAGTAGCCGCCATATCAGAAGTCAAGTGGTTTCTGTGGGCATAGTCCAAGAGCCTGTCCCACTGCTGGGTACGGGCATAATAGTCTATTTTGTAATAACTGTAACTCTCGTTGTCGTATTTGACGAAGACACCGGCAATGCCCGCCGCAGCCACCACAGACAACAGGCAATAATCTACAACACGGCGCGCTTTTGCCCATGCTACAAACGGGACTACAACGCAACTAATCGCCACCAAATGCTGCCAAAACGGGATTTCCATGTGTCCGCGATAATAGTCGATGCCACCAAATAAATCACTAAACGGATAATTCCTTACCGGGAAATACGCCACCCAAAAAATAAAAAACACCAAGCCAAGCATCTGCATTGCGGCAATGCCTGTCGTATTAAACCTATTGGCGTTATTTTTGATAAGGTAGATGCTCGTCAACAATGCATATATCCATACACAATAGTTTGCAAACCAATATATTATAGGGAGCAACAGAATCTGCAACCATATTTTTCTCTCGTAATCGATACTGAAGAATCCCAATGCACACACCTGCGCCAAAAGAATAGAAACAGGGAAGGCGAAAAGCGCGTTGATATCACCCAAATATACCCACAGCAACACAGGGGTCAACAAATGCAACGGCACCACATTATATTCAGAAGTGATTTTTTGGCTTATCTTGACCGACAACAAAAAAATCGCCGTCAAAACTGCTGCAACCACCGCCGCGCCCAAATACGTATTATAAAAAAACTGAACCAGAAACTCACTTATATATACGCCCATCCCCCCCGGCAAAGCAAGATGCTCCACCAGGTAGTCCCACGAAAATAGAAACATCTGGTATTGCTCGTGGAAATTGAGCCATTCGGGATGCCAGAACGCCCAAAAACAAAACGCGAGGGCTGCGAAAACAGCAGCAATTATTTTATTAGTTTTCATAGCGCAAAGTTATAAAAAAAGCCGTCATCAACAAAAGTAACGACGGCTTTTTTTACAAAAGGGGGAAAAATACTAATTCTCAAGCCTGATGTCCTTGATGACAGCCCTCACGCCGCCAACTGTCCAGAAACCAGCGATATATATATGCGAGGGGTCCACCTTAACACCATTGTCCTTGGCCATTTTGGCAAGTTCGATTCTTACCGAGCTTGCGCCTTCAAATTTGTACGTAGCGCAGCCGTTCCAATAATCGTTGGCATCAAACAGGCGGAAACAAAATTCGTATGAGGTAAGAGCCTCGCACTCTTCCATCTCCACCACGAGGTATTTGTACGCCGACAAATCTACGGGCGAATCGTATTTCCAGCCTGCGAAACCATACTGACCGGTGGTAAACGTCTTAGCTTCAAGGTCAAACGTTCCAGTCTCGTAGATATTCGGATCAAACGTAGCCAAATCAAACAAGCCTACGACGCTGATTTTGACATCCTCCGAAAAATCACCGCAAATCACCTTCACCGTAGTCTCGCCGATGGCCTCGGCGTACAAACTACCGTCGCCCTTGTCGGTCAAAACAGTATTGTCGGCAATCTCGAACGACAAACTTTCGGACGCAGTAACTTTGTAGCCGTCCTCGTATTTCAACTTAGCAATTACCTTAATCGTCGCGCCCTGCATCACAGCATTAGGAGCGGACACTTCGATGCCTGTAACATTGCCATGGCTCACTTTGCCACCAGCATATTCAATATACCAGTTGTAAGCGGCGGTAGGACAAGCCTCGGGGTCTTCGAGGAATTTTTGAGACCTTTCGTCCAAAGTGGAATGGTTCTTATATTTTGCCAAAAGGTGCGGCGAGGTAAAAATCATCCAACTTACGTTGCCCCACTCGTCGGCAATCTTCTTGAACGGCGCGCCAAAAGCCGTAGTGGTAGAACTACCCCATGCGACATGGTGGTTTTCGTTGTACTCATGGGGCGACCAGTCCATCTCCGTTATAATGATAGGAGCAAAACTTGCCACACAACCAACGCTTTCTGCAAAGCCCGCACGGAATTTTTCCTCGTTGCCGTCAAGAGGCGTATTGAACTCCTCCGCGCTCACCTGAGCCGGCGAACCGTACCAACCCGGATAGCAGTGCACCGCATAGCCCACGTTCTTGCCCTGGATAGGATAGTTGGCAAACGGCTTGTAATTCTGCTGCCAGGCAAGACCCGGCACCCAGACAACATTGTCGCAATTATTACGGATAAGGTCAACTACATCCTGGAAATATTCGCTATACTTCTTGTCGCCGCCAGTGAAACTTACCGGCTCGTTGGCAAGTTCAAACATCACGTATGGATTGTTTTGGATATACGGATGCGAGGAAACGATGTCCCACACCTTCAACAGATACTTCTGGTAAGCATCGCCGTAAGACAACGGGCTGTCGCCGCATACACCCGGAGGACGCATCACCACAGCCATCTTGTAATTGTCGATGCAGTACTTGGTCATCGGTACAAATACCTCGTCAAGATACTTCTTGAACCTCGTTTCGCTAAAATAAAGGTGCGCATCAGCCTCGCCGCTGTAACCGCCCTTGGTATTGTCGATAGTCCAGTGAGGATCCATGTGGAGACGCATCCAGGTCATTTTCCAGCCGGAGTCCATGATGTCTTTGATAAGACCCTGATTGTACTTCAGACAGCCTTCCACGTCTTCGCCGCTCCATTTGGTGCCCTGCTCGTTGAACCAAGGGCTGTAAGTCTGTCCAAAGCCGTAGAGATTGACCGTATTGCCGTTCATGTCCTTCAAGAAGCGACCTTCCACATGGAAACCGACGTACTCCTCGCCCTTGGGGTTGATGCCCATGAGCCTGAGCATCTGGGTGGCGTACCTCTCGCCTATTATTCTGTAACCCTCAGCGCAGAAATGGAATCCGTCTTTGCCGTTGCCCTTGCAACCTTCCGACGAAATCACATACGAATTGGGAATCAAATCAGGAATTTTGGCAATCTGTGCGTTGTGTCCGTAACAGATGCCGCCCTCCTCCTGCCTCAACATCTCGCCTACAAGGAAAGGACATTTTTGCGGATCAAGGCCAAGGTCGGCAATGATATTGTCGTAAACCTTCTTGACCCTTTCCGGCCAATCAGACTGACCGTTGTTGCTCTCGCCCTGATGGAACAGGATGCCACGGATTACACCGCTTTTCTGCGCCTCCTTGGCGGCTGTGATAAGGGTCTTGTAGGGGTTGTTGTCGTACTCGGCGAGATAAGCCTTGTACCAAGCCTCATGGTCGCTCTTGTTGCAATACGCCTCGCAAGTCTCCTTCTCGAAGGCATCGATGGGCGCACCGCCGATGGCCACCATCACGATGCCGAGCCTTTCGCCAGAGGGCAGATTGGCTGCCACCTTGCGACCAAAATAGTCTGCCGGGGTAAGACCGGGAGTGGTGCCACCCGACCAACGAGCCAAAGGCGGGTCGGCCTTGCGCCACGAATAACGATCCGAATCGTAATGCTCCGCGTCGCCCTGAGTAACAATCATGTTCTTGAAATTGTCGGGGATGCCTATCCTGTCTTGATCCTCGATGGGAGCGTTGCCCTCCATGTTAGACTGCCCGAAACACAAGAAGATAGACATCTTGTCGTCGGCAGTAGGCTCATCGTCGTCGGGCGTGGGCGTAGGATTGACCTTGCTGGTATCCTTGCCAGAATCAGGATTCCATACCGTACTTGGCGAGTCGTCATCCTTGCTGCACGATGCAAACATCAATGCAGCAAGAAACGAAACCAAAAACATTCTTTTCTTCATATTGTCATTAATTTATAAAAATGTTACTCAATTTCGGCCAAACCTTCGGCAAAGCCACGGTAAACCTCTTTCCTCTTTTTGAAACCTTCCGTCCAAATGCCTACGGGTTCGCCGCCTCGCCAGCCTGAATAAGACGGCGCGTCGGTAAGACACCACTGGCAGAAACCATACTGCTGAGCCGGAGGAACGATTTCAAAATACTTCTTGATGATGAATTTGTAGAAATCAGCCATCTTCTTATGCTCAGCCTCGGTTACCTGCGATGTTTTGAGAGAACCAGCCCATTTGTTGTTGCCACGCACGTAGCCCATGTCGAGTTCCGACACACGGACGAGTTTGCCGGAGTTTGCCATAATCTGGAACATCTTTACGATGTGGTCTTCCGCGCTTTTCTGCAACTGAGCGTTTTCGTAACAACTGATGTGCATCTGGGTGCCGAGACCGTCGATTTTGGTAACGCCGTCGGCTTCCCATCTTTTCACCCACTCCACAAGACTCTTCACCTTCCAGTTGTCGTCCCAGTCGGATTCGAGGTTGTAGTCGTTGATAAAGAGTTTCAAGTCGTCAGGGTTGCCCTTGAAATGCTTCCTCGCCGATGCAACCACTGTGCGCACATATTCGAGGTCGCCCATGAACGCCTGCCAGTAGAACACGCCCGAAGATACGTTGGAAGGATCGGAGATGTTGTTGTTCTCGTAATTCTGCAAGTCGCAGATGCCGTCGCCATCGCTGTCGCCGCCAGTAAGAGCCTCGTTGACAGCGTCCCAAGCGGTTACAAAACCGTTGGTGGCCTCCATCATGCCTTGAATCCAATGATCCATAGCCCATTTGAGGGTGTCGCGCTTCTCCTCTGCGGTGAGGGGAACTATAGTCTCGTTGCCAAGATGGGAAATCACAATGCTCTCCACCCAAATATCGCCCACGAAGTCGCCAGACTGCAACATTGCATGACCGCCGCCTTCCACGAGGTTGTCCACATGGATTGTTACCTCCGACATCTCCTCTGTAATGTCAAATTTGGTGTTGAAAGTTTTTGACCATCCGCCCATCACAAAAGTGATAGTACCGGCCTGAGAACCTTTGATTTTAAGAGTTACATCATAGTTGCCGCCGGTCTTGGTGGGGATATTGTCTGCCACGAAATACTGCACACGGTAAAAATCAGCAGCCTCTTTGTTGTTTTTGCAATGGAGGAGTCCGTTGCTGATAGAAACATCGTAATCTACATTGTAATCGGCATTTTGAAATTCGCCATGCCACATGGTGTAAGACGACATGTTGCTGTAAGTCTGCTCCAAGTCCTTGATGAGAACCGGCTCGGCGTTGGGATCTACAACTTCCTTGCCTGCCATCAGACCGAGCAAGTAACCCGGCTGCTGCTGCGAATGCCAGGCGAGAGTATGTCCGTAAATGGTAAGCCCGGCAGCCTGTGCGTCGGAGCAGAACTGCTTAACACGACTGAAATTCATGCTGCCGTCGCCGCCAACCACAGAGCCGTATTTCATAGCGTTGCCGGCAACAATCTCGTCGAAGTGCGCCGATACGGTGTCCCTCACGCCATTGTTGTTGTTGTGAAACTCGCCAACATCCAACGCTCCCGAAAACTTGAAAATCGGATGCGCAGCCCTGTTGATGTAATCTTTCAAAAACTTAGTGTCGTCCAAAACCGTCTGCCCCTGATTGGGATCCACTTGGGTAGTGTCCGTATTAACTTGGGTGGTGTCCGTATTAACTTGGGTGGTGTCTGTATTAACGTCGGGCGTATTGGTTCCCGTAGAATCGGTATCCGATCCTTGATTTTGCTTGTTCTTGTCGTCCTTATCAAACGAGATAGTAGTGGGCGACGTTTTGTCGTCGTCCTCGCAGGCCGCTGCCGCAAGGCAAAATGCCGCGAAGGTCAATATTAGAATTTTTTTCATGTGTTCACTGTATTAAAAAGAAAGGGGACGGGTGTCATTAAAAATATTTAATAACTCCGCCCCCAAACTAAATAAAATTTTAAACTGATACAATATTATTTGCCGCTCAGACCCTCAGCAAAGCCCTTGAAGGTGAGTTTGCGACGGAACTGGTCTGTCCAGAGGCCTTTGGGCTGGTTGCCACTGTCGATAATAGACCACTTGCAGATGCCATACTGCTGAGCGGAGGGCACCTTCTCAAGATATGTCTTGATGACAAACTTGTAAAGGTCGGCCATCTGCTGCTGCTGCTCGTCGGTAAGTTCGTGTACCTGGAGTGTCTTGCCGCTCTTGTTCTGGAAGTCGATGTCGAGTGCGGAAACCCTTACGAGTTTCTTGCTTGCAGCCAAGAGTTCAAACATCTTGGTGATAGCAGCCTGCTTCTTTGTGTTGGAGGCAGCGTCTTCGTAGCAAGTAAGGTGCAACTCTGTGCCGATACCGTCAATCTTGGTCTTGCCGTCTGCCTCCCACTTGGCTATCCAAGCGATGAGCGACTTGCACTTCTTGTTGTCGTCGGCATCGTTGTTGAGGTTGTAGTCGTTAACAAAGAGCAAGAGGTCAGATGCATTGCCCTTGTATGCCTTCCTTGCGTCTGCAACGGCCATACGTGCATACTCTACATCGCCCAAGAGATCCTGCCAGAAGTAAGTTTCGCCCGCATCATTGCCATTGGAGTTGGGTGCGTCGGCATGCTGGAGCGGATAGTTGCCATTGCCATCGTCGCCAGACTCGGCGATAGGCTCGTTGATAACAGTCCATGCCTGAACCGAACTGCCGGCAGCACCCATGATGCCTTCAATCCACTCGCTCATAGCCTTGGTGAGGATTGCAACCTTCTCATCAGACGAGATTTCGCCAGCAGGAATCTTCTCTTCAATCTCCATCTTAAGATTGTCAAAGTAATATGTGGTCTGCTCTGCAACAGAAAGATTGAAGGTACAAGACCTAAAACCACCATTGTCAGTTTTTGCCATATCACCATCCAAAGTAACGGTTTTTTCAAAGTGTTGCCATTCGGTAGTGAAATTAACATCACCAGCGAATGCATAGTGGTTGTAATGGTCTCCACCCGGATCACCGTGAGCCTGGGTTGCTACCTTTGCTTCCTTGTCGGCCTTGTAATCGAATGACACTTTAATAACAGTACCCTCCGGATAAAAATCGGGAGTAGAGAACCACAACTGAGATTCGTAATCGTTAGTAACAACAGGAGGAACGGTTAACTTGATGCACTTGCTGCCATCAACGCCTTCGCCAGCAACAACATTTGCAGTAGCAGCAGCATCAGGACTAATTTTAGCAACAAATGCGCTCAAATCGTCGCCTTCGAGGTCGCTGTTTACGACCATGTTCTTCCACAAAGACTCCGGCTCATCTTCATCAGATTCAATAGCAGGAGTTTCGTAATGAATGACCTTGATTCTACGAACGTAGAAAGTGGTTTCCAAAGCACCAGGCTGGAAGACAACGTTACAACTTGTACCACCAACAGGTCCCGCGAAATCGAACCTCTCAGTCGTCCATGCATCAGTAAATTTGACTGTGGTGGAGGTTGATTCGCCTTCGCCCCAGCCCCAGCCCATATTCGCATTGAAAGAGCCAGTACCTTCACCCTTAATTTCTACTTCAATTGCATATTTGTCGCCTGCCACGGTAGTAATATGGTCGGCGATGAAATACTGATACCAATCTCCTGGGCTTACACTGTTGAGACCATGCACTGCATCATACTCAGGAGTGTAACCCATCACATACCACGGGAAAGAGGCTGTCTGGGTCAAATCGTCATCATAAACGGTAGTCGCAATAGGACCAGTTTGCTCCGTCTTATGGAGTACCTTTATGCTACGAACATAAAAAGTGGTAGCCAAACCACCTGGCTGGAAGACAACGTTACAACTTGTACCGTTTACAGGTCCTGCGAAATCAAACCTTACGGTTTCCCACTCTTCGGTAAATTTTACAGTTGTGGAGGTTGATTCGCCTTCGCCCCAGCCCCAGCCCATATTCGCATTGAAAGAGCCGGTACCTTCACCTTTGATTACAACTTCGATAGCATAAGATTCGCCCGCCTCGGTAGGAATATGATCGGCGATGAAGTACTGATACCAATCTCCCGGACTTACGCTGAGAAGACCTTTTTCTGCGTCAAATTCAGGGGTGTATCCCATTACATAATAAGGAAACTCAGTGAGTTTTGTCAAATCCTCATTTTCACATGCAACTGGTTCATACACAATTTGAGTAGGCAGAGTCTGCTGACCACTTTCTTCCTTCTCCTTCTCTTTCTCCTTCTGCTTCTGCTCCTTGATTTCGCGACCACGGTTGTCGAACAGAGCCTGGATGTATTTGGGCCTCTGCTGACCGTGCCAGATGAGCGACTGTCCATAAACTCCGACACCAACCTTCTGTGCGGTAGCAACGAAGTCTTCCACGTTGGAGAAAGTCATAGTACCGTCGTCGCTCACACATGCAGCGTACTGCATAATGCCGGCATCAACCACCTCGTCGAAGTTGGCGGCGGCGAGAGCACTTACATTGCCGCCAGCAGCGAGGTCGGAAGCCTTGAGAGCGGCACCGAGCCTGAAGTTGGGCGACATGTTGGATGCGGTCTTGTACGATTTCAAGGGATCGAGGCTGTTGAGTTCCTCCATCACCTGAACCGACAGCGGCACATTCTGCACCGCAAGGTTCTCCGTCAAATCGTCGGCACATGACGTTAGGAACAATCCCAACGACACGACCAATATCAGATGATACATAAACTGTTTCATAGTGTTTTTTTATGGTTTTATAGTTAACAAACTATTTATTGTCTGTATTCGAACTCAAACGGGTTGTTGGTAACGCCACGACGCTGGAGAACGAGGGTCTCCTTTACAGCGATTCCGTCAACAGTGTACTCAAGGTACATGCCGTCGCGATCCTTGTTGCCCCAAGCATTCTTCTCAGACAAATCTTTGTATTCGCACTTGCCGCCCGTAACAGTGTAGGCAGCGCCGGCTGGTGCAGAGATAGTGCCACTGGCGAAGTCGAGGACGAGGGAGTAGCTGGTGCCGTTAACTTCGGCATCATACGAAGCCTTGTCGAGGTTGATGGTCTTGGTGGAGACGATAGGCTCGTTGGCATTGCGGATGTAGTTGCTGCGGATAGCGGCATCGCCCTGCTGGTAGTAAAAATCGCCTACTGCCACGGGGCTTTCATGCTCCAACATTACAACGTGTATGGAATCCTTGCCGTTGAAACTGGTGATGCGGCGCAAGAAATAGCCTTCGTACTTGCAGATGTAATTGACACGGAAGAGGGTGTAGTCCTTAGGCAACGTCTTCCAAGCGTCAGACTTGGTGCGCTGAGGGGGAGTGGCATATACCTCGGTGTCGTAAGTGCCGGTAAGCACCCTTTCCGCGCCCGTCTGCGACTCGATAAACACCGGGATTACATACGCGCCAGTAACAGCCTTGGGGTCGTTGAAGAACGCCTCGGTAAACGACACTTCCACAGAGCCTTTCATGTCGCCATTGAACTTCATCACCTTTGAAGGGATGGAATAGTGAGTGGAGGGCATAAGCTCAATCTTGTCGCCGCCCTTGAAATAGATGTGGTCCAGAAGCGTGGCATCCTCTGCAATGGTAACAGTGATGTCCTTGCCGGAGTAAGAGCCGCCCATAGTGGTGGAAATCAGGCACTTGCGGTCGTTGTCGAGCTTTGTATCGTAGGTGTCGTTGCCCATCACCAGCGTCCTTGTGGGCGACTGGTAGGAGAAATAGACCGAGATACCGCCTTCATAGTCGTCGAAACTGATGTTGCCATTCTTACAGCCAACCAAGCCGGATGCAAGTGCCAACAGCGAAAACGATATACCTTTATAAAGATTTTTCATATTTCTTTGTCTTTTAAAATTTTTTAATTTAATTGACGGATACCGGAGTATCCGCCAATTAAAAAAATTTAATACTTAAACATTTGACTATTGCCAATTGTCGTTCTGCTGGAGTTCGGGGAACTTCAAGCACTCGCTGTAAGGAATCGGGCCATAGTACTGGTACTCCTTGTAGTTGCGAATCTCAACGTCCTTCTTGGTATATTTGAGCGACTTGTCGGCGTTTTCGGTAATCTCCACGCCCTTAGCGGTAGCGTTGAGCACCGAGAGATCCACCAGCCAGCGGCGGAGATCCCAGAAACGATGGTTCTCAAAGCAGAGCTCGAGACGACGCTCGTTGCGGATGAGCTCGCGCATCTTGGCCTTGTCGTTCTTGATAGACTCGAGGTAGGGGTCTGCGGCGTCGATGCCGGCACGTGTACGGATGGCCTTGATGACATCGTATGCGGAGAAGTCGGCATCGCCTACCGTACCAGTGGGACCAACAGCCTCGTTGGCAGCCTCAGCGTAGTTCAAGAAAATCTCGGTGTAGCGGATACGTGCGCCGATGTGCTTGAGAGTGCTCTGAGAGCCAGGGGTAAGGTTGATGTTGGAACGGAGAAGTTTCTTCAAGTAGTAGCCAGTCCTTGTGGACTTCTTGTTCTCCTGGTTGTTGGCATCGATGTTGGAGTTGCCCGACTTAGGCATCACCACCGAAACAGCCTTGCTTTCGTGGCCAATAGTGTTGCCGTTGTAGAGGATGTATGCGGTAAGCCTCTTGTCGCGATTGGCAAACGGATTATTGGCATCGTACTGGCTGTTGGCATCGGCGATAGGATAGCCGTTGGCCATCGGGAAAGCGTCCACGAGGTTCTGTGTGGGATTAATGAGACCATTGCCATAGAACGAAGGCGGATAGTTGCTGCTCTCAAGGCTATTGCTACTACCGTCGTTGAAATCATGCCAAAGGAGTTCGGTATGCTCGTAGTCGGTACGCTTGAAATTCTCCACATTGTCGCCGCCAGAAGTGCAGTCGTACCAGTAATAGCCGGTGGCAGAGAGATTGCCAGGATTCTTGCCTGCGTCGATAAGCACCTTGGCAGCATCCTTAGCAGCAACAGCCCAATCAATGCCGGTACCAGCACTCTGATAAGCGGGCGAAGCACAGAGGAGTTCGAGTTGCGACTTGATAGCGTTGATGATCTTGCCGTCTATCTTGCCTTTGTTCTGCACGCCGTAAACGCGGTTGTATGCACCACGATTGAGAGTGCCGTCAGCATTCAAGACTACAAGACGCCTCATGTTTTCGGGGATGGCATCCTCGTAGTCGGCATCGGCGAAGGTGTAGGGAATAAACTCAAGTGCGGTGTTGATGTCCTTCATGATGAAGTCAACACACTCCTTGAAGGTAGAGCGGGTCTGGATGTAGTTGCCGTCGGTCTCAAGCCTGTCGTGGATAGGCACACCCATGAGGGTGCCGCCCACCATGCCCGCATGTGCCTGGAGAAGCTTGAAGTGGAACAATGCGCGGTAAGCGTATGCCTCCGCCTTGAAACGGTCGTTGAACATCTTGTCGATGCCGATGTCGTCCTTGTACCAAGTAATCTTGTCGGCATTCTCGAGGAAGAGGTTGCAGTAGTGGATACCGTCGTAGCATACATCCCATACCGAAGTAGGGTTATACTCTGCCCTCCAGCCGCCAAGGGACATTATGGATACATCGGATAAAGGATTGTTGACAACAGCATCGTCGGTGGCCAAGTCAACATTAATTGGCGATGTAGTATATACACCACCTACCAAAGAGTACACCTGGCCGATAAGGCCCTGTGCAACCTTCGGGCTGTCGTACATCATCGACAACTCCTGGTTGTTCTCTATGGCGGGGTCAAACATGTCGTCGCACGCGCCACAGAGACCCGTAAGAGCCGCCAATGGAATAATATAATATTTTTTAAATTTCATTTTGTGCGTTGTTTAGAAGTTAACTTTAACACCTAAATTGTAAAAACGAGTCTGGGGGTCGCTGCCGACATTAAGATTGAGATAGTCGCTCTCCTTGGAGATGGTGAGCAGGTTGCTGCCGCTCACGTAAACCGACGCACCCGACAGCCAGCTGATGCCGTCGAACATGGAGGACGGGAAGTCGTAGGTGAGCTGTACTCGTGTGATGTCGAAACGCGAAATCTTCCTCAACCAGAAATCAGATGTTATGGTGTTAGCATTATCAGATGTGGTAAGACGAGGATACTTGGCATCGCGATTGTTCTCAGTCCATGTGTCGCGTACATTAACAGAGTACTTCGCATCTCCAACAGGATAGTAGTAGCTGTTGTCGCTAAGATCAGCATACGAACCCGTCTGAGCAATGCCCAATACATAAAGGGTGAAATTCTTGTAAGAAGCCGAGAGATTGAAGCCCATTGCGTAGGGTGCGCCTAAATACCAGCCGTTTACCTTGCCGAGATCCACATCATCTTTGTTGTCGATGACGCCGTCGCCATTCTGATCCTTGTACTTGAGGTCGCCAGGACGTACAACAGAACCAAAGGCAGACTGGTCGGGGGAGCTGGCGATTTCTTCTTCGCTCTGGAAATAGCCAAGGCACTCCAATCCCCAGTAGGTGTTGAGTTTGGTACCCTCACGATGCTGGTAGTCGTATTGATACTCCGAATCGTCGCGCTTGTGAGCCTTGCCGGTAATGTAGGAGAAGTTGACACCGCCGGCAAACTTAACCTCGCCAAAATTCTTGCGGTAATTGATAGCGAGATCCATACCCTGACGGAGATTTTCGTTGAAGTTCAAGCGAGGAATGAAGCTCGAACCGCCGTAAGAGAAGTACGAAGGATATTTGCCCGTGGGCTGGTAAACAAGACCGGTGAGAAGGCTTGTGTACGCCGAGAAGTCGAACGTCAAGTCGTTGTTGAGCATGCCGAGGCGAATGTTAGCAGAAAGTTCCTTGCGGTGTACGAAGCCGAAGTCGGGATTGGCAGCCTGCTTGCTCTGGAAGCCGTTCTGGTTGCCGCTGTTGCCCCAGGTAACATACGAGCCAAACGAATAGATGCCCATGTAGTTGTAGTAGCCGTCGATGTCCTCGTCTTCCTTGAGGTCGCTCGCGCTCACGCTAAGCATGAGGTTGGAAATCAAGCCCTTGTTGAAGAAGTCCTCGTTGGAGATATTCCAGCCCAAAGAGAGCGAGGGAGAGAAGCCTGCACGAGAGCCTTTTTTCAACTTGGCAGAATAAGGCACTGCCGCCGTGAAGGCTGCGAAGTAACGCTTGCCAAAATCGTAGTGGATGTCCAAGCCGAGGTTGGCATTGCTGGTGTTGTGGTACACGTCTGTAACAACGTTCTGCCAGCCGTTGGCGAGCAACATGGCGTTAACAGTGTGTGCACCAAATACGCGCTTGTAGTCGAAGTGTGCGAAGAAGGAAGTCTTACGGTTGTTGTAACGAGCCGAGATGTTCTGTACACCAGACTTCTTGTCTTCGTTGATTTTGGTGAGGTTGATGATTTCGTCCTTGCCGTTTACGTTGGTCCACTCGGGGGCAAACACTGCATACTGATTCATGTAAGAAGTGTTGTAAGCAGTGTTGTAGTCCATGGCCGCCATTGTGTGGAACGAGAGACCTTCCAGCAACTGCGAGAGGTCGAAGTCGAGGCGGAGGTCAAACTGGAACTGACGAATAGTGTTCTTGGTCTTGCCAGCGTAGAGCAGGTCGGCGAAGATGTTATTCTGGTCGGTAGAAGAACCTGCCAGGAACTGACCTTCGTAGATATTGTCGGTAACGCTGATAAGATCCTGAGCCTCGGTAGCATACTCGCTGATGTACGAGGTGGGGATGAACGGCGCGATACGGTTGGGCCTCCATGTAGAAGCCGCACTATAATAAGGACTGCCGTTATAGACATAACCCTTGTTGTTGTACAAAGTAACATTGGCGTCAACGGCTGCGGAGATGTAGTCGTTGAAGGTCATGTCCACATTACCACGGATGTTGAAACGGTTGATACCGATGTTGTCGCCTTCGCCCAGTTTCAATGTGCCGTTGGTGTTGTAGTAACTTACGTTGGAATAATAGCGGGCAAACTTGCTACCGCCGTTGATTTCTGCCGTAATGTCGGTACGGTTAGAAAACTTCTTCACGTAATCAGAAGAGTAGAAATCCACATCGGGATAGCGGTACGGATTGGTACGTGCCGCCGTGTTGTAGATGTCTTCGTCTGAATAGAGGGGGTCGAGTCCGTCGTTCTCACGAGCCTGGTTGTAATATAACATGTACTCGGCCGCGCCCAAATATTCGGGGAACGACTTGGCTACGTTGATGCCGGTATTTGCACGGAGCGAAATCTTCATATCCTGCTCCTTGCCACGCTTGGTGGTAACGAGGAGCGCGCCCTTGGCGCCATGGCTACCGTAGAGAGCCACAGCCTGAGCACCTTTCAAAAAGGTGATGCTTTCGATTTCGTCGGGCTTTACATTGTCGAGATCACGGGGAATACCGTCCACCAATACGAGTGCGCCATAGCCCCACACCGTGGTTCCGTTGTAGCCGCTCACAAAGGTGTAGAGGTTGTCGAGAGTGTTGGTGAAGTAGTTTTTGTCCATCAAGTCCTCCACATAGACGTAGGAAACGCCGCCGAGGATTTCGTTGGCCTTCTCGTCCTTGAAGGCGGTGTGTACTATCTTGTCATCGCTTTCCTGCTCAAGTACCACGGTGCCCAAGTTGCTATTTCCATTGATCGAAATCTCCTTGGTGGCATATCCGATCATCGAAAATACCAGAACACCGTCCTCAGGCACATCAATCGAAAACCTGCCTTCGGGGTCGGTCAAAGTGCCGTTGGTAGTGCCTTTCTGCATCACGTTGACGCCAGGCAGCGGTGTGCCGTCCTGCGCTGTTACCGTACCAGTAACACTGATGTTGTCCTCTACGACCGAAATACTTGCCGCATACGCACTGTTGCCAACGTTGGTGGCATCAAGTGCGAAGGCTCCAGTATTAACAGCCGCCAGAGTACAAGCCGTCAGATATATTTTTAATTTGTTCATGTTTTTCTTGCTATTTTATTGTCAATTGAAAATTGTCAATTGTTTTAATAATGGACTACCAGCCGGGGTTCTGATAGAAATCGTTGTACAGATACACCTCGTTATCCATGAAGGGGAACCAGTAGTGTTTTGCAGTGTATTTGCGCTCCACTATCGGATTCGCTTTATCCAGTTTGTAACCGGTAACTTCTGCCTCAGAGGGATCGTTCTTGGTGTACCAGTCTGCATCGTTAACACGCTTGAAGGATGCACCGAGTTTCACGTTGTAAGGACTTTCGGTGAGCAGAAGCCAGCGCTGGAGGTCGTTGAAACGGAAACCTTCGAATGCAAGCTCGCAAGCACGCTCGCGACGCACGCAATCCATAAACTTGTTGCCGTTGGCGTAGTCGCCCGAAACGGGATCCACACCTACCCTTGCACGAATCTTGTCGATGGCATCCTTAGCGGTAAGGTTGCAAGAACTTGCCTTGTAGCTGCTTCCCGATGCTGCCGCACCTGCCTCTGCATACATCAGATATACGTCAGCAAGACGCAGATAAGGCATGTAGGGGAAGAAGCCCTTAGCCCAAGAGTTCCACTGATCGACCTTGTTCCACTGGTGCGGCACAAGTTTCTGCAAGAAATAGCCGGTCCTGCTGCCCTTGCCTTCTGCGCGCATCGAGCCGTATTCCTCTTTCTCGCCTTCGTCATCAAGCCTTACATATACGAAGTCTTTTACGTCGGAAGAAGAAGCATCAGCAATGATGTACTTGACGCCGTCGAAGATGATGTCGTGGTAGAAACGCGGGTCGCGATCCTTGAAGGGGTGTGTAGCGTCCCAGCCGGAGGCGGGGTCGTCGAGAGGAAGACCGTTCTTCATGCCGTATGCGTAGTCGATGTAGTTGGCAGTAGGAGTGATGGCGTTGCTACCACAGGCAAGACCGTTAACCTGCGGACCCCAATAGTTGGCCCAGCCCCATGCTGCAGCATTCTGCTGGTTGAAAGGAGTGCCCCTCATCATAGCCTCTTTGGCACCCGGCTGCTTCCAGTTGGAATTGACGGTGTAGAAGATGTCGTCGTAGTTGTTGGTAGTGGAAGTGTTGTTGTGGTCGGTCAAGTCCTTGATAGTAGCATAGTCGTAGTCTGCCAATTCGTAAGGAGTCTGACCGCTCTCTACAAGCGCGATGCACTGGCCAAGAGCCTCGGCTGCTTCTTTTGCAAGTTCCGTATTGTAGTTGTAAGTGTTGCTCTTTGAGCCACCCAAGAGTTCGTTGTTGCCGCCTTCTTTGGTCTGCTCAGCCAGCGGACTTGCAGCAAAGAGGAGCATCTTGCCCTGATAAGCAAGGGCAGTAGCCTTGGTGATGCGAAGACCGTTCTTGCCAGCAGTAGCAGTACCAGCCGACGACTTGTCCCAGTCGTTGGGGAGATACTTGGCAGCCTCGCCAAAATCCTTGGCAGCCTTGATGGCACACTCCTGATAAGAAGGACGTTTGAGCCTTTCGCTACCATCGAGCAATGTATCAACGTATGGGATGCCGCCCAGATAGTTCATCACCTCCTCGTGCCACCATGCGCGGAAGAAGAGGAGCTGACCCCTGATGGCGTCTTTCTGCTCCTGAGTAGCGTCCACGAGCAGATCCATGTTAGCAAGACCAAGGTTGGCCTTACGGATGCAGTAGAACGAACCGCGCCAGATGTCGTGGAACATACGTCCGTTGTTGCGCGCTTCCCAGCCGTTGTTGTTGTTGCGGAAGAACGAGCCGCCCCACGCGCCACCTTCGCCAAACCAGCCACGGAAGTTGCCGGCATCAAGCTGACGGGTTACGAAATGTCCGCAGGAGGAGGGCACGTACTCGTCCTCGCCCCAGTTGAAGGCGGTCTCCCAGTAGAGAATCTCCTTGTGGGGAACGTTGGTGTAAATTTCTTCGACAAAGCCCTGGAAATTCTTAAAGTTTTGGAAGGCGGCCTCTGTCGAAACGTCGGAGTCGGGCTCCTTGTCGAGGTAATCGGTGCAACTCGTAAAGCCACCACCTACTGAAAGAGCCAGAGCAAACGACATTATATTGAATAATTTTTTCATAATTGCTCTAATCGTTTTTTACAATGAGAATTTCAAACCTAAGGTAAACCTCTTAACAGTAGGATACTGACCTTGGTAACCTACACCGGAGAGGTTGCTCTCGCGGTCATCAGGCATCTTGGTATATACCCAAAGGTTGTTGCCGTTCAAATAAATCTTTACGTTTTTGAATGTGTAGCGTCCTACCTTCAAAGAAGCAAAGGTGTAAGAGATTTCTGCATTCTTAAGACGGAGATACGAAGCGTCGTAGAGGAACTGCGTGCCGTACCTGTTGGCGTCGGAAGTAAGGTAACGCGGGGTTGTGAGGTCTGCGCCTTCGTGGTCGTTGGCCCACCATGTACCGAGATCATACACATTGTCCATGTGGTTGTTGCCAAAAGAACCGAGTGCTACATCACGGGTTACATTGTTGACACCATAGAACTGTACAAATGCAGCCCAGCCTTTGTAGTTGACACCGATGGTAGCATTGTAAGTGTTCTGGGGGATGTTGGAGTAATTAATAGGTGCGCTGTCGTCGTTATTGATTACGCCGTCGCCGTTGAAGTCGATGTAGTAGTAGTCGCCAGGAATCTTCATGTTGTCCTTGGAGTCAAACTGCGGGCTTGCATATACGTCGTCGTAAGTCTGCAAGAAGCCGTAGTCGAGTTGCGAGCGAGTCTGTCCGATAGCGTAGCCGGCCTGCTTGCGGTAAGAAGGAAGCAACTCCTTGTCCTCACGGTTGATGATTTCGTTCTGTGCGTGCGACATATTGAGGTTTGCCCATACAGAAAGACCCTTCACAGCCTTAATCTGCTTGTCAAACTTGATTTCCCACTCGTAGCCCCTTGTCTTTACCTCGCCGAGGTTGGCGGTAGGAGCCGACATACCGAAGTAAACAGGCACTGCACGGTCGCCACCACCGATGATGATGTCGGTACGATGGTCGCGGAATACGTCGAAGCTACCACGGAACATGCCTTTGAGGAACGAATAGTCAACACCGAAGTTGAGTTTTCTTACGACCTCCCAGTGGATGTCTTCGTTGCCCACTGCATTCTCAAAGTAGTATTGGTAGATACTTTTCTGGTTGTTCTCGTCAGGATAACCATTCATAAGAGCGTTGCCACCCATGCCCCATGTGGAGAGGTAGAGCCAACGACCGTTGTAGGAGTCGTCGCCGATTTCGCCGTAGGATGCACGGAGTTTCAAGTTCTCGATGGTGCCGCTTTCACGCAAATTGTTCATGAAAGGTTCGTTGGAGATAGTCCAGCCCAATGCGCCAGAATTGAAGAATGCAAAACGGTTGGCATCAGCAAACTTCTCTGAACCATTGTATGCGCCGTTGTACTCGAGGAAGTAGCGGTTGTTCCAGTTGTAGGTGAGACGGAAACACCAGTTTTCCCTCAGACGCGGGATTTCAGAACCGAAGGTCTGCTCCTGACGCTCAAACAAACCCATGAGGGTTACGTTGTGCTTGTCGAAAGAGCGGTCGTAGTTAAGACGGAAGGAGTAGTTCAAGTTCCTATAAGGAGCGGCCGACCAGTGGTTGATGTTGCCGTCTGCGGTAGTCCATTCCACGGGGTCTGCGAAGTCGTACTTGTTGGTAGCGTCCACGCCTTCTGCCGGGGTGATGAGTGCAAGACCAGTGTGGGGATCAATAATCTTGGTCTTGGGATCGTGGTAGAGGTCGGTAACACCGCGCTCCTTTTCAGTAAAGCGGTTGTCCCAAGAAATCAAGCCAGTGAACGAAAGACCAGGAGTGATAAACTTCAAGTCTTGTTCGAGGATAACGTCAGTAGCGATGTTGGTGGTGGTGGTGAGATTGGTACCGTCGCCGTAAGCCATGTTGCGCTCGGAGTTGGTTGCATTGGTAAAACCACTCGCCCATCCCATATTTGCGCCCCAGCTGCCATCTTCGTACCTCGGTACATAGATGTTAGGAGCGATGTTGTATGCGCCTGCCCACTGCTGAGAGAGAGCCCAGTCGCCAAGGCCAGAGTATCCGTTGTTGGACCACGGAGTGTTCTGCAAGCCAACGCTACCAGCAAGGTTGGTCTTCAAGACAGTGGTCTTGGTGATGTTGAAGTCGAGGTTGGAACGCACGTTGATACGGTTGTAAGCGTAACCGCCCTTGTATCCACGGTTGTTTTCGAACCTCTTGAACATATCCGACTCGTTTACCCAGTCGAGAGAAGAGTAATAACGTACAAACTTGCTACCACCGGCAATGTTTACGTTTGCGCTGTACGACATAGCGTGCGACCTAAACAACTCGTCCTGCCAGTCAACGTTAGGATAACGCTCTGTGAGCAGGTTGCCGAGTTCGTCCCTTTCGCCTTCGCTGCGATAGCGATAGTTGTTGATAAACGCTTGGTTCTCAATGTTGGCCCAGCTTGAAGGTTCGAGGTTGAGCTCGTTTTCGATAGCCACGTTCCTTGCCATGAGCGCGTCGTAAGAATCGAGTTTGCCAGGCAACTTGCTGACCACCTTCATAGTAGTAGTAACAGAAGCGTTGATCTGTGCGCGACCTTCGTTACCACGTTTGGTGGTGATGATGATGACGCCGTTGGCACCCTTTACACCGTAGATGGCGGTTGCGGATGCGTCCTTCAATACGGAAATGCTTGCCACGGAGTTTACGTCCACGCTGCTCATGGGACGCTCGATGCCGTCCACGAGAACGAGAGGAGCCGAGGAGTTCCAGGAGCTGGAACCACGGACAACGATGTCGGGGTTCTCCTGACCCGGCAGACCAGTGGACTGCATTGTTACGAGGCCGGGGAGGTTACCCGTCAAAGCCTGTCCCAAGTCGGGGACACCAGCCGCCCTCTGGAGCTGCTCGCCCGTGGTCTGGGTGATAGCACCTACCACAGAGGCCTTCTTCTGCTGACCGTAGCCAACGACTACGACCTCTTCGATTTCCTGGGTGCTTTCTTTGAGCACCACATTGATTTGCTTTGTGCCTGACACGGTGAACTCCTGCTCGTCATAGCCCATAAAACTGAATGTAATCGTCGCTCCGTTCTGTACATTCAGTCTGTACCTACCGTCCAGGTCCGTGATAGTACCGTTGGTGGTACCTTTTTCAAACACGTTTACGCCAGGAAGCGTGTTGCCACCCTCGTCCGTAACGACACCGCTCACCGAAACCTGCGCGAGCAGGTCAAGCGATAGCGTCATCAGGAAAAGAAGCAATACGAACTTCCTTAACTGGATTGTTTTACTTTTCATTTAAACTTAAATGTTTTGTTTGAGAAAAAAAATAATTGTGGTTAAGATTTTTCTGAGATCAAGAGTTTAAAAACCCATGATACTCCATTTATAATAAGGAGTGGGAACTCTATTGCCGCATACCTTGGACAATGCCTCAGGTTGATAGCGCAGGCGGCTTGCGCTTTTTTGTGTGTCTGTTCATTTTTTATTTGCATTTAGATTGGCTTAGTAAGTTTTTTTGTCCATTTTTTGTCAATTTTTTTTGCCGCCGTACCGACATACGACGCCTTAAAAAAAACTTTACAAATTAACAGACAAATCGGAATTTTACCAATTTTTAACGTTACATATATTTTTGCTGTTGTTACAAAAAACGCGAAATCGCTTTTAAAAATAGTACATCTATTTTTTGTAATGTAACATCAAAAAACGCAACTGACTGATAATTAGTAGAAGTTACATTTATTAAAACCTGCAATAACGCCTTCTATCTACTGTTAAGAAGATGCAAATTTCTTAACAATAAGTTTAAATTACGAAATCAGTTCGTCATCCTCCATCGGCATCTGCTCTATGGTGGCGTTGTCTGACATGTACGCCGACGGCGTGCAGCCAAACCGTTCCTTGAACACAGTGGAGAAGTAAGCCGTGGACACGAAGCCAACATGCTGCGCCACTTCGGAGATGTTGCTGTGCTTGACGCGGAGAAGTTTCAAGGCGCGATTGAGCCTTACGTTGCGCAGGAAGTCGATGGTTGACTGGTTGGTAAGTTCTTTGAGTTTGCGGTGGAGGTGCACACGGCTGATGCCCACCGACTTGGCTATCATATCTACGGTGAGGTTGGGGTTAGACATGTTTTCGTTGATTACCTTCAACACCCGCGTCAGGAGTTTCTTGTCGGGCGATTCTGTCATCGGGACGTCTTTGTTGTCCTTGGTGTCTGCCTCGCCGCTGCCCTGCCGCCCAAGGTAATTGTTGCGGAGGGTAACATTGCGCTTGAGGAGGTTGGTAACGGTATGCAGCAGCACCGAAAGGTTGAAAGGCTTGGTGATGTAAGCGTCCGCGCCAATGTCCAACGCCTTGATGCGGGCGGTGTCTTGCGAGGCGGCGGTGAGGAGAATCACGGGGATGGTGTTGGTATCCACATTGCGCTTGATTTTGGCGCAAAGTTCGATGCCGCTCATCTTGCCCATCATCACGTCGCTGATTACGATGTCAGGCTTGTTTTTGGTGATGTACGGCAGGGCGGTCTCGGCATCGGCGAAGTCCTGCAAATAGAAATAATTGCCGAGTTCCTCGATGATGTACTTGCGCAAATCGTCGTCGTCATCCACCACCACCATCCTTGCGGTCTTCCTGATGTAGCGGCGGAACTCCTCGTCTGTCGGCTCCGAATCCAGATCGATAACATTCTGCATATATGCCGACTTGGAGGTCTCGTCGCGCTCATAAATCTCGTCGTCGCTCAGATGCGCACGTCCGAGGGGCAGGGTGATTTTGAAGGTGCAGCCAGCCTCGCCTTCGGGGTTGTTTTCCGCCCTCACGTCGCCATGGTGCAGGGTAACGAGTTTGCGCACGAGGTACATGCCGACGCCGGTGCCCACCATGGAGATTTTGTGATTGTTGTCGCCCTGATAGAAAAGGTCGAAGATATGGTCGATGTCTTCTGGCGCAATGCCGGTGCCCTGGTCGCTGACGTCGATGCCCACATAATTGTCGTTGAGCCTGTGGATAGACAGCACCACCTTGCCGCCCTGCGGAGTATATTTAAAGGCGTTGGAAAGCAAGTTGACAACCACCTTGTCAAAATTCTTAGGGTCGATGTAAGCCTCTATCGCCTCCTCCTCGGCCTCCAACTCAAACGCGACTCCAAGCGTGGAGGCGTATTGCTCAAAAGATTCGTAGATGCCACGGCAAAACGCCACGAGGTCGGTCTTTTCGTATTCGAGCCTCAACTGGTCGCTATCAATCTTGCGCATGTCGAGCAGTTGGTTGATAAGGTTGAGGATGCGCTGCGCGTTGAGCCTGATAGTACGGTAACTGCGCTGCCTTACGGCGTCGTTGTCCATTTCCATTAGTTTGTACAACGGGCTTATTATCAAGGATATGGGCGTGCGTATCTCGTGCGAAATGTTTGTAAAAAACTCTATGCGCGAGTCGTTGAGTTCCTTTGCGCTCGACACCTCTTTGAGATGGCGGCTTAGTTGCAAACGACGCCTTATAGTGAAAGCCACCGCCACCAGCAGACCAATCACAAGCATCGACAGCAACACATAGAACCAAGTGCTGCGATACCACGGAAAATCTATCACGATGGTAACGGCGCACACATCGGAGGTAGTGATATTGTCGGTAACGCACGTCTCGAGCGTATGCGTGCCGGAACCCACCTTGGCGAATGAAACACGGTTGCCCGAAATAGTCTGCCACTGCCCGCCGTCAAAACGGTACGAGTATATAAGACGCTCCTGGTTTTCGTACTCCATCGCCGAAAACTCCACCTCAAACGAATTGTCAAAATAGGCGAGATGGTACGTCTTGGCATACATCACCGACGTATCCACCACATAATTATCACCCGACTTAAATCCCTTATACACAGGCATATTGTCGATTACAAAATTGACCACCCGCACCGACAAATCCTTGTAGTGGGCGCGACGCTCGAAGGGGAAAAATCCTATCAAACCGTCCACCGAGCCAAACAATATGCGCCCGTTGTTGGCCACATGAACCGCGCCGGGCATAAACTCGTTGCAATACAAGCCGTCTGCCGCAGTATAATTGGCAAACTTGCCGGTAGCGACATCGAGGCACGACACGCCCGACTTGCTGCTCACCCAAATATTGCCGTCCTTGTCGCAAGCGATGCCTGTAATGGACGTGCCGGGCAGCCCCTCAGCCATGCCGTACCGCTTGAATTTGCGCGTCTCCACGTCAAATTCGTAAAGTCCGTCGGTAGTGCCCACCCAGATATGACGGTCTGGCGCCTCGCAGATATAATTGACCACGCTGCCCTCCATCAGGCAGTTGACCCCGTAGGTGCTTACAAAATTCTCAGTGTCTAAATCCATACACGAAAATCCGGAATACGAGCCGATGTACAGTTTCCTGTCAGACGAAATCATCATGCATATCACCCATGTGTTGCTTATCTGGTTGACGGAAAAATCGTGCCGCAAGGACGAACTGCGGTTGTTGAACAACTTTTTTTCCATGGTCTTTTCGTCTATTTTGTACAGACCCACGCCCGAAGCCGACACCCAGAGAGTCTGCGTCTGCTTGTCTTCCACGATGGCATAGACGCTCGCATAGTCGTCGCGGTCGGATTCCGACGACGACAGGTCGTAGCGGTGCCAGACGCCGGTCTTGCGGTCGAGATACACAAGCCCGCCCTGGTAGCCGCCCGCCCAAAGCCGTCCGTGGCTATCTTCGCATATAGCAAGGCTCACCTTTGGCACGATGGTATTTGAGGGTTCGTTGCAGTCGTAATGCTTTATAAGATTGTAATTTTCGTCGAGTTCGTAGATGCCGTCGTTGTCGGTGCCTACATAGATATTGCGGCGGCTGTCGGCATACACCGACACCACGCAGCACTCCCCTATCACATTGCGCTTGCGTGAGATATGCCCCACATAGTCAAAATTGCCGCCGTCAACACTCAGCAGCAACACGCCTTTCTGAAAACAGCCAAACCAATAGTTGCCGTCGCGGTCGCGCATGATGTGATGCACTTTGAGGCGGTTGTTGTCTGATATGGCAAACACAAAATCGTCCAAAGTCCACTTGCCGCCGGGGACGGGCGTCAGTTTTTTTGCGCCGCGACCGTCGGTGCCGAGGAGGAGGGAGTTGTCGTCGTTAAGGCAGAAGCACGAGACAGCCCTGTCGTTTTGGGAGGTGGACACAATCTCGCGGTATCGGGTCTCAGAGTTGTCGTCGTAGATAAGCACACGCCCCTGCGTGGTGCCAAAGAAAATGTTGCCGTCGTGGTCGGTGGCGATGTCGTTGACAGACTCCGAGGCGGGCAGGGCAATCTCCTCTATCTTCTCAAAAGAGTGCGTCAGGAGTTTCACCTTGTTGCCGTTGCTCGCCATCCACACCCTGCCGAGTTGGTCGAGCAGCAAAGACGTTACACTGCCATAGCCCTCCTGCGAAAAAGGTTCGAGCCGGTATGCACCGTTCTCGCAAAACAGCCGCATCACCCCATAGCCCGACGTGCCTACCACAGTCAAGGTGTCGCTCACGCGGCAAATGCTTGATATTGAAGGCATTATCTGGAGATTCTCGCCGTTGCGCCGAGCCACTGGCACAATATGAAACCGACGGGTGTTCTTGTCGAAATATTGCAGACCGTGGAGAGTCGCCACAAAAATCTCCCCTTTGGGATTCTGATGCACGAACCTCACATAATTGCTCATCAACGACAGCGAATCGCCGTCCACATGCCTGATATTCCAAAACCTAACGCCGTCATACACGTCGAGCCCGTCCTCCGACGAAATCCACACCATTCCAATTTCGTCTTGGAAGATATGGTTGATCATGCTCGACGACAAATCCTTGCTCGACGTAAATAAAATCTCGCCCTGAGCAATGGCGGTGTTAATAGTTGAGAATAAAACAATTAAATACAAAAAAATCTTATTGTAGCGTATCATTTTCCTTACATAAACAAATCTAAATTCAAAACAGCGGTAAAGATACAAATAATTTTTGTATTTTTGCAAGCGGAAATCAACAATTAAAAAAAAATTAAAAACAATGATAACATTCATCTTGTCGATAGTCGCGCTAATAGGCGGCTATCTGCTTTACGGCAAATTTGCGGAGCGCGTCTTCGGACCCGACCCTGCCCGCAAAACTCCTGCCTACACCAAGCAGGACGGCGTTGACTACATGCCAATGCCCACGTGGAAAATCTTTATGATTCAGTTTCTCAACATCGCCGGCCTTGGCCCGATATTCGGCGCGATACTTGGCGCGCAGTTTGGCACGGCGGCGTACATCTGGATAGTGGTGGGCTGCATCTTTATCGGCGCGTTCCACGACTACTTCTCCGGCATGATTTCGCTGCGAGAGGGCGGCGCCAACCTCCCCGAAATCATCGGCAAATACCTCGGCAACACCACCAAGACGGTGATGAGGGTGTTTACGGTGGTGCTGCTGGTGTTGGTGGGCGTTGTGTTTGTGAGCCAGCCCGCCGGCATCCTCGACAAGATAACGCCCGAATGGATGAACAACACCTTCTGGATCGTCGTAATCTTCGCCTATTACCTCATAGCGACATTGCTCCCCATCGACAAGGTAATCGGCAAGGTGTATCCGCTCTTTGCCTTCGCGCTGATATTCATGGCGGTAGGCGTATTGTTCATGATATTCTGGAACGGCATCCAGTTGCCCGAAATCACCGACGGCATCGCCAACTCCCACCCCAACAAAGACACCACGCCAATATTCCCGATAATGTGCATCACGATAGCCTGCGGCGCAATATCTGGATTCCACGCCACACAAAGCCCGCTGATGGCGCGCTGCCTCAAAAAAGAAACCCTCGGTCGCCCCGTTTTCTACGGCGCAATGATTCTGGAAGGCATCATAGCGATGATTTGGGCGGCGGCGGCCATCTGGTATTACAAGGAAAAAGGCTACGGCGAAAGCCAGGCGTCCATCGTGTATTTCATCACGGAGACATGGATGGGCAAAGTAGGCAGCATATTGGCGATGCTTGGTGTAGTATTTGCACCGATCACGAGCGGCGACACGGCTCTGCGCAGCGCACGACTCATCCTCGCCGACTTCTTCAAGATGGACCAAAGCAAAATCTCGCAACGCCTTATGATAAGCGTGCCAGTATTTGTGGCAACGGCTCTCATCATCGTTTACAGCCTGAGCGACGCAGCCGGATTCAACATCATCTGGCGTTACTTCGGATGGAGCAACCAGGCGTTGAGCGTGTTTACATTGTGGTCGGTAACGGTGTATATGGTCATAAACAAGAAACCGTGGATAATGGCGTTTCTGCCCGCGCTGTACATGACCGTGGTATGCTCCACGTATCTGTTTATCGCGCCCGAATGTCTGCACCTCGCCCCCACCCTCAGTTACATCCTCGGCGGCGTATGCGGCGCGGCGGCAATAGCGATGTTCTTTGTGTGGAAGAACAAACAGGACAACAAAATCAATTAAAAAATGAAACGTCGTCTTGTCATATTATTGACAATCAATATGTTGCTGTCGGCGGCGGCAATCGCTCAGACCGAGCGTTCCAAGCCTCCCGACAGCGACTCGGCGGCGTATTACAACAACATTGCCATCAATTCGGGCAACGTGGACACGATGCTCCACTGCGCGATGCTCTCGCTCCAATTTTGCAGGAAAACCGACCATCAACTCCTTGCCTCCAACTATTACAGCATCAGCAAGGCTTATTACCTGCAAAACTCGTCGAGGGAGGCTTTGACGGCATGTTTCAAGGCGAAAGACTATTACAACAAACTCAACGCCAAGGACGAAGCAGCCAGGTGCTACATCCTGATAGCCAAATGCTACTTCGACCTCAACATCAAGGACAGCATCTTCATGCACTTCGACAAGGCGTTGAACATCTACACGCAACTCAAAGACACCGCCAACCTCGCGTACACATACCAGTCGATAGGCGCGGTAAATTCCGACCTCGGATTCTACTCCAACGCCCGCGAATACTACGGCAAGGCACTGCAAATGGATTCGTTGACTGGCAACTACCTCGAAATGGCTTTCGACTACCAGAACCTCGGATTCGTGGAAAACGAACAACGCAACAAGGAGACCGCCTTCAAATTCCTCAAAAAATCTGTGTCTATCTTCGACACGGCATACACCGAAGATCCTTATTACATCTACTCAAAATACACCACCTACATCGGGCTTGCATCGGCATACATCAAATACGCCAAGGAGACCAACGAGCAGTTGTACGCCGACAGCTGCTACATGTATATCAAGAAGATAGGCAATTTTTACATAGACAACGGCAATTACAGCGCGGAACTCCTGAAAAACATCTACTACGCCCAATACCTTTCCTTCGGCGGCAACCACCAGGCGGCAATCTCCACCCTGCTCAACTGCAAACAGTACCTCGAAAACGAAGACAACATCATCGTCCTAACACAAATATACGGCGAACTCGCCGAAGAGTACGAAAAAACCGGCGACTACAAAAACTCCCTCATCAACTACCAAAAAATGCACGAGTACCAGATTTCGCTCGCCAACGACAGCACGATGAACGCCATTGCCGAATTTAGGGCGGAACAGGACAACAAAATACGACAGTCCGAAAACCAACGCCTCGAACTCGAAAAAAAACAACTCAAGACCACCGTAATCCTGCTTGCGATAGTGCTTATAATCGCCGTGCTATCGGTGTTCTTCATCGTAAAAGCGTTGAAAAGCAAGCACCGCGCCAACGAACAACTTTCGGAGGTCAACCGCAAAATATACAGCAGCATCACATACGCCGAGCGGATACAGAAGGCGGTGATACCGGCAAAAGAAGAAATAGACGCCATTTTTGCCGACAATTTTGTATTCTACCAGCCGAGGGACATCGTGAGCGGCGACTTTTACCACGTGGCGCAATGCGGCAGGTACAAAGTGCTCGTTACCGCCGACTGCACAGGACACGGCATCCCCGGCGCGTTACTGTCTATGCTCGGAATATCGGCGTTAAAAGAATTTTGCGTTACCGAAGAGGACGCCGCAACCCCCGGCAGCATCCTCGACCGTATGCGCGATTTCATAAAATCCACTCTCATTTCCACCACCGACAGCGCGATTGGCGACGGAATGGACATGACGATATGCTGTTTTGACTACCAAAACATGGAACTGCGCCATGCCGGAGCCAACCAGACCGCGCTCCTCATCAGGCACGGCGAGGTAACAAGACTCAAAGGCGACCCGATGCCCGTGGGCAGGTACGTGATAGAAAAAGAACATTTTGCCACGCACACCTATCCCCTCGAAAAAGGCGACCTGATATACAGTTTTTCGGACGGAATACAAGACCAGCCCGGCGGCGAACACTCCAACACTTCCAACAAGGAATTGAACGACATCACCGGCAAAAAATTTTCGAGCAAACAACTCACCATTTTGTTATTGGCAAACGCCCACCAGCCACTCCACAAACAGTGCGAAGTGCTCAACAACACCATCACAGAATGGCGAAACGGTCGCCCGCTCATCGACGACATGACACTAATTGGAATAAGGGTCTGAAACAGAATTAGTCAATTTCCATCCTCATTTTATACACTCCCTGCCACAAACCTGTCCTTCCCAAACAAATCCTTCATCACCTCCACACACAGAAAACCGCAACCGCGCATCAATTCAGCCGTTTCCGCGCCGAACCTTTCGTTAATCTCAAAATACAACTTGCCGCTGCCGTTCAGATGTCCAACGGCAAACTTGCATATTGCGCGGTAAAACTTCAAAGGGTCGTCGTCGGGTACAAAAAGTGCCGTATCAGGCTCATAATCAAGCACATTGGGCTGCATCAACGCTTTTTCGGATTCCAAAACGTATGGCGGATTGGAAACAACGATGTCGAACATTGCAGAGGTCTGATAATCAAGAATATCCGCCTTAATAAAATTGATGTGGCAACCATAACGTTCCGCATTGCTGCGGGCGGTGGCGAGGGCGGCGTCGCTGATGTCGATGGCGGAAAACTGGCAATCGGGGAATTTGGTGGAGAGATAAACAGGAATACAGCCGCTGCCCGTGCCAATGTCGAGGATAGAAAGAGGCTTGTCCCCTACCCTATTGCCGAATTGAAGCCGCGCCTTGATGTCGCCAACTATTTTTAATGCCAATTCCTCGGTTTCGGGACGCGGAATCAAGACGTTGGAATTGGTATAAAATTCTAAATCAAGGAATTGCGCCGAATTGAACACATATTCCAACGGCTCGTTTTGGTTGATGCGGCGGATTACGTTATCGACGGCGGTGTGGTCTATCGCCACGGGGCGGTCGGGGTGCAAAATGCAATCGTTGCCGTCAGAGCCTGTCATATTGCCAATAATACGCCGCGACACAATCCCCCGCTCCTGTGGGTCGGGAAACTGTGCCGTAAGCGATTGTTTGATATATACATATAAATCGGATATTGTCATCGTGAACATTATTTGTAGAGACGTAGCGCGCTACGTCTCTACTACGCCACATAATCATTTTGATTAGAACAATTCCACCTCAATCTTCTGGATGAATGCCGTGAGCGTGGTGCGCTCGCCGCGTGATGCCGATGCAAGGGTAACAAGTACGTTGATGGATTCGCCCTGTTTGTCCACGATAAACACCTCTGTACGCTTGCCAACGAGAGACTTGTCGCCGGCGCGGAAGAAGTTGCCGAGGTAATTATCGTCGGCGGAGAAATTGTCGGTGGGCAGGAGTTCCGAGATGTCATGCTGGAGGACATTGTTGCGCGAAATGCCCCAAAGTTCCTCGGCTGCGCGGTTGAAGAGTGTAATCTTGTTGTCCTGGTTGATGGTAACCACAGCATCCAAAAGTCCTTCCAAAGTCTTGTCGCTGAGGTTCTTGACAATTTCCACCTCGATAAACTGCGATTTGACTTCCTCGCGGGCTTCTTTGAGTTTCTTGGAGAGTTCCACCTGCGACTGCTGCAACTTCTGCTCCTGTTCGCGGAGGGTGGACATGTATTCGCGGTTCTTCTCCTCGATGCGTATCTGGTCGGTGATGTCGTTGCCGATGAAGACAATCTTAGCCGGTTCGCCGTACATATCGTGCACCACGGTGTAAGTGCCTTGGAACCAACGCTCTTCGCCCGTCTTCATTATCCACTTGTGGCGACCCTCGAAAGGCACACCGTTGATAATGTTTTTCCAGATTAACTTGAAGTCTTCGAGATCCGACGCGGTGAGGAAGTTGAAGATAGTACGTTTTTTGAGTTCTTCGGGCGTGTAGAGCAGCACGTCTTTGAGTTTGGTGTTCATTTCGAGCACACGACCGTCGGGGCCATATTCAGCCTTCATCGTCGAACGGTTGAGCGCGTCTATCTGACCCTTGTAGTCGAGGCTTTCCTTCTTGCTCTCGGTGATGTCGATGCCAAGGAAAAGAATCTTGACGGGATTGTGCTTGTGGTCGCGCACAGACACGTATGTAGCCATCGTCCAGACGTCTGTACCAGTCTTGGTAACGTGCTTCATGTCGCCCTCAAAGTGCTTGCCGCCAGAGGCGAGGTTTTGCCAAAGGTCGTTGAACCAAGCGCGGTCTTTGTCGGATATGAACATCGAAATATGCTTGCCTTCAATCTCCGACGAACTTGTGTAGCCGAGTTTTGTGAGAAACTTTTGGTTGGCGTATGTCAAGAAACCGTCCACAGTATATTCCGCACGTATCATGGTGTGGTTCACGGAGTTGGTGAAACTGATGAACTGTTCGCTCTGACGTGCCGCCTCTATCTGGGTATGTTTGAGCGCGTCCATGTTTTTGCGCATCTCCTCCTCCTGACGCACCATCGCCTCCGCCTGTTCCTGAGACTCTTTGAGGAGTTGGGCGGTACGGATATTGATGTTGACGTTGGAAATCGTGGACGCGATAGACTCCGCCACACGCTCTATAAATTCTATCTCATACGGCTGGTACTTGATGAACGACGCGAGTTCCACCACGCCGTATATTTCGTCGTTGAATTTCAAGGGGACGATAACAAGGCTGCGCGGGTTGCTTTTGCCGAGGCCCGAAGTGATTTTCACGTAGTCGTCCTTGGTCTCCTTGATGTAAATGGTCTTCTGCTCCAACGCACACGCGCCTACAAGCCCCTCGCCCCACTCTATCGAACCGTCGGGGTATTTTTTGCGGCCGTAAGCGTAGGAGGCGGTCATCTTGAAATATTTTGTGCCGTCGTCCTTGTGAGTAAGGATGAAGAAACCCGCCTGCTGTGCGTTCACATATTGCACGAGGTTCATGATAACCTCGTTGGAAAGTTTGTCGAGGTCGCCGATGTTTTCACGGAGGATGGCACCGAACTTTGCCATACCTTCTGTAATCCAGTGGCGTTCCTTGTCTTCGTTTTTGCGGACGTTTTCCTCCTCCTGCGAGCGTTTCAACTCGTCGCGGAGGTTGATGAGCGACTTGCCGATTTCGTCGCCCTCGCGCACTTCGTACTGCACGTCGGTCTGTCCCTGGCGCATCTTCTCCACGAAGTCGAAAATCATCCTCGACTTCGACTGCTCGTTGGCGATGTCGTCGCTGAGGTCGTCGATGCGGTGCTGCAATTCGTATCCCGTATAATAGCCAAACGCGGCGAAAAGCAAGGGTAATACAAGGTTGATCCACATTGTGGGGCTGTCCCTGAATGCATCCACAATCAACTCAAACGAGATGGGCTGTTCCTGGAATACAAGGTCGAGGAATACAATGATAGCCATAAAACCCAGACCGATCAGGAAGCCCATCACGGTATAGGAATAAGCGGCGTTATTTTGTGTTTTCTTTTTCATAATCCATTGCCATTATTGTAGTTGCACGGTACGGATGGCGTACTGTACAATAAGTCCACAAATGTAGATAAAATTTTGGCGACAAACAAATTAAAATTTAGCCAAAACTTCAGAAATTCCTTCGCAAGAGTAAGGTTTTTCCAAAATTCCGTCAAAACCGGTGTTCTCGAACATCTCGTTGAACTCCTCCAGATTGTGAGCCGTAAGCGCGATGACGGGAATCTCGCGGTATTTCGGGTCTGCCTTCAATTTTTTTGTGGCCTCGATGCCGTTCATCACGGGCATCTCTATGTCCATGAAAATGATGTCGAACATCTCCTCTTTCAATGCGTCGAACACTTCCTGACCGTTGGAGGCCGTGCGGATGTTGCAGTCCATCTCCTCGAGCATCGACGCGAGCAGAAATTGGTTGGCAAAAATGTCGTCCACCACCAGTACCTTACGTTTACCCATAGTTGTTTTCCTTTGTTTTATATTGTTTGATGATGATATTACAATTTAAATACCATTTTTTCCCCTAAAACGGCTTTATTGCAAACTGCGCCAGTTTTTCGAGCGGCAGCACCTGGTCGGCGGCTCCGAGTTTCACCGCTTCCTTGGGCATTCCGTACACTACGCAGGTCTCTTCGTCCTGAGCGGCGGTCTTTGCGCCGGCTTCCTTCATTTCGAGGAGTCCGCGTGCGCCGTCGTCGCCCATGCCGGTCATGATAATGCCTATGGCGTTTGCTCCAGCGTACCGCGCCGTGGAGCGGAAAAGCACGTCCACCGAAGGACGGTGCCTGTTAACAAGCGGGCCTTCCTTTATCTCAACGTAGTACTTCGCGCCAGAACGTTTGAGGAGCATGTGCTTGTTGCCGGGTGCGATGAGTGCGTGTCCGGGGATTACGGCGTCGCCATTCTCGGCCTCCTTGACGTTGATGGTGCAGATGTCGTTGAGCCTGTTGGCAAAAGACCTTGTGAAGTTTTCGGGCATGTGCTGCACTATCACGATGCCAGGACAGTCGCCCGGCAACGCTTCGAGGAACACCCTGAGAGCCTCCGTGCCGCCTGTGGACGCGCCTACAGCCACCACAACCTCGGTAGTCTTTATCATACTGAGCGTGGGGGCTTTGGGAATCACGGCGTCGGCAGAAAGTTTTGGCTCCACCTTCATCATCGGGCGCTTCGGGAAAAGTTTTGCCTTGGATGCAGTCTTCACCGCGTCGATGAGCCTGATGCGCGATTCTTCTATGAACTCCTTGGTGTCCATCCTCGGCTTTGCGATGACGTCCACCGCGCCATATTCAAGAGCCTTGAGAGCCGTCTGGCTGCCCTCCTCCGTAAGGCTCGAAATGATTAGCACCGGGATAGGGTGCTGCGTCATAATCTTGCGCAGGAAGGTGATGCCGTCCATGCGCGGCATCTCTACGTCGAGCGTGATTACGTCCGGCACCTCCGTCTGGATTCGCTTGGCGGCGATGTATGGGTCGGAAGCCGTACCCATCACCTCTATTTCGGGGTCTGTCTGCAATATCGACGACATTGTCTGACGCACCACAGCCGAATCGTCCACTATCAGGACACGTATTTTTCTATTTTCAAACGACATATCTCCTAATTAATAAGTCAGTTTTTATAATTGTTAACGGCTCGTTACTTGCTGCCCATGCTGTTCTTGATGTAGCATTGCAGCACCTCGCCGGTATGAGTGTTAAAGATAATTTTCCTCCCGTTTTTGCCGCCGGTAGAGCGTCCGATAATCGGGATGTTGCGTTCTTGGAGCATATCTTCGGCCACCATTATGTTTCGTTCGCCTATGTGCATGGTAGATGACGCCACCGTTATCACCTCGCCACCGCCAAAAACCTTGGCTACAAGGTTGTTTTTCTTGCAACCGAGTTGCAACATCTTTTCCACCAGCCTCTCGATGGCGATGTTGCCGTACTTGGGCGAGGCGAGTTCCATGCCGTTCCACGTGGGGAGCATATAATGGTTGATGCCGCCGATGCCAAGATACCGGTCCCACAGGCACACCGCCACGCACGAGCCGAGGATTGTGGTTACCTCCGCTGGCTGCGCCGACGCGAACATTGTGGACGGATATAGAAAGTGTCTTGTCATATCAATGCTTTTACACCATTATACATATTAGAATATTTCCTCGTCGCCGAAGAATACCTCGTTGGCGTCTTCGGTGTAGTCGTTGCTGTCCGACTGCGATTCGGGTATCGTTACCGTGAAGGTGGTGCCGATGTTCTCCTTGCTGTCGAGTTCGAGGCGTCCGCCGAGGAAGTCGAGGTACGCCTTGTTGATGGAGAGTCCGAGGCCGTGTCCACGGTTGAGAGAGTTGATGCCGTTGTCTAAGCGGCGGAAACGGTCGTATATTATCTTCTGGTTTTCCTCCGAGATGCCAAGGCCTTCGTCTATCACCTTGATTACGAGTTCGCCTTCTTCGTTGCGGAAATATTGTATCTCCACCTTCTTGTCGGGGCGGTTGAAGTTGATGGCGTTGCACAACAGGTTGGAAATCACCATAGTGAGTTTATCGACGTCGGTCTTGAACAGCAGCGGCTTCTGGTCGCTAAGGTTGGTGAGAACCCTTGTGAGCCTCTTGCGCGCAATCTCACGCGCATACTGATCCATTAGCCCGGCGAGCATCTCGTCGATGTTGGCCATCGCAATTATCGGCTGCATACTGCCCGCCTCTATCTCCGCCGCAGCAAAGATGTTCTTGAACTGGAAGTCGAGGTTGAAGGCTTCGCTGTTGATCATCGCGGCCATGCGCTTCATGCGCTCCACTTCGGTAGGCGGACATTCTGTAATGCTCTTGGAGAGTCCGAGTATCGACGCAAACGGGTTGATAATCTCGTTGGTGATGTTGGAGATGAAGTGGCTCTTCATCGCCTCGCTCTCGGCAAGCTTGTGGTTGAGGTCCAGAAGCTGCTTGTTCATCGAGTTGAGGTTGTCAACGGCGTTCTTGTATCTCTCTATGCGCTTGCTGAGTTCGGTCAGCAATACGTCGTCGCTTATATAACTTGTAGCATTTTCCATAATCTTGCGTATTTTGTATGCCTGATGTTCTTAAAAAGTTGATGTCTCCCTTGTGTGCTGCACGTCATAGTCTCCTGAATACCGTCGGCTTCAGCTGCTTGAGCGGCACGTTGATGCCCGCCGCCGATTCCGAATGTCCGAGGAAGAAAAATCCCCCGCTTTTCAGATGCCGGCACAACTTGTTGATTACCCGTTCCTGCGTGGGACGGTCGAAGTAAATCAGCACGTTGCGGCAAAACACGATGTCGAAGTTGTTTGGCACGTCGTAAACTTCGTCCATGAAGTTGAGCCTCATGAAGGATGTCTTGCGCCTCAATTCCGGCACTATCCTCACTGTCGGCTTGGTGCGATCCTTGCTGCGCAGGAGGTATTTTTTCTTGAGGTCGTATGGTATCACATCCACCCTGTCTTCCGGGTAGATGGCGGTAACGGCCTTGTCGAGCACGATGGTGCTAAGGTCGCTGCCCATTATCTGGAAATCAAAGCCCCTTGTCTTGGCCGCGTATTCCGACAGCACCATGGCGAGCGTGTATGGCTCTTCGCCCGAAGAGCATCCCGCCGACCACACTTTTACGAAGTTCTGGCGGTTGATGTCGTGTATCTCCGGCAGCACGGTGTCGAGCAGGTACTCGAAGTGCTGGTTTTCGCGGAAGAAGTCGGTCTTGTTGGTGGACACCACGTCCATCATGTGCACAATCTCCGCGCTCCCCGCCGGCGAAAACACATAATCCACATACTCCGCAAACGTCGGCATCTGCAACGCCCTGAGCCTCTTCTGCAACCGGCTCTGCAACATGATGTGCTTCGCCTCCGGCATCTTGATGCCGTACTGGTTGTAGATGAACTTGCTCAGGCGCGTGAAGTCGGCGTCTGAAAGTTTGGCCTCGTAAAATGAAATAGGGTTGATTTCCATTTCGTACTTTTATTCTATTGTTTCTGCCTGATGCGCCTCGTTGGTGTCGGCGGTGTCTTTCATCATTACGAGCTCGTCGGTGGAGAACACCTTGTCGATGTCTAGCAGCATCACAAACTTGTCGTCGTTCATCTTGTAGATGCCGTCGATGAACTTCGACTTGTATTTGGAGCCAATGCCCGGCGGCGGAAGAATCTCGTCCGCGTTGATTTCAAACACTTCCTTCACCGCATCAACAAGGATGCCCGCGTTAACCACTTCGCCGTCTATCTCCACGTTGAGCACCAGTATCACCGTGTCGCGCTTGTACTCGATGGGCGACATGCCAAATTTCATGCGGATGTCGATGATGGGTAGCACGGTGCCGCGCAGGTTGATGACGCCCTTCATGTAGTCGGGCGCGGTAGGCACTTTGGTAATCTGCACAAGCTGCAATATATTGAGCACCTGACCTACGTTGATGGCGAAATACTCCTCGCCGAGTACGAAGGATATGTATGAGCCTGTTTCGTGATCCATAATCAATACTTTATTATAGTGTTACGTACCAATATTGTCTGTGTTATGTTGCAATCAAATGTCGTTGTATCGCGTGAACTGGTTGATTACCTTGTGGGTGTCGAGTACGAGAGCCACCGTGCCGTCGCCCAAGATGGACGCTCCGGAGAATATGTCCTGGCTGCGGTAGAGCTTGCCGAGAGGCTTCAAGACCGCCTGGTATTCGCCGGTGATGTTATCCACCACCACGCCAATCTTGCGGTCTTCGTACTTCACCATGATAATCTCCTCCTTCTGCGGCGGCTCGCCGGGTATGCCAAACTCGTCGCGGAGGTAGTAGAACGGGTACTGCACGCCTTCGATGTTGATGACGTTCTGGAACGAAGTGACTATCTTCTCGTGTTCCACGGCAAAGATGGTGTCTATCACCGAAAGCGGGATGATGTAGTCAACGTCGGCAATGCGCACCAACATTCCATCTATAATAGAAAGTGTGAGCGGCAGACTTATCGTGATGGTGGTGCCCACGCCGAGTTCCGACGTTACCGACACCGTGCCCCTGATGTCCGACACCTTGCGCTTGACCACGTCCATGCCCACGCCGCGCCCGCTGATGTTGGTTACCTGTTCCGAGGTGGAGAATCCTGGCATAAATATAAGGTCTATCGCCTCCCTGTCGGAAAGTTGCGCATCCGGCGCAATAAGACCCTTCTCTATCGCCTTGCGCTTGATCTTGTCGGGGTCCATGCCCTGCCCGTCGTCGGTAACGGCTATCACCACCTGGCTGCCCGAATAGTAGGCCTGCAAGATGATTTTGCCCTCCGGGGGCTTGCCTGCCGCCTTGCGCTCCGACGCGCTCTCAATGCCGTGGTCCACGCTGTTGCGCAGGATGTGCATCAAGGGTTCGGAGATGCCTTCGATGAGCGACTTGTCGAGCTCCACCTCCGCGCCCCTCGCCTCAAACTCTATCTCCTTGCCCACCTCTCTCGAAAGGTCGCGCACCAAGCGGCGGAACCTCGTTACAAGGTAGTCGATGGGGATGAGGGTGATGCTGAACGCCGTGTCGCGCAGTTGTCGCGAAATGTTTTCGAGGCTCTCTGCGATGCGGGTTAGTTCGGGGTTCTTGTCGCGGTCTGCATAGAGGTTGAGACCCGCCTGCGTGGTGATAAGTTCGCTCACGAGGTTCATCAGCGAGTCTATCTTCTCCGACGCCACACGGATGCCAGATATGGACGACTCCTTGGCGAATTTCTTGATGTGCTCGTCGCCCTTGTTGCCTTCTGCTGCGGCGGCCTTTTTCTCCGCCACGGTCTTGGCTTTTTCGAGGGCGTTGATGGTCTCGGCGAGTTTGGTAATCTTCTCGAGGTCAAAGGGGAAGTCGTGGCGGCACTGCAACAGCGGCTCTATACCCTCAAACGTGAATATGTCGCCGTCGGCAAGTTTCTTTACCACAATCTCGCAGTCGTCCTCCACAAAGATAAACACGTCTTTTATCGCGTCCTCGTCCTGCTCCGTGGAAAGTATCACTTCCCACCAAACGTAAGTGTCGTCATAGACGAGCCCCTCAAAATCGGGGATGCCGCTATAAAAGATGTTCACCTTGGCCTTTCCGAGCCCCACAAGCTCGTCGATGAGCAGGAGCGGGTTGGTGCCGTTGCGCTGGATGTGTTCGTAAGGCTTCACCTTTACGTAGTAGGACGATGTGCCCTGGGTGCCCGCCTCATCGTCGGCGTCGGTCTGTACGGCCACCATCATGGTGTCGCCATCGAGGATAGCCTCAATACGGTTGTTGAGGATTTCCTCGTTTTTCTTGATAGCCTCGGTCTTGGAGCCGTCGTCGTTGAGCATGCTCGTGATGTGGTCGGCGGATTCGAAGGTGATGTCGAGCATCTCCCTTGTAACCTTGAGTTTCTTCTGGCGCACGAGGTCGTACATATTCTCCAGGCGGTGGGTGTAGTTGGAGATATTCTCAAACCCGAACATGCCTCCCCCGCCTTTGAGCGAGTGCATGATCCGGAAGATGCTGTCCACCAATTCCGGATTGTTCATGTCCTGCTCCAAGGTGAGTAACGCTTGCTCCAGCTGGCTTACCAGGTCGCTTGCCTCATCGAGGAATTTCTTTTGAAAATTGTCCATCGCTCTACTTCATAAAAAGTTTGGATTCTTTTTTTTCTAATTGCGGAAAGATTACGCGAAACGTCAGCGAATCACCTTGCTGATGGCCGCCAACAACTTGGCCGGCACGAAGGGCTTGATGATCCAGCCCGTGGCTCCGGCGTCTTTGGCCTCTATCTTCTTGGCGAGCTGCGACTCCGTGGTCAGGAACAGGATAGGCACCCTGCTGTATCCGGCTGCTGCGCGGATGTACTTGATGAGCTCTATTCCATCCATCTCCGGCATGTGCAGGTCGGTGATTACAAGGTCGATGGGACGACCGTCGAGCAACTCAACGGCCTCCTTGCCGTTGCCGGCGGCGAAAACCTCAAATCCTGCTGTCTGCAATGTAAAATTCACCACTTCGCGGATACTTTCCGAATCATCCACTATTAGTATTGTCTTTGCCATTTGATTGATATGTTATTTATATTTACGTTCACTTTTTAATAGGGCTACTCGTCCTTGATGGACAGCACGCCCGCAAGATCCGAGACACCACAGTTGGCAAGCAACTGCGACACCTCCGGGGCAAGGTCGCACGTTACGCGGAGCTTCTTCTTGTCGCGCACAAAACTGTTCTTGACGGCATAGAAAAACTGCAACGCCGAGGTGTCGAACTCCGTAATCCCTACAAAATTGACGACAAGTTCGTCGCACGATGCCACGCTGTCCTTCATCTCGCCAAGCAAAGGCTCGATGCTTTTTACCGAAACATCGCCGCTGATCTCGTACTCGCGGTAACGCCGCTTAACGTCGTCGGTCTTAAGCTTATATTCCATAACGTTATAATATTCAATAGTTTACAACATTTATCCGGCATATAAGCCACACACCGGACTTTATTAAATCCCCTGCATTTATTATGCCACAAATGGACTGCGGGATTCTTTTTCTTACACCGCAAATATATACATTTTTTTTTAGTTTTACGAAAAAAAAGTCAACTTGTTTTTTTTTATTAGTTTTTTTTTTAATTTTGCGTTATAATTCAGCGCAAAAAAAACACTTTGAAACGCAAAAATGTCAGACGGAAGCTACAGATTTGACCCCGACTCGCTCGGATACGAAAAAGAAGAACAGCACAAATGGCGCAAGATGGCCATCCGCATCGTTACGCAGGCACTCGCAGCGATAACGATAGGCCTTGTGGTGTTCCTCACAATATCATACACCATCAAGACCCCAAGGCAAAACCAGATAGAACGCGAAAACGCGCTCATGGCGCAGGAATACACGATGCTGAGCCAAAAATACGAAAAAGTGGACTCGGTGCTCAAAGACATCGAGCAACGCGACAAGGACATATACAGGGCGATTTTTGAGACCGAGATGGAGCCGGACAACAGGCTGCAACGCCGCGAGATGTACACCAGCATCGCCAGCGACGACTCACTCAAACGCCTCGTGTCGGCAATGACGGAGGCAAGCTGCAAGAAACTCAAAGACGAGGAAAAGACATTCAGCGACCTGCAATTTCTGCTGTCGAAAGACAAGGACGAGCTGAGGTCGCTGCCGTCGATACTGCCAATCAACCATCCGGAGATAGACCTTATATATTATGGCTTCGGCAAAAAACTGGACCCGATATACAAGACGCCCAAGATGCACAACGGCATAGACATCGCCGCAACCATCGGCACGGAGATATACGCCACGGCAAACGGCACGGTGGAATTTACCGGCGACATGCGCGAACACGGCAGGCACATCATCATCAACCACAAAAACGGCTACAAGACGCTATACGCGCACCTGAGCGAATACATGGTGAAACGCGGGCAGAAAGTGAAACGCGGCGACCTGATAGGCCTCGTAGGCAACACCGGCAAGACGCTGACGCCTCACCTGCACTACGAAGTGCAGTACAACGGCAAGGCGGTAAACCCGTCAAACTACTTCTTCGCCTCCCTCGCCCCTCAGCAATGGAACAGGATGGCGAAAGTGGCGGCCACAAGAGGCCTCTGCCTCGACTGACGCAACAACACAACAAAAGACAAAACAAACACCTTATATAATATGGAAAACCAGGAAATCACAACAGACGAGCAGATGATAACGAGCGAGCAGATAGACAACCTCGACAAGCTCTACTATTCGATAGGCGAAGTGGCGAAGATGTTCAACGTAAACACCTCGTTGATACGCTATTGGGAGAAGGAATTCCCGATAATCCGCCCCAAGAAAAACCAGAAGGGCAACCGCCAGTTTACCAAAAAAGACATCGAGAACATCCACAAGATACACTACCTCGTCAAAGACCGCGGCATGACGCTCGACGGCGCAAAAAGTTACCTCCGCAACAACAACGGAGTAGCCAACTTTGAGCTAATCAAGACGCTCCAAGGCATCCGAGCAATGGTGATGGAACTCAAAGAATCGCTCGAAACCACAAAAGACGATGCAAAAAAATAACAAAAACAGCAATGTTTTGCACACCTTTTGCATTACAACAGACATAACGATAACCAACACTTAAAGCAATGAGCAAGAATCCCGCAATGGAACTCGACATAAACTTTATGCAGAACGTCCTCGCCCTATACGACGAGTTGATCGACAATGGCATTTCGGTAGTTTATATCGGCAAATTCACCCACCAGGTAGTGAAAATGTTCACCGAGAAAAACGAGGCGGAGATGGATGAGTACAACGAGGAAAAACAAGTGAAACGCCGCGTACACCACTCCCTCGTGGAAATCCTCCAAAACATGCAGAAGCACAGCACGGAGTTCCAGACGGAGTTCAGCCTCATCAACGGCCTATTCATGATAGGTCGCAAAGACGGCATATACTACATCCTCACAGCCAACAAAGTGTCTAAACACGACATCCTCCACCTCACACAAGCCCTCAACTGCGTCAACAGCGCCACCAAAGAAGAACTCAACGCAATGTACAAGAAGCAACTGAAGGAAGGCACCATCTCATCCAAAGGCGGCGCGGGACTCGGTCTCATAGACATCGCCAGAAAGACCGACGGCAAACTCGAATACCTATTCATCCCCGTCAACGGGACCGACTATTTCATATTAAAAGTGGAGATTTCTGGCCAAGGCAACGAAGAATAAAAACAAATTGCAACCGACAATACAAAAAAATTTGCCCATATCGAAAAAATAGTTTATATTTGCCGCCGTGCAAGAGTATAAACTAAATCTCACAATCATGGAAAAACAGTCGGTAATGGTATTCAGCGGTCTCGCGATAGACGTCAACATCGTAAAAAAACTTCTCCGAAACAGCGGCATAGACTGCTACGCCCAAAACCGCAACGCCGGCGACAACGAAAACGGATGGGCTGAACAAGGCTTCGACCCATACGTGGAACTTTTTGTAACATCACCAGACCGCGCTGACGAAGCGACGGCATTAATAGACAAATTCCTTAACACCAAGGCAGAATAACCAACCCAAAATGAGCAACATAGTAGCCATAGTAGGATGCCCTAACGTGGGCAAATCCACATTATTCAACCGTCTTACACAGACCCGCGAGGCGATTGTGCATGAGACTGCGGGAGTTACCCGCGACCGTCACTACGGCAAATCTGACTGGAACGGCAAAGAATTTTCGGTAATAGACACCGGCGGATACGTAAACAACTCCGACGACATATTCGAAAACGAAATCAAAAAACAAGTCCACCTCGCAATAGAAGAGGCGGATGTAATATTATTTATGGTGGACACAATGCTCGGTGTTACAGCCGGCGACGAGACCATCGCCGAAATGCTCCGCAAATCGGGCAAGCCGGTATTCCTCGCCGCCAACAAATCTGACAACCCCGAACTCCACATCGAGACATCAGCCTTCTACGCCCTCGGCATGGGCGAAGTATATTCACTCTGCGCCAACACCGGCTCCGGCACGGGCGAATTGCTCGACGCCATCACCGCATCATTCACCGACGAAGGCGTGGACGACGAAGAAAACATACCCAAGATAGCCGTTGTAGGCCGTCCCAACGTGGGCAAATCGTCCCTCATCAACGCCCTCACCGGCACGGAGCGCAACATCGTAACGCCCATCGCCGGCACCACACGCGACACAGTAAACACTCGTTACAACAAATTTGGACACGACTTCATACTCGTGGACACCGCCGGATTGCGCAAAAAATCGAAGGTAACTGAAAACATCGAGTTTTACTCCACCCTCCGCTCCGTCCGCGCAATAGAACAGGCAGACGTGTGCATCCTCATGCTCGACGCCACGCAAGGCGTAGAATCGCAGGACATGAACGTATTCCGCATCATATTGGAAAACAACAAAGGCCTCGTGGTGTGCGTCAACAAGTGGGACCTCGTGGACAAATCGGAAGACAACGCCACCAAGAAATACGAAGAATATGTCAAGAAACAACTCGAACCCTTCGACGACGTGCCGGTAATCTTCACCTCCACTGTTACCAAACAGCGCATCCTCAAAGCAATGGAGGAGGCCATCCACGTATATGAAAACCGCACCCGCAAAATCTCCACGGCAAAACTCAACCAATGCATCCAACAATACGTGGAGGAGTACCGTCCGCCGGCAGTGAAGGGCAAATTCGTAAAGATAAAATACGCCACGCAGTTGCCGACGTACTACCCGACATTTGCACTATTCTGCAACCTTCCTCAGTACATCCGCGACCCGTACAAGCGATACATCGAAAACCGTCTGCGCAAGGACTTCGACTTCTGCGGCGTGCCGATGAAAGTATTTTTCAGGAAAAAATAACATTGCTCCGTATGAACCGACGCACCAACATATTAGCGGCGTTGCTGATTGCCGTTATAATAGCCACCGCAAGTTGCGGCGACTTGGAGACCTATTCCGAAATCCCGGAAGTGGAATTTGTGCAAGTGTTTCTCGCCGACACTACCGACGAACTCGGCAACAAGGTTAAGCAGCAGGACATTATTATCAAGGTAACAGACGGCGACGGTAACCTTGGTCTCAACCGCGACGAGGAATACATCCGTTTGGACTCCAACTCCCAAGAAAAACCTGACACCTGCAACCTGTTCCTCAAAACGTTGAAGAAGACCGCTGACGGCAACTACGAAAACATCCCCAATATTCCGGAGGCTTCGTACCGCATCCCGTACAAGCAGCCGATAGGTCAAAACAAATATCTCCGCGCCGAGATTACAATTTACAAAACCACGGCGCAGAATTATATTGACTTTGACACCGTCCGCTACGAAATCTACGTCCGCGACCGCGTCCTCAACACCAGCAACATCGCCATCTCCTGCGACATCCCCATCAAACAGCACGGCACTTTTTTCGCCGACGGCACGAAGGAAATTTTGGAGGAGGAAAATGTATATTGATTACCAACCAAAAACACTCACAATTTTTTGCAAATATTGTGAGTGTTTTGGTTATTACAACGGCAAAATCAAAAACGTAACCCCCCATAACCAGATGAAACGCCTCGACCCCATACCGTTGGATTACAAACACACAATACGAGAAAAGCACGACGCAATATATGACGAGTATTATATTTTTACGGGGGAAGATTTTTTAGATAAGCCCCTTTCTTTTTCATAATTTCGTGTTATTTTTCTAAAACATCCTTTATCTTCTTTATATTTATCCTTCCAATATATTCTTTCCGATGTTTTTTCCCAATTTAATTCCTTGTGATTAACGTGTGTAGCATAATAACATAAACATAATTTCATATTTTCTGTTGTATCACTATCTATACCATATCTTATCGTTTTCTTGAATTTATAACACATATAATCAGTATAAACCAATTCGGGTAAAAATTTTTCGCAAGCATTCAACATCCTTAATTCCGAAGGTCTTATTTTTGTATAATTCAACAAATTTTATAAGGACGATTTTCAGACACAAACGAGCATAAGCAAAGTATATTTTACTTTTAATGAGTTATATGGGCAAAACTTCCCCCACCCAAATTTGGGA
>JAEEGL015307202.1_pt1 | contig 48444 bp, 38 predicted proteins | sample 9134231 | NCBI WGS metagenome assembly JAEEGL01 (sample SAMN16246548, study PRJNA631951) | gut metagenome | biome: gut microbiome; feature: rumen; material: fiber-attached | host: Bos | place: Iran: Karaj | collected 2018-10 | reverse complement strand
CTTGTATATTTATATGAACCATAATAATTATTTCCTACTATCTCAATACAGTTACCCATAATATCACCAATCTTTTATATTGTCTATTTGCGATTTAGTACTACTACAGTCTCAATAATTTAATTACATGTCTAAATTGCATTTTGTGTTCCCAGCCCGGTTCGTTAAAAGGCAGACACTCTCTACATGCCTTGAGACAATAGCGTGAATAAAAATGTCATTATTCACGCTGTTGCCACGACCCTCGGCGTCAGGAATTTGCCGTTGATCACTGGTTTATTTGAGTGTTGTCCTGCTCTTCATCTTCCGATGAGAAAATATAAAGGTCAATATCTATTTCCGTTCGTGTCGCATGACAGAAATCTATTACATCAAGAGAAGGAGCAAGACACGGATTGATATCGTTAACATAGATTTCCGGCACGACTTCCAAATAAAAACTAACGTCATAGTCGTTTCGTATCTGGTTTAACACATCAATTTTATCAAGCAACCCTGAAAAAGTTTTCCGCATCTGATTCTCAACGTAAACGTCATATTCGTCACACCTACCGCAGGTCCAGCAGGAAAAATCGTATAGTGAACCGTTTCTTCTGTGGTCGCCTGTTTTCCATCTGTCGTTTGGAACAATTCCCAATTTAGCTGTAATAACTTCCGGGTCAAAATCTCCGACAATTCTGAAATATGTATAGCATCTGTTTTTTGTTTCCATCATATTTCCTTTTCAATTATAATAACATTCAATCTGTAGTCACGACCCGGCTCGAGACATCAACACCACGCACTCCACATGGCCGGTCCTTGGAAATAAATCAACGGGGACTACCTTATCGAATAGAAAACCATTCTTTTGAAAAGCTTTAACATCCCGAGCTAAGGTTTCGGGATTACAGGAAATATAGATGATCTTTTTGATTGGCGCATCGCTTAAAAAAGATATTAATCCTTCCGAGCATCCCTTTCTTGGCGGATCCAAAACTACAACATCGGCAGAGTCAATAACGGTCGGGGTCATTTCCTCGATTCGGTCTGCATCGATGCAATAATAATTTGCATTTGAAATCCCGTTTATCTTTGCATTTGAAGAAGCGCACTGAACAGCCTCATCAACAATTTCCACACCTGTCAAAGTCTGAATGTGATCTGACATGGACAACCCGATCGACCCAATGCCGCAAAATAGATCCAGTAATCTTTCTGTTCCCTTGAAATCCGCACTTTGAGCAGCAATCTGATAAAGCAGTTCAGCGGCATCGTGATTGACTTGATAAAAAGAAGATGGTGTAATTCTTAACCGTTTCCCGCACAGTATGTCTTCGATATCTTTTTTGCCGAACAGGAGCTCATATCTGTCGCTGCAGATGACGTTGGTTTTGTCAATATTGACGTTCAAATATGCACAAACGACTTCCGGATGTTTGCGGTTCAAAAGATCGATGAAATTCTGCTGATAGGGCAACGATTCGCCGTTAATGACCAGTGTCAAAGATATTTCATTGGTCATGACCGCCTTTCTCAGATAGATATGGCGGATCAAACCTTCCCCGCTCTGTTCATCGTAAACACTGATCCCGTGGTCATGAATAAAGGTCCGAAGCGTTTCAAGGATCGGTCGAAAAGAGGGGTTCTGCAAAGGACAATCGGCAGCCTCTACCACACGATGACTTTTGGCACTGTAAAACCCGATGACAGTATTCCCTTCGGCATCTTTCGAGACAGGATACTGAGCCTTGTTTCTGTAACCGAAAACTACCGGATTTCCGGCCTTGTCTTTCACAGTCTGGACAGGATCCACTTGGACGTCTTTCAGCCCGACCCGATTGAATGCCCATTTGACGTAGTTCCGTTTCAATTCCAGTTCATGATCATAAGTCAGGGACTGATAGGCACATCCGCCACATCCCTTGACATGACAGACCGGTTCCGTTCGATAAGGTGAGGGATCAATGATCCGGAGGATCTTTCCTACGGCATAATCGGGTTTTACAAGAATAATCCGGACCTCGACCGTATCTCCGTCCACAGCATCACGGACGAAAACAGTGACGCGGTCCACGTGACCGACTCCGAAGCCCAGATTATTCACATCTGTTATTTCCAGAACCAGTTCCTGGTTCTTTTTTAAAACAGTATTCTTAGTTGACATAATATTCCTGACCGGTTTCGAGGCAGAGACAAGCCAGTTTTCCCCCGCCTGCAATGTTGCAATTCAATCCAATCATATTTTTGCCGTAATAGATCTTGTCTTTCTCTGCACCGGGGATATCATTGACGCAGGTGCTGCCCGTGATGATGACACGGCGGGGATCATATTCTTTTGTCAAATCGAAAGTCTCGGACAAAAAGTCATCCGGACCGCATATATCCAGTTCCAGATCAGGAGTATAGTCCACGATTCCCTGGCTGACCAGCAGATAGTCGGCTCCATTTACGGTTAACTCTTCATACAGAACCATCTCGGAAAGATAATCCAAAATACCTTCCTGCATGTCCGGATCCAATTCGCGGAAAGCGTCTAAGGTCTCCTGACCTCCGTCAGAGACCCAAGCGGCCATCTCGCTCATGAATGCGCTGTCCGGAGTTTCCTTTTTCTTGAGAAACGAATTCATCCCGTTCAAAATCTTGAATGCCTCGTAATCCTGAACGCCTAAGATAGGCAGCACATTGGCCGCCATGCTCATTTCCGTGAGCAATTCGATGGACTCGATGCCTTTTCCGACACTGTTCCCCAAAACATAGAGGACGTCCGATTCTTTCAATGAAATCAGCGCCAGCATTTTTTTGTATGCGTCAATCCGTCCGCACAGATCTGAAATCAAAAATGTCATTTTTCTTTTCAATCCTCTTTTATGTAGTTGTATGGTCTCATGTCACGCATCTCGACATGAATACCTGAGTCAATCCTTTTCACCATTTCTGACAAGACCCGGATCACAGGTCTTTCGGTCTCATAATGCCCCGCGGCAATCAGGTTGATCCCACTGTAGTAGGCATCACAAAGATCGTGATACCCCAATTCTCCGGTCAGAAAAGTGTCTGCGCCGGTAGCTTTGGCCGCTTGGATCTCATCTTTACCGGATCCTCCCAGCAAGGCCACCTTTGAGACTTCCCTGCCAGCATCTCCGAAAACGATTTGCGGAGCATCCAGTATTTTCCGGACATAGGAGACAAAATTCCTGAGTGAACAAGGCTTTGAGAGCGAGCCAACCCGACCCATGGGCAACCCCTCCACCGGAAAAGACTGAACGGTTTCCAGTCTCAACTCAAGCGTTTCTGCCAATGCATCGTTGACCCCGCCTTCAAGTGCGTCTAACCGGGTATGAAAACACATGACCGAAACGCCATTTAAAATCAGTTCAACAACCCTTTTCCCTTTTGGGTCGGACTCATCGACGGTTTCGAGCCCATGAAAAAGGAAAGGATGGTGGGTCAGCACAACGTCAAAATGTTCCCGGCAGGCCAGTTCCAATATATCCTCCGTCGGATCCAGGGCTACCAAAACTTTGGAAACCTTCCGATCCCGATCCGGACAGATCATCAATCCGTCATGATCCCACTCGCAGGACAAAGACTGCGGGATCATCTGGGATAACCGATCATATAATTCACGGACTGTCATATCCTGTCTTCCCTTAATTTTTTCAAATAAATTTGCATTTTGTCTAAAAGATCCTGTTCCGGCTGAATGCCGTGCGCATCCAGTTCCTGGATGATCTTGGCCGTTCGCTTCAGTTTTTGTTCGATCCATGATCTGACTGAGGCATCGGCCGTTTTCCCCTTCAAAGCGCCCAGAAGAACGTCTTCCGGACCGTAAACCGCGTTTTTCCCTGAAAACGAGGCACAAATGGTCACATAATACTTTCCTGATGCATACGAAATCAGTTCATCCATGATCTCGAACCCGCGGGTGTACAGAAAAGATCTGAGATCTTCGTCATGTGTCATGGGCTGCAGGATCAGTCTGAGTGAAGGATCTTTGATCCACGGGGCATCCCCGAGAATCCTGGCGATCAGTTCCCCGCCCATCCCGAAGATCAGGATGGTATCCGGGTGAAAAGGTTCCACGCCCTCAAGCCCGTCGGTCAGCAACAGTTTGATATGTGAGGACAAGCCTGCTCTGTTGATGTCGTCTTCTGCTCTTTTCAGCGGTCCCTTGTTGATATCCGTGGCTAAAGCCTCGGGACAGATCCCTTCCCCGACCAGATAGATCGGAAGTTTTGCGTGATCCGTGCCTATGTCCGCTATTCTGTCTTGGACCCGGATAAAAGGGATGGCGCTAAGTAGCCTTGCGTCTGGCTTTTCTTCTTGTAAAAATGATTTACTGGACATGGCTTATATCGTGGCAAAAATCAAGAGACGTGTATCCATGACCGACATGATACAGGAAAAAGGCCTCACACACCGCGCAAAAATTCGCGATTTCCTCCGGATCTGTCAACTCGAAGGAAAGAAGCTTTTTGGGAGATGCTGACGAAACGTACTTTAGAGCGGACAAAGCGCCTCTCTTCACAGAAACCGTTTGGTGGACGTAGACCATGATCCCGTCGGGTCCCTGATGCAAAAGCAGCCTGTCTGCGCAATCCTGGCAAAGCAAATGACCGTCCTCCAGATCCAAAAATCCGGCGTTCTCCGACCCGCATCCCGAACATATGTCCAGATCCGGTGCGTATCCGGATATACAGGACAACCTGATCTCCCAGACCGCTTTGATCAAAGCCGGATTTCTGATGCCTTTGTCCAGGGCGTACAGCATGTTGAGCAGTAATTGCAGTTCAGAAGGACAAGGTTCCCCTTCCGCCGTAAAATCCCGGACGGTTTCCGCCATATATGACGCAACGGCCAGCGACTCGATATGATCCGAAATCTTGTAAAAAGACTGAATGACGGAACCGCCCTTCAGCCAAAAACGACCATTCTTTTCGTAGATCTCCATATTTGCGTAGGTAAAAAGCTGCGACAGCGCGAGTTGCTCACTTTTGAGAGAACGTCCGCCCTTGGCGCAGACAAACATCTGCCCGCGGTCAGCGGTCAGCAGCGTCAGCAAAACATCATGCTCTCCGTATTTGACGGAGCGGATGACAAGAGCGTCTGTGGCTAGCATAATTACCTCGCAAATCGGTTCGAATCAACCCTGATTTTTTAAATAAGCATTGATCTTTGCGACCAATTCTTCGACTTTGACGCCGTGGACCTCACACGCCTCGGCCAGTGTTTCGCCGCGGGACATGGGGCAGCCCAGGCAATGCATGCCGATGTCCATCAGGAATTTACCTGTAGAAGGATCCTGATCCAGCAGATCGCCGATGATGGTCTCTTCTGTGACTTGAAATGTACTCATTTTTTATTCCTCCGGGATTTTAATCCTATTATTTTTTCTCGTTGAGCGATTTGAGATATGCGTTGATGAAACCGTCGATATTGCCGTCCATTACGGCATCGACGTTCGTGGTTTCGAATTGCGTCCGGTTGTCTTTGACCAGCGTATAGGGCATAAAGACGTAGGAACGGATCTGCGAACCCCATTCGATGTTGTTCTTATTGCCCTGGATCTGGTCGATCGTATCCAGTCTTTCTCTGATCTTGATCTCCATCAGTTTGGATTTCAGCATGCGGAGAGCTGTTTCTTTGTTCTGAGTCTGGCTGCGTTCCGTCTGGCACGCAACGACAATGCCTGTGGGCTTATGTGTGATGCGGACTGCAGAACTGACCTTGTTGATGTTCTGACCTCCGGCGCCGCTGGAATGGAAAGGTTCGAAAATGATATCCTCGTCCCTGATCTCGACCTCATCCAGTTTTTCGAACTCGGGCATAACTTCGATGGACGCAAAAGACGTATGGCGGCGTCCGGCCGCATCGAAGGGAGACACACGGACCAGACGGTGGACTCCGTTCTCACTCTTCAGCATTCCGTAGGCATTGAACCCTTCGACGAAGATCGTCGCGCTCTTCAGCCCGGCTCCGTCGCCGTCCTGCCAGTCCGTCAGTTTATAGGGATATTCATGCGCGTCGCACCACCTGGTGATCATGCGGTAAAGCATCTGAGCCCAGTCCTGGGCCTCAGTGCCGCCAGCACCGGGATGGAACGAGATGATCGCATTGTTGTGATCATATTCTCCGGACAACAGCACGGCGATCCGCTGCGTGCTTTCGATCTCGGTAATGGACTTCAGTTCTTCCTGCACTTCGGGGAGAACGCTCTCATCCCCTTCCTCAAGGCCCATTTCGGCCAGTACGATCACGTCTTCAAGTCTTGCGCACAGTGCTTCGTAATTCTTGATCGTGGTCTGAGACTGCTTCAGCTGCTGAAGGACTTTCGAAGAGTTCTCCTGGTTGTTCCAGAATTCAGGATCCAGTGTCTGCTCTTCCAATTCTTTGGATTTTTCTCTCAGCGAGTCGATCCGGAGTGCGCGGCCAAGCTCTTTCAGAGTCTCCCGCATCGCGATCAACTGCAATCTCGCTTCTTCCAGTTCTACAATCAAAATGATCCTCCACCCAAATCCGGCGGATTTGGAAATACATAATACTCTATCATATATTTTACATGATTAGAGCCCTTTTTGCAACAGGTTCAGGCGTGCAAAATGCCGAAAACAAAACACAAAGGGGTCAAAAAGCCGAAAAGGCTGAGACCCCTTTGTGAATATGTTCTGCTTTTGCAGGCATTAATCCTTTTTGCTGATCGCGATGAACTCATCCTGATGGTCCAGAAACACCTTTGTGAGATTGGGATCGAAATGCTGTCCCGCCTCCGCGCGGATGATGTCCACAGCCTCCTCGGGAGGCATGGCTTTCTTGTAGCACCGTTCGGAGATGAGCGCATCGAACACGTCCGCAATGGCCATGATACGGGCCGAAAGCGGGATCTGTTCTTCCCTTCGTCTCTCGGGATATCCGGTTCCGTCCCATCTCTCGTGGTGATATGTAGCGATATCCGAAGCGAAAGACAGGTATTCCTCGTCGGTGATTCCGGAAAGGATCTCGCGCACGACCTGTCCGCCGACAGATGCGTGCTTTTTCATCTCCGCATATTCCTGCTCGGTCAGTTTGCCCGGCTTTTTCAGGATGCTGTCAGAGATCACGATTTTCCCGACGTCGTGCATCGGTGCGAGAGTATCCAGCAAAAAGATGAAATGGTCCGTCAGCTGATCCGCATACACCCCGTCCGCGCGGGCCTTCTCAGCAAGCAGCCTGACATAGGCGCTCGTGCGGGAAATGTGCTCGCCCGTTTCCGTGTCCCGGTTTTCAATCAGGTTCGCCATTCCGGAAATGATGCTTTCCTGCATTCCGGAAATTTTTTTCTGATTGTTGACCAGTTCGGCCTGAATATCCTGTTGAACGAGATCGTTGTAGTAGATGTAGCATAGGCTTGCGCTGATTGCGATCGCTATGTAAGTGATATTCAGTTTGAATATCGTCATGGGCAATATCCCGGCAATAAGGACAACGGCGATCATCCCGATGGTCCAGATGTCACGGTGACGGAATTTCTTCCCTACCCGGATCATGCTGATGAGCAGATACACGAGACTGATGAAATAAAACAGCTCATAGATGATGAACCAGTCTCCGCGTGAATAACCGCTTTCGTCGAAACGAAAGATCAGCCCGAAAGGAGCCGCGGCAATCTCGACCAGAAGGTTCAAGGAGAAAGCCAGGCTGGCGATCCTCGCCTCTTTGTGAAGTCCGAGTGCACCGGAGAAGAACACGCCCAAAAGCGGCGCAAGCGAAAACTGTATGACCGTAATGATTGTCAATAACGTCGCGTATGACGGGTCGTAAACGCCGCAATGGACTGCGAATTCCGCGCCCGCGCACAGCATGATCGAACCGAAAGTCAGAAGGTACCACTTTTTCTGCTCGCCTGTGAATCCGGAATACAGAGCGACATGCAGAGTCATAGCCACCATCATGATTTCAGTCAATATGATGATTGAAGAATAAAACGTCATGTTTCTTCTCTTCCCTGTCGTTAAATACTGATTGTATTAGTATACCATAAAAAGAGGTAAAAGCGATGCAATACTATCATTTTTTTTAAAATGCGTATGTCCGATCTTCGAGTGCGGTATAAGTCCACACGATCTTGCTGACCGCACCGCCGTAACCGTCCGTCCGGTTTGTATTCCGGATGTGGATATAGACATATCCTTCCAGTCCGAAATCTTCCGGGTCGATTCTAAGCGTTGTCTGATTTCCGGCACCTTGGATCCGCTCTCTCGTACCGCCTTCCGAATAGTCTGCAACGACGAACCAGTCCTGTCCGTTGTCTGACACTTCCACATAATAGTTCTGACAAATGGTCACCTGGATCAGATTATCTTTGCCGTGGGTGATATCGAAAGCATAGACCAGTTCTCCCGCCGCATCGCAGTAACGCAGGCCTCCGTTGGACTGAGCCGAGTTCAGGATCAGGAAAGATCTGTCCTGATTGGAAGAATTGGTTGGGATGGTCCAGGTTTTCTTCTCTCCGGCACGCTCGCTGTATTGCGTCTTCTGATAGTGCGTCTCCTTCTCGAGTGTGGGACGGAAAGGAACGTATGCAACCTCACCCTCGTCGGACGGGACCGGGGTCTTGATCGAAAAAGAGATGATGGCACCGCCCCAGCCGTAATTGGGCGAAGAATTCCTGAGTCTGAAATAGAACTCGTCCTCGAAGCCGAAATCGGAAGGCCTAACAGTCAGATCCGTTTGATTGGATGCATTTTCGATCCGGGGACCGATCTTTGAATAGTCCGAAAGGACCGTCCAGTGCTCACCGTCAGAAGAGACCTCGCAAAGATAGTTCTGACAAACCTTGAACGAATAGACGGCGAGAGGGTCGTCACCTAAGTCGAACCGGTAAACCACATACCGCTCAAGGTCACAGTAACGGACGCTGCCGTTTGCCTGGGCGTTACTGTCAAAGATATACGGTTCATCCTGACCACGCTCATTGGTCTCGACCGTGATCCCCTCGTATTTGACATTTGCATCGTCTTCGACAAATGTTTTTCCCCACTCGACTGCGATCTCAAAGCCTTCGGTCGTTCCGGGCACCGTGATCAACAGAGAGGACGTGGCGTTGTTCCATTTTTTCTCGAAGGCGTATGCCTGTCCATTCGAAGTGACGGTCACTTTTTGAGGATAGGTGCCTTTCTGCGCGAGAAGCCGGGTCGCGACGGTCGCCGAAGACGCGCTCTTCATAGAAAGAACAGTCCTGTCGACATGCTCCTCCGCGTCTTTCAGCAGCGTGCCTCCCGTATAGCCCAGTCTGGGAATTGAGAGATCCAGTTTCGAAATATCGTAGAGAATCACCGAATCCCTTGCAGGTATCTCGACCTGGGTTTTGATGCTCAAGGCAGGATCATACAGATCGATGAACAGACCTTCGATCGTCTCGTCATCCTGAAGCGCATGAGAAATCACATAATTCCCTCTTCTGACCGTCAAAAGATCCGTCCACACGTAGTCGAAAGCCGTATACTGAAGCGCATATGCCGTGAGCGAACGGACCAGCCCGGCCGCATTTTCGGATGAAGCATAATAGCCTGTCGGCAGACCGCAGAACACGATATGCCCTTTCCCGACCCTTTCTTCAACAGCCAGTGCCCGGTCGCCGAACGTCATGAGGACGTGATCCGAGCCTTCAAAAGTATTCGTATAGTTGCCGTAAACGTAGAAGAGCGTCTCCGGTTCCAACAGTTGATCCGGCCCGTCTTCGGCGCTCCATCTGATCTCGCCTGTCGTCAAATCCTGTGAGACATGGAGGCCCAGACCGAGTTTTTCGATCAGATCATTGAGCGGAGAACCCGCTCCGGACCAGCACTGGGACGTTGCTTCCCAATATTCGTTGTGTCCTGTCAGGACCAGTACGGTCCCTCCCTTTTTGACATAATCCGCGATCGCTTCGTTGACTTCGGCATGATCAGGCAACTGATTGTCATAGGAGACGATCAGCAAAGAGACATCTTTCAGATCTTCCGCCCGGTACAGCTGTTCCATGGATTTGACCTTGACGGGGATCCCGTCATAAAGCAAAGGCATCGTCACGCCGTAAAGGCCCTGAGGAGCCGACAAAGACCATTGATCGCCCGTCTCGATCCACGCGACGGAATCTGAGAGCAGATAGGACACACCGGGCGTTCCTGATTCCAGAACGACATCCTTCCCGCCTATATCGTTGAGCATGTTGAAGATCTGCATCTGGATCGTCTTATATTCCGATGAAACATTGGCAAACGCCCGATTGACCCAGGGCAGGATCTCAAAGCGCTGAACTTCGGGAAACATGAGCTGTGCGGCCACATTCTGGCGATACATGTAAGTCAGATGCTCTTCCGTGTAGTCATTCCCGTCCGCCATCGGATCGGCCAAAGCATAGAAAAGCGAGTCGGACACCGAATCCAGGTAGGATGCATAGTCAATGTAAGAATTGGCGAACTCATCGACACGCGAAATACCCTGATACGGGAAGGACATATGGGACGTATTCGACCATGTCTGTCCGATGATCCCGTCCAAAGCTCTGTCCAGATCCAGATAGTGATTCATCCCCGCAACGATTCCCAGTGCCGCATAATTGACCGAACTGTGCGTGGCGACCAAAAGTTTGATCTCAGGAAAACTGGCCTTCATCCGGGCGGAGATCTCCTTGATCAAACGTTCGAACAGATATACCTTCAACCGCATGGATTTGAAAGCAGCGTCCGTGTTTTGCGAAGGATCCTGCCAGGGCTCTTTGTAGTATTTTTCCCACTCGGCCTTGAACCCTTCGGAATAGCCCGAAGCGAACCACATTTCCGGTTCCTCCATGACGATCATGGAGGGATGATACCGGTTGGAGATATTTTTCAGCATGCTCCAGACATATTCGGTCCAGCGCTCGGTGGGCACCATGTAGTACGCTCCGCCCGTTGAATGGATCAGATATTCTCCGTTCCGGTCCATCTGGATATCTTTGTACCGGTCTTTGTCCGCATTTAGATAGTTTAGATCCGCCCGGTTGATGGCGATCATCATATCTACGATATAACTTTTCGAGCCGATCCAGGACGCGAATCTGTCCGAACTGTCTCCGTATACCATGACCGAATCCGAATGGACGGCATAAGCTGAGCCGTAACCGGTCGACGTCTGAAAAGTCGTGCGGATGCCCTCGACGTCCCGGATGCGGTAGGACGTGACAAAACTGTCTCCCTGCTCCAGGACGGACAGTGATTCGATATTTTTGTCTTCCGGATAGATCTTTTTGGAAAAATCATAGACTTCCGGTTTGTCCGGCTCCTGACTTTGACTGGACTCGGTCTCGCCGGTATTCGGATCGTTCGGAAGAGCCGTTTCCGGTTCTTCCGTTGGCGTCATTTGATGACAAGAAATCATAAAGCATACCGAGAAAACACACAACGCCATCAGGCAGATCGACAAAAGGAACCGATATATCGCTTTCATGTGTCTTCTCCTCCTTTCGCGATCAGTTAGGCGCATAGGTGAGCGTTTCGATGGCCGTATAGCTCCAGATGATTTCCGAAATGGAGCCTCCCCAGCCTTTCGAAATATCCGTATTGCGGATGCGGATATACATCAATTCACCGAATCCGAAGTCATCCGGGGTGATATGCAATGTTGTTCCGTTTTGGCCTGTCGTCAGGTGAGGAACTGTTCCGCCCTGCGAATAATCGGCGATCAGGAACCAATCTTCACCGTTGTCGCTGACCTCGACGATATAGTTTTGCAAAACCCGGAGTGAGAAATACGCGTCTTTCATATTTGAAATATCGAATGCGTAGATCAACTGACCGGCCCTGTCGCAGTACCGGATGTTAGAATTAGCTCCGGCAGAATTGAAAATGAGGTAGGCCAGATCGTTTCCGTCCTGATTCGTCTTGATCGTATAAGAATATCTCTGACCGGCCTTATCCTTAATCAAAGCATCTTCCTGATCTCTGATCGGATCGAGTTTCCAGTGATCGTAATCGACCGTGTCCTCTTCCTGACCGGGATCATCTCCACCCTCTGTGGGAACCGCGTATCGGATGGTAAAGTTCTTGATGGAGCCTCCCCAGCCTTGGCTCGGACGGCAGTTGCGGAGTCTGAAATACCATACCCCTTCAAAACCGTATGCGGACGGAGCGACCATCAGTGAATAATCGTTTCCACCTGTCGTCAGATGCGGCACCTTCCCGCCTTCGGAATAGTCTGCGATCATCTGCCAGTTCGTTGCGTCTTCGGACACTTCCACGATATAGTTCTGGAACACCAAGAAAGTATATTGGGCGTCATGGAGACCGGTGGAATCAAATTTGTAGATGATATACCGGTTTTGATCACAGTACTTCAAACTGTCGTTGGAGGCAGCCGTGCTCTCGTAGATATAGTCCTGGTCCAGATTTTTATTGTTCGTCTGGATCGTTTCGGAAACGTATGTCCATTTTGTATCGCTTCCCTCAGGCTTGGTTGTGCCCCAGGTCACGGTGACTGTCGTGGGTTCAACAGTTGCGCTGATATAGACGAGCAAAGAATTCGTCTGAGCGTCCCATTCCTTATTCACAACAACAGATGCACCACCCTTGGAAGCTGTCACGGTCTGAGGGTACAGTCCGTTCGGAGCGATCAGTCTGGAATTCAAGATGGTCCCGTCCGGTCCGTGGATCGAAAATACAGTTTTTTCGGAACTTTCCTCAACATCTCCTATCAGAGTGCCCTGCGTGAAAGCCAGGCGCGGGACCTAGAGGTTGAGGCCGGAAATATCAAGCAGAATGGCAGAATCTCCTCCGGAGATATCCACATCTTCTTTGATCTTCAGTTGAGGCGTGAACAGATCGATATATTTTCCTTCCACCGTATCAAAGCTGTCCAGTGCATGCGCCAGAACGTAGTTCCCTCTTCTGGCGGTGACCAGATTGGTCTCAACGAACTTGAACGGCGTATACTTGAGTGCATATTCGGTCAAGGCTCTCAACAGATCCGCAGCAAACACGGATGAAGTGAAATAGGACGACGGAAGACCGCATATGATGATGTGACCTTCTCCGACGGCTTCGTCGATCGCAACGGCTTTCCCGTCGAACGTCATGACCGTCTTGGTCTGACCTTCAAATGTATTCGTGTAGTTGCCGTACACATAGAGCAGCTTTTTGTCCGGAAGATCGAACGAGGTCTCGGTATCCCAATGGAGGACGCCGCTGATCGTGTCTGCTTTGACTTTCAAACCGCTCAATCCGAGACGGTTGATCAGGTCATTGAGCGGAGAGCCTGCCTCCGACCAGCTTTGGCCTTGCATATCCCAATAGGCGTTGTGCCCAGTTGCCACCAGAACGGTGCCGCCCTTTTTGACCCAGTCCGCGATCGCCTGATTGATCTCTTCCCTGTCAGGAAGCTGGTTGTCGTAGGAAACGATCAGCACGGAGACGTTAGACAGCTGCTGCGGGTCTGTCAATTGATCCATCGCGGCCATTTTGACGGGGATCCCTGAATAGACCAAAGGCATCGTCAGGCCGTAGACGCCGGCGGATGAAGGATTGGCCCAATCATTCCCTGTCTGGATCCAGGACACGCTGTCGGACAAAAGATATGTGATCCCGGGCGTGCCCGCTTCGATCCGGACATCTTTGCCTGAGAGATCGTTGAGCATATTGTAAATGCCCATCTGGATGGATTTATAGTCTGCAGATACCGATGTGAAAGCCCTGTTGACCCAGGGGAGCACTTCGAAGCGCTGGATCTCCGGGACCATCAGCTGAGCAGCCAGCGTCTGCCTGTACATGAACCGGGCTTCCTCTTCAGGATAGCCTCCGTCCGACATCGGGTCGGCCAGTGCATAGAACAGTTCATGGGAGACCGAATCGACGTAAGAAATGTATTCAACGTAGGCGTTTGCATACTCGTCGCGCATGGAATAGCCCGCGTACTGGAACGTCGAGCGGACGGTATCCGACCATGTCTGACCGATGACGCCCGAAAGAACGCCGAGTGCCAGGTAGTGGTTCACGCCTGCAGTGATCGACCAGGCGTTGTAGTTCACCGTGCTGTGTGTCGCGATGACCAGTTTGATGTCCGGATAGTTCTTTTTCATCCGTTCCGAGATGTCTTTCAGAAGCCGTTCAAAAAGATATGTCTTCAGCCGCATGGATTTGAATCCGGCTTCGGGTGAGGATGCAGGATCCTGCCAGTCCTCGCCGTAGTAGGTCTTCCATTCGGCTTTGAAGCCTTCGGAATAACCGGAGCTGTGCCACATTTCAGGCTCTTCCACGGCGATCATATCCGGGTGATAGGTTTTAGCGATGCCGTCAAGCATCTTCCAGATATATTCCGTCCACCGGGGAGTGGGCACCATGTAGTATGCGCCTCCCGTCGAATGGACCAGATAGTCTCCGGATGCGGTCGTCTGAATATCCTTGGCCCTGTCCCTGTCCTGCTCGACATAGGAGAGGCTGGCACGGTTGATCGCGATCATCATATCGATCGTATAGGCTCCGGATCCGTCCCATGCTTTGAAAGCGCTGGCGGAGTCTCCGTAAACCATCACGGAATCTGTCGGGATAGCATGGACGGGGGCATAACTGACCGAGGCCTGGAAGGTGGTCCGGGTGCCTGTCGTCGGATTGACCTTATAGATCTGTTTAAAGAGTCCGCTTTCCATTTTCCACTCCGCAGTCTGAATATTCTGATCGTCATATGAGACTGTTCCCAGCCCCGGGGTGTAACTCGGGGTCACGGTGCCCTCGCCGGGATCCGTTGAGGATTCGGTCTCCGATTCGGTCGCATCTGATTTCGTTTCAGTCGGTTCCTCTGTTTCATTGGATTCATTGGATTGCCCGCAAGCTGCAAAACATACGGCCACCAACAGTAACAAAATGAATAAGCAGATCAGTTTTTTCATAAAAAACCTCCAATAAAAAAGGCAAACAGATGCCCGGATTTCATGAGTTTGCCTTTCTATGTCATGATGTTAAATTATGCTTGAGTCTCTTCTTCGGGAGCAGCCTCTTCGGCAACTGTCTCTTCAACAGGAGCCTCCGGTGCTTCTTCGGCTTCCGGGGCAGTTTCCTCAGCATCTTCTTCGGAAGCAGCCATGGCTTCTTCGATCAAAGTGCGGATGGACAAGCTGACCTTGTGCTTCTCATAGTCGATATCCGTGATCTTCGCATCCACGGTCTGACCGACTTCCAGAACTTCGTCTGCCTTGCTGATCTTATGATCTGCGATCTGAGAAATATGGATCAGTCCGTCTACACCGGGAAGGATCTCGGCGAATGCACCGAAAGCAACCAGGCTGACGATCTTGACGGAAGCAACAGAACCGATCTCATACTGGCTCTGGAAAGCTTCCCAAGGATCATAACCGATGCTCTTGCAAGTCAGGGAAATGCGCTTCTTGGCAGGGTCGAACTCACGGACGTAAACGGTGAGAACGTCGCCTTCCTTGCAGACATCCGCAGGCTTGCCGATGCGGCGCCATGAGAGTTCGGTCACATGGACCATGCCGTCATGTCCGCCGATGTCGACGAATGCACCGTAGTTTGTCAGGTTCCTGACTTTGCCCTGGAATTCCTGACCGACCTGAAGATTTGCCCAGAATTCAGCTTCGCGAGCCTTGCGCTCAGCTCTTGCTGCTTCTCTGGCGGCCAGTCGGATGGAGCCTACTGCTCTTCTGGTACGGGGTGAACCCTCTTTGATGTCGATGATCTTGAGTTCAACAGTTTGACCGTTCAGAGTGTTGAGATCTCCGTCTTTAGGAAGCCCTGATTGCGATGCGGGAACAAAAACGCGAATGGAGTTTACGAGGACGATTACGCCAGCATTAACTACTTCGATTACTTTCCCAGTCAAGTTTTCTTTGGATTCCTTAGCGTCAACGATGACTTTCCAGTTTTTGCCTGCATCGGCCTGTCTCTTGGAAAGTTCGGCGATTCCTTCGATGTCACTGACGCGGATGACTTTGGCCTCGACCTCGTCGCCTACTTTGAACTGCTCTGTCAACTTAGCCGAAGGATCGTCAAAAATGTTGTCGGCCTTGATGATGCCTGTGACACTCGTACCCAAATCGACTTGCAGTTCCTTGTCAGAAACATACGTAATCGTACCCTTGACGATTTCTCCTTGCCTAACTGTTTTACAGGATGATTCAGAATCAAGCAGTTCACCGAAATTTTCATTTGAAATTTCGCTCATTGTTTGGTAAACCTCCTCTATGCAGCTGCTCGGTGTCGATGCACCGGCAACTATACCTATGCGTTGATAGGACGCCGGATTAACGGCAGATAACTCGGCGGCGCTTCCGATCCGGAGCGTATTCGCGCAATCCTTCTTGCAAAGCCGGTAAAGTTTGTCCGTGTTGGAACTGTCTTTCCCGCCTATCACAATCATCAGATCGCAGCTTTTCGCCAACGTCTGCGCCTCAAGTTGCCGCTCTCCAGTCGCGTAGCATATTGTATCAAATATTGTATAGTTTGTAAACAGTTTTTCACAAATATTTGTGATTTCAGCCCATCCGGTTATCGAATATGTCGTTTGTGCCACAAAAGAACCGTGTTTTTTGTGCATATTCACAACAATTCCGTGCTCAGCAGCATCCTTCAGAGCGTCCGGGCTTGAAAAGACGTACTTTTCTCCTTTGAAGCAGCTGAGGATCCCCCGCACTTCGGGATGGTTTTCATCCCCGATGACGACCAGATAATCATTGTCAACATCCAATTCCCGGGCGATTTTCCGGATCTTTTCGACAAAAGGACAGGTACAGTCCAGATAACGGAAAGAAGGATTGTTCCGGGACTTCTCTGCCAGGACATCCAGGGTTTCAGAAGGGATCCCGTGTGCCCTCAGCAGCAGCGTGACCGGATGTTCCGGATCTGCCTGGCCGCAGAGCCGGAGGATCTCGTCTTCCCCAACAGAGCGAACGCCGCGCTCTTCGAGTGATTTCAGATAGACTTCGTTGTGGATCAGATGACCCAGCGTGTAGATCGTTTCTCCGGGCTTTTTGGAACGAAGAACCTCTTCCAGCATGTCCGTGGCCCTTCTGACGCCGTAGCAAAAACCTGCATGCCTGGCGACCGTAACTTTTCTACTCATACCGCTGGGCTCTCCTTGTCCGCCTGGATGATCCGGTTCATGATCAGCTGAGAGATCTGCGTGCTTCTCTCATGCCCCGATTCGAGATCTTTCCATTCCTCGGGTTTGATCGGAGCGCCGATATAGACGTCGATCCGCCTGAAGAATTTGGGCTGCCAGTCTTTTGTTTTGATCAATATGGGAAGCACTGAGACGTTTCCGTGATCCGCGATCCAGCCTGCGCCGGACATGATACGCGTTTCTCCGGGTTCTTTCCCTGGCTGTCTGTGCCCCTGCGGGAAGACTGTCACTCCGCGGTTCTTTTGGAGCAATTCCAGAGAGGTCCGGAATGCGCCCGCATCCGCGCCGCCCCGATGCACTGGAAAAGCTCCGAACGCCTTCAGAAACCACCTCAGAGGCGGAAACTTGAACAGCTCGGATTTGGTCATGTAGTAAGGCTGCCAATGTCTGAGCGCATCGCAGAGAACGAGCGGATCCAGATTGGACAGATGGTTGGAACAGATCAGAACGGGGCCGTCTTTCCTTTTGGGCTCATTCTTTTTCCCGTGAACATGTATCCTGCATATCCATTTGACCGGATATTTGAACAGGATGTACATGATCCTGTATAAGATGCTCATTTGGTTTTGAAGGACGGGATCTTTTTGAAAATGATCTGCTTGATGCACTCCAGCGTCTGCTCGGCATCCAGCCCCGAATTGTCCACAGGAACGGCATCAGGCGCGGCGACGGCTGGAGCGACGTCCCGTTCCCTGTCCGCTTTGTCCCGGCGCTCCATATCGGCGAGAACTTCTTCCAGACTGGTTTCGATCCCCTTTGCTTTCAGTTCCTCGTAACGGCGTATCGCTCGGGCTTCGGAAGATGCGGAAAGAAAGATCTTCACGTCCGCGTTGGGCAGAATGACGGTTCCGATATCCCGGCCGTCCATGACAACATTGTTCTCCCTGGCGATGCTGCGCTGTGTTTCGAGCAGAAACGTGCGCACCGCGGGAATAGCCGATACTGCAGACGCATACATGGAAATATCCGGCTGACGGATCCTGTCCCCAAGATCTTCTCCGTTGAGAAGGACGTGCTGAGCCCCGTTCTCATACCGGATGGTCACGGTGATTTCAGGAAGGATGCCTTCGACATCCGGTCCGCTTTTGGGATCGATGCCCTTTTCTCTCACGTAGTATCCGACGGCTCTGTAGAGCGCGCCCGTATCCACATATACGATGCCCAGATCTTTGGCCAGGGCTTTAGCCACGGTGCTCTTTCCCGCTCCGCTTGGACCGTCTATCGCGATTTGATACATATGAAAATCCTCTTTCGATTTTACTCATTCTTGTCTGACGGCAGCCGCGGCGGACAAACCGGCCAAACGGCCTGTCGACAGCGCGATCTGCAGATTATATCCGCCTGTGAAGGCGTCTACGTCAATCATTTCACCTGAAAGGTATAGTCCTTTGCAGATTTTTGACTCCATGGTTTTCGGATTGATCTCGGACACGGCGATCCCGCCCCGGGTCACGACGGCTTCTTCCAAAGGTCTGAACCCGCGGATCTCGAATCTCAGGTTCTTCAGCAGACGCACGAGTTCCTGGCGCTGCTCTTTTTTGATCTCGTGGGCTTTCAAATGTTCCGGGATCCCTGACAGTCTGACGATCACGTCGATCATTTTGGCCGGCAGAAGATCCGAAAGCGTATGGCAGAAATCTTTATTTGCATATTTTTTGAAATCCGACTGGATCCTTGTATCCAGTGTCTGCTCGTTCAATGCGGGTTTCAGATCGATACTCACGCTGTAGCGTCCCCGCTCCATGTGCGGGATATAGGCCGACGCGGAGAGGACCAGCGGACCGCTCAATCCAAAATGAGTGAACATCATCTCGCCCAGATCCTTGAAAAGGACCTTCCCGGTTTGTCCGTCCGTGAGGGAGAGCGTCACATTTTTCAGAGACAATCCCTGCATCTCGGCAAAAAGACTGCCCTCGCAGACCAGGGGGATCAGAGAAGGCGACAGTTCGGTGACGGTGTGTCCGAGGGACCGGCAAAAAGCATAACCGTCCCCGGTCGATCCAGTTCTGGGGTAGGACATACCTCCCGTGGCCAGGATCACTGCCCTCGCATAGATAGAGCCTTGATCTGTTTTCACTCCCCGGATCCCGTTTGCATCGGAGATCAGTCCCGTGACGCGCGCCTGCTCGAAACGGACCCCGGCGACGCGGCATTCCTTTTCCATGGCTGCCACGATATCGCCCGAACGGTCCGAAACAGGAAAAACACGCCTGCCCCGTTCGGTCTTGAGAGGGACGCCACGGGATTCGAAAAAATGTTTCGTGTCCTGCGTCGAAAAACCGGCCATGGCAGAATAGATGAAACGGGGATTACGGATCACCTCACCCAGGAACGTCTGTGTGTCACAGTCGTTCGTGATGTTGCATCTGCCCTTGCCGGTGATCAGCATTTTGGCCCCCGGGCGGGGATTTTTGTCCAGCATGCAGACGGAAACGCCTGTCCCGGCTGCGGCGGCTGAAGCCATCATCCCTGCGGCTCCGGCGCCGACAACGATGACGTCGAAAGAATCAATGTCTGTCTTTATCATAGACTTCGTATTCATCCCAGATCTGTTCCAAACGTAGCAAGCGTTCGGAAACCTGCTCCGGACATTTTTTGCTGATGGCGACCAGAATCGCATTGATCAGACTCAGAGGAGCGACCAGCGAATCTACGAACGAGGCCATATCGCTCTGTGCATAAAGCACCTCGTCGGCTCCTTTCGCGATAGGAGACATCGGATTGTCCGTCAGCGACACGACCGTGACGCCGGCCTGCTGAGCATATTTCACCGCCTTGACCACGCGGGACGAATATCTCGGAAAGCTGATCGCAAACAGCAAATCTCCTTTTTCCATGGGCAAAAGCTGTTCAAAAACGTCTCCACCAGACGAAACGTCAATCGCGCGGACGTTATTGAAGATCATGCGCAGATTCAAAGTCAGGAACTGGGCGAGCATACTGGACGCGCGCACGCCGATGACGTAAACGGTCTTGGCCTCGACCAGCATATTGACGACCCGGTTGAAAGATTCCCTTTTGGTCTCGTCCAAAGTCTGTTTGATCTTCTGCTGATCCGAGATCAGAACTTTCTCAAGGACTTCGGAGTCGCCGATCAGCAAGTTGGAAACGGCCACTCTCTGGAAAGCCGTCAGCCGGTTTCGGACAGTTTCCTGAAGCGCCTGATGGAATTTAGGATAACCGGAATAACCCATAAAATGGGCAAAACGGACGACCGAAGATTCGGAGACGCGGGCCGAACGACCCAGGTTCACCGTCGTCATGTAGGCAGCCTGTTCATAGTTGTTCAAAATAAAATCCGCAATCTGACGCTGTCCTTTGGACATGTCCTTCTTTTTGCTTTCGATCTCTCTGATCAAGTCTGCGCTCATAGTTCTCTCCCCTCAAGCAAAGCGGCTCCAATTGTCAATGGTTTTTTCCGAAACCGCAAAAACAGTATAATCTTCTTTTTTATAAAAGTCAATTATTTTTCCCGCTCAGGAAAGGATGGGCGGTTCAAAAAAAATCCAAATTTTTTTATCATTGCTCTTTACAAACCGTTTTGGGTCATGCTATAATGACGCCAACAAGCACCTGTACGGCGATGAAGCGTGTGAGCCGAGCCACAGACTATATACCTGAAAGAGAGTGTAAAAGGCTCACAGAAATCGAGACGCCGTATCAGCAGAAACTGCCGAGTGGGGTCCCTTTTTTTAGGCGAAATCAAAGGAGACGGCCGAAGCAAAGCGGTTTCCGTGCAAAAAAAATATGGAGGCTTCTTTATGAATCTCATCTACCAGGTGAAGGATCGTCCGAAAACAGGTCAGATCATTGTTTTCGCCTTCCAGCAGTTACTGGCTATCCTGTCAGCAACCATTCTTGTTCCGGCCATCGTCGGAAACGGGATGTCTCAGTCCGCAGCTCTGTTCGGAGCCGGCGTCGGTACGCTCGTTTATTTACTGTTCACCAAATTCAAGAGTCCGGTGTTCCTGGGTTCTTCATTTGCATTCATGCCCTCAATGTTCGCTGCTTTCGCGGGTGCTGCGACAGCCAATGCGGGTTTCACAGGTCTTTTGATCGGTGCGATCTGCGCAGGCGTTGTTTACATCATCATCTCGCTTGCAGTTAAGTTCGCCGGCGTCAAATGGATCGACAAATTGATGCCTGCTGTCGTCATCGGCCCCACAGTGGCCATCATTGGCTTGTCTCTGGCAGGCGGTGCTGTCGGCAATGTGCTCACCGGTGCTATGTATGACGCCGCAAATTCCAACTATGTCATGGACAACCCGACGGCCTGGCTGAGCCTGCTTTGCGCACTGGTCACCATCGCAGTCGTCGTGATCTGCTCCGTCTTTGGCAAGAAGACTCTCAAACTGATCCCCTTCATCATCGGTATCGGTTCAGGTTACCTGCTCGCCACCATCTTCACGCTGATCGGCATCGCAACCGGAAACGATGCTCTCAAGCTGATCGATTTTACGGCTTTCCAGAATATGACATGGCTGCCTGACTTCACGTTCATCAAAGCCTTCCAGGGCTTCGGTGACATCGACGGCAAATACATCATCACGATCATCGTGGCATATGTTCCTGTTGCTTTCGTGGTCTTTGCAGAGCATCTGGCCGATCACAAGAATCTTTCCACGATCATCGACCAGAATCTGCTTGAAGAACCCGGTTTGCACAGAACGCTGCTGGGTGACGGTGTCGGCTCGATCGCCGGTGCTTTCTTCGGCGGCTGCCCGAACACCACATACGGTGAATCCATCGGCTGCGTGGCCATCACAGGAAACGCTTCCGTCATCACGATCGTCGTGGCTGCAGGCATGTGCATCGTGGCCGCATTCCTGGCTCCCTTCACCACTTTCCTGGCAACGATTCCTGCGTCCGTCATGGGTGGCGTGTGCGTCACACTGTACGGCTTCATCGCTGTCTCCGGTTTGAAGATGCTGCAGAAAGTTGATCTGGGCGACAACAGAAACCTGTTTACCGCTTCCGTCATTCTGATCTTCGGTATCGGCGGCTTCTGCCTCAAGATCGGCGACGTCAAACTGCTGACTCCCGCATGTTCGTTGATCATGGGTATTCTGGTTCACCTGCTCGTTTCCCTGAAAAAGGACAAGCCGGCCGAAGAACCGGAAAAAGTCGAAGAAAAGACTGAAAAGACTGAATAGACTTCAAAAGCTCCGTCTCGCAAGGCGGAGCTTTTCCATCATCTCGCCCAAAAAAGGAGCGGCACCGCGCCGCTCCTCTTTTGTTGATCTGTCAAGCCAGATAAGGACATTCGTTCTTGATGATCGCACAGATCCCGATGGTTTTAAACGCATCATTGACGCAGATCGCATCTTTGTGCCACCCCTCAAAATGCATGCCCAGTTTTTCCGCAACACGGAAAGAAGCCTCGTTCTCGGCCATGATGCGGACTTCGATCCTGTGAAGATCCAGTCTCAAAAAGCCGAACCTGATCACTTCCCTGGCCGCTTCGGGGACCAGTCCGTGCCCCCGGTAATCCGGGTTCAGTACGTACCCGATCTCTCCGGACATATTTTTCAGATCCAGGGTCGTGAAGCCGCATGTTCCGATCATCCGGTTCGTGTCTTTCAACACGATCGCCCAGTCCTTGAACAATCCGGCCCGGTACCTTTCCTGAAGCAATCTCAGATATGATAGGGTATGCTCCATATCCTTGTGAGGCTGCCACAAAAGATATGTCGTCACCTCGGGTCGGTGCGCATAATCGAACATGGCATCTGCGTCCGTGATGGCGATCTTGCGCAACAAGAGCCTTTCGGTCTCCAATGTCGGCAGATTTGCAAACAAGTTCAGTTCCTCTTCCTTATTCACAGGCACGCCCTCCTCTTTTCTGTCTCGCTCTGTTCTACAACAAATCGGGCAGGGTTGTCAATGCATTTGCACAATCTTTTTCCCGGATCGGTATGTTTTGGACAAAAAAAGACGTTCCGCCCTTTTTTCGATTCGAAAAATGGTATAATAAGCATAAGAAGTCTGGAAGGAGATACTCGAGTGAAAAGCAAATATTACAGAGACACTCAGATCGTTCTTTTGGGCTTTTCTCCGAAGCTGACGAACGAACTGATCCGTATCAGCAGATTCTATGAGATGAAACCAATCCTGTTCTGCTCTAAGCCCCTGATCCCGTCCCTCCTTCTGGGACGTTCCAGAATCATCCGGTTCGATCTGACGGATCAACAGTCGGAAACGGTCCTGTGCGATTATCTGAACCAGTTAGATATCGACGGGGCGGCTTACCGACCGCTTCTGTTCCCGCTGGATGAAGTCTATGCCTCTTTCCTGAGAGCGAATGAGGCCAAGCTGAACCGGCGTTTCATCATCGCCCTGCCCCGTGAAGGCGAGCGGCCTTCGGATGTTCTTTATGGTTTGGAAGGCGAGGAGGAGGTTGCGCCATGAAATTGTCAAAGCTTTTATCCCAGACCGGTCTGACCTTACCAGAAGATCTGTCGGATCCGATGGATATAGATATCCGGGATTTGGTCATTCACTCCGCAAAAGCCGGCCCTCAGTCCCTCTTTATCTGTCTGAAAGGTGCCCGTTTCGACGGTCACGACTTCATGAAGGAAGTTTATGACTGCGGGTGCAGAGCATTCATTGCCGAACATGTTGCGGCCGACTTTCCGGACGATGCCTGCACGGTCATCGTCCCTTCGACCCGTGAACTGCTTCCTGCCTTGGCCTCGACTTTCTACGGACATCCTGAAAGTCAAATGACATTTGTCGGCGTGACCGGAACCAAAGGGAAAACGACCGTTAGCTGGATGCTGTACCGGATCCTCATCGAGTCAGGCTACCGCGCCGGATATATAGGGACGCTTGGCGCATATTGGAAAGACAGATATGTGAAGACCGAGAACACGACGCCAGAACCGCTGACGCTTTTCCGCATCCTCGATGAAATGAGAAAAGACAAGATCGAATATATCAGCATGGAAGTCTCATCCCAGGCCCTCGTCATGCACCGTGTGGATGCGATCCCGTTTCGAATCGGGATTTTCACGAATCTATACAAAGATCATATCGGACCAACCGAACATCCCGACTTCAACGCCTACGCCGAAGCCAAGCGGTCTCTTTTCAGAGATCATAAGCCTGAATATGCCATCATCAATGCCGACAATCCGTACGCAGATTTCATGATGCAGGGATTTACGGGAACGGACGTCATTCCTATTTCCAGAGACCCTTCGGGTCCGGTTCGTCTGACGCACGTCGTAGAACATGCGCCAAGCGACAGTCTCTTCATCACATTCGACCTGGAAGACCAGCTGTCGACCACACATTTCCAGTGTCCGATGCCGGGTTCTTTCAACGCCTACAATGCCTCTCAGGCGGCCTATTGTGCGGACATTCTCGGTATCGATGAAGACGACGGAGCCAAAATTCTTGAACATACCGAGATCCCGGGCCGGATGAATTGCATCCCGTTCCGGGAAGATTGTCGGGTGATCATCGATTATGCCCATAACGGAGCCAGTCTGAAAGCGGCATTGAAAACGCTTCGTCCCCTGACCCGAAACCGTCTGATCGTTCTGTTCGGCTCTGTCGGGGAGCGAACGAAACAGCGCCGGCAGGACATGGGTGAGGTGGCAAGCAAATATGCCGATACCGTGATTCTGACTTCAGACAATCCGGGACATGAAGACCCCATGAATATCATCCGGGATATCCGGAACTCGATCCGGACGGACGTACGCGTCATCGAGGAACCGGACCGTGCAAAAGCTATCCGGATCGGTCTTTCCCTGCTCCAAAGCGGAGACACGCTCCTGCTGGCGGGGAAAGGTCATGAGAATTATCAGCTGATCGGGGATGAACAAGTCCCCTTCTCAGAAAAAGACATCATCAAAAACTATTCCAAACAATAGTTCTGCCCGACGGGCACGACAAGAAAGGGACCTGATCGTTCAAGTCCCTTTCTTTATGTTCCAAATGTTTTGAATTATCTGCCCCATCCCAAGGCGTCAAAATCTTCATCCGAGATCACTTCGCGAGGCTTTTTGGGAGTTGCAGGAGGCGGTGTCTGTTTTGTTTCCGCCGGCTTTTTCTCTTCCTTCTTTTCCTCTTCGCTCGGTTTGACTGCGGAATCGTCGTCCGGCATCTTGTCGAAACCTGTAGCGATGATCGTGATCTTCATCTCGTCATCCAGGTCGTCATCGTAAACAATACCCCAGATGATGTTGGCGTCTTCGGCCATCTCCTTGCTGATGAGATCGGAAGCATACTGAGCCTCATCCAGCCCGGTGTTGGAGTTCGTCGTAATATTGATGAGCACGCCGCGGGCACCCTTGATGGATGTTTCCATGAGCGGGCTTGTGATCGCCTGGCGGGCAGCCTCTTCGGCTTTGTCCTTGCCTGTGCCGATACCGATACCCATGTGTGCATAGCCGGCATTCTTCATGATGGAAGTCACGTCTGCGAAGTCCACGTTGATGAAGCCTGTCTGCAAGATCAGGTCGGACAGACTCTGCACGCCGCGACGGAGCGCATCATCTGCGATATCGAAAGCATTTGCCAATGTGATCTTCGTATTTTCGGCCAAATGAAGTCTCTCGTTGGGAATCACGACCAGAGAATCCACGTACTGGCTGAGTTCCAGAATACCTTCTTCAGCCTGAGCCATCCTGCGCTTGCCTTCGAAACCGAACGGTTTGGTCACGATAGCGACAGTCAGGATATCCATGTCATGAGCGGCGCGGGCAATGATCGGGGTGGCACCGGTTCCGGTTCCGCCTCCCATACCTGCCGTGACAAAGACCATATCTGTGCCCTTCAGCAGTCCTTTGATGGCCTCGATGGATTCTTCAGCCGCACGTGCGCCGATCTCCGGCTTGGCACCTGCGCCGAACCCTTTCGTGATCCGCTCGCCGATGGCCAGTTTGGTGGGCGCTTCGGATTTAGCCAAAGCCTGTCTGTCCGTATTGACAGCCACGAATTCCACACCCGGAATATTCTCTCTGATCATTCTGCCGACCGCGTTTCCGCCGCCGCCGCCAACACCGATAACTTTTATGCAAACGCCAGCGACACTGGCATCATCACGTTCAAAAACCATATTGATCCTCCATCCCTTTCAGTGATCCGCGCAATCGCTCGCGAGGCATAGTTAGTCTAGGTATATGATAATATATTTTTTCATGCTTTGCAAGTGCTTTTTTTCAAAAAAAGAGCAAAAAAACGGGCCTCTGAAAAAAATAGCGGCTTTTTTTTGCAAAAATGCCGCTACTACGATATTTTGAGTCTTCCCAACCGGTTCAAACTACATGTTGTGGAGTTGGGTTTTCGGTTGAAACCGCCAACGGCGAGTTTGCAACCCTGTTTTTGACTGCTTCCAAAAGCATCCGGTCAGGCACGCGGAAAATCAGCCCACGGCTCCGTTCGAACTCGTTGAACGGGTCGTTTCAGGCTGCTGAGCAGCCGGCTGAACGGGAGCGACGGTCACGTTTTCGCGAACGGTAGCTCCGCTCGGATCGCTGACGTTGCACAGAGCGGAACCATATCTGGAGAACACGCCCTCATCCACCATTTGGTAGGCAACGGAAAGTTTCGTTTCCATATTGCTGGAACTGCCGAAATACAGCAGGTGTGCACCGCACTGAACGCTCAGATTGAATTTTTCGGAGACGTCCACGCTCGTGATCTCGGTTCCGAAACGTGAATCGAGCACGCTGGACAGGAACGAAGTCGCATAGGAAAGATCTCTTCCGTCCGCAGCCTTGATCGTTTTGCCGACTTCGGCATTCGCGATCACGGGAACGGTGATGCTCATATATCCGTTTTCAAGAAAAGCTTCTTTCGAGTCGGAGATCTCCAATACTCTCAGTTCATCGGAGAGAACCACATATCCCTGCGCGGTCGAAGCATAGAAAAGATGAGTCTCATCCGCGACGGTGATCTTGACAGTATTGGGGTAATCGCATTCTACAGACACATCATGCAGATAGGGACAAGCCTCGCGAATGGCAGACTCAGCCTTTTCGGCATTGAAGGTGATCATATCGGATTTCTGGGAAAGACCTGCAGCATCCAAAATCTGGGATTCGGAATAAAAACGGGAGCCGCCCACATTCATTTTATCTACACGGTATGCCAGCGTAAAGAACATCAAAAAGCACATCATCATAGCCAGAATAATGGCCACGACGATCAGCAGTCTGATCTTACGCATTTTGGTTGTGACGGAGTTGTAACGGTCTCCGAATAATTCTCTGGTCGGCTTGAATTCCTGCATTTTGTCCCCCTTTGGATACGGTCATGTCCCCACATGGGCCGTATCATTCATCCCCTTGTAATAACTTTTTCAATTCCTGCGCAATTCTCGCGTTTGCGTCAGGAAGTGCAAATTCTTTGATTTTTTGGCTCATCTCTTCTCTGAGAGAACTGTCGCCTATGAGCTGCTCGGCTAGCGAAGCGAACTCCTCGCCCGTGAAACGGGTCTCGTCCTCATTGAAAAGGACTTTAGCGGCACCACGGTCGGCAAGCGCCATGGCGTTCTTGTATTGGTGCTGTCCGGCCACATAAGGCGACGGAACCAGAATGGCGCTTTTCCCCAAAAGCGCAAGTTCTGATATCGTCATGGCCCCGGCTCTGCAGATCACCAGGTCCGCAGCTGCCATCTGGACAGGCATATCGTAAATGAATGGCTTGAGCATCACGTTTGAATGCTGCCCGAGTCCGAATCGGTCGAAAGTTTTTTTGGCATCTTCGTAGACGCCGTTCCGTTTTCCGGCTGAGTGAATATGTACGATCTCCGAATGACGCGAACTGAAGAGATCCATCATCCGGATCACGGCTTCATTCAAGTATTCGGCGCCGCCGCTGCCGCCGAATGAGACGATGAGTTTCTGATCGTCCCGCAGACCAAGCGTCTGTCTGGCCTCAACTCTGTCGATCTTTGAAAAGGTTCTTCTGACAGGCATTCCGACCCGTTCGACGTTTGATCGTCCTTTCAGTGCCTGGACTGTCTCTTCGAAGTTGACGAAGACCCGGTCCATCTTTTTGAGGAGCATACGAACTGCAAGCCCCGGGTTGACGTTGGATTCGTGAACGGCACACGGGATGCCCATTCTGGCGGCCGCTTTAAGCGCGGGCCAGCAGGCATATCCTCCCGTTCCGACGACCAGATCCGGTTTCAAGTCAGCCAAAAGGCGCTTTGCAGTCTTCACGGAAGTGAAGGCCTGGATCGACGTTTTGATATTGGACAGGATCGCCTTGGGTCTCCAAGACCTGTTATAGCCTGAGATCTTGATCCCGTGAAAGGGATATCCCTCTCTGCAGATCAGGTCCTCATCGAACCCCCCGGTCCCTCCGACGAAGCGGATCTCAAGGTCGGGGATCAGTTCCTGCATGGTCTGTGCGATGGCGATGGCGGGATAAATATGTCCGCCCGTGCCCCCGCAGCACATCAGCATCAGCATTCCGGTACCTCCTCAAGCTGGGTTTCCGGTTCTTTTTTGACGAGTTTGAATCTGGAAATCGAAAGCACGATGCCGACTTCGAAAATCTGCATGATGACGGATGTGCCTCCCGAACTGAAGAACGGGAGCGAGATCCCTGTATTCGGGATCAGATTCGTAACGACTCCGATATTGAGTATGACCTGGATCGCGATTTTGGCCGAAAGCCCGTATGCAACGAGCTTTGTGAAATCATCCGGAGCATTTTTGGCTATCTTGAACCCGCGGAATACCAGCAATCCGAACAGGATAATGACGACAGCAGCCCCGAAAAAGCCCAGTTCTTCGGCAATGACTGAAAAAATAAAATCGTTTTGAGGCTGAGAGACGTAACCGAATTTTTGAGTGCTGTTTCCGAGTCCGACTCCGAACAATCCACCCCTCGAAACGGAATAGAGCCCCTGCAGGGACTGCCAGGCTTCGCCCAAAGGATCCGCCTGATCGATATGTATCCATGTTTCCACGCGCGCCTGCGCGTAATCGGAAAAGGCCAGAACGACGACCACAAGCGCGGCACCGACGATCACGGCACCGACAATCCATCGCCAGTCAGTTCCGCCCAGAAGCATCATGAAGACGCCTAAAACGCCGATAATGATGATACCGGACAAATGCTTTTCAAGCACAACCAGCCCGATGATCAGCGAAAGGATCGCTCCGGGTCCCACGACTCCGTAAAGAAGTCTATCCCTGATCGGTCTGTCCCTTGTCAGCTTCGACGCATAGACAGACATGAACAGAGCGAGCATCAAAACGACAGCCGTCTTCGCGATTTCAGACGGTTGAAGCGTAAAAAAGCCTATCTCGATCCATCTTTTGGCGCCTCCCAGTGTCTTTCCGACGACCAGGACAAGAGCCAGCAGACCGAGTGTGCCCACGTACATAACAGGTGTAAAGAGACGCCAGATCCACGGATTGGCGAAAATGACAAAGCCTACTGTCAGTGCAAGTCCTGCAAAAATATACAGCAGCTGTCTTTTGAGATAATAGGTGCTCGAGCCGTGGTATGTTGAAGCATAAACCGAACTCGAACTGTAAACCATGACCAGGCCGAACGCCAATATAATGACCGCGAGCGCCAAATAAACATAGTCGATATGACCTGTCCTCAGTTCCGAATCGGACGAAATGACCGATTCCGATCGGGTCTTATATTCGCTGATGAACCGTCTGAGTCTGCTGCGTTTTTCCTGATGAGGCTGATTCTCGGGAAGATCTTGGTTATAGACAATTTCTTCTCCGGTCATAACGAGCCCCCGTCAAGGAAAAATGTGAAACAGAATGCCGGAACCGGCGATCGCAATCACCGTCACGACTGCATAGAGAAAGCAGATCTGCGTCTCACTCCAGCCGCACAGGTGAAAAGTGTGATGAAGAGGTGCCTTTTTGAACAGCCTCCAACCTTCTTTCTTTTTCGAAAGATGTTTTGTGATTTTGAAGATCAAAACCTGTAAAGCACTGGACAGAAGATCTGCCAGAAATGCAAACGAGCAAAGCAAAAGGAGAACCGGTCTGTGTGTCAGAACGGAAACACCGCCGATCACAGCTCCGATAAACAGCGAACCCGTGTCGCCCATGAACAGTTTCGCAGGGTTCATGTTCCAGAACAGGAATCCGGCCACGCTTCCTGCAAGCAGGATCACAAAGTAGGCGCTGGCGCCGAAATCCGCCTGGAATGCAAGCAGATAGGTCACAAAAGCCAGCAAAATCACGGAGGAAAGTCCGGCCAGGCCGTCCATCCCGTCGGTCAGATTGACCGCATTGCAGAACAGTGTGATCAGGATCACGGAAATGATATAGTAACCAATGCCCCAGTCTACTATCACGCCGGGAATCAGTTCAAAAGCAGTATTAAGGTGGCCCGTCACTGCGGAAATCACCACGAAAACGGCAGAAACGGCCAGTTGAAGAAACAGTTTCTGGAAGACCTTCAGTCCTTCATTTTTGTGATTATGCTTTTTCATCCAGTCGTCCAGAAAACCGATCGCGCCGTTGGCAAGTGCCAATAAGCCGATCGCATTCAGCATGAAAAACTGGTTTGTGACTCCCTGTTTGATCAGGAGCAGAATATCGATGACAATGAGTCCGATCACCGAAGGAATGATAAAGAGCAAACCGCCGCAGGTCGGCGTTCCGTCTTTGGCCTTGTGTTCTTCAACATACTCGCTGATGGGCTGGCACAGATTCCACCTGATCAGCAAAGGACGGATGAAATATCCGGCCATCGCCGCCAGGATCAATCCGATGACGAACAGCAGAAAATAATAAATCATACAGCGTAGTTGGCCTTAACGAACGAAATGACTCTTTCTTCACGGATGCCGCGGCTGGCTTTAAACAGCACGACGTCTCCGGGGTTCAGAACGGAAACCAGTTCACGACCCGTCTTTTCGATGTCGTTCTGGTCATTGTTGATTCGGATCTGTTTGTGGCTCATGCCGGCTGACTTCGCGCCTTCGGCGATATATTCGGCCTCTTTGCCGAATGTCATCAGCATATCCGAGCAGTTGGCTGCATAGCGGCCGACCTCGTAATGGAATTCAGGACTTCTGTTTCCGAGTTCCAGCATATCACCCAGCACAGCGATTCTTCTGCGCTTCTTCTGGGTTCCGTGGATAATGTTCAGAATATCCATCGCAGCGCGCATGGATTCGGGGCTTGCATTGTAGCAATCCTCGATCAATGTGACGCCTTTTTCTTCTTCGATGCGCTGACGCATGCCCACAGAGGCATAGTTGAGCACACCTTTTTTGATTTGTTCGCTGCGGAGATTCATAAAATATCCCGCAGCAAACGCATACATAGCCGCATACACACCGGGTTTTCCCGTCGTAGGGATCTGAACACCGCAGACCTTCTGACCCATCCAATTCAGGTCAAAGGTCGTACGTCCCAGTTCGTATGTAATGTTTTCCGCAAAGATATCCGAAGCCCGATTTTCTGTCCCCACATAGATCGGGTTGAATTCAGATCCTTTCAATTCGGCAAACATCGGCTCATCACCGTTCAGAATCAAGTGGCCCCCCGGCAACATTCCCTGCACGATTTCGATTTTGGCTTGATAAATATTTTCTCTGGATCCGAGCATTCCCACATGCGAAGATCCAATATTTGTGATCATGGCAATTTCCGGATTGGCGCAGCGGGATAAACGGCTGATCTCGCCCCGAGCGCTCATGCCCATTTCAAGGACAGCGAGCTCGGTTTCCGGTTTCATACGAAGCAGATCCAACGGCATTCCGATGATGCTGTTGTGATTTTCTTCGGTTTTTTCGGTTTTAAAATACGGATTGAGAGCGGCATAAACGAACTCTTTGGTCGTCGTTTTACCGACACTGCCCGTGATGCCGATCGTTTTGAGGCCGCATGCCTCTTTGTGCGCGTGAGCGAGCACGCTCAGCGCATAGACGGAATCGCGGACCAGCAGTGAATACGGTTCGTAGCCGGGAACGATCTTTTCGCACAGAATACATCTGCAACCTGCTTCAACGGCCTGAGGTATATAGTTGTGACCATCCACAACCTCGCCGACGATGGCGACAAAAAGTGAATCTTTGTCGACCTCTCTCGAGTCTGTGCAAATGTTTTTGAAAGAACGGTCGATGCCTGTATAGAGCGCCCCGATGATGCGGGCCGTTTCAGCCATGCCGAAATTCCGGCTTCCCAGTTCGATTTTCATTTTGCCCCCCAGCAAATCACTAGCTACTCTTCTTCGCTGTAGCGGAACGTTAGCGTTATTACATCCCCATTCGCCAGATACGTTCCGTATGAAGGAGACTGAGCAATCACCACTGCTTCAGTTCCAGTCAGATAGTTTTTCGTACCCTCAATTTTGACATTGAGATTCAGGTTCTTGGCAGTCATGTATGCGGCCGTAGCCGTCATGCCGACCAGGTTCGGAACCTGTATGTTTTCAACCGGACTCTGTCCTCCCGTATACAGATAAATCTGCTTGCCGCTCGATTCGATCACAGCGCCCCCCAAAGGCAGCTGAGATGTGACCAGATCCCCATTTCCGACCACATGTATTGTGTACCCCAGTCGCTCGCAGATCCCCATCGCTTGCGAAAGGCTCCAATATGTAACCGACGACACGGTCACGGACATTTTTTCCAGTTCTTTTTCGGTATAAACTGCTTCAACGCCGAGATACGGAAGCATCTCTTCAAAAGCGTTGGCGATGTAAGGCGCCGCGGCATAACTGCCGTAAAGAACGCCTTTTGTGGGTTCGTCCACGATCAGGATCATGGCATATTGCGGATCGTCAGCCGGTGCATATGCAACCGTCGAACAGACGTAATAGCCTTCATGGTCTTTCTTCTCGGACGTTCCCGTTTTTGCTGCGACGCGGTATCCGGCGACATAAGTGTTTTTGCCGCCGCCGTTCCCGGCCACACCTTCTCGTAATATTTCTGAGATTTCAGCACAGACCTCCGAGGTCAGTACCTGACGTCTCTTTCCGTTCTGCAAATCATAGGATTCAACCACATTACCGTCCCGGTCCGTGATGCTTTGCATCAGATGGGGTGTAACGAGATAGCCTCCGTTAGCCACTGCACATATGCCGGTGATCTGCTGAATGGCAGTCACGTTGAAGTTTTGCCCAAATGACGCGGTGGCCAGATAGATCTCCCGGCTGGAAAACGTATCATAATTCCAGAACCAGGACGGACTCAACTGCTCTCCGGGAAGATCGATTCCCGTTTTTTCCAGATAGCCGAATGCTTTGAAATAGTCATAAAACTTTTCGCAACCGATCTTCAATCCCATCGTCATCAGAGAAGGATTGCAGGATACCTGAATGGCTTCTGCGAATGTCAGGTGTCCCTGACCGTTGACTTCCGCGCAGTGGATATCCGAACCGTTGACGGTCAGATACCCTTTGCAATAGAATTCAGAATTCAGGTCGAACAGTTTTTCTTCCAGCGCAACGACCGATGTAATGACTTTGAATGTAGATCCCGGGATGTAGCCTTCGGTGATCGCCTTATTGGACCACATGCTCAATTGAAGCTGGCCCTTCAGTTCATCGTAAGCATCCGTTCCCGGAGTCAGACCGCTGTTTTCCAGTTTGTCTGCGAAATCCGCTGTCAGTTCGTTCGGGTTGTTCAGATCGTAATAGGGGTAAACGGCCAATCCAAGCACAGCGCCTGTGTTGACGTCCATGACGATGCCCATGGCTCGGTTCTGACCGCCGGATTCTTCATAAGCTTTTTGAACCTGTTCTTCAAGGATCCGCTGAACGGTCACGTCGATGGTCGTGTTGATATGATAGCCGTCTCTCGGCTCGATCTGGAGTTCGTAATCAAAAGGCATCGCATTGCCTTTGGCGTCTTTAGCTACGACATAACGTCCGGTCGTGCCGGCCAGTTCAGATTCATACTGGTATTCCAGTCCGTAAACGCCCTGACCTTGAGAAGAGGTGAAACCGATCAAATGGGAAGCCAGCGACCCGTAAGGATAGTACCTTGTGGACGTCGCTTCCAGATAGATCATCTGATTGAGCAGATTGTCTGCGATGAAATTTCTGACCAACTGAGCCGTATCTTCGTCCACATTTCTTTGAATGGTCCGGTCCTGATAGGCTGTATAGCCCAATTGCGTGACAACGGTTTCTTTTTCCACACCGAGTATCTCGGACAATCCGTTTGAGATCAGTTCGGTCAGATCTGTATACTCACCGTCCGGTGCGTTTTCGATCAGTGAGTTTTGGGCGGTCGCCACTGCTTTCGGAGAGACGAATACCCGATATGTGATAATGTTAGTGGCCAAAACCAGCCCGTTAGCATCCAGTATGTCTCCGCGAACAGGATCGACAACATAGTCTCTGGTCATCTGTTCAGCGACCCGATTGCCGTATTCCTCACGCTTGAATGTCTGCAGGAACAGGACCCTTCCGAGGACAACAATAAAGCCTGCCAGGAGAACCACTCCGATGATCGCGGCTCTTTTGATCAGGCTAGACTTTTTAACTTCCATGCCGGACGCCACCGCTATTTTTTCAATTCTCTAAACAGTGAAAAGAGAACGGAACTTTTTCCCTGCGAAGGGTAGTAATCCACCCCTTCATCATTCAGCACCGAGACATAATGCTGGCTCAGATATGATTCATCGACCATACCCAATTCGTTTCTGGCGATATCTTCGATTTTCAGGATATCATTCTTGACTGTCAGTTTTCCCTGAAGCCAGTCTATTTCCGACTGAAGCCGAGTTTCTTCGCTCTTCAGTTTCTGATATTCAATCTTTGCATCCGCCATCATCACGGAACTGTGAATGACGGCCATCAAAGAAACGAAAATCAGCAGGACAGGAAGCAAAATTGAGATGATCCTTTTTCCGCTGACGGCCCGTTCCTCTTTTCGGACTTGCTGCTTCGGGAACCAGTTTAGCGCGATCGCCATCAGTCCCTCATGATCAAGCCGGACTTTTTTATTTCTTTCGGGGAGCACATGCTCTTGACTATTATCCATATGCTCACCTCCGCATTCAAATCTTTTCAGCCACCCGGAGTTTCGCGCTTCGGGATCTCGGATTCGTAACGATTTCCCGTTCGTCGGGAAGAATCGGTTTCTTGTTCACAAATTTCAGTATCGGTTTTTTGCCGCATACACAGACCGGAAAATCTTTAGGACAGGTACAGCCTTGAGTCAACCGGTTCAGCGTTTGCTTCACGACTTTGTCCTCATCCGGCTGGAATGTGATGATGCAGATCCGGCCGGAAGGATTCAACCTCTCCGCAGCCTGTCCGATCACCGATTCGATCACTTCAAGTTCGCTGTTGACCTCGATCCGGATCGCCTGGAATGTTTTTTTAGCTGGATGATGTCCCGTCTGCCTTTCTTTTGCCGGGATGGAAGATTTAATGATGTCTACAAGCTCAAATGTTGTGGAAATGGGTGCGTGTGCACGCGCGCGTAATATATTAAACGCAATGCGCGGAGCAAAGCGTTCATCACCATACTCGTATAAGATTTTTTTCAGACGTTCTTCAGAATAAGTATTGACGACGTCGTAAGCCGTCAAAGAGGCTTTCTGATTCATCCTCATGTCCAGCGGAGCATCAGCCATATAAGAAAAACCGCGTTCGGGGTTGTCCAGCTGATAGGAGGAAACACCCAAATCCAGCAAAAGGCCGTCTATCCTGTCGATTCCCAAAGAATCGAGTTCGTCCGACAAATGACAAAAATTGTTCTGAACAAAAGTGACTCGATCTGAGAAGGGAGCCAATCGGTCTTTGGCAGCCCGGATGGCATCCTCATCCTGATCGAAGCAAACCAGACGACCGGTTGTCAGTCTGTTTGCGATCTCAAAGGAATGGCCTCCTCCGCCGACAGTTCCGTCAACGAAAATCCCCGAGCCGTCCCGAATATTCAGATTGTCAATACATTGGTCAAGAAGAACCGGGATATGAGAAAACTCTGGTTTCAGTTCAGATACGTCAAATTCCGTATTGTTCAAGTTCATCTCTCAGCAGATCCATGTCTTCATGAGACATAAATTCTTCATAGACATCCGAAGACCAAATCTCTGCATAGTTGCCGCAACCGACAATCACGACGTCTTTCTTGATCAAAGCATAATCGATCAGACTTTGAGTCAAAGAAACGCGCCCCTGCGCGTCAGGTGTGACAAGAGCTGCATTGTGGTACAATGCACGATTGGCCATAGCAGACACACGTCCTGCAGTATTGTTGATCTTGTCCGCGATCATAGCCTTGAAATCATCTTCACTGTAAACTTTCAAGCACTTTTCACGGACGTCACGAAGAATCAGAAGCTGCCCTCGGATTTCTTCACGAAGCTTTACCGGAACGAATATTCTGTTCTTTGTATCGAGAGTATGTCTGTATTCACCGACGAACATAAAAATTCTCCTTCCGATAAATAACCGGTGAGGAAAAGGGCTACATGTACTTCACATGGGCCGATCACAATCCACTTCGCGCCACCAAGGGTACATTTTGCACCATTTTGCCCCACCAAGTGACACCATTATATCATCGGCTACCACGGTTGACAATACCAAAAAACCGAAAAGTGGACAATATGATACAATTTTTCATAGGGATATAGTATTTTTGTTCTTATTTGTTAGTTTATTACTATTTTTTGGGTTGATTGCTATTAGTATCCTTTTTTTATAGTTTTTGGGCGTCAAATTTATGATTCAGACTGACAAAAATGTCACACATGAGACGGTATTTTTTGCATTATTTTCGATAAAAGTGAAATGGTAATTTTTTCCAGTGAGTAAAAACAGAGGTTTTCAACAGCTTCATGCAAACCACAAGATGTAGTATTGAATCGGTAAAATAGCAAATTTCAACACAATTTGTGGTTATGGCCAATGTGATGGGCAGACCGTTTGACTGATGGATTTCCGGATTCCGTCTGCTATGGACCCTGGAAACGGATCGAACAATCATTTGTCAACACCTTTTTTCAAAATACCCCATTCGTGCTGTATTGTAACCAAGGATTCTATTTTTATCGATTTGGAACAATCCTTCAGATCAGGAATAATGCGTCCACTCGCCGGTTCTCGATTTTTTCTTCCTATTTATATATATCTTTTTTTCATTTTCTTTTTCTTGCGTTCTGTCCGGAATGACGCCTATCCCGCCATCTGAAAGCAGACGAATCGCTTCCTGCATGGCGGTGCTCCTGCATCTTTTTCTTCCTTCTTTTTTCTTTTTACGTCCCGATCTTTCTTTTTTTTCATCCATTCTCTAATCGTAATTTATTTACGGTTTTCTTATTATAATTATTATTTCATTAAGAAAAGCAGCGTACTTTGATGTGCGCTGCCTCAACATTTTTTCTGAATCAATTTCTTTATCTATCTTTTTGTAAGTTGGAAAACCATATCTTCTACAATTTCTTGAATGTCGTCTGTTGATAACAAAAAATCCTCGTTTTCCATTGTGACTGAAATCGAGTTGTTCTGCCAGATGATCGTATGCCTGTAAAAAGTCCTGTCCATGAAACAAACTGTCCCGTTCAGCGGAATGGCCGGAATGTTTTTGATCCCGTTTGTCAAGCCGTCTCCCTGTGCCTTGCTCAGACTCTCTTTTGCCGTATAGTAATTGAGAAAAGGTGTTTGTTTCTTTTCCATGTCTTCGATTTCTTCATGGGTCAGACAAAACTCCCAAAATTTCTGATCTGTTTTTTTGTTTTCAATATCGATGCCGATCTCATTGAAATCATCTTTCGCGAATATGACCCAGGGATAGCTGTGAGAGATGTTGAAATGGATGCTGTCTGCAATAGGCTTTCCTTTGTCGTTGACTGTCCACGGATAATCTTTCAGCATTATCCACTTGAAGAATGAACTGCCTATTGCCAAAGAACGGACTTTTTCATTTCGGATCGCCATGATCTGTTCTGCTTTTTCTTTCGGAAGCTGTGCGAGAATCGTTTCTTTATTTTTGTCTATGACCGACGCGTGCAAAACATAGATTGTCACCTCAACATCACCTTCCTTTCGTGTCATTCCTTTCAAAGTATACCACATTTTCTGTTTTCTCTCCTATTTTTTGTCCTTTGTCTTGCGAAAGTTTTCAGTAAAGGTTATAATTATTTGAATTCTTTTTAGGAGTGATAATCAGTATGCGCTTTTCGGAAATGACTTATGTCCGCCCGGATCTGGACAAAATGAAAGAAGTTTGTGTCCAGACTGCAAACACGATCAAAGAATCTGAAAACCTTGAAAATGTGCTCAAGGACTATGATATCTATATGAAGGCGCTGATCCATGCCGGGACCATGTTAAGTCTGGCACAGACACGCCACACCATCAATACGCTGGATGAATTCTATTCTCAGGAAAACGACTTTGCAGATGAAAACTATCCCTTGATCGCAGAGATGGAGAATCAGGTCCAAACGGCTCTGCTCTCATCCCCGATCAAAAACCAGCTTCAAAGTCATTTCGGCGATCTCTTTTTCAAAAACCTCGAGATTGCGGCCAGATCATTCAAATCTGAACTGGTCCCGCTCATGCAGGAAGAAAACAAATTGATGAGCGCCTATCAGGAACACACCGCCAGTGCCGAAGTTGAATGGGACGGAACAATGATCCCCCTGACGATGCTCGGCAAATATAAGCAAAGTCCCGACAGAGACGTCCGGATCAAAGCCTACCGCACGGAAGGAGAATATTACGATTCTCACCGGGAGGAACTGGATGACCTCTACGATCAGCTCGTCCACAACCGGGACAAGCAAGGCAAAATGATGGGATATCCCAATTATCTGCAGCTCGGTTACGACCGCCTGGGCAGAAACTGTTACGGACCGAAAGAGGTGGCCTCGTTCAGGAAAATGATCCTGGAAGATATCGTTCCTGTCGTTTCCAAGGTGAAAGCCGATCAGGCCAGACGGATTGGGGTGGATCAGCTCTATCTCTACGATGATCCTGTGTGGTTCAAAGACGGAAACGCGGTTCCTGCCGGCACGGCTCAGGACATTTTGAATGCGGGATTGGAAGTATATCACCGGATCTCGCCGGATACGACCGAATTCATCGATTTCATGTATGAAAACGAGCTTTTGGACGTGCTGAGTAAGAAAGGAAAAGCCCCGGGCGGTTACTGCACATCTTTTGAAGAATTCAAATCACCGTTCATCTTTGCCAACTTCAATGGAACAGCGGCTGATGTAGATGTGCTGACCCATGAGGGCGGTCATGCTTTTGCTGCTTACCGGGCTTTCAAGAACAATTTGGATCCTCAGTTGGCCAGTCCGACCATCGAAGCTTGTGAAGTCCACTCCATGAGCATGGAATTTCTCACCGCGCCTCATCATGATCTGTTTTTCGGTGATCAGACGGCAAAATATGAATACTATCACGCCGCAGACGCGCTGTCGTTCATCCCATACGGTTGTCTGGTCGACGCTTTCCAGCACGAAATGTATGAACATCCCGACATGACTCCCGCACAACGCCATGAGTGCTGGGACCGGTTGGAAAAACAGTTCAGACCGTACCTCTGCCGGGAAGGCATCCCCTTCTACGGCCGCGGAGCAGGATGGCAGCGCCAGCTACACATCTATCTCGATCCGCTGTACTATATCGACTACTGCATGGCCCAGACAGTCGCATTCGACTTCTGGACCGCCTCGTTGAAGGACTATGCCGGAACATGGAAACGGTACCTGACATTTGTAGATTTCGGAGGCACGAAAACCTTTGCCGATCTGGTCAGAAGCGCAGGATTCGCCGTGCCCTATGAGCCCGGTGCCATTCAGGCGATCGCCAAGGATATCGACACCTGGCTCGGAGAACACAATTATGCATAAGCGCTTCCCCGCTTCAGCCGTTCTATTGGTGTTTCTGATCGTTTTCGCCTTCATCCTGTCCGCCTGCGGGTCCGACTCATCGGTACAGCCGGAACCGGTTGAATACAAAATCCCGGCCCCGGACACACTAGTCGTGTCCGTCCCGGATCTACAATCCAAAAGGGCTGAATTCGAATCCCTGTTCGAAGAAGCCATGATCCCGGACGAATCTGACTTTCTCATCGAGACAGAAGGCGAAACATGCGCCATCCTGTCTTATGTCGGTTCGTCGGATGCCGTTCTGCTCCCGGACAGGATCGCGGATCACCGCGTGGTCCGGATCGCCCAGAATGCGTTCCAAAACAGCTCGATCCGTATCCTGATCCTGCCTGAAGGCATCGAAGCGGACAACGGGATACTGGCCGGGTGTGATGCGCTGGAAGCGCTTCAGACCCCCTCGCTGGGCCCGGGGAACTGTCTGGCTTCTCTCTTTGGACGCGACGACTGGACCTATAACCGGACTCTTGTCCCGTCCGGGTTGAAATATCTGATCTACACAGGACAGACGCTTGAGGAACATGCTCTTTCCGAATGTATGAATTTGCAAATCATCTCATTTGGAGAACAGACAAAAACTCTTGCTACCGCAAGCTGCATGAATTGCAGAGATCTGGCTTTCGTTTTCTTCAGCGATCAATCTGCAGCCCTCGAGGAAATAGGCAGTTACGCTTTTCTCGGCTGTACTTCCCTTCAGGCTCTCCAACTGCCTGGAAGTTTGACGAAACTCGGTGCCGGTTTCCTTCAAAACTGCAATTCCCTGACTGCCCTGTCCGTCCCGTTTCTGGGCTCCTGCCGCGAATCGGAAGATACGGATTTTCTGGCTTTCTTTTTCGGAGCATCCAGCCATGTGTTCTCAGGCTATGTTCCGGGAAGCCTTGTCTCCCTATCTTTGACGGAGGGTTCGGAAGTCCCCGACTGCGCTTTTTACAGGTGCAAAGGGCTGCGTGAAGTCACTTTATCCGATTCGATCCTTTCGATCGGCAGCAGAGCTTTTTCGGAATGTGTCTATTTGAAGACTTTGACACTGCCCGAAAACTGCAAAACGATCGGAAAAGGCTCGTTTTACGGATGTGAACGGCTCCAAAGCGTTTCTTTCCCCAATTCGCTGGAAACCATCGACATTCAGGCGTTTCATCTGTGCTTATCGCTGAAAGAAGTTTCCCTTCCGGCGGGACTGAAGCAGATCGGCAGTTCCGCTTTCGCCGAATGCATTTCTTTGGATAACGTCTCAGTCTCGCCCGAGACCCAGCTTGGGGATGATGTTTTTTACCATACCCCGATCGCGGCCCGCTGGGAACTGGAAAGTCAGGAAAAAAGCACGTAACATATTAAATCACAACATGGAGGATGATTGTCCATGCCCATCAAAATACCCAATCAGCTGCCTGCAACGCAAACGCTGCTGAACGAAAACATTTTTGTCATGACGGAGACCCGGGCTATCACGCAGGATATCCGTCCCCTGCATATCCTGATGCTCAATCTGATGCCTTTGAAGATCGCAACGGAGACACAGATCGCAAGACTTCTGGGCAACACCCCCCTTCAGGTCGAATTGGAACTGATCCAGACTGCCTCTCATCAGGCTTCCCACACGTCGTCCGACCACATGCTTCAGTTTTACAAAACGTTTGAAGATGTCGCAGACGAAAAGTTCGACGGTCTAATCATCACAGGCGCGCCTGTCGAGCAAATCCCATTCGAGCAGGTGGAGTATTGGGATGAATTGTGTCAGATCATGGAATGGTCCAAAACGCACGTGACGAGCACGTTGCATATCTGCTGGGGCGCTCAGGCCGGTTTATATTATCATTTCGGGATTCCGAAAAAGCAACTCGAGAAAAAGCTGTTCGGCGTCTACCCGATCCATGCAGATTATAAAAGGGCCATCCTGTTAAGAGGCTTTGACGACGTCTTCAATGTTCCCGTGTCCAGACACACGGAATCCCCCCGTTCTGCCATAGAAAAAAGGCCGGAACTCAAGATCCTGGCCAGTTCGGAAGAGACGGGCGTCTATATTTGTATGACGGAAAAAGGCAAGCAGATCTTTGTCATGAACCACCCGGAATACGATCCCGAAACGCTGAAGAACGAATATGTACGGGATAAGAATGCAGGATTGCCGATCGATCTGCCGAAACATTATTTTGAAAATGATGATGAAACGAAGTCTCCCGTCGTCACATGGAGAGGGTGCGCCAATCTCCTCTATTCCAACTGGCTGAACTATTTCGTTTATCAGTCCACACCATATGAGCGTTCAAATATCCAATGACCGGTTTCTCTCGCTCATCTCATAACCCATTGCCAACAGAGCCTCACACGACCGAAATCGCGTGAGGCTCATTTTTGGGTTGTCCCATAAGATTGAATGGAGAACTATTGAGACGCCTTGTTCCAAAGGATCTCATGGCAAGTTCTTTCTCCGTTTGGAGCGATCAGATCATATCTGACGTACAGACTGTCCCGGGTTTTCACCAGATCCAGCGTCTCTGTACGGAAAGCGATTTCTCCGTTCTGAATTCTGTAGATCGTTTCGGACGCATTTCCTCTCACAAAAGAAATGCAAACGTCTGAGTCCCCGGTCTGTTTCATGGTGACACCGGTGTCAGAATGCGGAAGGATCCATTCACATCGAAAGTTGCCATTGTCCCCTTTATCGCCGAGGACCAGCTGATAACGGAGGGTGTCATGGTCATCTTTTTGCCTGAGGATCCCTTTTGTCCGACAGGTCGTTTCATCTTTTTGCAAAGGATCTGAGGGGGACCAGTGCCTTGTTGTGACTTTTAAATCGAGCAATTGCATGATTAAGGCACCTTATAGTCCCGATCATTATCCGAAACGGGCAATCCTTGTCCCTTGATATTGAAGATATGATATTCCAGATCCTGGGCGGGCAAAGCCTTCTTGGCCGTGATGATCATCGTAAACTTCAGGAATACGTTGACGGCGTTGAACGAACCGCCGAGCTGATTAATCATCGTATTCTCAGTTCCCATCCGGCTGCTGTAAATGTTGAAGCATGAAACGGCAGAACGGCTCGTTTTGATAAACATCTGCGGCTTATAGGCAAAGGAATTCACGATTTCAATGTCTTCAGAATCCTCCACAACGAACAGCGTCAGATGTTTCCTGCCCATTTCCTGCATGGTGGCTGAATCGACCGTCGGGTAGGTCTGGAAAGACGCATAACTGGTCGATGCCTGCCCCGCCAGATTGGCCAATACCGCATCTGCACGGACGTTTTTGGAGTTTTTGATCGTGATGCCCGTTGCATAGAATCCTCCGCAAATGCGATAGAGGAACACATTCTGAGATCCGGATACCACGATGCCGTGAGCTGTATTGTAGCCCTGAACGAATGAGACCGTGACACGGTCCCCGCAAATCAGTGCAATGGGAGCGTAGGAATCGAACGTATCGTCGTCAACGGCTCTGAGTCCGTTTTTGATGTATACGACCCGCATATAGGCCAGTCCGGAATCAGATCCGGTGATCGTGATCAGCCCCTGTTCCGATTCTGTGTTTCCGTTGAGTCCCCAATCTGCGAGCAGGGTCGTCCCGTTTCCTCCGCAGTCGAAAGAACCGGAAGCATTGGCTCCTATCAGGATCGTATCATCATAGACCTTCAGGGACTTCTGGATCAGGTACTCGCCGCCGGGGATATACACGTAACCGCCTCCCTGCCTGTGCGCATCGTCAAGGGCCTTTTGGATCGCTTCGGACGCATCGGCTTTGCCGGTACGAACGGCTTCGTAATCCGTGTGAACATTGAACAGTTTGAGCGGTGCGATCAATTCCGGAGACCGGCTGAACTGCGGAACAGTGACACCCTTATCTGTCTGTGTGTAATAACTCTCGGGACACTGTATGCTGCCCTTCAAGGTACATTTGAAGAATTTGACGACCTGACTCGTGTTGTTGACAAATGCGGCTTCGGAACCCTCGATCGTGCTGTAGGCGAATTCGTCTCCCATCTGAGTATAGGCCGCATCAATGACGACGCCTTTTTTTGCGTTTTTGATCTCGATGTTGATAAACTGACCGTAAACTTCAGCTCCGTCACTTCTGCGGGTCTTTTCCGTGTATATACCCGTGTTGAATCCGTCCAGACGCATGTTTGCGACCATCGTCCCTTCATCGCCCCAGAGGCGCATACCGTATGTGCTCTTTGAGGACATCACGTTCCGGACGGCGTTTTCAGTGACAGAGGAGTCATAAAGATGCCAATATGCGGGGCCCAGATCGATATTTTCAAAAACGTCGATTTCAGCGGCGTAGCCGATCAGGAGACCCTGGTGAAGCACGGTTCCCCGCAACCCGTCCACGGTCAGCATGCCGTGTCCGGTCTCAATGGTGTAGGCGTCATAACTGTTGACCAGATTGACGTTCCTGACCGTGCTACCTGAAGCCGCTGTAAAGGTCGGAGCATATCCGATCACACTGTTGATGAGCTGCTCCGGATAGTTGACAGTCAAACCGTCGACGCCGGAAGCAGTGCTGAGTTTCACAGTCGTCTGTGATCCTTTCAAGCACAAAACCGTTCCGAAATTCCCATCTGCCGCTCCATCCCCCATCGGTCTGAAGTCTCCGGCCAACGTTACATTGGCGGGAATGGTCACGGGTTTACTGATCAGATAGGTGCCCGAAGGCAGATAAACGGTCCCGCCTCCGGATTCGGAGCAATCGGTCAATGCCCGGGTCAGGACGGAACTGCAATCCGCAGCTCCCGTCGTATCGGCCGAATACGGAGCCTGCGTCACATCCAGATCCGCCACATGAATGATCTTCGAATCAAAAGGATTGACGACCAGTTTGGCAGTCTGTACGGCGGGTTTTAAATCATCCTGATCGGTCAGATCGACTGCATGAGTGATGCGGATATCGTCTACCGCCAGCGTGACGGAACCGCTCGTCGCGTTGCTGAGATAGAACAGACGCCACCTGGAAACAGAGCTCAGATCCAGGTTTCCAGTGGTCTTCAGATCCAGTGTGATCTTGTTCCATCCGTTGTTCTTGAGCTGGTTGAGGAATCCCCATTCTTTTTCCATCTGATCGATGTGCTGATTCGAACCGAGTTCAAACTCGGCCTGAATCAGTGAACTTTTATCGCTGACATAGACCCAAAAAGTGATCTCGCTTTCTTTCGTCAAGGAAACTCGGAAAGCACCTGAGTTGGATCCGCAGCGGAAAAACCAGCCGTTCCGGAGCGGCATATCTTCGTAAACAAAACACTTCCCGTACATCCCGTCAGAAATCAAAGGCTCAATTGCGATGGGCGTGCCCGCAGGATTTTTTTGCGAATAGTAGGCTCCGTCATGAACGTTTAACGGCATATAGAGGGTGCCGTCAATGACCTGAACCGTTTGGGTCAGTTCGGGTTCTGTCGTGATCCCTGCCGTCACTTTTTCGAGTTCTGTCAGTTTTTTCGTTTCCGTCTCTGTCTGTGTATCCATTTTTTTCGTTTCCGTTTCGACCTTCTGGCTCTCTTGTCCTGTGACAGATTCTGCTTCGCGTTCGCTTTCTGTCTCAGTCATCATTTCCGATTCGGATTCGGTATCCGGCATATTCCCCGGTCCGCCGCATGCCGCTACAAGCGGCACCAGAAGGCAAACCAGCAGCAGCGAGGCGATCCAAACGAGAAGATGGTGTCGTTTTTGCATAGTCTGACTCCGTTAGAATGCGATTTTGACCTTAACTCCTTCGGTGGAAGAAGCAAATGTCAAATAACTGGTCCCGCCTTCCTGTTCATAGGAAAGATCGACGGCAATCGGTTCACCTTTGACAGATGCCGAAACAGCCTTCGGGGGACGCTTGGTCCAGACGCGGACTGCGGCCGTCATCGGACTCGGTCCGGTCAATTTGAAAGAAAGATTCCTCTGTGAAGCCTTCAGATCGGAAACTCTGCCGGACGCGGCCAAAATATCCGAACTGGAGGACCGGTCTATCCTGGACAGATCCAGCCACAGCTTGACCTGACCTTCGGTCACGACCGGGTCTTTCACGACGGTCAGTTTGTCGTCGAACAGATCGATGAACCGGCCTTTGAGTTGCAAACTGCCCTGACTGTCGGATTCATCCAGAACGGCAGTCACGACATACTGTCCTCTGCGGAGCGCGAAGCGTGCGTCTTTCTTCAATTTGTCTCCGGACGCGTCGAACGCATCCCCGACCAGTTTGAGATATGCGTCGCAAAGTGCCCCTTCTTTTGCAATATGGCCCGGATACTCGCGGTATACGGCCACGAACCCCTTTTCCACGGGATAAACGCCTGTTTGAGGATCTCTTTCAAGACCCATGCACTCAAACAGATGTTCGGCAGGATTGCGGTAATCCAGTCCGTCTCGGTTCCACCAGTGTCTGATGCTGTGGAACGCATCGGAGCCGTCCCCTACGTAGATCAGCGTTCCGCCTCCGCGGACCCACTGAGCCAGCGCATTGTGCACATCCGGCGTTTCGGGTTTCATGAACTCATACGAAAGGACCAGCTTGTCATAACCTGCAAGATAGCCCGCGAAACGGCGGATGTTATCCAACTGGACAGGACGAACGCAGATCCCGCTCTTCAGTAGAGGCAGGGACAGTCCGTAGAAGGGACTCCAGGTCACCTGCTGACTCTCCTGTCTGTATGGATCTCCAACGGGATAGATCCTCTGGAACATGGCAGAGTCCGCCAGCAGAACGCCGACCTGTTTCGTATCGGTCAGCCACTGAACGTCATCCGTCTGCATATCTCTGAGCGTATGCATGACAGTCGTGAGATTGGTCCTATATACTTCGGGCATTCCCTCTCGGCCTGTTCCGTCTTCTTTCGGATACGTTCCCGTATAGACGCGGCTTGGCCAGGGTGCGATCTCATATGTCGAGATCTCCGGCTGGAAGAGGGATGCCACGACTGTGCAATAGTAGTTGGAACGGTAATCCTTCCATGTATGATTGGGATCATCTTCTATGGGATCGTGCAAATACCACATTTTTCTACCCGTTCCGCGGACCAGTTCCTGCATGATGCCATACTCGCAAAAGGCCGTCTCGAACGTTCTTTCGCGGAGAACGCCCCTGAAGATGTTCGCCGTACGAGAGGTGCCTGTCCAGATCTGTGCGATATATCCGTCGATCGTAGGCAGATCGATGAGGGATGCTTCCGGAGAAACGATCTTCCACTGCGAATAGTTGACCAGCGAATGAGTCGGCACATAGAAGCGCAGGAAACGGCCGTATTTGACCATCGCATATTCCTTGAGTTCGGTACAAAGTCGGTCCAACGTGCGGCGGTACAGGAACTGCTTCAGTTTGGAGGCCATATATTGTCCCTCTGCCGTGGCCTGCGGGTCTTTCCAGTCTTCCTTGTAGTAGATCTTCCATTCGCGCTTGAATGCTTCCGAATAGCCTGCATCGACCCAGAATTCCGGTTCTTCCAGATGAATCGCCTCGACGCCTGCGTCGACGGCCTTTTTCAGATTTTCAGCCAGATAATGGGAAAAAGAAACCGACGGGACCATGTACGGAACGTCTTTGCCGTGGTTGATCTCATTCAGATTATGATTGACCTGTCCTTCATCATGGTGGTCCCGGCCGTCAAATCTGCCGTATAGATAGTCCTGATACTCACCCCATGACACACCCGTCATCAGGTGAACGACATAGCCGTGTTTTTTCCAATGAGCGATTCTGGCTTTCAGATCCCTGAAGCCGTAAACCATCACGAAATCTGCCTGAATATCAAAACGTTCATCATAGTCTCTGATCTCCTGAAAACCGGTTCTTTCTTCGCGTCTGTCGTACGTTTGCATGGCATCCCCTCCCAATCATTAGGTCATCTTGTTTTTGAACAGCCGGCCTTTTGACATGTTTTCTGTCCGGCTCGGCTCTTCGGTTTATTTTAACACATTCCGTAAAGGAAAATGCTTCTTTTGTCGAATCTTTGCCCGTTTGTTGTAAAACAATTCTCCGTTCCGCATTTTTCCAAGTCAGTTCACTTGCATTTTTTGTTTAAATCATTTATACTGTTTTTATTCCCGTCTTTTACAGTTGTCAAAACGACGAAGCCCCGGAAGCCTTATTTTACAAAGGTTTTCGGGACTTCGTGCATCATTGCAAAAGTGCGTAATGTCAATTTGCTCGAATTTTTTGTTGAATATTTTTCAAATGTTTTTTGGTAACGATCTCAAAGTCAGTTCTAAAGCCAAAGACTTGGTGTAATCTGTCAGTGAAAGTAGTTCTTTCGTAGGCGGGAATATAACCATTGCCCGAGGAAGCCATGAAGTTCATGTTTCTCAACTGTTCAACAATCTCGTCTGTGGTATAGGATTGCTCAGGCGTTGTAACTTTCTTTTCGAGCAGACGGTATAGCACAAGAGCAATGAAACAGGTCAGAAAGTGAGCGCGGATGTGGTCCTCGCGGGAAAGATAAACCGGTCTGGCTTTAAAAGTTGTTTTTGTAATACGGAAGCATTCTTCTATTTCCCAACGTTTTTTGTTTATATCGAGAATGGTTTGGATCGGATCATCCAAATTGGTTGCAACG
>JAEEGL015420133.1_pt1 | contig 48445 bp, 60 predicted proteins | sample 9134231 | NCBI WGS metagenome assembly JAEEGL01 (sample SAMN16246548, study PRJNA631951) | gut metagenome | biome: gut microbiome; feature: rumen; material: fiber-attached | host: Bos | place: Iran: Karaj | collected 2018-10 | reverse complement strand
GATCACAGGCGCAGCTCAGATGGATGGTGCTATCCTGGTAGTTGCAGCTACAGACGGACCAATGCCACAGACAAACGAACACGTTCTGCTCGCTCGTCAGGTAGGCGTTCCGAAGATGGTTGTATTCTTAAATAAGTGCGACATGATGGAAGGTCAGGAAGAATTCATCGACTTAGCAGAAATGACAGTCAGAGAACTCTTAGACAAGTACGGATATGATGGAGACAACACTCCAGTTATCAGAGGTTCAGCTCTGAAGGCCATGGAAGGCGATCCAGATGCAGAAGCTGCTATTCTCGAACTGATGGATGCAGTAGACACATGGATTCCTAACCCACCAAGAGAAGACGACAAGCCATTCTTAATGGCAGTAGAAGATACTATGACTATCACAGGTCGTGGTACTGTTGCTACAGGCCGTGTTGAACGTGGTGTTATTAAGTTGAATGAACCAGTCGAAATCGTTGGTATCAGAGAAACTCAGAAGTCAGTAGTAACTGGTCTTGAAATGTTCCGTAAGAGCCTTGACTATGCTCAGGCTGGTGACAACATCGGCGCTCTGCTCCGTGGTATCTCACGTGACCAGATCGAACGTGGCCAGGTATTAGCTAAGCCAGGAAGCGTTCATCCTCATAGCAAGTTCAAAGGACAGGTATACGTTCTGACCAAGGAAGAAGGCGGACGTCATACTCCATTCGTAGCCAACTATCGTCCTCAGTTCTATTTCAGAACAACTGACGTTACTGGCGTTATCGAAGACTTAGGCGGCGCTGAAATGGTTATGCCTGGTGACAACGTCGAAATGACTGTTGAATTAATTCACCCGATCGCTGTTGAACAGGGAACAAAGTTCTCAATCCGTGAAGGCGGCAGAACTGTTGGTTCAGGTTCAGTTACAGAAATCTTAGGTTAATTAAATCTTTAAACTGAAGGAGACAGTGCGTCTGAGCATCGTCTCCTTTTTCTTTCATGGGAGGTAAATATGATAGGTGTTTTACTGTTAAGCCACGGCAAGCTGGCAGAAGGCGTATATGAGACCTTAAAACTGTTTTACGGTGAAGAACTGAAACAGGTTTCTTATCTGGGTCTTTTTGAAGACGGGGAAATGAATATTGATTCCTATGAAAATGAAGTCAGAAAAGCCATCAAGAAACTGGACGACGGTTCCGGTGTGGTAGTACTGACTGATCTTTTAGGCGGAACACCTTATAACAGAAGCTCTCTGTTCCGCAAAAAGGATATCGTTATACTCTCCGGACTCAATCTGAACATGGCACTGGAGGTCATGGGCAGAAGAAACAGAGCTGAAAAGGTATCTGACATGAACCTGGGGCTGATCGTTGAGGAAAGCAGGAAGGGAATAACGGTACTTGAAGGGTAAAAATCACCCGAAAAAGCAGGAAAAAGCCTTGCAAAAATGAAAACGCATACATTGGTTACATGGCTCTGAAAACCGCTGTTTTATATGTATTGATAAGATTTTTTAAATAATATATATAATATAGTGAAAAAAAGTTAAAAAGAGGCTTGAAATGGCCTCTTTTATTGTGGTAAGATAATCAAGCGACCGTGTGGACATGCGAGGTTGCCGGCACACTGAAATCCGTTGTCATGGTGTGTGGCTGGGGAATTCGCATCGAACGGAATCTATCATGGAATAGACGTCGCAATAAAGGAGGAAAATATCCATGGCAAAAGCAAAGAATACTGTCCGTATTCGTCTGAAAGCGTATGAATCCCGCTCAATCGACTCAGCAAGTAAGAAGATCGTTGAAGCAGCTACCAATCATGGCGCTAAGAAAGTTGTAGGACCAGTTCCACTGCCGACTGAAAAACAGGTAGTAACAATCTTAAGAGCAACCCACAAGTATAAGGATGCTCGTGAACAGTTCGAAATCAGAACCCACAAGAGACTTATCGAGATCATCGGCCCAACACCTGAAACTGTTGACGCTCTGAGCAGACTTGAACTGCCAAGCGGTGTCGAGATCGAGATTAAGTTATAGGACACAGGAGGTAAACATCATGAAAGCATTAATGGGACGCAAATTAGGCATGACTCAGGTATTCGCTACTGATGGCACATTAATTCCTGTGACCGTAGTAGAAGTAACACCTAACATTGTCATTCAGAAGAAAACTCTGGAAAACGATGGTTACGCTGCTCTGCAGTTAGGAATGGAAGACCTGAAGGAAAGCAAGGCTACAAAGGCTAACGTCGGTCATGCTAAGAAGGCCGGCGCTGCTCCGAAGAGATTCTATCACGAAGTAAAGAGTGACGAGATGGCTGACCTGGAAGTTGGCGCAGAAGTCAAGGCTGACTTATTCGCTGCCGGCGACATGGTTGATGTTCAGGGAACATCACGTGGTAAAGGTTACATGGGTGCCGTTTACAGAAACAATCAGCACCTGCTGTTAGCCACACACGGTACAGGCCCTGTCCACAGAACAGCTGGTTCAATGGCAACTATCGGACGTAACAATGGTTACATCAACAAGGGTAAGATGATGGCCGGTCATGAAGGTGTCTACACCACAACCAACCAGAATCTGCAGATCATCAAAGTTGATCTCGAAAACAACTGCCTGTTAATCAAGGGCAACGTTCCGGGACCACGCAAGGGATTAGTAATCGTAAAGACAACAGTTAAGCCTGTTAAACATGTTGAAGCTGTTGAACTGATCGACTACAGTGCAAAGGAGGCTTAATCAATGGCACAGTTAACAGTTAAAGTTCTTGATCAGAACGGTAAAGAATTACATGATTTAGCCTTAAATGAAGCAGTGTTCGGAATTGAACCTAATCAGCAGGCTATGTTCGATGCCGTTGTAATGCAGCAGGCATCATTACGTCAGGGCACAGCTGATACCAAGGGCCGTACAGAAGTCAGCGGCGGCGGTAGAAAGCCATGGCGTCAGAAGGGCACAGGAAGAGCCAGACAGGGCTCAACCAGAGCTCCACAGTGGAGAGGCGGCGGAATCGTCTTCGGTCCAACACCGAGAAGCTACAAGTACCGTCTCAACCGTAAGGTTCGCAGACTGGCCTTACGCTCATATCTCTCAACATTCGCAGCTGAAGGCAAGCTCATCGTAGTTGACAAGATCCAGCTCGATGCAGTCAAGACAAAGGACTTCGCTCAGGTCATGAAGAACCTCGGCGTTGACCGCAAGACTCTCTTCGTCTTCGACGTTGAAGAAGATTGGGAAAATGCATGGTTAAGCATGCGCAATCTGCAGAATGCCAGCTTCAATACAAGCGAAGGCCTGAATTGCCTGGAAATGGCTAATTCATACACCATTGTCGCTACAGAAGCAGCAGTTAAGAAAATTGAGGAGGCGTTACAGTAATGTCAGCACGTGATATCATCCTGCGCCCGATCGTAACTGAAAAGTCCCTGAAGAACCAGGAAGAAGACAACAAGGTTACCTTCGAAGTTAAGAAAGGCGCTAATAAGACACAGGTTAAACTGGCAGTTGAAGAAATCTTCAATGTTAAGGTTGAAAAAGTTAACATCGTTAACACACCGAACAAAACTAAACGTCTTGGCCGTTATGTTGGTACAGTTGGCGGCATCAGAAAAGCAGTTGTAAAACTGGCTGATGGCTATTCAATCAACCTGTACGAAGAAGGCTAAAAAAGTATCGGAAGAAGAACGCTATTTCCGGATAAAAATGCGTAAGGAGGAGAAAGAAAGTGGCAATTAAAAAGTACAAGCCTACGACACCTGGTCGCAGAGGCATGACCACACTCGATAACAGTGAACTTACTAAGAAGGCTCCTGAACGTTCACTGTTGGCCCCTATGAAATCACAGGCAGGCCGTAACAATACAGGACGCATCACCACCCGTCATCAGGGCGGTGGACACAAGAGAGCTTACAGAATCATCGATTTCAAGCGTAACAAGGACAACATTCCGGCTACAGTCACAGCCATTGAATACGATCCAAACCGCAGCGCCAACATCGCACTGCTGAGCTACGCAGATGGTGAAAAACGCTACATCATTGCACCAGAGGGATTAAATGTTGGAATGCAGGTCATCTCTGGTGACGCAGCCGACATCAAGGTCGGTAACTGCTGCCAGATGGCAAACATGCCAGATGGAACAATTATCCACAACGTAGAACTCAAGCCTGGCAAGGGCGGCCAGTTAGCAAGAAGCGCAGGCTGCAGTGCTCAGATCCTGGGTTCTGAAGGAAAATATGTAATCGTAAGATTATCAAGCGGTGAAGTAAGAAAGTTCTTATCAAACTGCAGAGCTACAATCGGCTTAGTAGGCAACGGTGACCATTCACTGGTCAAGATCGGCAAGGCCGGCAGAACACGCTGGTTAGGCGAAAGACCTACAGTCAGAGGTTCAGCCATGAACCCTGTTGACCACCCACACGGCGGTGGTGAAGGAAGAACACCGATTGGACGTAAGTCACCAATGACTCCATGGGGCAAGAAAGCCATGGGCGTCAAGACACGCGAAAAGAAGAAGGCTTCAAATAAGCTGATCGTACGTCGTCGTAACGGCAAATAGGAAAAGGAGGAAGTAAAACATGAGTCGTAGTATTAAAAAAGGACCATTTATAGATGAAAGTCTGTTAAAGAAGGTCGAAGCTATGAATAAGAGTGGCAAAAAAGAAGTCATTAAGACTTGGTCACGCCGTTCAACAATCTTCCCTGCATTCCTGGAACATACATTTGCAGTTTATAACGGCAAGGAACATGTACCGGTCTATATCACAGAAGATATGGTTGGACATAAGTTAGGTGAATTCGTTCCGACAAGAAAGTTCGGCGGACACACCGAGGAAGACAAGAAGGGGAGGTAAGTAAGAGATGGAAGTTAAAGCAACTGCTAAATCAGTACGTACAACCCCACGTAAGACCAGACTGGTTCTGGATCTTATCAGAGGCAAGAACATCAAGGAAGCCAGAGCTATCCTGAAGTTCACCCCAAGAGCTGCATCACCAATCGTTGCCAAGGTTCTGAATTCTGCTGTTGCCAACGCAACACACAATCATAACCTGGATGAAGAAAAGTTATATGTTAAGGCCTGCTATGCAGATGAAGCCAGAACATTAAAGCGCTGGATGCCAAGAGCCAAGGGCTCAGCAAGCCAGATCCTGAAGCGTCAGAGCCACATCACAGTAGTGGTTGACGAAAGAGAGTAGGAGGACATTTATGGGTCAGAAAGTATCACCTGTAGGAATGCGTGTTGGCGTCATTCGTGACTGGGAATCAAAGTGGTATGCCGAGAAGGAATACGGAACCCTGTTACAGGAAGACGTAAAGATTCGTAGATACCTCGTCAAGGAATTAAAGGATGCAGCAGTCAGCCACATCGAAATCGAAAGAGTTAAGAACAAGGTTGACATCATCATCAAGTCAGCTCGTCCAGGTGTCATCATCGGCACTAACGGCGAAACAGTTGAAAAGCTGAAAAAAGATCTCATCAAGTTAACATCAGGCAAGCAGATCAACATCAAGGTTGTTGAAGTTGCCAACCCTGATCTGGACGCAGTCCTGGTAGCCAAGAGCATTGCTGAACAGCTCGAACAGAGAGCCAGCTTCCGTACAGCTCAGAAGAAGGCCATCCAGAAGACCATGCGTGCCGGCGCCAAGGGCATCAAGACATCAGTCAGCGGCCGTTTAGGCGGTGCTGATATCGCCAGAAGCGAAGGATATTCAGAAGGCGTTACACCTCTGCATACATTAAGAGCAGACATCGACTATGCATTAGCTGAAGCTGCTACACAGTATGGCAGACTTGGTGTTAAGGTCTGGATCTGCCGCGGCGAAGTTGCAAGAGGAGAAATGGTAAAGGATCCAGAAGCTCCTAAGTTCAACAACTCAAGGAACGATCGCAGAAGAAATAACAATTTCCGTCGCGACAACCGCGCTCCAAGAGAAAACAGACAGGAAGCTGCAGCAGTAGCTGAGGCACCTGCACAGAAGGAGGTTGAAGCAAATGCTAACGCCTAAGAGAACTAAGTACAGAAGACCACACCGCGTCAGCTATGAAGGACGCAGTAAGGCCGGCAGAGAGGTCACATTCGGTGAATTCGGCCTCGTTGCTGAAGAAGGCGCTTATATCACAAACAACCAGATAGAGGCAGCCCGTGTTGCCATGACTCGTTATATGAAGCGTGGCGGTAAAGTTTGGATCAAGATCTTCCCACATATGGCCAAGACTAAGAAGCCTCTGGAAGTACGTATGGGAAGCGGTAAGGGTGCACCTGATGGATGGGTTGCAGTCGTACAGGCCGGACGTGTATTATTCGAAATCGCTGAAGTTGGTGAAGATGTAGCTCGTGAAGCTTTACGTCTTGCTGCCAACAAGCTCCCGATCAAGACACGTTTCGTATTAAAAGGACAGGAGAGTAAGTAATTATGGAGAAAATGAAAGAAATCCGTGAACAGAGCGACCTCGATTTAACAAATCAGATCGAAACTCTGAAAGAAGAATTATTTACCTTACGTTTCCAGCAGGCCACAGGCGTTCTGGAAAATCCTGCCAGAATGAAAGAAATCCGTAAGACAATCGCTCGTATCAAGACCGTTCTTACAGAACGTCAGAACGAGAGAGCACAGTAGGAGGGACTGAGATATGGAAAGAACTCATCGTAAAGTATTCCAGGGTGTCGTAGTATCTGACAAGATGGACAAGACAATCGTTGTCTCAGTCGCAGAATCAAAGAAATTCGGCATGTATGGAAAGCGCGTAAAACATACCAAGAAGTTCGTAGCTCATGATGAAAACAATGAAGCCGGCATCGGTGATACAGTTCTCATCATGGAAACAAGACCGTTATCAGCAACAAAGCGTTACCGCTTACTCAAGGTTGTTGAAAAGGCCATCGTGTTATAGGAGGTAATTACAGATGATTCAGAATGAAAGTCGTTTGAAAGTCGCCGATAACACTGGTGCAAAAGAAGTGCTGGTTATCCGCTGCTTAGGCGGAAGCCGCAGAAGAAGCGCTTCAGTTGGTGACGTAGTTGTATGCACAGTTAAGAGTGCTACTCCTAACGGAACCGTTAAGAAGAGTGATGTTGTCAAGTGCGTTATCGTCAGAACAACATACCCGGTAAGAAGAGAAAACGGAACTTATATCAGATTCGATGACAATGCCGCCGTTATCATTAAGGACGACAAGTCACCGGTCGGAACCCGTATTTTCGGACCTGTTGCCAGAGAAGTAAGAGAAAAGGAATATACCAAGATCGCTTCATTGGCATCAGAAGTATTATAGGAGGACAGAATCACGTATGAAGATTAAAAAAGGTGATAAGGTAATGGTAATATCCGGTAAGGATAAGGGAGTTACAGGTGATGTCCTGGCTGTATACGCTGATAAGAACCAGGTCGTAGTTGAAGGCGTTAACGTTCGCAAGAAAGCAATGAAGCCTTCACAGGTAAATCCTGACGGAGGAATCCAGTCTCAGGAAGCACCTATCGATGCCAGCAACGTTCTGCTGTATGATGCCAAGGCCAAGAAGGCCGGACGTGTCGGATATGTAGTAGACGGCGGTAAGAAGGTAAGAATCAATAAGAAGAGCGGCAACATCGTTAAGGCCGACAAGAAAAAGAAGTAGGAGGGGCTAAATGAATCGTTTAAATCAGAAGTACAACGAAGAAATCGTTAAGAAATTGATGGAACGTTTTAATTACTCTTCCGTCATGGAATGCCCAAAGTTAGTCAAGATCGTTATTAACATGGGTGTTGGTGATGCTATCGGCAATCCAAAGGCTCTCGAAGAAGCAGTTGAAGAACTGACAATCATCGCAGGCCAGAAGCCAGTCATCACAAAGGCTAAAAAGTCAATCGCTAACTTCAAGTTACGTGAAGGCATGTCAATCGGCTGTAAGGTAACTCTGAGAGGCGAAAGAATGTATGACTTCTTCGATAAGCTGGTCACCATCAGCTTACCGCGAGTCAGAGACTTCAGAGGCGTTTCCAGAACTGCATTTGACGGCAGAGGAAACTACACTCTGGGTATCAAGGAACAGTTAATCTTCCCTGAAGTTAACTATGATAAGGTTGTCATCGTTAGAGGTATGGATATCGTTATCGTTACGACAGCCAAGACAAATGAAGAGGCATATGCTCTGTTAGAAGAACTGGGCATGCCATTCACAAAGTAGGAGGTTGAACTATGGCAAAGAAATCTATGATCAACAAGCAGCAGAAACCTGCTAAGTTCTCTTGCAGAGAGTACACACGCTGCGAACGCTGTGGCAGACCTCACTCTGTATTAAGAAAATACAAATTATGCCGTATCTGCTTCCGTGAAATGGCTTATGCAGGCCAGATCCCGGGCGTAAGAAAGGCCAGCTGGTAAAAGGAGGAACAGTAAAAATGATGACTACAGATGCAATTGCTGATATGCTCACACGCATTCGTAATGCCGTATCAGCCAGACACGACAGTGTCGTTGTTCCTCACAGCAAGGAAAAAGTTGAAATCGCCAAGATCCTGAAAAACGAAGGCTATATTACAGATTTCATCATTGACGGTGATTTAAAGAAAAACATTATTATTACATTAAAGTACGGAAAGCATGACGAAAAAGTTATCAGCGGCTTAAAGCGTATCTCAAAACCTGGTTTAAGAGTTTATGCTCAGGCTGATAAGCTGCCAAGAGTTCTGAACGGTTTAGGAATCGCCATCATCTCCACATCACGTGGACTGATGACCGACAAGGAAGCCAAGCAGCAGCACATTGGCGGTGAAGTTGTAGCTTACGTATGGTAATTGACTAGAAAGAGGTAAGCACAATGTCACGTATCGGTAATAAAACGATTACCATTCCTGCCGGAGTAGAAGTGGACATCAAGGCAGGCAATGAGGTGACTGTTAAGGGACCTAAGGGATCCTTAACTCGTCAGTTCGATTCCAGAATGGAAATCGAAAACAATGAAGGTGTCATCACCGTCAAACGTCCAAATGATGAAAAGCATGTAAAACAGTTACATGGTACAACAAGAGCTCTTCTGCACAACATGGTAGTTGGTGTATCAGACGGATTCAAGAAGGAACTCGTCATCACCGGTATCGGTTACAGAGCAGCTGTCCAGGGTCAGACACTGACACTGAACATGGGCTACTCACACCCGGTTATCATCAATGTAGAAGAAGGCGTCAAGGTTGAATGCCCGAAGCAGGACCAGATCGTTGTATCAGGTATCGACAAACAGAGAGTTGGCGAAATCGCCGCAAATATCAGAGCCGTCAGAAAGCCTGAGCCATATAAGGGCAAGGGTATTGCTTACAAGGGTGAACACATCCGTCGTAAGGAAGGCAAGACAGCCGCTAAGTAGGAAAGGAGACAGAAGAATGTATAAGACAAGATCCAGAAATGCTGACAGACAGCGCAGACATGCTCGTGTACGCGCCAAAGTATCAGGCACTGCAGAATGCCCACGTTTAAATGTTTTCCGTTCCAACGCTAATATCCAGGCTCAGATCATTGACGATGTCAATGGCAACACTCTGGTATCATGCAGCTCCATGCAGTTAAAGCTCGAAAACGGTGGAAACATCGAAGCAGCTAAGGCTGTAGGAACCGAAATCGCAAACTTAGCTAAGGCTAAAGGTATTGAAAAAGTAGTATTCGACCGTGGTGGATATCTCTATCATGGCAGAGTCAAAGCACTTGCTGAAGCAGCAAGAGAAGCTGGACTGGAGTTCTAGGAGGAAAGTCATGGATAACAAAGTTAATACTGAAGAAACTGTTTTAGAAACAGCAGCTGCAGAAACTGAAGAAAAGGCTTCCGCTGAAGGACAGGGCAGACCGCAGAGACGTTTCAATAACGACCGCAGACGCGGTGGCAGAGACAACAGAAGAAACGAAAGACCTGAAAAGGAATTCGAAGAAAGAGTTGTCAAGATCAACCGTATCACCAAGGTTGTTAAGGGTGGACGTAGAATGCGTTTCGCCGCTCTGGTAGTAATCGGAGACAAGAAGGGCCGCATCGGTTTTGGTACCGGCAAGGCTAAGGAAGTTCCGGATGCCATCAGAAAGGCTACAGAGAATGCCCAGCACAATTTATTCAGAGTTAATCTGGTTGGCACAACTATTCCTCATGAAGTAGTTGGCAGATATGGCGCAGGCACAGTTGTATTACGTCCGGCCGCAACCGGTACTGGCGTTATCGCCGGTGGCCCGGTCAGAGCCGTACTCGAACTTGCCGGTGTTACAGACGTTATCTCAAAGTGTCTTGGTTCAAGAACAGCCGTCAACGTAGTAAGAGCTACATGTGAAGGCCTCAAGAGCATGACATCAATTGAGAAGGTCTCAGATCTCAGAGGCAGAAAGCCTCAGGAAATTCGTTACTAATAAGGAGGTCACATCATGAAGTTACATGAATTAAAACCAGTAGAAGGCGCCCGTAAGGACGGATTCAGACTCGGCCGTGGCCAGGGAAGCGGTAACGGTAAAACAGCTGGCAAGGGCCATAAAGGTCAGAAAGCCAGAAGCGGCGGAATGGGCAAGTTAGGTTTTGAAGGTGGTCAGACACCTTTAGCAAGACGTCTGCCTAAGCGCGGTTTCAAGAACATCAACCGCAAGGAATTCGCCATTATCAACCTGACTCAGTTAAATAACTTCGAAAACGGTTCAGAGATCACTCCAGCCGTTCTGAAGGAAATGGGTCTGGTAAAGAACATGAAAGATGGATTAAAGGTCCTTGGCGAAGGCGAACTCGACAAGAAGTTAACCGTCAAGGCTCACAAGGTTTCAAAGTCTGCTCAGGCAGCTATTGAAAAAGCAGGCGGAACCGTAGAGGTATTATAGTATGTTCAGCACGTTAGTATCCTTATTCAAAAATAAGGAAATACGTAGCAAAATCCTGTTTACTCTCGCAATGCTGGCAATCTTCAGACTCGGTGCAGCTATCACTGTTCCGGGTGTTGATACAAGCAAGCTGGTAACGGGATTGACAGGCAATGACCTGATCACCATGATGAACATGCTTGGCGCAGGCTCATGGCAGACCTTCTCAATCTTCTCAATGGGTGTTGGACCATACATCACAGCCAGCATCGTTATCGAATTGCTGGCCATGGATGTCATTCCGGCTCTCACTGAGATGAGCAAGAACGGTCAGAAGGGCCGCCAGCAGATGGATAAAATCACCAGATATCTGGCAGTTGTCTTAGGATTCGTTCAGGCTATCTCCCTGACTGTCACTTTTGACAAGTCATACGGTATCCTGGAAAACCCGGGCACAACCATGTATCTGTACATTGCCACTATCCTGACTGCCGGAACATTCTTCCTGGTCTGGATCGGTGACAGAATTGCTGCACACGGCATCGGCAACGGTATCTCAATGATCATCTTTGCCGGTATCATCGCCAACCTTCCATATCAGTTCTATTCATCTTACATGAACATCGTAGCAGCTGCTGAAGCCGGTCAGGAATTCGCAGGACTGCTGAAGTTCATCCTGCTGGTAATCGTATACATCCTGATCATCGTTCTGGTAATCTTTGAAACACAGGCAACCAGAAAGATTCCGATCCAGTATACTTCCAGCACACAGAAGAGAAACAGCGCAAACCTGAATTTCCTTCCTCTGAAGATAAATTCTGCGTCTGTTATCCCGGTCATCTTTGCTTCAACCATCATGGTTGCTCCAAAGACCATCCTGGCGCTCATCAGCAACCTGAATTCATTCAAGGCTACTGATTTCACCAACAAGCTTGCTGATATCTTCGATTTCATCGCTGATTTCACCAAGCCGGGTGGACTGATCATTTATGTAGTATTAATATTCTTCTTCACGTTCTTCTACACCAATCTGCAGGTCGATCCTGCCAAGATCACGGAGAACCTGAACAAGAACGGAACATACATCCCTGGTGTAAGACCTGGCACAGAAACTCAGACCTATATCTCCATGGTTCTGAACCGTATTACACTGTTAGGTGCACTGTTCCTCTGTTTCATCGCAGCACTTCCATATCTGCTGTCGATGTTCACAGATATCCCAAGCACCATTACAATGGGTGGTACAAGTATCATCATCGTTGTAGGTGTTGCCCTCGAAACAGTTAAGGATCTGGAAGATCAGTTAACTCAGAAAGAATACAAAGGATTCATGAAGAGGTAATTAAGAATGTTAAACGTGTTAGTTATGGGTCCGGCCGGAGCCGGAAAAGGCACAATGTCGGAACTGATTGAAAAACAGTATCATGTCGCTCACATTTCAACGGGTGACATGTTCAGAGCTGAGATCAAGAACAACACGGAACTGGGACAGAAGGCCAGCGAGTACATTAAGGCTGGACTTCTCGTCCCGGACGAGGTAACTATTGATATGGTGCTCAAACGTCTTGCTGAACCGGACTGCCAGGAAGGATACCTTCTCGACGGATTCCCGCGTTCACTTATACAGGCTAACGTCTTTGATACCAGAACAATTGAAACTCCATACGAGATCTGCCTGGTAATCAATCTCGTTGTTGACAAGGAACTTCTGATCGGCCGTATTGAAAACAGAAGGATCTGCCGTGAATGCGGAGCCCTCTATAACATGCTTACACATCAGCCAAAGGTTGAAGGTGTATGTGATGAATGCGGCGGTGAAGTATATCAGAGACCTGACGACAACCGCGCCAGCCTGGAAAAGAGACTTGAAAGCTATGAACTGGAAACAGCTCCTGTTCTTGAACACTACAGAAGACTTCATCTGGTACATGATGTTGATGCTTCACAGCCTGTTGAAAAGGTCTGGGAAGACATTCAGAAGATCATTGATGAATGTCTGGGAGTTGAATCCGCTATCAAGGAGGAAGCATAGTTATTAATGGCGAAAAGGGATAAATCTGATGTAATTGAAGTAGAAGGCATTGTTGAAGAAACACTGCCTAATGCTATGTTCAAAGTGAAACTTCCGAATGGACACACGATACTGGCTCACGTTTCTGGTAAAATCCGCATGAACTACATCCGCATTTTACCAGGTGATCGTGTCTCGCTGGAAATTTCACCTTATGATTTAACACGTGGGCGCATAACGTATAGACATAAGTAATTTAGGAGGTACAAACTTATGAAAGTAAGACCGTCAGTAAAACCAATGTGTGACAAGTGCCGCGTTATTAAGCGTAAAGGTCGCGTAATGGTTATTTGTGAGAATCCTAAACACAAACAGAGACAGGGTTAATCGGAGGTAAAGTAAAGAATGGCTCGTATAGCTGGAATAGACTTACCACGTGAAAAGTGTGTGGGAGTCGCATTAACTTACATTTACGGTATCGGTGCAACTACAGCCGCTGAAGTTCTGGCTAAGGTTGGCATTGATACAAGCATCAGAGTTAAGAATCTTACTGAAGCACAGGAAACCGCAATCCGTCAGGAAATTGACCAGATCAAGGTTGAAGGTGACTTAAGAAGAGAAACAAACCTGAATATCAAGCGTCTGATGGAAATCGGCTGCTACCGTGGCATGCGTCACAGAAAAGGTCTGCCGGTTCACGGTCAGAGAACCAAGACAAATGCACGTACACGTAAGGGACCACGTCGTACCGTTGCTAATAAGAAGAAATAGGGCAGGAGGTAATATATAGTATGGCTCAGAAAAAAGTAGTTAGACGTCAGAGAAGAGTACGTAAGAATATTGCCACTGGTGTTGCTCATGTTCATTCAACATTCAATAACACTATCGTTACAATCTGTGACGAAGCAGGAAATGCTATTGCATGGTCCAGTGCAGGAGCATTAGGATACAAAGGTTCACGTAAATCAACTCCGTTTGCCGCTCAGCAGGCAGGAGAAGCTGCAGCCAAGGCCGCAATCGACCATGGCATGAAGACTGTTGAAGTTAACGTCAAGGGTCCAGGCCCAGGAAGAGAATCAGCAGTTAGATCATTACAGACAGCTGGTCTGCAGATCACATCAATCAATGATGTTACACCTATCCCGCATAACGGCTGCCGTCCACCAAAACGGCCGCGTGGTTAATAGGATAAGGAGGAATAGTTGATGCAGCAATTTGAAAGAGCAGATTTTGAAATCAAGGAATATGTAGAAGACGAACACTACGGTAAGTTTGTCATGGAACCGCTGGAAAGAGGTTTCGGTACAACTATCGGAAACGCCATCCGCAGAGTTCTGATCGCAGCCATGCCAGGCGGAGCGGTCTATTCAATCAAAATCGATGGTGTATACCATGAATTTACGGCTATTCCAGGCGTAGTTGAAGACGTTACAGCAATAGTTCTTAACATTAAGGACATGATTCTGGAGATTGAAGGCGATGAGTCCTATACTCTGCGCCTCGACGCTGTCGGTCCTAAGACCGTTACAGCAGGGGATATTGAATATCCAACCGGCGTTAAGTGCCTGAATCCTGAACTGGTCATCTGTCATCTGGCAGAAGGCGGCAAGATGGAAATGGAAATGAGAGCACGCAAGGGCAGAGGCTACATCAGTGCTGATGACAACAAGACTCTGTACCAGGGTGCTTCACAGGGCATCGGAACAATCTTTACAGATTCAATCTTTACACCTGTTAAGAAGGCTACATTTGCTGTAGAAACTGCACGTGTCGGTCAGAATGCCAATTATGACAGCCTGACAATCGAAGTTTGGACAAACGGCAGTATTACTCCTCAGACGGCAGTGGCACTTGCCGCTAAGATCCTTGTTGACCACCTCGAGTTACTGACACACGTTAAGGAAAGTGTCAATGAGCTCGGCAACGTTATCAAGGAAGCCGGCAATGAAGCTGACAATAAGGGCTTCAACATGGTCATTGAGGATTTGGATTTATCAGTACGTTCATACAACTGTCTGAAGCGTGCTGGTATCCAGACTGTTGAAGAGTTAACTCAGAAGACAGAAGAAGAAATGATGAGAGTACGGAACCTGGGCAAGAAGTCCCTGAAGGAAGTCAAGGATAAGCTGGCTGCCATGGGAAAGAGCTTCCGTATCACTGATGTATAGGATTGGGAGGAAAACCAGATGCACAATCGCAAATTAGGCCGTAAGGCTGATCATCGCAAGGCTTTATTACGTAATTTAGCTACAGACATGATCGTATATGGAAAAATCGAAACAACTGAAAAGAAGGCTCTGGAAATGAGAACAGTAGTTGATGAACTTATCACTCTGGCCAAGAAGAATGATCTGGCTGCCAGAAGACAGGTTTTAAGCTATGTTCATGATGTCCAGGTTGGAAAGACCGGCAAGACTGCCGTTCAGAAACTGTTTGATGAGATCGGACCACGTTTCGCTGACCGCAAGGGCGGCTACACCAGAGTTGTAAAGACCGGTGTCAGACGCGGCGACGCTGCTCCGATGGCTTACATCGAGTTTGTAGACTAATGATAGAGAATGACTGCGACCGGATATTTTTCTCCTTGACCTGAAAATGGCCGCAGTTAAACAAAAGAAAAGAGAACATGGATTTCCATGTTCTTTTTTCATCGCAAACGCCAGTTGAATACAATACCGATAACAGTGATATAATAATGATAAGAGAATAAAGAACTATAAGAAGGGAAGTAAAGATAATGAAGTATTATTACGGCAGCAAAACAGACAGTTCATTTGCCTTGTACGAAATAGACGGTAGACTGTATCCGGTTTTTGCGGAAAAGTACGGAACAGAGGAAGTCAAACCGAAAGAAGAAATAGAACTCATCACAGATCAGGAAACAATTGAAGCACTGGATAAATACATGAATCCATACGAGAAAGATAAACCAAGTGTCTACATGGCAGGACCGCTGTTTAATGAAGGAGACCGTTTTGTTAATCAGAATAATTCCGATATGCTGAGAAAAAACGGTTTTACGACATTCCTGCCGCAGGAGATCGTTATCACCAACAAGAGCAGCGAGCTGGTAAAGGCAGCATGCTTCTTCATGGACCTCAAGGCCATAAAATTATGTGATGTGCTGCTGGCTAACTGCAATGGCATAGAGATTGACTCCGGTACAGCTGCAGAGATCGGCTTAGGATACGGACTTAATAAGAAGATGGTCGTATATAAGAGTGATGTTCGTAACTATTACAACGAAAGATTCGTGCTCAATAACTTCATTGGCGGTCTGGTAGACAATAAGGTCTGCAAGACCGCTCAGGAAGTCCTGCAGGCAGTGAAGGACGCAGTGAAATAACAACTCACATAAAAAATAGTAAAAAAATAAAAAATAAGGTACCTTACCTATTGACACCGGTATTCCATACTGTATAATAGTGTCTGTAGATAAGGTACCTTATCATTTTGAAAGGAGTGTGTTGTTATGAATAGGAAGTATGTTGAGTTACATGACAATTTCAGAAAGGTGGGTGCACTGATGAGACGTGAAAGACACAGAGAGTTCATGGAGGGTAATTACCCAAGCACCCAGAAGAGAGCTCTTACGATATTGGCAATGAATGATGGGCTGTCACAGCGCCAGCTGTCATTTATTCTCGGTATCAGACCTCAGTCAAGCGGAGAGATCGTCTTAAAAATGGAGAAGGCCGGTTGGATCACCAGAACTACTGATGAAAATGACAACCGTGTTCACAGAATCTTCTTAACAGAAGAGGGCAAGAAGCAGGCAGATCTCATCACAAATGCCGAAAACAAGCAGGACATCTTTGACTGCCTCAGCGAGGATGAAAGAAACACCTTAACTGATCTTCTGGCAAAGGTTGTTGAAGCAAATCCGGAAATTGAACATAAGCATGGCTGCAGACGTCATTTCAGAATGGAAAACGAAATGGAAGTACGCAATATGCCGTTTGTAAGAGAGGGATTTGAAATGAATGAAGAATTTGCCGGCCTGGAAGGTGCAGGCAGATGCCACAGGGGCAGAAGAAGAAAGGACATGCTTGAACGCTGCCAGGAAAGAGCAGAATCAGATGCTCGTGGTGTGGGTTTAAGAGAAGTCAGTCCTTTCAGAAAGACTCGCATAATCTAAACAGGAAAAAATAGCTCATGCAGAGCTATTTTTTTACCATTTGTTGTGAACTTTTTCAGCGAATCCCATTACATCTTTTAACTCTACAACCGTTCCGTCATCAAGAATGCATGTTCCGTTGAATCGACCAAAGACCTGATTCTGGTCTGACAGAATAACACCCAGATTCGTAATGGCTTTTCGGTTTATGACAGGAGTGAAGATGAGATTGACACGGTTGTCACTGCTGGTAAAGGTCCATTCACCTATGAACTGATCCTTGCCTCCGAGTCCCTTGGGTATTTCAAAGGTAACTTGTTCCAGCTTGTGAGCCTTTCCGTCATAGAAAAGCATGTTTTCACTGGCAGCAGAAGTATCTCCAAAGCCGTAACCAAGGTTAAAGCCGAATGGCTTGCCGTTGATTTCGGTATTCAGGCTTGACCAGTACCAGGTGTTCTCATAAGTCCAGATCCCGCGTCCCCAGTCCAGTGTGGCAAAGCTGTCTTTTCCGTCAAATTCATAACGGTCGCCGCCGATCTGTACATAACCGTCGGCTCTCATGCAGTTGATCTTCTGGTTGTAATAGAAATGACCGGGCTTTTCAAACGGTGTCATGATGACCATTGACTCTTCAGGAATATCATGAAGAGTTACTTCAAAAATGATCGGCTCATTCTTGCGGAAATTGTTCATGTGACCGCTGAGAACGCGGGAGTCACCCTTGTTTTCAAAAGACATGGCATACTTTACAGCTCTGACTTTTATGTCTCCTGCTTCTGAGGTAGGGGGCAGGTTCTTCTTGCCGAGAGTCATAATCTGCATCTCTGATTTGGTGATCTCCCAGACATTATCAAAGTCGAGGAACGAGATTGAATCCAGTCCCATGTACCCGTTATCATCAATGGTCAGTGCCAGACCGAAATGACTGTTACCTATATAGTAATAATCCCATTCCTTGGTTTTCCAGCGGCTTTTGAAATCCGTCTTCTTGTTGTAGACAGGATACAGTTTTCTGGCAAAACCGGGGCAGGCGAGGTTTCCTTCAGCATCCAGCAGATTACATTTTTCCTTTATTTCTTTCTGCATTTCTCATATTCTCCATAGCCATTTATGGCTTATTATTTATACTTCCATGATAAGTTTTTTCAGTTTTCAGTAAAAAAATGTTATTATTTCACAATTCTTTCATAATTGTATTGTATAAATTAAGTAGGTCAAATCTATGAGACCCATTTCCCCCTTCTTGTATAAAAAGTATGAATTGATAAGAGAGCATGTCAGATGCTCTTTTATTATGTGAGAGAGCATTTGTTTCTATTAATATGATAGCACAAGAAAGGTGCTTTATGTTAATATGTGCAATACAGCGTATCAAGCTCTACAGTATAAAATATTGACAAAAAACAGTGTAATTGTATAATCAAATATGAAAGAGGTGAATGTTAATGAAGAAGTTTTTCCCATTATCTGCAGCTGGACAGAAGACCATTTCACACTTAGTGGTCGCACTGTGTGCATATTTACTGATCGGTTGGCTCATCGGACCTATCGTTGGTGCTTTAACCGGATGGATTCCGCTGATTGGCGGCATTCTTAAGTTCATCCTTTGGCTGATCAGAATTTACTGCGTATGCGGCATCCTTGTTGCATTGCTGCTGTGGTTCAAGGTAATCAAATAATAGAACTGGAACTCTGAATAATCAGAGTTCTTTTTTTCCTCAATCTTCTCAAAAACTTCTCAAAATCTTCTCACGGTGTGTGTGAACATACAAAAACCCGCTGATTAGCGGGTTTTTCTTACTATGGCTGGGAATAAAGGATTCGAACCTTTGAAATGACGGAGTCAGAGTCCGTTGCCTTACCGCTTGGCTAATTCCCAACGTGCTTTATTATTATATATAAATAGGAATTATAAATCAAGGGTTTTCTTTAAAGAACTTATCGCCATAGTTTGGAGCACATGTTCTCAATTCGCCGGTAAATACGATTGAACCATCAAGCTGATATTTGAACGTGGCAATATCCGTTTCAGGAGTTGAACCGTAGAAGCTGTTGTTGCTGGAAAGGTAAATGGTATCTTCATATACCATATACTTGCCTTCAACAGCTGAGACCACAGAGCAGCCGTTTATGTAGAAGATATATGTTCCATCCTCATTGAATGTGATGGTAGGGGCATTACCGGTTGTAATGCTTACATCGGTATACTTGCCGATGATGGAATTGGCAAAGGCATTTTCATCAGGGTTATACTCAACCTTGATGATTATGTCCTTTGTAGCAGTGTTTCCGAAGCGGTCACTGACCGAGATCTTTACCGGATATTCACCTTCCTTGAAGGCATCCACAACACCGGTATATACAATACTGGAAGTCAGATCACCGTCACGCTTATCATAAGCTCTGGCATGTTCACTCATGATAAAGGTGCTGCCTCGCTTTATTGTTATGACATCATTGATGGTCAGTTCCGGAGCTTCCGTATCAGCAACCGAGAATTCATAGGTTCTTTCAACTGAATGCTTGCCGTCTTTGGAAGTGATACGGTATTTGATATGATAATCTCCTGGCTCACTGATATTAACAGTGTTTTCAACCACTTCAAAGACCAGACCGACCCGTTCTACGTCCTTCAGAAGGGTAAGGGGATCATATTCCTGGTTAACTTCAAAAACCGTAACCTGCTGGGTTACAAACGGATTGAACTTCTTACCTGAACAGCCGGCCAGAAACAGCATGGCAATTAATACGGTTATAAAGACTTTGCGCACTTTTTTCTCCTTGCTGGTCTTTTACAATTGAAAGTAATTATATTATAATACCTTTAGTCTACAAAGACCATAATTTCACAGAGGAGGGTACTATGAGAAGATTTATCAAACGCGCTATTTTTGTTGCCGCAGCTGCCTCGGCTGTTGTAGCATATCTGAAGAAAAAGAGTGAAGAAGAAAAAACCGAATATATAGAAATCAAAGACGGAAACAATGAAGACATTTCCTTGCCGGAAGCTGAACCTGAGAAGAAGGGACAAGCTGCCGATGACGAAATTGAAGAACTTCTGAAGGAAATCGGCGATGGAATATCCGAACTTGACTCGGAAATAAAGGAAACAGTAGAAGAAGTAATTCCGGAAATCAAGGAAAGAGGAGAAAGCATTGAAAGCCTTCTTGAAGAAATCAACAGCAATGAGACGGTAGAAGAAAAGGCTGAAGAAGAAGTTGAAAAGATCGAGGAAATTGCTGAAGCAGTTGAAGAGAAGGTTGACGAAGCAGTAGAAGAAGTTGCCCAGAACGTTGAAGAAGGTGCTGACAAGGCAGCTGAGGTTGCTGAAGAACTCAAGGAAGAAATCACAGAAGAAGTACAGGAAGTAGAAGAAAAAGTTGAAGAAGCAGTTGAGGAGATTAAGGTTGAAGAACCTGTTGTAGACGTCATTGCTGATGCTGAACCTATTGAAATCATCGAAAACACTTCTGAAGATGCTTCCATTGACAGCATTCTCAATGACATTTTGGATGCCAAGGAAGAAGTCAGCGAAGCTGAAAAAGATGCCATTGAAGTTGTAGAACCTATCATGGACGTAGAGGTACCTTCCGATATTCTGCCTCATGATCCGGATGAGATCATAGATGAAGTGTTTGAACCTGTTCAGCCTGTTGAAACAACAGTAAAGGACATCATTGAAGAACCGAAGCCATTCCCTCATCTGAGTGAAAACAAGATCAAGTCAATCAAGGCTCAGATCAATGCCATGCTCGCCGCAGTAGGTGAGTGCCGTGAACTTGAACTCGAGCACAGGGCAGTCTTCAATAACTACAATGACTATGAATCATACAAGACCGTAGCTGACGGACTTGGATATGAGATGGATGACATTGATGAGCATAACGAAGTACGCCTTACCAACACCGTTGTGGCTACCGAAAGCCAGCTGAATCATTCCGTTCTGACTCTGGCTGACAGCTTAAGTGCTTACAGAGGCAATTACAAGGGCTGGGGAGTCAAGGACATCATCGACTAAACAACACATAATTATATAATGCCGGGCAGGATATCCTGTCCGGTTTTATTAAGGGTTTTACATCTGTCGACAAACATAAATACTTGACTTATAATGGAAGGAGAAATTGAGGATGGAATTATGAAAAAGTATATTGGAGTTGATTTGGGCGGTACTAATGTCCGTGTAGCCATTGTTACGGAAGACGGAGAGATCATCGCGCAGGAGAAAAGCCCTTCATATGCATTAGAAGGACGTGAAAAGGTTCTTGAAAACATTATTTCCTTAGTAAAGAAACTTCCTGACTGGGAACAGTGCAGCGGTATCGGTGCCGGTGTTCCTGGCCCGTGTGATCAGGTAACAGGCTCCATGCTGCTGAGTACCAATCTTCCGGGATTCCAGGGTTATCCGTTTGCGGAACGTCTGTTCAGAGAACTGAACATGCCGGCCTTTATTGACAACGATGCCAATGTTGCCGGTCTGGCTGAAGCTGTATTCGGCGCAGGCAAGGGGTTACCTGTCGTGTATTATGTCACCATTTCAACAGGAATCGGCGGAGGCCTGGTAGTTGACGGTAAGTGCGTCAGCGGCAAGCACGGCTTTGCCGGTGAAATTGCCAATATCATAATTGATAGAAACAGAGAAAAGATCAACCATCTGGCTATAGGAGCTGTTGAAAACGAAGCCAGCGGTACAGCCATTACCAGAAAAGGCAAGCAGCTGCTGCCGGAATTTGATATCAAGCATGCCGGAGAAGTATTTGAATTGGCCGGACAGGGAAACGAAACAGCTCAGTCCATTATCGACGGAGCAGTAAGAGACCTGGCACAGATGTTTGCTACGATATCCGCTGTAGTTGACCCAGACATCTTCATCATTGGCGGTGGTATGATGAAATCAAAGAAGTACTTCTTTGAACCAATGATTGAAAAGTATAAAGAACTGACGCATGATGCGTTGAATGATACTAAGTTTGCTGAGGCAGAGTGTGAAGAGCCGGGTGTTCTCGGAGCTGCCATGCTGCCAAGAAGCCATGGATTCTAAAAACTGAAATTACGTGAAAAAAGAGAAAAACAACATTTTTATTAGTACAGCTGACATAGACAATATCCTGACGGAACCTGACAAGGAACTCTATCAGGATTTTATCCGTGAGTTGAAGCTGCACGTGAAAATGTCCAAACTGCAATCAGCACTTTTAATAAATGACTTCAATGCCGGCATTATGTATTATCATAATAACGGTCTTTCCTTTGAAGAAGCGGCCAGACGCCTGGATCCGCGCCGGTTGGGCGGATTCTACTCAGCACCGGCCAATTACTGGTACCCATTGGACAATGCTGCCATTATTTATCCTTTAAGCATGAAGCACGGTGTCATGCCGATGTTCAGACTCGGTGTTTACCTGAAGGAAGATGTAATACCGGAGATCTTGCAACTGGCTTTGGATTTCACCATAAAGAGATTCCCAAGCTTTGGAACAACCATAAAGAAGGGGTTCTTCTGGCATTATCTGGACGATACCAAGAGACGTTTTACCGTAGAAGAAGAGAAGATTATTCCTTTAAGACCAATAAAAGTTGCTACTACCGGTTCACAGTCATTCAGAGTCATGTATTTCGGCAAGCGCATCAGCGTGGAGTATTTCCATGTTCTGACTGACGGTACCGGAGGAATGATATTCCTTAAGACACTAACTGCAGAATATCTGCGTTTATTAGGCCATCCGATTACACCATCAGACGGAGTATGGGACATTGAAGAAGCACCAAGCCAGAGTGAAGTCAGCAACGAGTTTGCCAAGACTGAGCGCCAGGAAGGCGTTCAGGGATTCATGGGGCACATCGCTGCACAGATCAGCGGACGTGCTACCAGTTTGAAACCATGCCAGGTATTACATCTGGAAATGGATGCGGAGAAACTCAGGAACAGAGCTCATGAGTATGGGGTATCACTTACCAGTTATCTTGTAGCAAACATGCTTGTAGCCGGTAAGTATGCCTGCCAGGATACCAACGGTGAATTCCGCATTCAGGTACCTGTTAACATGCGTAAATACAACGGTTCCAATACCGTCAGAAACTATTCAATGTACTTCAGTGCCGATCTTCCGCTGTCTCAGATAACTAACGTGGCTGACATCGTAGATGACGTGGCTGAACAGATAAAGTTCAAGAGCAGCAAGGAAGAAATGACCAAGATGATGAGCACGACCGTCAAGCTCGTGCAGTCATTGAAATATGTACCGCTGGCCATTAAAAAGCCGGTGGTGGAGATAGTATACGGCTTCCTGGGAGACCGCATATTCTCATCCTATCTGTCAAATCTCGGCGTAATAAAACTGCCGGCGGAAATGGAACCGTTTGTGGACAGGTTTGATTTCCTTCTGAGCCCCAGTGAAGTATGCCGGGCATCGTGTGCCCTTGTTACCTATAACAACAAAGCCATATTCTCCATAACAAAGATCACTTCCGTTCCTTCATTCGAGGAAAGACTTGTGAAGTTGCTGGAAGATGACGGACTGACGGTTGAAGTCAGTGGGAGCCCGCTGTATGAAAGTTAGAAACATCTACCCTGAAGTGACCAGACAGAACATGCTGTTTATGAAGGCACGTCACATAGCCAGATATCTTTTCATCGCGGCCGCCATAATATGCGCTCTGGTCAACATCAGAGTAAAGGGCAAGGCCTGGTCTTTAGTTGTCATATGGGCTTTACTTTCAGTCTGGGAACTGGTGTTCTCTCCTGATGCTATTGAATTCAATTTTATCAGTCAGTCTGTTAAGATTATGCTGTACACTGTGGTGCTTTTGGCGATCATAGACTATTTCCTGGCTCCCGGATGGGCGGAATTCGTCATCCCGATCATCATGTTCAGCACTCTCATATTCGCTGCGGTGGTGTTCTTCATAGACGTTCACAGCCAAATGAAGAATACGATGCCCCTTATCTGGGTAATAGTGTGTTCACTGCTGGCAGCTGCTGTATATGCCATCAGCAAGAGAGAGATGAACTGGCCGATGATCGTATTGGTATGCGTTTCTCTGAGCATGCTGATAGTATTCATATTCTTTAATGAAGCATTCATTCTGGAACTGAAGAAACGGTTCCATACCAATAAACACAAATAAGACGTTTATAACGTTAACAAAGAAAGGAGGCATGGGGATGATTGAGTTAAGAAACATCTGTAAAGATTACATCACTTCCAGCAATACCGTCCATGCCCTAAAAAATGTAAGCCTTTCTTTCCGCAAGAACGAGTTTGTAGCCATTCTGGGACCTTCAGGCGGCGGTAAAACAACGCTGCTTAACATCGTGGGCGGCCTTGACAAGTATACCAGCGGTGACCTGATCATAGATGGCAGGTCAACCGTAAAATATAAGGATAGAGACTGGGATGCATACCGCAATCATGCGGTAGGTTTTGTCTTCCAGTCATACAACCTGATTCCTCATCAGAATATTATTTCCAACGTGGAACTGGCCCTAACCATTGGCGGTGTATCGCACACTGAAAGAGTAAGAAGAGCTACGGAAGCTTTGGAGAAGGTTGGCCTTGGTGATCAGCTTTACAAGAAGCCTAACCAGCTTTCAGGCGGGCAGATGCAGAGAGTAGCCATCGCCAGAGCTCTGGTAAATGATCCGCAGATTCTTTTGGCGGATGAACCTACAGGAGCCCTGGACAGCCAGACATCCCTGCAGATAATGGAACTTTTAAGGGAAGTTGCCAAGGACAGACTGGTTGTCATGGTTACCCATAACCCTGAACTGGCACAGCAGTATGCCAACAGAATCATCACCATTAAGGATGGTGAAATCACCAGTGACAGCAACCCCATAACTGACGTCAACGAGCTTAATAACAAGACAACTTTTGGAAGAGCATCCATGTCTCTGCTTACTTCCTTTATGCTGTCATTGAATAACCTTTTTACCAAGAAAGCCCGTACAGCCCTTGTTTCCATTGCCGGATCCATCGGCATCATAGGCATCGCTTTGATCATGGCCTTAAGCAACGGTGTTAACGGCTACATTGACGCCGTACAGAAGAACTCGCTTTCCTCATACCCGCTAACCATTGAAAAATCCGATGTCGACATGACCAGTGCCATGATCAACATGGCAACTAACAGGATGAACAGGGAAAAGGAAGAGGGGAAGATCACTGAAACATCTGCCCTGACCAACATGTTCAGTCAGATAGGTGCCAACAACCTGCGGGCCTTCAAGAAATACATGGAAGAACATCCTGGTGCCTTTGACCCGCTGCTGACGGCAGTACAGTTTAAATACGGCATCAGTCCTCAGATATACAAATACGAAACAGAAGAAGGTGTACTGAAGATCAATCCTTCATCACTGTATGCCAGTTTCTTTACCAACGACTATTCCGGTTATTCCAACAGAGATACCTTCCAGGAAATGATCGATGATCAGGAACTGCTGAATAACCAGTATGACGTCATTGCCGGCCACTGGCCTGAAAAATACAATGAACTGGTACTGGTTCTCTTCAATAAGGATTCTATATCTGATTTCCTTCTGTATTCACTTGGCGTCAAGGATCCCAAGGAGATGGAAAAATACATAAATCAGGCCCTCAGCGGTGAAAAGATTGAAATAGAAGGCGAGAAAATGGTCTTTGAATATGAAGACCTGCTGAATCTCAAATTCAGGCTTGTTTCCAGTGCTGATTACTATAAGTATGATGAAACCTATGATGTCTGGAATGACATGCGTGATGACAAGGAATACATGAAGACCCTTGTTGATAACGGTGTTGAACTGCAGATCGTAGGCATTATCTGTCCCAAGGACGGCAATAATGCCACCGCGTTAAGTTCAGGAGTAGGTTACCGCAAGGAACTGATCGAATGGGTCATTGACCACAGCGTAAACAGTGAAATCGTTAAAAGCCAGCTGGCCAATAAGGACATAGACGTATTTACCCAGCTGCCTTTTGAAGAAGTCAATAATGGGGAGAGCAACCCTGGCTTTGACTTCGGCGATCTTGTTTCCGTAGACACCAGAGCCTTAAGTAACGCCTTCAAAACCAATGTCAATACTGAAGAACTGACAGAGACAATGAACACACTTATGAGCAGTGTTCTTAATAATGTCATAAGTGACACGGGCAATGCCTTGCAGGAGATAACATCCTTTGTTTCCGATACAACCAGAGAGATAATCAACGATTATCTGGATGAACACGGTGAAGCGGCTACATACAGCCAGCAAGAGATTCAGGGCATGGTTGACAGGCAGTTTGCCAAGGAAACCACCAAGGAGCGTATAGCCCAATTAGAGCAGGATTTTGATGTACAGAAGGGAACACTCGAGTCTGTCATGAAACCCGCCGTAGCGGGCGTTCTGGAAGCCTACAGCAATATCTCACAGGAGATCCTTGGACTTCAATCCCCAATCAGCCGTGAGAAGGTCGCGGAAATAATCCAGACCGTCATGAGCAACAGCTCAGCCATGGAAACAATGAATAATCTGGCTTCCTCCCTTATGAGAAACCGCATCAGCAAATCTCTGGAAAAGGTCATGGGAGAAGCTACGGGCTTGCTTGCCAATACAATGAAGAATTCTCTTAGGGTTGACGCCAATGCACTTCAGAGGGCTTTTAAGTTCAACATGACGGAAGAAGAACTCTCCCGCATGATGATGACCTACATGAACTCATCCAAGAATGAGAAGACACTGGAAGGAAACCTGAGAGATCTCGGGTACGCTGACTATGATGATCCATATATGATGTACCTGTATTTCCGTGATTTTGATGCTAAGGAAGAATTCAAGTCACTTGTAGACCAGTATAATGAGACTGCCCGTAAGGCAGAAAGAAGTGAAGATGTCATCATCTACACTGACATCACAGGCTTGTTAATATCATCAGTAAGTGACATCGTCAATGCGATAAGTTATGTTCTCATTGCCTTTGTCTCAGTATCCCTGATTGTATCATCAATAATGATCGCCATCATTACCTATATTTCCGTTCTTGAAAGAACCAAGGAGATAGGCATTCTGCGTTCCTTAGGTGCCTCCAAGGGCAATGTCGGAACGGTATTCATCGCCGAAGCTTTCATCATCGGTCTTTTCAGCGGTCTGTTTGGTGTAATAAGCACGATGCTGTTATGCCATCCGATAAACTGGATCGTTAGGAAAGCAACCGGTGTCTCCAACATTACGGCTTATCTGCCGATTAAGACCGGAGCGATACTTGTTCTTGTCAGCATAGTCCTGACAGTAATAGCCGGCATCATTCCTGCAGGCATGGCTTCACGCCGTGACCCGGTTACGGCACTGCGTACGGAATAATTCAGCCATTCATTCTGAATTGTGCTAGAATAGATATGCTGTGGGGGATTAGCTCAGTTGGTAGAGCACCTGGTTCGCAATCAGGTTGTCGCGGGTTCGATTCCCGTATCTTCCACCAATGCCGGAGAATTAGCTCAGTCGGGAGAGCGCGCCCTTCACAGGGGTGAGGTCACGGGTTCGAGCCCCATATTCTCCACCATCGGAAAATGAGACAGCTCAGCTGTCTTTTTTTATTGTCCGCGGTTCGCTATAATAGAAGAAAAGAAGAGAGTGTGATGAATATGTTGATGGGAATCATTTCGATAATCGCGAATGCTGTTTATGTTTTCGTAATGTTTACAAATATCTATACAGACAAGTTTTATCTGCCGACTTATGATGGAGAACCGCAGCAGCGCATCATCCAGCGCAGTCCAGCCAGCAGGCTTGGACTGATGGATAAAAGGTGGATGATCAGTCTTATGCTGATTATCGCTTCTGTAGCTGTTATAAGTTCATTACTTACGATATTCGGTGTCAAAAGCAAGATTATTAAAATCGTACAGATAGGAGCATTCATCGCTTCAACGCTGCTTTTTATAGCGATAATGATCATATCAGCACACCCGACATATACTTATTAAACAACCTCAGGAATAAATGAAATATGAAGAGAGTACTTTTAAAATCAGTCTATGAAGCATTTGAATATGTAATGGACCATTACTATCCTTTCGGTCTGGAAGAATACGGCCAAAGAAAGGATACTTATGCAATAATCTCCATTCAGGATACCCATACCGGCGGATTTGGTTTTGAATTCACTAAGAATAAATACTGCCTTGATGCTCTTACGTTGCTGTTTGACGACACTGTCAGAGAAGAAGAGGGAGCCACACTTTTTAACAGGGAACAGGCCGAAAAGATAATTGAATTTGTGGAAAGAAACAGGGAAGCAGAGACACTGGTAATACACTGTTATGGCGGCCAGTCCCGTTCCCGTGCCGTTGCGGCCTTCTGCGTGAAGATGCTGGGTGGAGACAACAGTAAGTACTTCGAGAAGGGTAATCCCAATGAATATGTATATAACCTCTTAGTCAGTACATGGGAAAAGAGGAACAACAAATGATACCGGAGTATTATGACAAAGATCTTATACTGGAGACCGAAGATGTCATACTGAGGCCATTAATGATTGAAGATCAGGAAGCCATATTCAATAACATCAACCATGACCGCAGAGTTTTGGAATACTATTTGGACCGGTATTGCAAAAAACCGGAAGATGTTGATCTGGCCAGACAGGTACAGACATTTGAGAAGATTGGCTATTATAACTTTGCTATAGTTCTGAAGGAAACAGGGGAAGTAATAGGAAGAATACATCAGTGCAGCAAGCCCAACATGTATGCCAACAGTATTGAAATTGGCTATGCTCTTGGATACAGGTACTGGAATAAGGGTTACTGCAGCCAGGCTCTGAAGGCGGTAATTGATCTTCTGTTTGAAAAGGGCATTCACAAGATCATCTGCGGATGCATAACCGAGAACATTGCCAGCAGAAGAGTAATGAAGAAATGCGGCATGGTCTATGAGGGAACAAGAAAAGATGATCTGTTCTATCATGACAGATACTGGGATGTAATGTACTACTATCTGATAAACAACAAGTAAACCATAGAAAACGGAGGCAATAATTATGAAGAGCATTACCGGTGAAAACCTTCGAAAATTCAGAGAAGAAACTGATAAATGTGAGAAAATACGTACCCTGCAGGGAGCTTTGGCACAGAGCGAATACAATAAAGTGGCTTTTCTGCCCGCTGTAGGAGAGAGACTTAATGAAGAGTTCTCATATGAAATAAAGACCAGAGGCGTTACCGATCAGCTTTACAGCGGACGCTGCTGGCTGTTTTCGGCCATGAACATTATCCGTGAGAAAGCCATGGATAGCCTGGGCGTCGACAGCTTTGAACTGTCAGGTAATTACCTCGCTTTCTATGATAAACTGGAGAAATGTAATAACTTCTTACAGACAGTAATAGACAACGCTGACAAACCGCTAAATGACAGGATGAATGAATACATTCTTGGCGGCATTGAAGATAACGGCTATTTTGACATGGCAAGAGATCTGATAAACAAGTATGGAGTGGTTCCTGCTTCCGTAATGCCGGAAACATATCAGTCCGGTCATACCGACCGTTTCCGCATTCTGCAGAATTCCATGCTGCGCAAGGATGCTTATTTTTTAAGGAAAGCCTTCGCGGAAGGTAAAGATGTTTCCGCCATGAAAGAAAACATGCTGGCAGAAATGTACAGGGCACAGTGCATAGCGTTTGGGGAGCCTGTGCAGATCTTTGACTATTCCTGGAAAGACAGAGATGGAAACTATCATGCTGAATACGGCATTACTCCAAAACAGTTCTATGAAAAATATATAAACACTGACCTGAATGAATACATTACCGTGACCAACCATCCTACCGAAGGGCAGAAAATGCCCGGCCATTACAGATTCCACTATAAGGGAAACATGGCTGACAGAGACTGCGATGTGCTGAATGTCAGCATGGATGAACTGGAAGAACTGATTTTGGCACAGCTAAACAGCGGAGAACTGGTCTGTTTCGGCTGCGACTGGAACATGTTCTATGATCAGAAGGCAGGTATATGGGATCCCGATAGTTTTGATTATCAAGGGCTGTTGGGAGGAGTTGACTATACCATGGGCAAGAAGGAAAGACTGATGTACCGTGAGAGCTTCAGCACCCATGCCATGGTACTGACGGGAGTAAACTTTGATAAGGACGGTAAACCGGACCGCTGGAAGATAGAAAACAGCTTTGGACCGGAAGCCGGAAAGAACGGTTATTTTGCCTGTTCTCAGAAGTTCTTCCGTGAATATGTATATGAAGCCATTATCAATGTTAAGTACCTTAGTGAACAGCAGAAAAAGGTCTTGAGTGAAGAACCGGCAATTCTAAAGCCATGGGAGAGCAATACCTTATGATGATCGATGACAAAATGTTTTATGATGGTGTGGCAAAGCGGTTGATGCGCTATGCCCGCATTGATACCCAGTCCCAGAGTTTTACCGGTACCTGGCCGACGACTGCCAAACAGCGTGACCTGGCTAAAGTGCTTGCTGAGGAAATGGAGAACCTTCAGCTGAGCGATGTTTATTATGACAAAGAACACTGTGTTGTCTACGGTACATTACCATCCAATCTCGATCATGACAGCCAGGCTGTCGGGTTCATAGCGCATATCGATACAGCGCCTGATGCACCAGGTGACTGTAAACCGTGGCTGTTAAAAAACTATGACGGAGGAGACATCGTTCTCAATAAGGAAAAGGACATTGTCATGAGGGCGCAGGACTATTCCAACCTCCGTAGCTACATCGGACAGGATCTCATCCTTACCGACGGTACAACACTGTTAGGAGGGGATGACAAGGCTTCCATTGCGGCTATTATGACCATGCTGGAATATTATCAAATGCACCCGGAAGTAAGACACTGTGAGGTTAGAGTTGCTTTCACCCCTGACGAAGAAGTAAGTGGTCTGGCCAGAGATCTTGATCTGGAACGCTTCGGCGCCAGGATAGCCTATACTCTTGACTGTGATCATCTTGGTTATTATCAGGATGAGACATTTAATGCTGCTCAGGCAGTTATAAACATTACTGGATTAAGTGTCCATACGGCTACGGCCAAGGGCATCATGATCAACGCGGTCGACATAGCCGGTGAGTTCATGGCCATGCTGCCAAAGAATCAGAAACCGCAGTATACAGAAGGCATAGAAGGTTTCTATCATGTCATAAGCTGCGAAGCAAGCTGTGAACATGCAAGGATAGTTCTTAACATCAGGGATTTTGCTGAAGAGGACTTCACAGCCAAGAAAGAATACATAGGTGAGTGTGTAAGAATACTGCAGGAAGAATACGGCAGTAAGAACATCACGTATGCGATCACGGATCAGTATAAAAACATGAAACCTGTAATTGACAAGGTGCCATACATGATCGATTACCTTAAACAGGCAATTACGGAATCGGGAATAACACCGGTATGTGAACCTTTCCGTGGTGGTACGGATGGAGCCGGACTGTCTTACAGAGGACTGCCATGTCCAAACCTTTCAGCCGGATATGAAAATGCACACGGACGTTTTGAATACGTTCCGGTACAGTCTATGATGAAAAACGTGGAGATACTGATAAGGCTGGTAACTCTCTTCAGTAACGAGAGATAATAAAAGTATAAAAAGGGAAGAGTTCTTCCTTTTTTACATCCTTGAGGAAAGGCAATTAGGTGTTATATCTTCCCAAAACAGTTATAATAGTAATAAGGAGTTGGAATAATATGGGTAAAAAAATTAAGATATTGGCATTTGTCATTCTTTCATGTATTCTGTTGGGATCTAATGTCCTGGCAAATTCGGCGATAAAGTCGTGGAGCGGAGCAGACGGGCATAATACTGTTGTAATGACCGAGAACTGTCCTGTTATCTGTCAGCATGAGGATCTGGTGTTTGACATTCCTGTCAGTTACCAGAGTGAAAGTGATTACTTCCAGAAAGACAGGGAACCGACAGTAAGCGCAACATATACATTGCATAATCCAACTGAGCAGGCTGTTGATGTCAGACTGGCTTTTCCTTTTGGCAGATCCCCATATTACGTTGATTACTATTCCATACCGGAAAACGAGCTTTTGGAAACCTATAGCATCCTGAGAAACGGAGAGAACCTGGAATACAAGGTCAGACAGACACTGGCAATTGGCGATTTCAAGGTATCCGAAGACATCACCAGACTCAGAGACGGCTACAATCAGGAAGGTTTCTTTACTCCTGAACAGAAGATATACCTTGTAACATATGAAATCGATGGCACTGAAAGGGACATATCTCTGACGCTTCCGGATGATAACAGTTACAGGATCATGGATTCATCATACAAGTCACTCAGCCGCAAGGACGGATCAGTTACTCTGACTTTCCATGTCAGGGATGGCAAGCAGGCCAAGACCATCTATTTCTGCGGTACAAACGTCGGAAACAGAGACTGGGATTCAGCCGGTGTCAAGTATATCTCAGCCAAAGAGATGACATTCCTGGATTTCACTCACAACATGTACCATGACAGTATGATCAGCGATGTTGACTGGTTCAACATCTGGGCTGATTACTGTAATCATTACGGTGAAAGCAATGTCTTTGATTTCCCCAGTGACATTCTGCGTTATACCATGAGATGGCTGGAGTATTCCCTGCATTTTGAAGCGGGAGAGACTCTTACCAATACAGTCAAAGCACCTATCTATCCGGATATTGATTCCTTCTATCATCCATCAGTATTCACATATCATTATCTTCTTTCACCAGCCAGCGGCTGGGCATCGTTTGGTGACCTTGACATAACCGTAAAAACACCTGATTTCCTCATCAGAGACAATACCTTCACAAAGGGAGAAGGACAGTACACCAGGCATGAGGATTCTCTTCCAAAGAGCGAACTATCCTTTACACTGTGTTCCGTGGAAAAACCGGAAAGACCGGGAGATACCTATTCCAACATCATAATACTGTTCTTATTAGGCAGCTTTGTCCTGTTTGTCATACTGATCGTACTGTTGATAGTCCTGATTAAGAAAATCAGAAAGATGAAAAAGAGGAACAGAAAATGAGAAGAACTATCATGGATTCTTATCACGGCGAACAGATCATCGCATATGAAATAGAAAATGAACAGCTGAGCTGTACGATAATGAATTTCGGCGCAGCTGTATTGGAACTGAAATATAAGGGCAGGGATGTTGTTCTTGCTCATGAACACTTTAAGAGTTATTTAGACAACGGTGCCTGTCTGGGTGTAGTAGTACTGCCCAATGCCAACAGGACCGGTAATGCCTCATATATGCTTAACGGAGTCCGCTATCAGATGGAAGCAAATGACCATGGACATAACAATCTCCATTCCTCGCTTTCCAACGGAGCTCATAAGAGGATATGGAGCATTGATAAGTGGGAAAAGGACAACCTGACGCTTTCATTGGAAATGAAGGACGGCGATCTGGGATTTGCGGGCAACAGAGTATTCAAAGTCACATACAGCCTTAGGGAAAACATGCTGACGGTCAAATACGAAGCGGAAAGCGACAAAGATACCGTGTTTAATCCTACCAACCACAGCTATTTCAATCTTAACGGCCATGATTGCGGTAATGTCATGGATCATCTTCTGATGATCAACGCTGACAGTTTTACGCCTTATGATAATGAACTCATCTGCATGGGTGAAATCAGAGAAGTCGAGGGTACACCGTTTGATTTCCGTAAACTTCATTCAATAGGAGCACTGTGGAATCTTCAAGATGAACAGATGGGTTATGGAAAAGGGTATGACCACAATTTTGTTTTGAATAAGGAAAACGGGGATCTGTGCTTTGTGCTTAAGGGCAATGAAAGCGGCATAACCATGGAGTGCCATACAGACCTGCCGGGTGTTCAGGTCTATACTGGAAACTACCTGGATGAGCATGATGGTAAGAAAGGCTGTGTATATAGAGAACATGCAGGTGTGGCTCTGGAAACGCAGTATTTCCCCAATAGTCTGAACATAGAACGGTTTGAAAAACCTGTCTTAAAGGCGGGAGAGCATAAAATACTGACTACACGCTATCTGTTCAGCGTGGATGAAAGTGAGAGTGAACAATATGAATGAAATAAAGTGCCCTAATTGCGGAAAGATCTTCCAGATAGATGAATCGGATTATGAATCAATTGTCCGCCAGATCAGAAACCATGAATTCAGCGAGGAACTGGCTGAACGTGAACAGATACTCAAGGCTGATAAGGAACATGCGCTGACTCTGACCAAGACACAGCTGGAAAGCCAGTTCAGGGAAAAGATCAGTGAAAAAGAAGCAGAGATAGCTAAACTGAAAAGTTCCCTGGAAAACAAGAAGGTTGAGCAGGAACTGGAAGTCAGCAAGGCTGTAAGCGAGAAGGACAGAAAGATCTTTGAACTGACCACTCAGCTGGAAAGCACGGAGAAAAAACTGCTGCAGGACACACAGTCGCTTAAGGACAATTATGAAAGTGAATTGAAACGCCGTGATGACCTGATCGATTATTACAGAGACTTTAAGGCCAGACAGTCCACCAAGATGGTTGGTGAAAGTCTGGAAAGACATTGCGAAAGTGAGTTCAACAAACTCAGAGCCACAGGGTTCCGCAATGCCTACTTTGAAAAGGACAATGATGCCAGAAGCGGCAGCAAGGGCGACTTCATTTACCGCGATTATGATGATGAGGGAACGGAAATCGTCTCTGTCATGTTTGAAATGAAGAATGAAGCTGACCAGACAGCCACCAAGAAGAAAAACGAGGATTTCTTCAAGGAACTGGACAAGGACAGAAATGAAAAGAAATGCGAGTATGCCGTTCTGGTATCCATGCTGGAGATGGATAATGACTTCTACAATGAAGGCATCGTAGATGTCTCACACCGTTATCCTAAGATGTATGTTGTAAGACCGCAGAACTTCATCACCATCATTACCTTGCTGAAAAATGCCGCATTGAATGCTGCACAGTATAAAAAAGAACTGGCTTTGGTAAAAGCCCAGAACATTGACATAACGCATTTTGAAGAAAACATGAATGCCTTCAAGGAAGGCTTCTCACGTAATTACAAACTGGCAAGCGACAAGTTCAAGACAGCCATTGATGAAATAGATAAGACCATTGATCATCTCCTGAAGGTTAAGGACAATCTCATATCATCAGAAAAGAACCTGCGCATAGCTAATGACAAAGCTGAAGACCTCAGTATTAAAAAACTGACCAGGGGCAACCCAACCATGCAGGCCAAGTTTGCCCAGTTGAAGGAGGAAAACTGACATGTTAAAAATCTATGGCAGCAGAATGTGCCCTGACTGTATTCAGTGCAAGAAAAACCTTGATCTTAACGGCATTGAGTATGAATTCATTGATATAAACGACAAACTGCATGATCTGGCAGATTTCCTGGTTCTGAGAGACAGTCTTCCTGTCTTTGATCACTGCAAGGAAATTCATGACATCGGACTTCCGGCTCTGATAAAGGAAGACGGGGAAGTATTCCTTAACTGGGAAGGATATCTGAAAGAAAGAGGACTGCCAGTTATCGAAGAAGAAGTGGTAGCCTGCAGTCTGGACAGAAAGGGCTGTTAGTATCATGGACAGCGTCAAAGCCATCTTCTTTGATTTTGACAACACTCTTGGTAACCGCTATGAGTACAGCAGGGAGTGCTTCAGGCATCTTATAATGGAATTTCTGCCGGCAATTGATCCCGACAGTCTTCTCTTTGCGTCCATGCTGCATGACTTCACCGTATTTGACCAGTACGGTGATGCTGGCCATAACCGCTCCATTCTGGACAGAATCGAGAAGAGATACAATGTGAAGATAGCCATCGATGATTACTATGACTGGTGGCGCAAGAATCAGTATAAGTATGTCTGCCTGTTTGATGATACGGTTGATACTCTCAATGAATTAAAAAAGAAGTATAAGATCGGCATCATCACAAACGGTAATTCCACAACTCAGTGGAACAAGATCTGCGGCAGCGGTATCCAGGATATGTTTGATCTTATCGTGGTGTCCGGAGACATCAACATTCATAAGCCAGATCCGCGCATTTATCAGTATTCCTGTGACATGCTGGGTTTAAAGCCTGAAGAGTGTGTTTACGTGGGCGATAACTTCTTCCGTGACATCTATGGCGCACAGAAAGCCGGCATGAAAACAGTCTGGATGTGGGTTCCTCAGCAGGATTACAGTGATTATCCTGTTACCAGGATTCATCAGTTAAGTGAACTGCTGGAAATCTTTCCGGTAGAACACTGATAAAGAATAGTCATAACAAAGCGCATAAAAGCGCTTTTTATATGTGTAAATACAAAAAAACAAGCATACGCTTGTTCTTTGTTCCATGGTCCGGATGACAAGACTTGAACTTGCACGCTCGCGCATATGAGCCTAAATCATACGTGTCTGCCAATTCCACCACATCCGGATTTTCAGGCTAAATCATTATAACAACGACAACCTCCAAATTCAATACTTTTAATAATATATAGAATATGAAGGGTAAAAAGTGTAGAATTACTATGTGGAGGTTTTACAATGAAAAAAATATTAATAGTTCTGTTTGTTCTGTTACTTTCACTGGGAACAGGCTGCAGTAAAAAGGAAAAATATAAAGATTATACTTACGATAAGCTGACCTTCAAACTCCCGGAAAGCCAGATCGTTCAGAAGGATGATTTGCAGGGATATGACTTTGTTTATGACAATCAGGAAATTGCCATTTTCGGAATTAAGGAAACAAAGGAATCTCTTGCCGCTCTCGGCTATGACGGCATCAAACTGGCTGATTATGCTGATCTTCTGATCAGTCTGTATCAGGTCGAGAACATTAACAAGGAAGTTAAGGGTGATCATGTAGTGTTCTCATATGTAACAGGATCAGCCTCAGGTGATTTCTTCTATACCATTGGCATTTATGAGAATTCCAATGAATTCTGGATCGTAAACTACGCCTGTGCAGTTGAAAACAGAACCAAATATGAGTCTCTGTTCAGAGAGTGGGCAGACCTTGTCACGGTAAAGCAATAAGGTAATACAGCATGAAAAGAATACTGACAGTTCTTGTGTGTGCTTTGATGGTATTATCCATTACGGCATGTACAAAGAAAGAAATGACAAAAGAATACACAGACGGCAAGATCGTTCTGGTATTACCGGATGACTTCTCGGAATATACAGAAGAAGATTTTGACTACTGCCTTGAAAGAAATGACTGTCTGATCATGTGTTCACATGCATCCCAGCAGTACCTTGATGAGAACAATCTCTATGATGTGGAACTCGATGAGTTTACTTCATTCTTTACCGAAGGGGAAGAACTGGTGTTGTCTGAAAAGATGGAAGGCTATAATCTGTTTGCCTATAAGGCAACAGGTACCAGTGGAGAGATGTACTACCTGGTAGGCGTTTATGACACCAATGATGGATACTGGCTGGTAAACTTCATCTGCATGACAGAAGATCTTTCTAAATATGAAAGCCTGTTTAAGGAATGGGCGGGAAAGGTAACCTTTAAGTAATATGAGAATACTGTGTCTTCTAGCAAACGGATTTGAAGAGGGAGAAGCCCTGATGCCATGTGCTCTGTTAAGAAGAGCAGGTTTATCAGTGGATATCTGCGGAGTCAATGAAATAAATGTTTCCGGAACTCATGACATTCAGGTGGTCAGCGACTGTCTGTTATGTGATGTGAATCCTGAAGACTATGACTGTCTGATGCTTCCAGGCGGAAGGCATTACCAGATCCTGGAGAAAGACGATAGAGTGCTGAAACTGATCAGAGAGTTCCATGACTCCAACAGGTATATTGCGTGCATCTGTGCAGCTCCTACGATTCTGGGACATCTTGGTTTATTGAAGGGTAAGAAGTATACATGCTTCACCTCAATGAATGAGGATTTCGGAGGCGAATATACTGATGCCATGGTTGAAACAGACGGTAAGCTGATAAGTGCCAAAAGCGTTGCAGCGGCCACTGACTTCGGATTGGAAATGATCAGAGTCCTTGGCTCTGAAAAACTGGTTCAGCAGGTCAAAAAGAGAATTTACTATCCAAAGAGCTGATCAATTGAACAGCTCTTTTTTTTACGAAAAACGGATAATATGCTTCTTTTTTTAGTTATTACTCTTTATATATAAATATACAAAATGATATAATTTGTTTAACAAAATAAGCTGTGGATTGTTTTGGTATGCTCTACTTACAATCAAGATCATTAAAGGAATAATGGGGTATTCCATTTTAAAGCATACCACACTGGTTCTTAGTAATACTTTTTATGCAAGGGAGGATTCTTATGAAAAGCTTGAAGAAGGTTCTGATTTGCCTGCTTACAGCCACGTACCTGCTTACTTCAGTGGGTGATTTGACTGTGTTTGCCGAAGGGAACAGCGCTTCTCCGGAGACAGAAACTGTTTCAGCTCCGGAAGCGGAGAATGAAGAGATAGTACAGGCAGATATTACGCCGGAAGCTGATGATGAGCCCGGGACACCTACCAGAGGTTATACCGTTACGGAAATTGAACATGGTCAGCGTGCCCAGGATGAAAACAACGAAATGGAAGTTACCATGATCGATCAGAATGTTGTATGGCTGGATAATGACGGTCATAAAGATGCTGTGAGAAAAGCGACCAATAGCGCAATAAATGAAGACGCTACAGCGCTTACGGTTCAGTATAAGATCTATATTAACCTGGATGAATATGAATATGTTAACTATCAGAAGGATGGAGTCTGTATTACAATCCCCAGAACTATCTTCAAGAGTATCAATAATTATACTGCGACGTCACCTACCATGTCATTGGATTCCGGCATAGGTGTATATAAGATAGATAATCTGTTTAATGCGATAAGCGGATTCACTTATCAAGTATCAGGAGATTACCTAAAGATCACCAACACAGGAGTATTGGCTAGCCGTACAATAGAGATTACTCTTTCCTATAAGCCTGCAAAAGCATCATATTATTATGCAGACTATAATCCTGGTGATCTGGTAAGCTGTGCTTCACTTCCTTTCAAGGTAAATCTGTCATTGACAAGTTCTTCAGGAAAGAATGCTGTTCTTGAAGCTGAGGCTCCATGTGTCTACATTGATACCAATGCACAAGTTTATAATGTAACAAAAGAAATCAACAATTCATGGAAAGATACGGTTACAGTAGATGGTGTGGAAGTCCAGTATCTTTATGTTCAGTTCAAAATAAAAGCTGAATATAAGAGTGATGCATATAAAAACCCAACCCAGGCATATACTTACAATTACTCAGACGTTTTCAGCGGATGGGCTGATATTACCTATGGTGATGAAAGCAATAACGACTTTTCATGGGAATTCGTAGGATGGTATCCTGCAAATTCATTGAACCCAAGTGATTATAAAACAAATCAATATTTCAAAACCGACACTCCCACTACAAGCAGTACGTCAACAAGATATTGCCTTTTCAGAGTACAACAGCCAGAGTCAATGTATGTTGACTATAAGTTGGAAAATACTGCTGAAGTAAAATGCGAAGGAATATGGGGCGTTGACGGAGTAACATCAGATGACGCAAGTGCAACATACAGTGAATATTGGCATAATACAAACCCTCACGGAAGATATTTCGTGCATAACTGGAGTAACCTGAACTGGGAGTCTTCTGCACATAAGAGAACCGTAGGAGGAACTACTTTAAGAAAGTATTTCGAACATCCTTGGAAGAACGCAAACAGAGAACTTGACCGTTTTGCCAACCAGCAGAATGATATTTACGGTGATCCTATTACCGAATTAAGAGGATTACGTTACTGGAGCTGGTATGAAGGTTATCCTTCATTGGCACAGGAAACAGCGAATAAAGTCAAGTTTGTATGCGAAAACAAAGACATTCAGTGGGCTAAAAACAGTAATTCAACTCCATTAACTCCTACTTCCCCGTTAAGTGCAGATAACTACTTCCTGAAGGAACTTGGATTCTATGTTGAAGCAAAATACGCAACACATAACGGTACCTATTGGGTAGTTGACAAGAATGTAGATCCATTTGAGAATGACTGTGAACCTATATATGTTTACTGCCTGGTTGACGGAAAAGCCAACAGTAACTGGCAGCTGATATGTACAGTAAACTATAATAAAACAACGAAAAAATGGGATGATATTACAATAAACTCTGCTCAGTCAGCCAATGTTAAATCAGCTTCCTATACTCAGTATGAAGGTGAGGGCCAGAAGAATTATGGAAGTGAGACAGGTATATTTATTGAATTCGCAAATCAGAATGTTTATGGATACCGTATTGAGAATGTTAACAAGCACTATTATTTCTTTGTCAGTGCCAGGGCTAATTATTCTCTAAAGTCAAATCAGACTACAAGATATTATTGTGGGGCTGACGAGGAAGGCAATACAAGCCACAGAAAAGAGTACTGGTTATATGTATATGATTTTGCTGACATGGATATATATGACTGGAATTATCCTGAGCAAAATGGAGATTCAACAAAATCTGTTCAGGTAAGAGGAGATGACTCGAAAGCTGAGACAAGCAAGCCAGGAGATCGTGTCTTCAGATTCTCAGATACAAATAGCAAGGTTGACCGTGTTGCCGGTGCAGTCGCTGCAGGTGAGAATAATGCTCTCCGCTCTGAAAAAAAGCTTATTGAGACTGAACAGATAGGCGATAGCAACCTCTACCGTGCCAGATGGAAACTTCAGGGCTGGTCATTCTTCTACAGCAGTGTCTCTCCTTCAGGTGAATACTATCCTGTAAGAAGAGCACCGATGCTTGCAGGTGTTTTCTATGACGTTCTTCCTAGGGGAGCCGTTCTTGAAGACATGGATGATCTGGACAAACTAAAAGAACATATTAAGGTATATAAAAACCCGTTATGGACAGGAGACTACCAGGAACCAGCACCGACGAGATGGGATAACACCTATCTGATTAAGGATGCTCCAAAAGCAGCGCAGATAGATGAAATGTTCCTGATTGGACCTGAAGGATATTCAATAGAACTCTATGACGGTGAAAAGTTCAACAACAAAGATCTGGATGGGTTAGTTGTACTTGTTGTAAGAATTACTCAGAAGAGTGAACCCTATGTTGGTACTTTACCAGGTGACTATACTGATCAGAATCTTGCCGGCGGATATACAGTAGTATTTGATACATATACACCATACTCAGTATTAGCTGAAAATGGTACACGTATTGTAAACGCTATGTGTTTTGAAGCTTTAAACAACACTTCATATAAAGAGGCAGCATACTTAGATGACCCTGATAAGGGTGTAAGAAAAGCTGACGGTAAAGACCCTAACCCGCTGCTGCCGCTTCAGAACTCAAACTTTGCAGATTACGATAAGGTCAAGAGTCTTTTGACAGGGGTTGACACGGTTAATGCGGATGCCTATTGGTTCACATATGATTATGATGAATGCACAGCATTCTACGATACAATTGCTCAGTCAGGACCAAGCAAGCTAGTTGCGGGTGATGACGGCGAGCTGGTAATGGATCTGGAAGTTGAACCGGGCGGAACATATACATACTATCTGCGTTATGCAACAAGCACGGAATCCTCAGCTAAGAATCTTGTATTCTATGACAAGATTGAAACATATTCCGATTCAGAAGTAGGACCAAGCCAGTGGCATGGCAAACTGGTTGCTCTAAGTGCTGTAAATAACAGCAAGGAAACAATTCCAGCTACATATTATATCAGTACTCAGGATGATGCTGATCAGCATGAATTAACAGATACTTCTGTATGGACACAGGTAGATGATTCAACAGATCTCAGCGTTGCTGTATGGGTAGCTGCTGACCTTGGAGATTATGAAGTAAAACCGTTGGATATTGCCTTTGTAAAACTCACAATGGAAGCTCCAACTTCAAACGAAAGCAATTACGTCAAGCCGGAAACATATAACAGCTACCGTGTAAAGGGCATGCTAAAAGATGGACCGGGCGGACAGTATGCACCAATCAATAACGTAACAAACTATACAACCGTAAAATACACTCTCAAGGGAAAGATTCAGATTCAAAAGGTCGATGAGGCCGGCGATCCAATCAGCGGTGTACAGTTTACTCTTACAGGTACCTCTAAGTTTAATACATCAGTCAACAGGACCGTTACCACGGATGCTGAAGGCAAAGCTGTTATCGATAATCTTGATATCAGCGGTGATGACGGATATACATTAACAGAAAAGGTACCGACAGGGTACGTCAATGACGGAACAACATGGAACGTTGTTATTGATACCGACGGCTCCAGCGAAATTGACGGCGAAGATGCTACGACTGTGTACTATCTCATTGTCAACAAAAAGAGTACTGAAATCAGGGCTCTCAAGGGATGGCTGAATGATGATGGTACTGCAACACCGCCTGCAAGCGCAACAGTAACATTTACCCTGTATGCTAATGGAAGCCCTACACTGTACTCAGTAATTCTGGACGGTACAGCTGATCCTGAAATTACTACAACCGGCGGATATGAGCTTAAGCCTTGGATTGCATACTTTGTGAATCTGCCAAAATATGATGAAACCGGCGCTGAAATTAAGTATACCGTTGTAGAAACAGAAGGCTACATCGGATACACTCCTTCAACAACTGGAGGAGTTGAAGACAATGGTGAGATCATCAACATCGAAAACACAAAAGTCTCCGTAATCAAGAAGTGGGATGATAACGATGACCAGGATGGCATCAGACCGGATAGCGTAACGTTTACACTGTACGCAGACGGCACCAAGGTCAGCTCAATCACACTTGACGGAACAGCTGATGAAAACGGTGAAGCCGAAGCCTGGAAGGCTACATGGGAAAATCACCCTAAGAAGAACAATGGCACAGACATTGAGTACACCGTTAAGGAAGAAGAATTAGGCGTTGATTATGAAGTCATCTACGAAGATGGAAAGACATACGCAGTAGATGGCGGAACGATCACTAACAAGCACATTACTGAAGAAACATCAGTATCAGTCAAGAAGATATGGGATGACGAAGATGACCAGGATGGCATCAGACCGGATAGCGTAACGTTCACACTGTACGCAGACGGCACCAAGGTCAGCTCAATCACACTTGACGGAACAGCTGATGAAAACGGTGAAAAGGAAGCATGGCTTGCGAAGTGGGAGAAACTGCCTAAGAAAGATAATGGTACAGATATCGAATACACCGTTAAGGAAGAAGAATTAGGCGTTGATTATGAAGTCATCTACGAAGACGGCAAGACCTTCGCAGTAGATGGCGGAACCATCATCAACAGACATGTTGTTGAATATGTCGAATTCGATATCAGAAAGATCTGGCAGGATAACGACGATGCTGAGTTCAAGAGACCTGCATCCATCACAGTCAACGTCCTGGCTGATGGTGCACAGATAATGACCGTAGTGATCAAGTCCGATGAAAACGGTGACTGGGCCTTCCATGTAGAAGGACTGCCGAGATACAAGGACGGTGTTGAGATCAAATACACGATCACAGAAGAGACCGTACAGGAATATGTATCCGAGATCACGGGAGATGTGGTAAAGGGATTCGATATCTACAATACCTACGGACCGAATACGGGAGATACAAGTAAGTTACTGTTATGGTCATCAATGACGGCATTAAGCTTATTGGGTTCAGTGCTGGCAGTAGCCGTATACCTGAAAAAGGAAGAAGAACTCTAAAACAATAAACAGATAAAGGCATGAAGGTTCATGCCTTTTACTGTGGAGACAGCTTTATTTCCGTGTATAATAGTATTGTTTAGTAAAGGTGAGCACTATGTTAGAGAAAGATTCACGTTATTCCTTCAGCAGATTATTTTTGGCTGTTATTACTGCCATGAGTCTTTTAACTGCTTTTTTGACCATGCTGAAGATAGAAAACGGAATGTTCTTTGCCGCCTTTATTCCTGCGGAAGTTGCCATGCAGAGCGTCTACAAGCTGGATGTATTCTACAATGATGCGGTATTCTTTGTGCTGTGCTTTGGGCTTATTTTTCTGTACTATGTGTGTTATGTGCTGGCACGAAAGAACAAAACATGGCTGCTGGTGGGTTTCTTCCTGTATCTTATTGACACAGCCTGCATGATCCACTATATCGTATATGCCGGTATAAACAGTTCATGGATTATTGAACTTGCTATACATGCCGCTGTGCTTATCATTCTTCTTTACGGCTACTTCAGAGCCTGTAAGCTGGAGAAGATAGAACGGCAGAAAGAGGCAGAAGAGAAATACATTATGGAGTTTACGGTAAGTGACGATTAACAGTCGTCATTTATTTGGTAAGGGTAATCTGAATGATTGAAAAGATATTAAGAATAGCTGGCACGGTTATAGTTATAGCAGTAGCGCTGCTGGTTTTGGGCGTCATCATAGTAAAGATAATCTCAAAGGACCGTACAAAGGAAAGAATTGAGAAACTGGCTTTGAATAACGGTGAAGTGACACCGGAGGAGCTTCTGGAACTCAAACAGGCCACCCTGAAGACCGGCGGTACTAAGACAGCCGATGACTATGTCGGTGTATACATCATCTGTAACCAGACTCAGGATCTGTATTATGTCGGCCAGGCCAAAAAGGTTCTGTTGAGAGCTTCGTCACACTTTGAAGGCCACGGCAACGGAGACATATATGCTGACTATAAGTATGGTGACAGGTTCAGAATCAAGACCATTGCCTTAAGCAAGAGCGGATATGATTCCCTTGACAAGCTTGAAAAGGACACCATAGAAGCATATGAGGCTTATGAATACGGTTATAATAAAACCAGGGGAAACGAATAAAAAACAGCCAATTCCAAATGGATGGCTGTTTTTTTATTAATGAAGCAGTGGTGATACCCGTTTATATAACAGCAGAGTGACAACGCTGACCAGAATTGCCTTAAGAGTGTTAAACAGCGTCACACAGACCAATACCATGGTGAGCTGATTAGTAACCAGGGTAGGGAAAATAGCGCTTCCTGCGGCCACAATCGCTTCCAGAGGGTAATGGAGAATGGACACGTATGCCGGTATCAGAATAAAGTGGTTGAACAGGTCTCCGAATAAAACGAATACCAGTGAGCCGACTAGAAGTCCCTTTACTGCATTGGACTTAGTTTTGTCTCTGTTATATATAAGTGAGGCCGGTAAAACAAATGCACATCCGGTCACAAAGTTGGCCAGTTCGCCCACAAATCCGGTTGATGTACCCTTAATGATGAGCTTGAGAAGATTCTTCAATAACTCTATGATTACTGCTTCAAGAGGTCCCAAGGCAAAGCCGCCGATAAGCACCGGAACTTCACTGAGGTCCAGCTTGTAGAAGGAAGGGGCTACCGGTACCGGAAAGTCCAGCAGCATGATGACCATCGCTACGGCTGATAGGATAGCTATTCTTGTTATGGTTTTAAGGTTGAATCTGTTGTTCATGTAAATGATCCTTTCTTCCTCCAAAAAAGGAGGTTTCAACATCAAAACCTCCAGTTTTTCATTCAGAAGAATACTCTTCTTTCATCCAGACTTTAACTGTCGCCCATGGAGTTGCACCATGTCATGCCCGTAGGCTCGCGGGGTATACCGCCGGTAAGGAATCACACCTGTCCCTGAAGATTTCGTAATGATTATAGCGCTGTATGCGCCGGTTGTTAAGTGTTTGACCCGAAAAAACGGGCTATGAAGTCAAAATCATCCATCATCTCGGGATGCCACTGCACACCCATGATGTTTTCCGTTTCGACCTCTTCAATTATGCCGTCTTCACTGACTGCCCCGGCATACAGTCCTTTGCCTAGAGTATCTATGGCTTGATGGTGCAGGGAATTGACCAGCAAAGTATCACAGCCATACATTCCATACAGTTTGGAGTCTCTCTTTATCGTTATCATATGACGCTTATCAGGTGCCAGAGAGTGTCCGGGAATGTCCTGATGAAGACTGCCACCGAAATAAACATTGATCGACTGTATCCCTGCACAGATACCCAATATCTTCTTGCCTGCCTTGCGGAAGGCATCTATGCATGCTTTGTCCATTTTAAAGACATCAAAACTGCTGAGGTTGCTGTGAAGAGATTCCTGTCCGTAATGGGCAGGGTCAATGTCGATTACGCTCCCCGGCACCAGCAGCCCATCACAGATGCTGATGATGTCATCAATGGTATCTTCGTTTAAAACGGGAATAAAGGTGATACCCGTTTTTGTGGAGATGTCCTTGAATTCGGCTGAAGAGTAGTATCTCTTAAAGACAATGCCGGATTCTTCCGATTCGACGTAGCGACAGGGCAGTGCGATGCGCATGCTAGATCTCCAGCAGGTTGATTAGAGCCTGGGTGTAGATCTCTGTCTGCAGAGCCAGTGATTTTTCGGTGACGAATTCGTTGTCGTCATGAATATGCCAGTTGTATTCCTGCGTATCGCAGCCGAAGGCAACAATATTAGGCATGTCTCTGGCATATGTACCACCGCCCATTGTCTGCGGTTCTAACTGGCTGTCAGTTACATCGTAGTAGGCTTTTAACATGGCTTTGATCATCGGATGGTTGAGAGGGAAGAACAGAGGGTCTTCGCCTTCAGCGTTAACTACCCAGCCTTCACCGTTTTTAACCATTTCTTCAATGATCAGTCCGTGCTTCATGGTAACAGGGAAGCGGATGTCGATGGTGATGCTTATGATGCCGTCTTCCATCTTAGCAACACCCATGTTCAGTGTTAGACGTCCGTACTGGTCGCTTAAATCAATTCCCAGTCCCTCACCGTAGTAGCCGGTTGCGATCTTATTGTGATACATGTCAGTGAACTCATCATTAAGGCCTGCCTGATAGAGACCTTCCATGGCGTATGATATGGCATTTACGCCTTCTTCCGGTGTGGAAGCATGAGCTGCCGTGCCGAATACTCTTAATCTGTCATAGCCGTCTTTTCTCTGCAGGTCACATTCCAGTCCGTTGGCGCTGAGGAAGGATCTAAGCTTATCAGCGTCAAAGCTGTCCGGTACAAGGTCCATTGTTACGCTGGCGCAGACGGCGTTGTGAGCCGTACCGCCGTGAATGTCAAGGATCTTTGAACTTCTGCCCTTGAAGTCAGCAAATATCATGCCTTTTTCTCCAAAGACTATCGGGAACGCACCGTCTGGGGTAAATCCGCATGTAACAGGACCTTCTTTTTCTACATAGTGACGCATGCATGCTGAACCGCTTTCCTCGTTACAGCCCATGATCAGTCTGATTCTCTTATTTAATTTAACACCAAGTTCGGACAGGATCTTCATGGCCATAAGTCCGCATACTACGCCGCCCTTATCGTCGGAAGTTCCTCTGCCGTACCATTTGCCATCGATCAGTGTCATCTTGAACGGGTCGGTCTTCCAGGTATCTGATACCGGGACAACGTCCAGGTGACCTACAATACCGATGACTTCATCGCCTTCACCCATTTCAATGTAGCCGGCGTAGTTGTCAACGCTGACGGCCTTGAAACCGTACTTTCTTCCCAATTCCAAAGCGGCATGGAGGCAGTCAATGTTCCCCTGGCCGAAAGGCTTGGCATCTTCGCTGAAGACGGAATTGTAGCTGACAAGTTCGCTCAGGTTTTCCAGCAGCTCTGGCATTAATTCCTGTACTCTTTCCTTAATTGTCATTTTAGTTCTCCTTTTTAGTTTATAATACCGGCGTTGGTATCGTCATATTCGGTGTAATAGCGGCTGATCAGTTCCTTGGCACAGGCAATAAGTTCGTCCAGCTTGCGGTCATAAACTTCCGGATAGTCGCTGTAGTCTTTCAGCTGGATGCCTTTCTGGATGATCTCCACGATCTCCTTGGACAAACTGAGCTCTTCAAAGATCTCAGCGGTAAGGTCGCTGAGCCAGTATGACTCTGCCTGCTTGAAGGAGATCAGGTCTTCCTTGAGCGCCGTGAAAGTGCCCAGAATGCTGGTAAGGATCATGGTCTCAAAGTCGTGTCCGTCACTGAATGATTTAGGTATTACCATTCTATCACCACCGTTTTTCATAAACCTATTGTAGCCCAAAATAAGCTCAATTTGAATTGAGTTGCGATAAAGAATATAAAAATGTATAATCATTAAGGAAGAAGAGGGACCTGTCTATGAAGACATTTGTTAAAGCCATACTGATTATACTGGCATTTGCACTGTGCTACTGTGGAATCATGCTGGCAGTTTACGATAAATTCTATACATATCCGAAGGGATATCTTGATGTTGTGGAAAGAAACGACAAGGCTTTAAGCTATGCCATTATCCGTAAGGTAGACCTGCGTGAAGACGGAAAAACGATCCTTTATTTCTCAAGAAGCTCAAACGGCGGCGGAGACAAGGCGCACTTCGGCATCATCACTTCATCACTGCCGGTCATCTTTGCCAACTTCAAGGCGGAATCAAGCTGTTCTGCTTATCTTCCAATGGATGCTTACGGTTACTGCACTACCAAATTAAGCGATCATCCATGTTATCTGTTCGGTACAACTACCGACGAGAATACGGTAACAGTAAGGGTAACATTCTTCCTGGAAGGCGACCAGACTCAGAGCATTGACATGCCGGTAGAGAACAAGTGTTTCTATTGTGAGAAGTTTGATCAGTC
>JAEEGL015750130.1_pt1 | contig 48452 bp, 45 predicted proteins | sample 9134231 | NCBI WGS metagenome assembly JAEEGL01 (sample SAMN16246548, study PRJNA631951) | gut metagenome | biome: gut microbiome; feature: rumen; material: fiber-attached | host: Bos | place: Iran: Karaj | collected 2018-10 | reverse complement strand
TCAATAATCCGTAAAAATTATCCGTGTAGCCAGCATAAACATCGTTGATGACGCACGTGATATTTTTCAAGCGATTGGAGCGATGGACCCCATTGATGCTATCTATCACACTATTGGGCGAATAATTAAACCGCACCACAAACAGCGTCAAGTCAATGAAATCGTTCAAATAAAACGTCTCACTTGCTTCCGAAAGCGGTGGAGCCACGAGAATAATCATTTCGTACTTCTCTTTGAGGTCAGCAAACAGTTTTTGCAGGTGTTCGTAGGTGAATAAATCGCCGATTCCAACGCTCAAATCCCTCGCCGAAAGAACATCTACCTGTTGCGAAAGTTCAAACGAATACGCATGGTCGGTTTGTGCATCCAAATCCACCAGAACCGTCTTTTTATTTCGTGCAGCGTAAGCGAGTGCCGTATGCGTAGCGACATAGTTTTTGCCTTCGCCTTGCTTTAAGGAACTCACCAGCACCACAGGCGACTTGTCTGTTTTGTCTTTGAGCGTAAAATGAATATGCTCTCGTAGCCGCTTAAACGCCTTAAATTGCGATGAATTGGGCAACAGAATACCGTTCGTCTTATTGTGATACACGATACCACCGAGGGGCGTTTGCAAGCGTTTTTGGCAATCGTCTATGTCAATGATTTTTTGATTCAACAGCGTGTAGTAGATAAAAAGACAGCAGGTCGGCAAAAAGAGGCCGAGCAACGCAAAAAGGGCTAATGTGATGGATTTTTTGGGGGCTTTGGTGAGCGGGTCGGTTTTGGGCGTATCAATCACTTGGTTTTGCGAAACGGTAGAAGACAACATCATCGCACTCTCCTCGCGTTTTTGGTACAAAAATAGGAACAACTCTTCCTGCACTTCTTGGCGACGTTGTTTGTCCAAATAATGGCGTTCGTAGGTTGGGATTTTGTTCAACCGTTGCGATAGTTGCGTATTTTTGCGGTCGAGGTCGTTTTTGGCGATGCTGAGGCTTTCTTTGATGCACGACAGACAATTGATGATATTTTTGCGAATCAGTTCAATCTGTTGGGTTAAATCGACTAAAATGGGGTTGTTTTCGGTTGCGGTTCGTTGCAATCGTACTTTTTGCAAAATAAGTTCGTTGTATTCCTCCAAAAGCGTTGCCAACGTCCCGTTTTCGTCCTCAATGCCCAAGTTGATAGGCAACAACATCTCGTTCGATTTATTTTCGTCCGTCACAAATTGGTACATAAAATCCACGATGTTGAGTTGGCTCTCGATTTTTACCAAATTTTTCTGATAATCTTCGCTTACTTCCAAATAAATTTCGGTTTCGGTCGTCAAATCGGTTATTTTATTTTTGACGCGGTATTGTTCAATGTTGTTTTCGCTGGAATCTAACTCGGCAGCGATGGATTGAAGGCGTTTGTCAATAAACGAACACACATTCTCGGTCAACCGCTCTTTCTCGTGCAAACTGATGGCTTGGTAGTTTTCAATGACTTGTTGCATCAAATCGCAGTCACGTTGTGGGTGCGGAGAAGTCATCGTGATGCTGATGAGGTTGGAGTTGTTGATAGGCACGATGCTGATAGACCTTGTGTAGAAGGAGATGAGGCGTTCCATGTCGTGCAAAACCACCTTTGTGTTTTTGGTAACGGGTTGTTTGGATTGCAAGACGAGTGTTCCCCAAGTCCCTGTGAGGGTCGTATCCAAGTTGTCAACGAGGTAATGTTCTTTGATTCCAACGCCACTAAGATCCATTTTATAACCCACTTCTTGTGGCGTAATCATTACGGTTATTTGCCCATTATCGTCATCAGAAGGCGTATATTTTGCTATCAAGGGAGCATCATCGCCGTATAGTTCCACCCATCGTAACCCTTTCTTTTGGAGAACCGAGGCTTGCAAATAGAGTTGTTCAACGGCTTGCTGAATACTTTGGCGAGATTGCAAGATAGCGACTTCGTCTCGGATATTCCGTCCGGTTTGTCCCAAGAAATAGGAGATTTGCAGACGCGACAACACGGAACTTTCGGCTTCACGAAGCTGCACTTTGAGGGTACTCGATGAGGTGTAAACGGGGGTCTTGAGGAAACAATAGCCCAACCCCATCACCACAAACGCACCAACAATGATAGCGATTTGCTTCCAATGTAGCGTAAAAATGAACCAAACTTTTTGCCAATCAAAACTCTTTTCTTCGTTTTGCATATTTTTTACATTTTCCGTATTCATAAGCGTTTATTTTGAGCGTTTAACCTTTGGCGACACGTAAATAATGTCGTTGTTTTGCAAGAAAAAATACGGCGAATTAAAAACCTCTTTTTTGCTTATATCTACCCGTTCGCAAAGCAACTCGGTTTGGCTTTTTCGCATCACAAGGATGTTACTGCAATCGCCGTTCGATGCAATGTCGCCCGCTTGTGCCAGGGCTTCAAACAGATTCGTGCCAGCGTTGTCGATACGATAGGTGCCAGGCGTGTACACATACCCCAAAACCGTGAAATACATATCGCAAAAAGCCACATGCACAATAGGATTTTTGATGTGCTCTTGCAGGCGAGCCTCAATCGTCTTTTTCGCCTCGTTCAGCGTCAAACCCTCGAGGTGTATTTTGCCCAAGTTCGGAAACGTAATGTCGCCCTCGTTATCCACCTGAAAAGGCAGGGGCTTTTGTGGTTTTATGTCGTTTTTATCTTGCCCGTTAGAGCGAGCATGGTAGGGCATCAAAGCCACATCATCAAGTCCCGACACCGTGATAGAAAGATTACTTCCTACGGTGATTTTGGGCATAGCCGCTTCGGCTTCAAGGGTGATTTTTTCGGATTGCCCAATATCTTTCAAATAAACGTTCTGTTGCGTCCCACAACCCAAAAAGATTAAGCAACCTGCTAACAACATTTTTTTCATATCGCATTATATTTACAAACGGTTTGACAAATCCAACATTTTTCTTTGTGGTACGCACGGCATAGTTGTGCATTCCACTCGTCTCCCAACGCACCACTCGGGCACGCTTTGATACAATCCTCGCAACTGTCGCAACGACTTGCATAGGTCTCTGGCGGCTCTTTTCGTGGCACCACAATATCCAACATCAACTCTCCCAAATGCACCAAACTGCCGAACGAATGATGATAGAAGTTGCGGTTCTTCCCAATCCAACCCAACCCCGCTTCCACTGCCAATCGTCGCTCCAACACAGGTGCCGAATCGCAAAAGATATGTTGCAATTCTATCGGCTTAAAACCCTCTATGCGTTGGCTCAGTTCGTTGCCTAACCCATAAAGCAACGATTTGATGTGCCGATGATAATCGCCTTTTATGTTCGTGTTTTTCACCACCCCTACCAATATCGTCTTGCCCGCAGGAACCAACACGGACGGGTCGTATCGCTTCTCCTTATTTTGTTCCAAATAATGCAACGCTCCGTGCAACCCTTTTGCCAACCAATCGTCCACATACGTTGCATCTTGTTGCAAAAAATGCGGTTGCGTCATCCCCAAATCATCCAACCCACAAGCAATGGCGAGCGTGCGTATTTCTTCAAAAAACATCACAGCAGCGTGGATAACTTCTTATCCAAATCCTCAAATTTTTCAATGCGTTCTATCACGATACCGTCCTTATCCAACAAGTAAAGCGTTGGGATATGCACGATATTGTACAACTGAAAAGCCACATCGCTTTCTTCCCGCACCGTAATCCACGGCAACGCCTCCACGGCTTGCTCCCAAAGCAGTTTATTTTTGTCGGCAGAAACGGAGAAAATCGCAAATGCTTTTTGGTTGTATTTGTTGTACAGTTCCCGCAACTGCATGTAGTAATCGTTGCTGTTTCGCATGGTCGTTGCCGAAAAATCTAACAGCGTGTATTTGCCTTTGCATTCGCTCAACGCCCGTTCTTTGCCGTGATTGTCAGGCAATTTAATTTCCAAAAACGAGTTTTCTGCGTCTTGGATGAGTTGCTGGATTTTTGCCGAATTTTTGGCTTTACGTTCGTTGGTCAGCACCTCCAACACTTGATTATAAAGCGTTTTGGAGCGAGTACTTTTGCCTTGTTTGAGGTTGAAAGCCGTTGCCACCGACTGAAAATAACGCCTATCTTGGTGGTCAAAAATATCAAACACATACTTCCCGTCTTTGTATTGAAATAAAGCGTAATACGAAGAAAGTGCCGCAGGATTTTGCAAAATCAGTTGTTGGGCAAGCAGTTTATGTGCCTCCACCGTATTAAGTTGCAACGATTGCCGCAACAGCATAATGGTTTTGCTATCTTCACTGCCCTCGACCGTAGCATACAACGCCAAACTATCTGCCGTAGCACGCACTGAAATCGTCTCCGTTGAATCCACCGTGAGGTATAAAACATTGTCTTGCAGCCGAATACGATACAAGTCGGGATACTGCGGTGGAGTGCCTTTCAACACAAAATGACCGTTTTTAGATAACTTGGTCGAATCCAGCACGGTCGTCTTGGTCAAATCCACATATTCCAAATAAATCATGCCTTCACCGTCCGTGATGTTGCCTTCTACCTTAAAAGTGGGCTTGCAAGCGTAGCAAAGAGCAATTAGCGAGAGAGTTAAAATGTATTTTTTCATTTGAAGATAAGAACTAAATTTCCGAACATCAATTTTACGGCAATCGCCATGACGATAATGCCAAAAAACTTACGAATTATATACAATGTCGTTTGGCTCAAATGTTTCGAAAGCCAAGAAGTCCCTTTTAAGATGATATACAGTGCGATGATGTTGAGGACAATAGCACAAATCACATCAAGGGTTGAGTACTCTGCCGTGAGCGAAATAACGGCGGTAAACGTTCCCGGACCAGCGTACAACGGGAAAGCCAACGGCACAATGTTCACCGAACCTGTGTATTGCAATTCGGGTGTGGTTAAAAAAGTCATATCAAAAACCATCTCCATCGACATCAAAAAGATGATAAAACCACCAGCAATCGCAAAATACTCAATGGGGATATTGAACAATTTGAGCAACAAGTCGCCGAAAAACAAAAAAGCCATCAGAATAATAAACGAAACAAGGCACACCAAGAACGAATTGATTTTGAGTCCGCGGGCTTCCATATCAATCGTAACGGGAATGTTACCAACGGGGTCAATGATGGCAATCAAGAAAATAAAGGCAGAAAAGATGCCAAAAAAACTTATTTGACCAAAAAAATCACTTATCATGTTGTTTTTGTTTTATATCAAGTCGTTTATACCGTTTTTGTCGCTGTTGCCAACGCTCTTTTGCATATTGTTGCATGTCGGCAATCGTATCGCTTTCGTCCACAATTTCAAAGCCCAGAACGGTTTCGATGATGTCTTCCAACGTTAAAATGCCTTGAAAACAGCCGTATTGGTCAATGATAAGGGCGATTTGCGATTTTTGTTGCAACATCAAATTAAAAATATCCGAAACCGACGTATCTTCGTTAAAAAACGGCATCGAACGTTTGATTTCGCCCAACGTAATGCTAAAATTATCTTCCGTCAAATCCTCCAACGCTTCGTCCCGCAAAACATACCCCGTGATGTATTCGGGCGAGTCTTTGTAAACGGGAATCCGCGAAAAATGGTCGTATTTATCGGAATCGTAGTAGCGTTTGAGGGTCATATTTTCGGGTGCAATCGCCGCTACCACGCGTGGGGTCATAATGTCAGCGGCTTTGATGTTTTCCAAACGGATGATGTTTTGAATGATTTTACTTTCATTTTTTTCAATCACGCCCTCTTCTTCGCTCACATTCGCCATTGCCATCATCTCCTCGCGAGTAAACGTACTTTCAGTTTCGGCATGCTTAAAAATCCGCGACAACAACTCCACCAAAAGCACAACGGGGAAAAGTAGAAAAATCAGAAAACGAATCGTTTTGGCTGTAAAACCAATCAGCGACCGCCAATAAGACGAACCGATGGTCTTGGGAATAATTTCGGCAAAAATCAAAATCAGCAACGTAAAAATGGCACTACATAGTCCAAACAACTCATTGCCGAACAAAATCGTTACTTGTCTTCCAACGCCTGCTGCACCAATCGTGTTGGCAATTGTGTTGAGCGACAAGATGGCTGCCAGAGGTCGTTCGGTATCTAATTTGTATTTTTTGAGCAATACAGCAGTTGCAGAGCCGCTTTCTTCCTTCATCGTGAGGTACGAGATGGTGGATGAGAGTAGCACCGACTCCAACAGTGAGCATAAGAACGATACGCCCACTGCCATAAACATAAAAATAAAAAGCAAGGTCATAAAAGCATCCCTATATTTTTGCTACAAAGATATAAAATAAAATAGATTTGCAACTATTTACTTTTTTCTACTTCTTTTCTGCCGATTTTATAGGCTAATTTGTCTCTTGAAAATACTTCGGGGTCATTGAGAATGCTATCGAGAACAAATTCGCCTCGCTGCTCTGCCTCAATTTCCTCCTTCAGCATTTCAAGTTCTTCGGGCGTGAGGACATCGGGTGTGATGTCATACTCTGCACATTTCTGTTTAATTAATTTGGCTATATTTTTCATAAAGTTTTTGTCAGTTTTTACAACGTTATATTTTCAAATCGATTGATTTTTGTTGCGTCAAAATCGCTCTCTATCTGGATGTAATTGTCGGTGAACCCGTACATTTTGCCATTTTTTTTCTTTGCTTCCCACAGCACAGTCGCCTGATGTCCTTTGCAGTTTTGCACGAATTCATCGTATTTTTGGGCTGAAAGTGTTTGCAAAATTTTGCTGCGGCTCAAACGCTCTTTTTTCGGCACAACATGCAACGGCATACCGACCATCTTCGTATTCGCACGCTCCGAATACGGAAAGACATGCAGACGCGACACGGGCAACGTCTCCATAAACTGCACATAATCCGCAAAATGCTCCTCCGTTTCGCCACGCACACCCACCATACAATCCACACCGATGAACGCATACGGCAGTTTCTGGCGAATATACATCACCCGTTGAGCAAACAACTCCCGCGAATAGTGTCGCCGCATAAGCTTCAAAATCTCGTTATTGCCCGACTGCAACGGGATATGAAAATGGGGTGCAAAATGCTTCGAAGTAGCAACAAAATCGATAATTTCTTCGGTTAGCAAGTCGGGTTCGCAAGACGACACTCGCACCCGAAAATGATGCTCGCACTCAATCTGCTCAATCGCCTGCAACAAGTCAATGAACCGCTCGTGGGTACTTTTGCCAAAGTCGCCGATATTCACGCCCGTCAAAATAATCTCCTTCGTATCGTTTGCCAACACGTTGCGTATCTCTGCCACAATGGTTTCAATGCTTGCGTTGCGGCTCCTGCCACGAGCCAACGGGATGGTACAATAACTGCAAAAATAATCGCAACCGTCTTGGATTTTGAGAAAAACGCGGGTGCGACTTCCGTTGGCAATCTCCGAATCCGAAAACGAAACGGCAGGCTGAAAAACATCTCCCTTCCCAATCGGCGAGACATGCAAGGAAGGCTTTGTAAGGTCGGCTATCAAAGCGGGAATATCCTTCTTCTCGTTCATCCCCACGACCATATCTATCGGCAAGGTCGCCAAAATCTTTTCGGCATTCAGTTGGGCATAACAACCCGTGACGATAATTTTGATGTCGGGATTGAGTTTTTTTGCGTGATGGATAAACTGCCTATCTTTGCTGTCGGCGGTGTCGGTTACGGAACAAGTATTAACAACACACACTTTGGCCAACTGTATATCGTCAGTCAAAGTGTGTCCGTGGTCAATCAAATCTTTTCCTATTGCACTACTTTCGGCAAAATTGAGCTTACAACCTAATGTCTTAATGTATATTTCCATGGTCTGACACGTCGAATCGTATCATCCGAGATAGGTCTTCAATACTTGGCTATAATTGCTGTTTTGCAACTTGCGTAAGGCTTTTTCTTTGATTTGACGAACGCGTTCGCGAGACAAATCCAACTCGGCTCCAATCTCTTCCAACGAGCAGGGAGCACAACCGATACCAAAGAAACGGCGTAACACAATCGCATCACGCGGCACGATGGTCTTCAAAACTTGGTCAATATCTTTCGCCAACGACTCGTGCATGAGGTTCTTGTCGGTTGCAACGGCGTTTTCGTTCTCCAATACGTCCAATAAACTGCTGTCGTCTGCGTCCGAAAAAGGTGCATCAATACTTTGATGTTTACCCGACATACGCATGATGTCCATAATTTTTGCAGCAGGCATATCCACTATTTCAGCCAGTTCGGCAAGGGACGGCTTCCGTTCATTTTCTTGCTCAAAACGGGCTAAGGCTTTGGTGATTTTGTTCAGCGAACCTACTTGGTTCTGAGGTAAACGCACGATACGCGACTGCTCAGCGATGGCTTGCATAATAGACTGGCGAATCCACCAAACAGCATACGTGATGAACTTAAAACCTAACGATGGGTCAAATTTCTCTGCCGCACGAATCAAGCCCAAGTTGCCTTCTTCGATGAGGTCGGAGAGGCTCAAACCTTGATTTTGGTATTGTTTTGCTACCGACACCACGAAACGCAGGTTGGCACGGATAAGATGTGCTTTGGCTTCTTCGTCTCCGTTAGCCGCTTTGCTGGTGATTTCCACTTCTTTTTCAACGGTGAGGAGGTTCTCGCGACTAATTTCCAACAAAAACTTGTCCAATGAAGGCGACTCGCGGTCGGTGATAGATTTTGTGATTTTTAATTGATGCATTGTTGCCATAAAGAAAACTATTTTTTTAGGTAAAGATTAACTCTTTACGTGGTTGATATGTGATTCGGGCGGGATTCGAACCCGCGACCCACAGCTTAGAAGGCTGTTGCTCTATCCAGCTGAGCTACCGAACCGTGTTGGTTCGCCAATCCATTTGGCAAAAATCGGGCGAATATATAATTAAATTTTGAAAAAAACAAATCTTTTTGAAAAACAACTGAAACAAGTTATCCTTGCTGATGTCTTTTCCATTTTTCAGGTATGTGTAAATCAAAATTGGATGCTTTTAAGTGGACTACATCGGGCAGTAAGCATGACTTGAAGCGGTTTTCGTAGCGAACTAAATCAATAGTTCTACATAGGATACGTAAATTATTCGATTGTTGATTCGGCGGAAAATAAGCATAAACTTGTTTGCCTGCCTCTTTTGCTAATTCAATAGCTGGTATCATATCACTATCAGCCGACACCACAATCGCAATATCGCAATTATTTTGGTATGCATCTGCAACGATTTGAGTTGCTATCCGTACATCTGATTCCTTTTCTTCGTACGTATGGATGATACGATGGCAGTTAAAACATTCAAATGTTTTTTTAAGATATTTTCCTAAAATTAAGTGAAAACGAGGGTTCTCTTTGTTTGCTTGGAAGAAAGCATTTTGGTTGCGGGATTTTTCTAAATCATACGTGCGAGCCGAGAAATACTTTACGGCAACAAGTTCTTGATTGTCTTTGATGAACATATCAAAAAACTTGACTATATCCAGCCAATAGTACTTTTTCCAACGGCGTTCAGAGCGAAGTCCATAGTAGAAATTAAAACCGTCTACATAAACAATAACACGTTGTTTTTCCATAGTAATGAATAAAAAAGCCACCCTTTTGAGGTGGCGGGCCGTAGTATTTTCCACCTACGGGGGATAAATTTGTTGCGAAAGTATATTTTTTTTGAAAAATGATCAAATAAATCTTTAAAATGCTATTTTTTATAAACTTTATTGATTAAACGAGTTTAAAAAAATCACCCTTCTTTGCTACAACACTTTTGGAGCAACAATCATTCATTTGTCGCATCCTCTTCGGCTGTTATATCTTGCACAAGGCGTACTGGACAACGATAATAGACGAAAGTGTATGAGCTATAATATCTATGAGTTTTCATGTTGAATTGTGCACAATATACTTTATTGCCAATGGTGTTTGATTTAGACCAATAGTCACATTCCTCATTGTTAGCTTTGTCAAGGTCAGCCCATGGTAAAAATACAGCACCCACCTTCTCCAAAGATGACCAAATCGACATGTTAATATCCGTTATCTCAACCTCGGGATCAATGGAGATAGCATCTACACCAGCCGTCTTAAATGAAAAATTATCAGGATAGATGATAACACCCATAACGGTATCCGTAGCATTCGAACCGTAATGCAAACGAACAAAAGTATAACTAATGTCGCCTTCATTTCTACGCGTGTCTAACAAGTACTCCCATTCTCCCCACTTCAATGTACGCCAAGTGCCTGTAGGATGGGTAGTGTTACCTTCGTGAATCGGGTTATCTCCCCATTCCGACCAATCCGTATTTGTCCCTGTATAAGTGGGTTTATTACCTGTTCCCCAAACGAATAAATCAATCCAACCGCCATAGGTTGACGAAGAAAAAAGTGCATTATCACACGGTTTGGTAACGCCTGCATCCTCCCAGAAGACTGTCGAGGTGCCTCTTTTGCCTGATTGAGTGGTGCCATTGCTAATGCCATTGCCGCATCTATCAAACTGACGTTCGGCAAATCGCCATGTGCCAGAGGATGCTTGGTATTGCAAGTTGCCAGGTGAGAAATGAACTTTTTGTTTGTCGCTGATGGAGAATTCACCCACCCGAAAAACAAATGGCTCACTTTGTTGTATGACAATCATAAAAATAGAGTCGCCACTGCTCACCTGTATTTTGCCTTCGCGTCTGGCACCTCCGTTTTTTGTGAAGTTTATGCTTAAAGTGGCATATTCGCCTTTGTGGCCCGAAGTGGGAGAAAGGGTCAGCCAATCGTTTGTCAAATTTTCAGCCGTCCAATTTTTTATATTGGATTTAAAAACAAACTGTTCACTGCCTGCCTTGTACGTTACGTTTGTTTGGAAGGTAAGCGTCATCGTGCCTGAGCCTGTTTCATTCAGTACATACTTGGTAAAGCTGGCATTTTTGCCAAACTCAAAAGCGACTTGTGTCGTTGGATTATTTCCGTCCCCGGTATGTGGATTAATTTCTGGACTATTTTTGGATTTTTTACAACCCAGAAGTAGCAACCCCATCACAGTAAATAGCAAAATTTTTTTCATCATTTTACATGAATTAAAAACGAGGCAAAGGTACTATAAAAATGGAATAAAAAATAATTAAATTATAAAGTTATTAAAAAAAATGTATATTTGCAGTGGTGTTTTGTAAACAAATAAAAAATCAGATATTATGGTAAATTACAAAGAAATCGGCTTGGTGAATACGCGTGAAATGTTCGCCAAAGCTATCAAAGGCGGTTATGCGATTCCCGCTTTCAATTTTAACAATATGGAGCAATTGCAGGCTATTATCAAAGCCAGTGCCGAGACGAAAAGTCCTGTGATTTTGCAAGTAAGTAAAGGTGCCCGTAGTTATGCCAACCAAACCTTGCTTCGTTACATGGCAGAAGGTGCAGTGGCATACGCCAAAGAGTTGGGTTGGGAGCATCCACAAATCGTGTTGCACTTAGACCACGGCGACTCGTTCGAACTCTGCAAGAGTTGTGTGGATACAGGTTTTTCGAGCGTGATGATTGACGGTTCAAGTCTGCCGTACGATGAAAACGTGGCTTTGACCCGCCAAGTGGTAGAGTATGCCCACAAGTACGACGTAACCGTTGAAGGTGAGTTGGGTGTTTTGGCAGGTGTTGAGGACGAGGTGTCTTCCGAAGAAAGTCATTACACCAAACCCGAAGAGGTAATCGATTTTACAACCAAGACGGGCGTGGATAGCTTGGCTATCTCGATTGGTACGAGCCACGGGGCTTACAAATTCAAACCCGAACAATGTACCCGTGACCCTAAGACAGGTCGTTTGGTACCCCCACCGTTGGCTTTTGATGTGTTGGATGCTATCATGGTGAAGTTGCCCGGGTTCCCCATCGTGTTGCACGGCTCCAGTAGCGTTCCACAAGAGTATGTGGATATGATTAACCAATACGGTGGAAAGATGCCCGATGCAGTAGGTATCCCCGAAGAGCAGTTGCGTCAAGCCTCTAAGTCGGCAGTTTGCAAAATCAACATCGATAGCGATAGTCGGTTGGCTTTCACGGCAGCTGTGCGTAAAGTGTTTGCAGAGAAACCCGCTGAGTTTGATCCACGTAAGTACTGCGGTCCTGCTCGCGATTTGATGGTAGAACTGTACAAACACAAAATTATCAACGTGTTAGGTTCAGATGGAAAAGCATTGTAAATTTTTGATTAAATAAATAGATTATGGCATTAAAATTTATGACGGCTCAAGAGGCAGCCGAATTTGTGAACAATGGTGATATAGTTGGTATGGGTGGTTTTACGCCTGCAGGTGCACCAAAGGATGTTCCAACCGCAATTGCACACAAAGCTGAAAAGTTGCACGCAGAAGGCAAACCTTTCAAGATTGGTATGTACACAGGTGCTTCGACGGGTGACTCGTGCGATGGTATGTTGGCACGGGCTCAAGCAGTGCAGTTCAGAACGCCGTATCAAAGTACGAAGGATATGCGTGCGGAGTTGAACAAACAAAATGTCCACTACTTTGATTTGCATTTGAGCGAGTTGGCACAAAACATCCGTTACGGCTTCTTGCCTAAACCTGATGTAGCCATCGTGGAAGCGTGTATCGTAACCGAAGACGGTGAGATTGTACCAACGGCTGGTGTGGGAAATATGCCGACTTTCTGCCATTTGGCTGACAAAATCATTGTAGAGTTGAACGAGGCTATGCCGGCTTGTATGCGTGGTTTGCACGACATCTACGAACCCGCTGACCCACCTTACCGCAAAGAGATTCCAATCTACAAACCTTCTGACCGTATCGGTTCGGATTGCATCAAAGTAGACCCGAAAAAAATCGTGGCAGTGGTAAAAACCAACCGTCCCAACGAAGTAGGTAAGTTCACTGAGTTGGACGAGACAACCAAACGTATTGGCGACAACGTGGCAGCATTTTTGGAAGGCGAAATGAAATCAGGTCGTATTCCAAAGTCGTTCCTGCCGATTCAAAGTGGTGTGGGAAATATCGCAAACGCCGTCTTGGGTGCTTTGGGCGAAAACCCACATATCCCTGCTTTTGAGATGTACACCGAAGTGATTCAAGACTCGGTGGTTGGCTTGCTCAAAGAGGGTCGCGTAAAATTTGCAAGTGGTTGTTCGCTCACGATTGGAGCCGATAAATTGCAAGATATCGTTGACCATATTGATTTCTTCCGCGATAAAATCGTGTTGCGTCCACAAGAGTTGAGTAACAACCCCGAATTGATTCGTCGTATGGGTTTGATTACGATTAACACGGCTTTGGAAGCAGATATTTTTGGTAACATCAATTCAACGCACGTCTTGGGAACGAAGATGATGAATGGTATCGGTGGTAGTGGCGACTTTACCCGCAATGCTTACGTAAGTATCTACACCACGCCTTCTACGGCAAAAGACGGTGCTATCTCGGCTATCGTTCCGATGGTGAGCCACATGGACCACTCCGAACACAGCGTCAAGATACTTATCACGGAAAATGGTATCGCTGACTTACGCGGAAAGAGTCCTATCCAACGTGCTCACGAAATCATCGAGAACTGCGTTGCTGACGAATACAAAGATTTGTTGCGGAGTTACTTGAAGACCTGCCCAACCGCACATACGCCCCATAACTTGCACAAAGCATTCAATATGCACGAGGCTTTTGCAGAGTTGGGCGACATGCGTAAGGCAACATTCTAAACTATGCTCATCAAAACGCTTGGCATCGTTTTAGGGTGGCAGCAACACAAGGATAACGTTACGTTATTACATCTTTTCACACAGTCCGAGGGTCGTATGACTTTCGGGCTGTATGGTAATAAGCATAAGCCAGCACTCGCGTACCTGTCGATTGTGGAGATAACCTACCATTCGACCTCGAAACCCGTCCAAAACATCAACTCTATCGAGCGGGCTTTTGTCCCTCAAAAAATACCTTTTGACCCCGTGCGACAGTGCATTGCGATGTTTATGGCAGAACTACTGCACATCACGTTGCGGCATCCGTTGCCCGACGATGCGTTGTTTGCCTACACACAAAACATAATAGAGGAGTTGGATAGGGCAGAAAATGTGAGCAACTTGCACCTGCATTTTATGGTGGGTTTGGCACAACATCTGGGATTTTCCATCGATTTCAACGATCCCATCAACGAAGTTTTGTTGCCTTTGTTTTCGGATAATCCGATTGGGCGAAAAGAACGTCAGGCGATACTGTTTTATTTGTGTTCGTATTACGAAGGGCATATAGATAATTTTTCTAAACCCCATTCGCTGCCGATTTTAACCGAAATTTTCAGTTAGCCGATTCGATATTTTTCGTTTTCGTCCGTGAGCATATTGAGGTAACTCTCGTAGCGACTGAGGGCAATGTCGCCATTTTTTACGGCTTGCAAAACGGCACAATGGGCTTCGTGCGTATGCGAGCAATCGGAAAAACGACACTGCTGAGCATACTGAAAAATATCCTTGAAGTAGTGCGTGATTTCCTCTTTTTTCATATCCACCGAACCAAAACCTTTGATTCCGGGTGCGTCAATGATGCGGATGTCGTTCGGCAGATGGTACATTTGCGAAAAAGTGGTGGTGTGCATGCCTTTGTGGTGCACTCGCGACAAATCGCCCACTTTGGCAGTTGTTTCGCCACACAAAGCATTGATAAAAGACGATTTCCCGACTCCCGAATGTCCACTCAAAAGTGTTATTTTATGGCTTAAAAGTGCCATCAACTCGCCTTTAAGGTCTTCGCAATCCAAGCAAGAAAGAGCGTAACAGGTGTAGCCGATTTTTTGATACAAGTCCATTAAGGTTTGCATCTGCTGTTTTTCGGCTTCGTTGTACAGGTCTATCTTGTTGAAAATCATACAAATCGGCACCTCGTAAGCTTCGGCAGTTGCCAAAAAACGGTCAATAAAAGTCGTGGTCGTTACGGGGTTGGTGATGGTAACCATGAGGATTGCCAAATCAATGTTTGCCGCTAAGATGTGGGTTTGTTTGCTCAGGTTGGTGGACTTGCGGACGATGTAGTTTTTGCGGTCGTAAATCTCGGTTATCCAGCCTTGCTCGTCCACCTCTACCCAATCGCCTACTACGACCGGATTGGTGCTGCGGATATTTTGCAATCGCATATTGCCTTTGATGTCGGCGGAAACGATTTTGGGTGTTTGGGAAACAGAAACAGCAACACTTTCTGGAGGAATTTCGACCAAATAGTTATTGCTGTTTATTTTGATAACAAGTCCTTTCATTTGTGGTAGTGCTATCGGGATTCGAACCCGAGTTTACGGCGTGAGAGGCCGTTGTCCTAGACCCCTAGACGATAGCACCCAGAAAATCTACGCGACACGAAAGTAATATAATTTTTTTATTTCACGCACTTTTTTAAAACATTTTGCAAACTGAATGTTACAAAGAAACTTTTTTCGTAAAAATAGTTTCCATTTTAAAAAATAATACTATTTTCGCAAGCGTTTTGTCGCAGAAAAATATGACCGATGTAAAAGAGAATATAATTAATGCTACAGTGGATTTGATGTGCAAGGTGGGCATAAAATCTATCACAGTAGATGATATTGCCCAACAATTTGGCATCTCCAAAAAAACGTTTTACCAGCATTTCGCCAACAAAGAAGAGTTGGTGGAGTTGGTTTTGACGATTTTGGAGCAAAAACAAAGCGAGCGAATCAACAAGTATTTGAGCAACAGTAACTTTATAGATGTTGTGATGGATGCGTTCCATTTTTATAATAATGTTGCTCCCACGTTGCATAAAACGCCCTCTTTTGTGTACGATTTACACAAATACTACCCGCAATTGGAGAAAGTGCATTTCCAAAATACGCGTCAAAATCAAATCAATTTTTTGCGTGAAATGTTGCAACGAGGCAAAAAAGAAGGTTTTTTGTGGGAAGATTTGGAGGTGGAAATCACGGCGAATTTACTCAATATGTTGTATGAAAATGTGTTGCACAAGATGATTTTGGAAGAAGAAAAAGACCAAGTCGCCGTTTTTATTCGCAATATATTGAAGATTTTTGCCAAAGGACTTCTTTCTCCGTTTGGTGTTGAACAAATACAAAAGCAATTAAATAAAAAAGATATATGATAATGAACCGAAAAACATTGATTACTGTTTTTTTACTGTTTTTACATTGCGGTTTGAAGGCTCAAACAGATGTGGCAGATAGTGTTCGCCTGGATACGGTAGACTACATACAAGTGGGTCTGCTTCAAGCACAAGACTACGCTATTGCCCACAACAAGAGCTTTGAAAACGCAAGTTTAGACGTAAAAAAAGCACGGGTACAGCGTTGGCAAACCATTGCGGCAATGCTCCCACAAGTAGATGCGAATGGCACGTATGTCAATATGTTGGATTATTCGACTGAGTTGGGGCAGACAGGGATGAAAATTGCGATGCCTTCGTATATCACGGGTGGTGTAACGGCAAGTATTGCTGTCAATGGCCAGATGGTAGTGGGTGCGTTGCTCAACTCGGTGGCGTTGGATATGCAAAAAATCACGTATGACAAAAGTCAAACCGAACTGCGAGGAAACGTGACCAAGAGTTATGTGGCTGTACTGGTTATGCAGGAGATTTTAGAACTGCTGAGGAATAGTTATGCTAACCTCGAAAAAGTGGCAGAGCAAACGCACAAGATGGCAGAAGTAGGAACGGTTGAGTCAACGGCTGCTGACCAGATTGATATTCGTCTGACGGCTTTGCAGAACAGCATTAAAGCCAATGAACGTAACTTGAAGTTGGCAACCAATTCCTTACGCGTTTTGATGGGAATGAACGAAAGAGAGCACCTTGTACTCGTTGATAAAATTGAGGATATTATGTCGGAAGAAAACGTGTTGGTGGCTTTGGAAGACCATTTTGTGATAGCCGATAATCACAACTACCGACTATTGGAAAAGCAGGTGGAACTCGCCAAGAAGAATGTTCATTTAGCCGCTTGGGCGTATGGACCTACCTTGTCGTTTGCCTATCAGTACTCCACTCGAGAGTACCTTTCCGACAAAGCCACGATGAATATGAACCCACCTCACACGATTTCGTTAACGCTTGCGATGCCTATCTTGTCGAGCGGGAAGCGTCTTGCAGGTGTGAAGGAGAAAAAGATTAGCTTAGAGCAGGCTCGCAATACCCTCTTGGAAACAAAGGATAACTTAAGTATCCAAGACCAGCAACTTCGTTTCAACCTCGCTAATGCGTACGAGACGTATGCGAATGAAAAAAATAACATCAAGGTGGTGCAACACGTATTTGATAACACGGCGAACAAATACCGCACTGGCTCGGCGTCTGCATTAGAACTCGCTACGGCTTCTAATGACTTAATTAGTGCACAATCGACATACGTACAAGCCGTTTTGACGATGATTCAGGCACAAGTAGAATTAAATATATTTTTGAATAATAAAAGATGATGATATGAAAAAAATTGCAGTTTATTTATTGGTTTTATCAAGTTTTGTAGCGTGTTCAAAAGGAACGACTACCCAACAAACAGAAGAAGAAAAAGCCGAAGTGGTTCAAACAATCATTTTGCAACCGCGATTAGTACAACGAAACCTCCAAGTGAGTTCGAATCTTTTGGGTTACCAAACCCTCAATGTTGCTCCGTCTATCACAGGAAAAATAGAACATATTTTTGTGGAAGTGGGCGACAGAAAAGAGGAAGGCGATATGTTGGTGCGTATGACCCAAACGCAATTCCGCACTGCTAAGTTGACGATGGAAAACTTGGCCGTTGAAAAACAACGTATGGACGAACTCATCAAAGACGGGTCGGTTTCGCAACAAGCATACGACCAACTCAAATTAAGTTATGACCAAGCCGCAGAAAACCTGAATTTCTTGGAACTCAACACGTTCTACAGGGCACCGTTTGCAGGTGTGGTTTCGGCAAGAAATTATGACGATGGTGAGACTTACTTGGGACAACAATCGATTTTGGTTTATACGCAAGTGAATAAACTCAAAACGATTATCGCTATCCCCGAACGCTATTATCCGCGTATTAAAAACGGTATGGCTTTGACGCTCAAAACGGAGGTGTATCCCGAACGGACGTTCCGTGGCTTTATTGAAGTGGTGTATCCTACGATTGATGCCACTACGCATACCTTCCAATGTAAAGTGCAAATCCCCAACGGCGACAATGCTCTCAAACCAGGTATGTATGTTACCACGTCTCTCAACTTGGGTGATGAAAAAACCATCGTTGTGCCGTATCAATCGGTAGAAAAATTGATTGGTTCGAACGACCGTTATGTCTTCTTGAATGAAGATGGTCGTGCCAAACGCGTAACCGTTACCTTGGGCGAGCGTTATGACGAAGATGTGGAAATTATTGCACCCGAAATCAAAGAAGGAGCCGAATATGTTGTTTATGGACAACGTAAACTCGTAGACGGGAAGAAAATAGAAGTTGCAAACAACCAAACTTTATAAAACGAAAGCATTATGAGTATCTATAAAACGTCGATACAAAAGCCGGTAACCACCCTGCTGATCTTCCTTGCGGTGATTATTGTGGGGGTGTTCTGTTACGTGCAGTTGCCTGTCGACCAATTCCCAGAAATGGACCCGCCGTATATCACGGTGCTAACTACCTATCCGGGTGCGAGTGCCTCCGAAATGGAGACTAACGTTACCAAGATATTGGAAAACTCCCTTACGTCCGTTACTCACCTCAAACACCTTACTTCGCAGTCGAAGGATAACATGTCCATGGTGATGCTGGAACTGGAATGGGGCTCGAATATAGATGAGGCGGTCAACGATATACGATCATTCGTGGATATGACTAAGGATAATCTGCCCGACAACTGTGGTACGCCGATTATCTTCAAATTATCCACGAGTAGTATGCCTATTTACCAGTGTTCGTTCACTGCCAAAGAAAGTTATTCGGGCTTGGATAAGATACTGAACGACGAGGTCATTCCACAGTTGAACCAAATTGACGGAATCGGTAACGTGTCTTTTTCAGGTTCCCCAAAACGGTATGTTTATGTGGATATTGACCAAGAAAAATTAGACGCCTACGGACTCACCTTGGAGCAAGTCGGAAACATCGTTACTGCCAATAACCTCAACCTCTCCAGCGGTACGGTGAAGATGGAAAAAGAGCAGTATCAGATGCAGGTGCGTTCGGAGTACTTGGATTCCAAAGAGATAGAATCGCTTTTGCTCACCACAACGCTCACGGGACAACAGGTCTTTGTGCGTGATATTGCTACGGTGCGTGATACGATTAAGGACTTGACGTTGGATGAAAAGACGGACGGACGAGAGGCTGTGCGGTTGGTGGTGGCAAAACAAACGGGTGCCAATGCGGTGCAAGTGTGCCACAAAGTGAAAAGAGAGTTGGCTAAAATCCAAAAGACCTTACCGACTGATATTGAGATTCGCGAAATCTGGGACTCGTCTTCGAATATCCAAAACTCCATCAACTCGTTGGAAGAATCGGTGTTGTACGCACTGTTATTCGTGATTTTGGTGGTGCTGTTCTTCTTGGGAAGATGGCGTGCAACGTTCATCATTGGTATCACGATTCCTATCGCCCTCATCGTTTCGTTTATTTACTTGAAATTGGTTGATTCGTCGCTGAACATCATCTCGCTTTGTTCGTTGACGATTGCGATTGGTATGGTGGTGGACGATGCGATTGTGGTGTTGGAAAACATTACGCACCATGTGGAGCGTGGCGAGAACCCGCGTGAGGCTGCTATCTACGGAACGAACGAGGTGTGGGTGTCGGTTATTGCGACGACCTTGGTGTTGGTTGCCGTATTCGTGCCCTTGACGATGCTTACGGGTATGGCAGGTATCTTGTTCAAAGAATTAGGTTGGATTGTAACGATAGTTTGTTGTACTTCAACCTTGGTGGCTATCTCGCTTACGCCGATGCTTTGCTCCAAACTATTGAAGGCAAGAAAAGTGTACGTCAACGAATTTGGCGACTTGGTAGAGGATAAAGACCACCAAACATGGTACGACAAGACGGTCGTTAAAATGTTGGATAAAATCGATAACGCTTACGCTCAGGCTTTGGGTTGGTGCTTGCAACATAAAGCGGCAACATTTGGAACCCTTTTCTTGGTGTTTGCTTTGTCGTTGTTGCCTGTGGTTTTTGGCAAGGTGGGAACGGACTTTATGCAAGCCCAAGATAACGCCCGCTTGTCTATTTCGCTCAAAGTGCAACGTGGTACTCGACTGGAACAAACCTTAAAAACGGCTCGCAAATTGGAAGCACGTATCGTTGAATTGGTGCCTGAAACAGAACTGATTAACACCTCTGCAGGTTCCAACGAAGATGCCTCTATTTCGGCTTTGTTCTCCTCCACGATGAACAATACAATCTCCATGCGAGTTCGCGTCAACAAGAAATGGGAGCGTGAACGCACTATTTGGGATATTGCCGAAGTGGTGCGACAGGAGATTGCCAAGTACCCCGAAGTAATTGAATACCAAGTATCGACCGGCTCAGGTGGTGGTATGGGTGGTGCAAGTACGCTCGGCATCGAGATTTATGGCTATGATTTTGATAAAACCTCGGCTTTAGCAGACCAACTAAGTCGACTCTCGATGGAGTTGCCGGGTGCCCGTGATGCACAAATATCGCGTGATGACGATGTCCCCGAAATCAAAATCACCATTGATAAAGAAAAAGCGACTCGTTTGGGCTTAACCTCGGCAGCCGTTTCAACCTATTTGCGAAACCGTGTGTACGGTATGTCCAGTGGCTACCTCAAAGAAGACGGTTCGGAATACGACATCTTGGTGCGTTTGAAAGAGGAAAATCGTAATTCTATCTCCGACATTCTGGATTTGACCCTTCCCACAGCAACGGGCAAAAAAGTCAAACTCTCCGAGATATGTTCTATCGGCGAATACTGGGCTCCTCCAACCATTGAGCGTAAGTCTCGCCAACGTATCGTAACGGTGAATATCACGCCGTACAAGACCTCGTTGGGTGAGTTGGCAACACAAGTGCAAGAGCAAGTCATTCCGAAGTTGGACGTGCCTTCGGGGTATGTCATCCGTTTTGGTGGCGACTACGAAGACCAACAAAACACGTTCCGCAACATCGCTATGCTGGGTGCCTTGATTATTTTCTTGGTGTACGTGGTGATGGCATCGCAGTTTGAGTCCTTCGGTAAGCCAGGTATCATTATGTTCTCAGTGCCGTTTGCTTTGTCGGGTGTGATTTTGGCACTCTGGATTTCGGGCAAATCGTTGGATATGATTGGTGCGTTGGGACTCGTGCTTCTGGTGGGTATTGTGGTGAAGAACGGTATCGTGTTGGTGGATTATATCAACCTGATGCGTGAACGTGGCTTGGAACTCAACGAAGCCATTCAGGTGTCGGGACGAAGCCGTTTGCGTCCTGTGCTTATGACGGCATTTACAACCGTTTTGGGTATGATTCCTATGGCTGTAAGTTCGGGTGAGGGTGCCGAGATGTGGCAACCGTTGGGTATCGTGGTGATTGGTGGTTTGACCGTTTCGACGTTCTTAACGCTGTTTATCGTGCCTATTTTCTACGGTGCAACCTCTAAACATGGCGACCGCGACAAGAAAGCCGAAGTACAGAAGAGCTTTATTTTCTTACAAATCAAAACCCCAAAAAATAAATCAGAGGAGGAAAAAGTATGAAAAGTGTAATGATTGTTTTTAATCAAGCCAACACTGAGCGTGTTGAATACTTGCTTGAATCGTTATCGATAAAAGGTTTTACGTTTTTTGAAGAAGTGCAAGGTAGTGGTACGCATACGGGCGTGCCACACCGAGGCACTCATGCGTGGCCTGAACTCAATTCGTGCATCATCACAGTTGTGGAAGACGACCAAGTGGAACAACTCTTGGATTACGTCAAAAAATTGGATATGCGTAACGAAGAAGTGGGTGTACGAGCATTTACGTGGAACATTGAAATGACGGTATAAGATGTTAGAAAATAAGTTTGCTCATCATATTGACAAAGAGACCATTCAAACTTTACCATTGACGGCGTTCAGTGGTAAAGTTTTTGTTATTGAAAAAGAGGAACAAGTCCAATCTGCGTATGATTATTTAATCAATCAGCCCGTTATCGGTGTGGATACGGAGGCACGACCGTCCTTCGAAAAAGATGTGCATTACGAGACCTCGCTGATTCAGATGGCGACGTTGGACACGTGTTTTTTGTTTCGTCTCAACAAGATTGGTTTGCACCCGCTCATTATTGCGATTTTTAATACTCCGAATGTGAAAAAAGTGGGTTTGGCGTTCAAAAATGACTTTATCGGTTTGCGGCGAGGGTATAAGCCGACTGTCGCTTTGACTCCCAAGGCGTGCGTTGACATTCAGAGTATGGTGAATGATTACGGTATTTTGGATTTGAGTTTGCAAAAAATTACAGCCATTATGTTTGGCGAAAAAATCTCCAAAGCCCAGCAGTTGAGTAATTGGGAGGACAAAACGCTCACCGAAGCCCAAATCTCGTACGCTGCCACAGACGCTTGGATTACGTTGCGGATTTACAATCGTTTGCTCGAAACCGAACCCCTCTATCCCGACGAAGTCGCAAAACTGAAAGCAGAGAAAGGGTAAATAATGGATTTTATTCTAATTATTTGCTAAATGTAAAAATTGTACTATTTTTGCGGTGATATTTGGGAGTATTGTGTACAAACAAAAGAAAACAATTATGCAAACCAAGCAATTTAAAGACTACGACATTTCTGACTTCACCGTCAAAGGAAATTTGCCGCAACAAGAACCGACAAAGCGAGTTCGTGCCTCGTTCTATCGCACTAAAAAGGGCTGCTACACACCACCTGAATATGTTGTTGACCGTGTAAAACTTTCAGAGGTTCTTTAATGGCGTATATCAAGCAATATGATGGTTTTATCAATGCTATCTTGACGGAAGCTTATGTCTTTAAGGGTGAAGAAATCATGCAGAGCGAGATCCCTGTTAAGCGTTTCTTTACTCAAAATGCTGCGTGGGATACAGGAGCAGAAGTAACTATTATCTCGCCTCATGTGGTACAGATGCTTGACCTCCAACCTTTTGAGAAAACACGCCTTATGGGTATTGGTGGAGATGAAGAAGTGGGTGTTTATCGTATCCATCTTGGTCTTCCCAACGGCTATTTATATAAGAATCTTATTGTCTATTGTAGCGATATTGACGACTACGATGTCTTGATAGGAATGAACTTAATTTCTAAATCCGATTTCTTCTTGACGTCTATTGATGGAAAGAATCGTTTTTCGTTTGATATTCCTGCAACTGGCAAAGTGCAATAATAATTGATAATATAAACAGATAAAAATTTTTTGCCTATGAAGCATAATAATTAAAAAGGCAACATACATAAAATAGCGTTTTAGCTTTATACTTGGGTTCTTGAAAAACCAGACATTTTACAAGAATTACATTTCCGAGAACAAAGCAAATTGCTTACGCACGAGCGTGAGTTTTGTTCGTAAATGTAGGAAATGTAAGGTAGTCTGGTAAATCCTCAAGAATCCGACAGAAGCGAGAAAATTTGCGCTTTTTATGTTTTAAATTTTGAAAAATAATAATCTCTAAAATTATACGAATATGAAAAAGATTTTTTTAATGTTGCTCACAGGACTTTTATTGGTGGGCTGTGATTCGAATGAACCTACAAATTCGGATGATTCTACGGTATTAGATGAGAATTTTGATATTTGTTCGGTGATGGAAGATTTGGATTTTAAGGAGTATTGCCTTAAAAACTTTGACACAGACGGTAATGGCAAATTATCGCTTACAGAGGGGAAAAGTGTTACAAGAATAGATGTAAGTGGGACTGTGGAAAACAATATGAAAACAGGCACGATCAAATCGCTGAAGGGTATTGAATATTTTCCGAATTTGAATATGTTGAAGTGTAACTATAATCAAATTAGAACGCTTGATGTTAGTGCAAATATCTTATTAGATACGTTGTGGTGCCATTACAATCAGTTGACTTCTTTGAACGTGAGTAAAAATCTAGCATTGACACAATTGTATTGTTATGAAAATAAATTGTCTTCTTTGGACGTGAGCAATAATACGGCGTTGAAGAAATTGTGGTGTAGTGCCAATCAGTTGACCTCTTTAGAAGTGAGTAAAAATACTACATTGACATATTTGAATTGTCGTTCTAATCAATTGACTTCTTTAGACGTGAGTAATAATACGGCGTTGGATACATTGTGGTGCTATTCCAATCAGTTGACTTCTTTGAATGTAAGTGGTTGTACGGCATTGAGGCATTTGAATTGCTATTCCAATAAGTTGTCTATTTTGGATTTGAGTAAGAATACGGCATTGATGGTATTATTTTGTCCTAGTAATCAGTTAACTTTTTTGGACGTGAGTAGTAATGTAGCATTGATGGGTTTGTGTTGTTTGAGTAATCAGTTAACTTCTTTGGACGTGAGTAATAATATGGCGTTGACATATTTAGATTGCACTGAAAATCCTTTAGCAACGCTCTATATGAAAACAGAGCAAACAATAGAAAACCTCTCTACCCCAAATGAAACAAATATTGTGTATAAATAGTCAACAATAATATACTCCAATTAGAAATGCAGAACGATTTGTTTTGCATTTCTTTTTTGCAACTATGCCTTTTTTCCCTTTATCTCTGCATTACGATTTTTAAACATTAAAAAATAAAATCATTTCTATTTTTTCATTTTTGTAATAAAAAACCTATATTCGCAAAAAAAATATAAACGTATGACAAAGAAATTTATTTGTCCTATTTGTGGATATATCCACGAAGGGACCGAAGCCCCAGAAAGATGCCCACAGTGTAAACAAGTCGTTGAGTGGAAAGTGATGGACGATTCCAAACTCTCTTTCGCTTGCGAACACGTGATTGGCGTTGCAAAAGATGCTGACGAAGAGATGCGTCAAGATTTGCACGGACACTTTATGGGGGAGGCAACCGAAGTGGGAATGTACTTGGCAATGTCGCGTCAAGCCGACCGCGAAGGATACCCCGAGATTGCCGAAGCCTTCAAACGTTACGCTTTTGAAGAGGCTGAACACTGTGCAAAGTTTGCTGAATTGTTAGGCGATGTAGTGTGGGATACCAAAACCAACCTTGAAAAACGTATGCTCGCTGAGGCAGGTGCTTGCGAAGGGAAATTGAAGATAGCGATGCGTGCAAAACAACAAAACTGGGACGCAATCCATGACACCGTACACGAGATGGCAAAAGACGAAGCACGTCACGGTTGCGGCTTTGAAGGGTTGTATAACCGCTATTTTAAAAAGTAATCGTTCATCTGAAATCATGCCGATAATGCACACGTTGCACTATCGGTGTGTTTTTATTTTTTGATTATGACTGTACAAGACGTTTTTGAACTACGGAAGCAGGGCAAGATTCAAGAAGCGTATGAAGCCATCGTGCCAATGTATCACGAACATCACGGCAAATACACGACGCTGGCTATGTTTTTGGTAGGAATCGACAAACTACGTCTTAATTTAGACCAAATCGACACCAACAATCCTCATTGGCAGGTTTTGTTGGAAGAAAGCGACTTGATTTACAAGAGTTTGGTGCGGCTCTATCAGAATGTGCAAGACGAAGACGAGACGCTCAAAAAGATGCTAAACAAGTGGGGAAAGGTCTTAGATACTTGTAAAAAGTTACAGGAATGAAGAATTTTGCATTGGTTGGAGTGGCAGGGTACATCGCCCCGAGACATATCAAAGCGATTGCACAAACGGGGAATAATCTGTTGGTTGCTCACGATAAACACGACTCGGTGGGCTCTTTGGATGCCACGTTTCCACAATGCGTTTTTTTTAAACATTTTGAGCTATTTGACGATTTTTGTTTTCAGCAAAATAAGTCTCCAAATCCCATTGATTACCTCACCATTTGTACGCCAAACTACACGCACGAGAGTTTGATTCGGTACGGTTTGCGGATGGGTTGGGATGTGATTTGTGAAAAACCGCTGATACTCAATCCCGCTCATTTGGACGACCTCAAGCAAGAAGAAAAGCGAAGTGGCAAGCGAGTGAACGTCATCTCGCAACTGCGTCTGCACGACAAAATCAAGGAGGTAAAAAGCAAACTTGCTGCGGCTCCGAACAAAACATACGATGTTGATTTGACCTATATCACGGCTCGTGGCAGTTGGTACGATACAAGTTGGAAGGGCAACGAGGCGAAGTCGGGTGGGTTGGCAGTGAATATCGGTATCCATTTTTACGACTTGTTGCAGTGGCTTTTTGGAGCCGTGAAACAGAATGTGCTTCATCTCAAAACTGCGGATAGCGTGGCAGGATTTTTGGAGTTGGAGCAGGCGAGAGTGCGGTATTTTTTGAGTATTAATGCAAAATTGTTGCCTACAAATGCTTCGCACACTTTTTATCGTTCGATGACTATTGACGGGCAAGAGATTGAGTTCTCAAACGGCTTTACCGACCTGCACACCGAGAGTTACAAACAAATCCTCGCAGGGCAAGGGTGGGGTATTGACGATGCACGGGCAGGTATTGAGGTAACCCACGCGATTTGCCAGCAACAACCTGTCGGCTTAGTGGGGGACTTCCATCCGTTGGCAACAAAAGTATGACCGAACATGAGGGCTAAAAAATACATAGTATGGGTTTTGTTGGGAGGTTGGTTGCTCCTCTTTCAGAGTTGCGTTACGTCCAGAAAAGTGAACTTATTACAGGCGTCTTCGGGCTCTATCCCTACCTATAACGACACCCTCAACCACACTGCCTACCAAATCAAGCCCAACGACCGTTTGGATATTTTCGTGCATTCGCTCAACGAGGACATCAACAACTACTTCAACCCCTCTTTTGTTAATCGTGCCGAGTTGGAGACGAGCAACACGAGCAATGCCGATTTGGCGACTTATCTGGTGGATGAACAGGGCGAGATTACCTTCCCGATGCTGGGGAAGATAGCGATTGGTGGACTTACGACACGGGGCGTGAAAGAGAAATTAGAAGCCGATTTGCCACAGTTGTTCAGCACGAATGCCACGCCCATCTCGGTCGATGTGCGAGTGGTGAGGCGATATTTCAGTGTTATTAGTGCGGTGAATAGCGGACGGTATCCGATGAATGCGGACAAAATCAACATCTACGATGCCCTCGCGATGTTTGGGAACTTGGACGATTTTAGCGACCGAAGCAAAGTGACGTTGGTGCGGACGATGTCAAATGGGCAGACGGTTTTGAAAACGTTTGACTTACGGTCGGAAGATATTATCCATTCCGAGTTTTTTTACATTGAACCCGACGACGTGATTTATATCCCCAAGATGAAAGGCTACTCGTTTGGGCTTTCTTCGGTTACGAATACGATTGCCATCACGGCTTCGACTATTTCGTTTGCGGGACTGATTTATGCGGTGATTATGCGGATTGTAAATTAAAAAAAATCATGAAAAGCGTCCATTGTTACATAATCGTTTTGCTCTTTTTGCTCACCAGTTGCTACGGGCATCGGCAGGTGGGTCTGCTGCAAACTCGCACCAACTTACCGCAGTACGATTCGGTCGTGTATCAACCCTATCGGTTGCAGGTGAACGATGAAATCGCCTATCGGATTATGTCCATGGACAAAACCATCACGCCAACCCTCAACAAAAACGCCGTTACGCGTATCTACGAGGACGGAACGATTGATATACCTTTTGTGTCGCCCGTGAAGATAGTGGGTTTGACTGAAGCGGAGGCGACGGATACCTTGCGGTCACATTTGCGGAACTTCATTCCCGATGCAGAAATCAAAATCGCCTTGCACAACAAACAGTTTACCGTTTTGGGCGATGTCGTTTCGGGGAAGTATCCTATTTACAAGGAGCGTTTGACCATCTACCAAGCGTTGGCAATGACGGGCGACGTGATGACTTCCGCCGACAAACGCCATATTCGCATCGTTCGCAATATCGGCAGCCAACAGCCCCAGATTTTAGAATTTGATTTACGAACCAATACAGTTATCAATTCCGAGTATTATTACGTCTATCCGAACGACTTGATTTACGTCAGTCGCGACAAAGGAAGTTTCTACAAAGTGCCTTCGTATGCGAGTTTTATCGCCTTGGTCAGTTCTTCCGTTTCATTACTCGTAGTTGTACTTAATTATTCAGGCTTATGAATCCAAAACAGACTATGCCTTTTCAAGATGAACCCTCCAACTTCCATTTGGGTGAGTGGATAGAAAAAAGTAAAAGATATTGGTATCTTTTTGTGGTTGCGGGCATCATCGCCGTAGGTTTTATTGTTTTTACGAACCTACAATGGACACCGACTTACAAAGTGGCAGGTCGGCTTATGGTGAACCACAACCAACAAAAAAACACCTTGCCCAACAGCAACACCAACCCGTTTGATTACAATGGCGTTGCGGCTCAGCGAGAAATCAATAATCAGCTGATTTTGATGACGAGTTACGATTTTTTGTCGCGAGTAGTGGATTCGTTGCCCGACTTGTTGGTGGAGTATAGCGAGCAAAAGAAGTTGAAAAATTACGACCTCTACAAGCGTTCGCCTATCCAAGTGGTTGATTTTCAAATTATCAATAAAGCGGCTTATAATCAAGTTTTTTCGTGTGTGGCATTGACGGAAAATCAAATTCAAATTGAAAACGAAGATAAATCGTTCCAGCAAGTGGTTGAGTTGGATAAACCTTTCGAAACGCCTTATTTCAAAGCCACCATTGCCCAAAAGGCTCCGTTTGAAAAGGTTTCGTTCCATTTTAACAACAAAGAAATTCTCATCCAAACCCTCACCAAACGCCTCAAAATGAATGCCGTAATGAATAATAGTGCGGCGATAGATGTCTTCCTGACCACCAACTCGTTGCAAAAAGGATACGATATTATCAACACGATTTTGCGTCTGGTGCAAATAACGAACATCGAACGCAAAAACAAGATGGCGAACAGTAGCATTGATTTTATCAATTCGCAACTGCAACTCCTCTCGCACGACCTGCAACAAAGCGAGAATAGCCTGACCAACTTCCATTCGCAAAACAAAATTTTAGACCCCACGAACTACGGCAGTACCTTGACGCAACGTTTGGCACAATACGAGCAGGACTTGGCACTTTCGCAACTCAAAGAAAACTACCTCAACTATTTGTCGGACTACTTGCAACAGTCCATCGCCACCGAGAGCGTTGCCTCGCCTTCTGCCTTGGGGCTTACAGATGGGGCTTTGACCAGTTACGTCCAGCAACTCAACACGCTCCAACTCCAACGAGCCGAGCTTAGCGAACAGAACATCTACTATGCGAAATATACGACCGACATTGAAAACGTCAAAAAAACGATTGCGGAGGTCATTAAGTCAATGCGAAGCACGTTGGGCATCGAAAAACAAAACCTGCAAAACAACATCACGCAGTTAGAAAAACAAATCAAAGACTTACCGCAAAAAGAGATGCGAATCTCGTCTATTCAGCGGGACTATCGGGTAAGCGACACGTACTACACGTTTTTCCTGCAAAAGCGGGCAGAAGCGGAGATTCAGCGGGCGAGCAACACGTCTGACCACGAGATTTTGGAGTACGCACATGTGCTTTCCGTAACGAACAAATACCGCAAAACGAATACGCTTATTCTGTGCCTTTTGTTGGCGTTACTGGTGCCGTTCGGTCTGGTGGTTTTGTCGGAAAAAACGAACAATCGTTTCCGAGACGAAAAAGACGTGAAGAGTGTTGTGGACTATCCTTTGCTGTCTTTTTTATCGCATCTTCGCAGTAATAACCCGACTATTGCTTTGTCTAAACCTCGTTCCGCATACGCCGAACAATTGCGGGTGATTCGTAACAAAGTCGAGTTTATTTTGAAGCGAAAAACGGATATGCTCATTGCTATCACTTCCACCCAATCAGGCGATGGGAAGACGTTTTTCTCTACCAATTTGGCAACGATTTATGCGATGAGTGGGAAAAAGACGTTGCTGGTGGATATGGATATTCGCAAGCCGAGTATTCACGGCGTTTTGCAAATCCCCAAGCAAAAGGGTTTGAGCAACTACCTCATTCACGATTGTGGTTTGGACGAAATCATCATCAAAGACGACCGTTATCCGTTTGATTTTATCCAAGCGGGAGCGATTCCACCCAATCCGGGCGAGATGATTCGTTCCGATGAGATGGAGGCTTTCTTGCAGTCGGTGCGTAAGATGTACGATTTTGTGATTGTGGATACGTCGCCGATTGGTATGGTGCCAGATGCAAGTTTTGTGGTAGGTAATACGGACATTACGTTGTACGTCATTCGTCAGATGAAAACCGACAAGAAGTTCTGCTTAAACGTGTTGGAGCAACTGCACGAGCATTACAAAGACAAGATTTACCTGATTTTGTCGGACGTGGACAAGAAAAACCAGCAAGAATACACCTACGGCATGGGTGTCAAGCCAACGTGGTGGCAACGACTCAAAGCCAAAATAACCCACCAAGAATTCGCCAATCCGTATTATACGGAGGAAGAGTAGGGTTGGAGGTGAAAAAAAATGCTGCTTTTGTTGGGTGAAATGTTAGAATAATAACTTTTAAAAATAATTGTATGAAACAAAAGAATTTAAAAATTGTTGCAGTGATTGCATTGAATTGCGTGTTTGCTTTGTCGGCAGTGGCTAAAAACGTCTCGGCGGTGTATGAACGATTCAAAGAGCCCGAAGTGATAACCAAGTATGTGGATTTGAGTAAGGATACTTCCAAAATCGTGATTGAAAACACCGAAAAGGACAACCCAGCCGACCAATTAGTTTTTGATGGTTATTATAAGATGGTTTTCACAGGCAAAGAATACGCTTTTTCAGCCGACACAACCGTCCAAAATGGCAAATTGAACGTAATAGGTTATTGGGGTGTATATTCGGATTTGAAAAAGAAAACGACACTTCGCACAGACACCTTGAAAAACCTGCTTCGCGAATGTGCTTACAGCAAAAAAGAGTGGACTATCTTGTCCGAGACGCAAACGATTTGCGGAAAGGTATGCAAAAAAGCAATCATCAAAACCGACCCTATTGAGTTGGAAGACTTGAAAAAAGCACCCGAAGTGGGCGATAAGTTCTCAACCCAAACGATTGCGTGGTTCTGCGAAGAGTTGCCCTATAGCGTGGGTCCAAACGGCTTTGACGGCTTGCCAGGTTTGATTATGAAATTAGAGACTAAAACTCCACTCGGTTACGTCGATCGCTACGAACTCACATCGTATTCGTTCCCCGACAAAATCGCTATTGTGCAACCGCAAGGCAAAAAGTGCAATGCAACTTCCTGCTCTTACCATGTAACCCCAAAATAGTTAAGATATGAAACCCACATTGTTTATATTAGCCGCTGGAATGGGTAGTCGTTATGGTGGTTTGAAGCAGTTAGACGGCGTTGGTCCGAACGGCGAAACGATTATGGATTATTCCGTTTTTGATGCGTTGCGGGCAGGATTTGGGAAAGTCGTGTTTGTTATTCGCAACGATTTTGAAGATGATTTCCGTAAGGTTGTACTCGCGAAATACCAACATAATGTACCTTGTGAGGTGTGCTTTCAGTCGATTGACAAGGTCCCTGCTGGTTTTAGGGTTCCTGCTGAACGCACCAAGCCTTGGGGGACTAACCATGCCGTTTTAATGGGAAAAGAGGTGATTAACGAACCTTTCCTGGTTATCAATGCGGACGATTTCTACGGCAAAGAATCCTTTGAGATCTTAGCCCAGTTCTTAACCAACGTAGCAGGGAAGCAAGGACAGTACTGCATGGCAGGCTATCGTATTGGCAATACCCTTTCGGAAAACGGAAGCGTCAATCGTGGGATTTGCCAAACGGATGCCGAGGGCTTTTTGACGGATGTGGTGGAGCGGACGAACATTGAAGAGATTGATGGTAAGATAACCTTCAAAGACGAGCAAGGTCATGCCGTAACCGTGCCGTTTAACACGCCTGTCAGTATGAATATGTGGGGCTTTACACCAGAGTACTTTGACTTCTCGCAAACGGCTTTTGAACAGTTCCTAAAAGTCCACGGCAACGAACCCAAGTCGGAAATGTACATCCCGACAGTTGTCAACGACCTTATCAAAGCGGGCAAGGTTACCTGTAAGGTCTTGGATACGCCTGCCCACTGGTTCGGGGTAACCTACGCAAACGACCGTCCAGCCGTGGTGGCAAAGTTAAAAGAGTTGTCTGAACAAGGGGTTTATCCCGCAAAATTATTTTAGGTATGAAACGAGTTTTAGTAACAGGAGGGACGGGTTATATCGGGTCCCACACGGTAGTCGAGTTGCTCCATGCAGGCTTTGAGGTGGCTATCGTGGATAACCTAAGCAATTCCAACCAAGATGTGCTACAAGGCATCGCCGAGATAACGGGTCAGACCGTTCCGTTTGAGCAAGTAGATTGCACCGACAAAGAGGCTATGGATGCAGTCTTTGGTAAGTATCCCGACATCGTGGCAGTGATTCATTTTGCGGCGAGCAAGGCTGTGGGCGAGTCGGTGGCAAACCCACTTCTGTACTATCGCAATAATATAGGGTCGTTAATCACCCTATTGGAGTTAATGCGGGAGCATAAGGTTCCAAACATTGTCTTTTCTTCTTCCTGTACGGTGTATGGGCAACCCGATGCCAACCACTTGCCTGTGGACGAAACGGCACCGATTCAACCCGCTCTCTCGCCATACGGTAATACGAAGCAAATCAACGAAGAAATCATTCGCGACACGGCTCACAGCGATGCCAACTTACACGCTATCTTGTTGCGATACTTCAATCCGATTGGGGCTCATCCTTCCGCAAAAATTGGCGAGTTGCCCAATGGTGTCCCGCAAAACTTAGTACCTTTTATTACGCAAACGGCAGCGGGAATACGCAAGGAATTGAGCGTCTTTGGCAATGACTACAACACTCCAGACGGTTCGTGTATTCGCGATTATATCAATGTGGTTGACCTCGCCAAAGCCCACGTGGTAGCCGTTAATCGTATGCTGGAAAAGAAAGCCTCCGAGCAGGTTGAGGTCTTTAATCTGGGTACTGGACGAGGCTTGTCGGTGCTGGAACTACTCAATACGTTTATTCGGGTTACGGGCGTTGATGTCCCTTATAAAATCGTGGGTCGCCGTGAGGGAGACATCGAGCAGGTGTGGGCTAACCCCCAACGAGCCAATACGGTGTTAGGTTGGAAAGCCACGGCAACGGTGGAGGATACGCTACTTTCGGCGTGGCATTGGCAAGAGCACCTTGCTCACAAAAAATAAGCAACGGATATGTTGTGCAAACATTTTGTTGTTTGTCTATTTGAAAAAAATACTGTACCTTCGTGTCAGATGTTTAATTAAAAATAAAGATTATGAAAAAAGATTTATTAGTTATTTTATTGTTGTGTTTTTTAGGTTTAACGTTTGCATCATGTGATGATTCGAGTGAGCCCGAAAATGGTGGTGAAGTGGAACAAACCGCTCCAGATTGGACAATAGGAACTTGGGAAACAACGGCTGATGTGGTAGAAGAAACCTACCAAAGAGAATTTAAAATCACAGAGAATTCTTTTCAATGGGTAGGTAAATATGCATTGGACGAGTATGTTTTTGACAAAGAGATGACGTATGAAAATCAGCTTACAGGAGATAAGTATACAACTAAATGGTCAGTTGCTAAAAAAACAAATACCGAATTTGTTTTAGATTCGTATGTAGATGGCAAGAATTTATGTCCCCATTTTGGTTTGGAAAAAAGTGGCGATAAGGTTTATTACAGAATGTGGAATGGCGATTGGGGACTTACAAAAGATCGTTGGGAGGTTGTGAAAAAACAATAATCCGTACGATTCCCGATAGTTTATCCTTTGTTGGCAGAGAGTAGCGATATTTTCTGCCAACTTTTTTTATAAAAAATGAGATAGTGCCACAGGTTGGCATTTTATTGTTTTACTTTTGCAACGAAAATCGAAGATAATATAAAAAATTTTTGGGGAGATTTTTTGAATTTATAATTGGTTTTTATTACCTTCGAAAAGCGTATAATTTACTAATTTCAATTACATAAAACTATGACTTTCACACATTTACATGTTCACTCGCATTACTCCATGTTAGATGGTATGAGTAAAATTCCTGACTTGGTAAACAAGTGCCTCAAAACGGGTATGAACGCTATCGCCTTGACCGACCACGGGAATATGTTCGGCATCAAAGAGTTTTTGGATTACTGCAAAAAAATCAACAAAAAGAACCAAGACCAAGAGGGTTTTGTCCCCTTCAAACCCATCGTGGGTGTGGAAGCCTATTGTGCAAGACGAAGCCGCAAAAACAAGGACAAAAATTTTAAGGAAGTCCGCAACGGCAAAGAGATTATCGTGGATTATAGCGGTTGGCATTTGATATTACTCGCCAAAAACAAAGTCGGCTATCGGAACCTCTGTAAGTTGGTCAGTGCAAGTTATATGGAGGATAGTTTTTACGGCAAACCACGTATTGACAAAGACCTTTTGGAGCAGTATCAAGAAGGCATCATTTGTTCGTCGGCGTGCTTGGCAGGCGAGGTGCCACAGAAGATTTTGCACAAAAAACTGACCGAAGCCGAAGAAAGTATTAAGTGGTTCAAAAACCTGTTTGGAGACGATTACTATTTGGAGTTGCAACGGCACCACACGACCAAAGAGAATGCCGATACCGAAGTATATGAAAAGCAAAAAATAGTCGTGCCGATGTTGGTGGAGTTAGGGCAAAAATTGGGGGTGAAAGTGATAGCAACGAACGACGTGCATTTTGTGGAAGAAGAACACGCCGAAGCCCACGACCGACTGATTTGTTTGAGTACAGGACGCGTGATGGGTGACTCTAACCGCATGCACTACACCAAGCAAGAATGGCTCAAAACGCCCGAAGAGATGGCGGAAATCTTTGCGGATATACCCCAAGCCCTCGCCAACACCCAAGAAATCGCCGACAAAGTGGAGATTTACGATATTGATTCGGTACCTTTGATGCCTGTCTTCCCTATTCCGCAAGACTTTGGAACGGAAGAAGAGTATCGCAAAAAGTTCACCGAGCAGGATTTGTTCAACGAGTTTACGCGTAACGAACACGGCGAAGTGGTTTTGTCCGAAGAGGAAGCCAACAAAAAAATCACTACCTTGGGCGGTTACGACCGATTGTATCGTATTAAATTGGAGGCGGATTACTTGGAACATCTGACGATGGAGGGTGCCAAAAAACGCTACGGCGACAACCTTACACCCGAAGTGCTGGAGCGAATCAAGTTCGAGTTGCATGTGATGAAGACGATGGGTTTCCCGAGTTACTTCCTCATCGTTGCGGATTATATTCGGGCTGCTCGGGAGGAGTTGGACGTGAGCGTCGGACCTGGGCGAGGTAGTGCAGCGGGAAGTGTGGTGGCGTATTGCTTGCGGATTACCGACTTAGACCCGTTGGAGTATAACCTACTGTTTGAGCGTTTCTTGAACCCTGACCGTATCTCCTTGCCCGATATTGATACCGACTTCGACGATTACGGCCGCGAAAAAGTGTTGGATTGGGTTACGAAAAAATACGGCGTAGACCACGTGGCACATATCATCACCTACGGAACCATGGCAGCCAAGTCGGCTATCGCAGACGTGGGACGCGTGCAACAAATCCCCCTGACCGAAGTGAACCGCATTAAAAAGTTGGTGCCATACAAACTCTCGCTCGCAGAGTGTTACGAAAAAATAAATGAGTTTAAGGAAATCATCCAATCGGGTCCCGAAGACATCAAAACCATGCTCCACTATGCTGCCGAATTGGAGGGAACGAACCGACAGGTGGGCATACATGCCTGCGGGGTTATCATTGGACCTGACGACCTGACCAACTTTGCACCTTTGGCTACGGTGGAGGATAAGGAAACGGGCAAGCGGGTTGTCGTAACCGAATACGATGGGCACGTCATTGAGTCGGTGGGGTTGATAAAGATGGATTTCTTGGGTTTGACAACCCTCACGATTATCAAAGATTGCTTGGCATTGGTGCAGAAGACGCGAGGTATCAAAGTGGACATTGACGCTATCCCGCACGATGACCAGAAGGCTTTCCAACTCTTCCGCGATGGCTTGACGCAAGGCATATTCCAGTTTGAATCGGACGGAATGCGGCATTACCTCAAAAGTTTGCAACCTACCTCCATTGACGACTTGATTGCGATGAACGCTTTGTATCGCCCCGGACCGATGGATTATATTCCTTCCTACATCAAACGTAAACACGGACAGGAGAAAATCGCCTACGACATTCCGATTATGGAGCAGTACCTCAAAGACACGTACGGCATCACGGTTTACCAAGAGCAGGTAATGCAACTCTCGCAACTCTTGGCAGGCTTCACGCGTGGTCAAGCCGACACGCTTCGTAAAGCGATGGGTAAGAAAATCGCGTCTATGTTGGAGGATTTGAAGCCGAAGTTTTTGGAAGGTGGTAAGAAAAACGGGCATGCCGAAGATAAGTTGAATAAAATCTGGGCAGATTGGGAGAAGTTCGCCGAGTATGCGTTCAACAAGAGTCATGCGGCGTGCTATGCGTGGATTGCCTACCAAACAGCCTACCTCAAGGCTCACTACACGGCTGAGTTCCTCGCTGCCAATCTCACCAACTCCAAAAATAATCGTGACGCGATGGCAGTGCTTCTGACGGATTGTAAGACGTTTGAAATACCTGTGTTGCCTCCCGACATCAACGAATCCGAAGTGGATTTCACGGTGAACGAGCAAGGTGCCATCCGTTTTGGGTTGAGTGGCGTCAAAGGCGTGGGCGAAAAAGTGGTGGATATTATTTTGGCTGAACGAAACAAAGGGGGCAAATACAAAGATATTTACGATTTTGTGGAACGTGCCACCAACGCTTGCAACAAAGGTACGATGGAGTCGTTGACGTATGCAGGGGCGTTTGATAGTTTGGGTTGCAAACGCGAGCAACTTGTCGCAACCAACGAACAGGGCGAATATATGATTGATGTGCTGACCCGCTACGGTTCCCAACATAGTAAATCCAAAGAAAAGATGGAAGGTTCGCTGTTTGGCGACATGGGCATGCAAGACACCGTCAAAAAACCTACTTTGCCGACCGTCAAGCCGATGCCCATCATCGAAAAACTCAACAAAGAAAAGGAGATGATTGAGGTTTATTTGAGTGCTCACCCGTTGGACGATTACATCTTTGAAATCCAAAATAAATGCGACATTACCACGCAAGATTTGCAATACTTTGATACGTGGCGTGCCAAAGAAGACCGAATTAGTGAAGAGAAAAACAACGAAATTTTCCTCTCGCCACAAGATTGGATTAAAAAATACGAGAATAAAACCCTTCATATCGGTGGCTTAATCATTTCTGCCGAAAAGCTGACCTCCAAAAAAGGTGCACTATATGGCAAATACACCTTAGCCGACTATTCGAGCAACTGGACGTTCAATCTCTTCGGCGACAATTTCAAAAATTTCAACCATTTGCTCGCCGAAAACACGTTCGTTTACATCACGGGAATCGTGCAGCAACGCAATAAAGATAAACCATGGTTCAAAGAAAATAAATTTGAGGAAGCCGATTACGAATTTGCCATCAAAAGTATGGAAAAATTGGAGGACGTTCTGCCCAAATATGTCAATACGATTGTGCTGCGGCTCAAAAACGAAATCATCACGGACGAGTGGATGGAAGAGTTTGAAAAGATGTATCAATCCATCATGTACAACCCCCAAGCGAAGTATGACCGAAAAGTCGCACCCGTAAAAGTGCAGTTCCAAGTGAAAGACCAGACGGGCAAAAACACCGTGCAGATGCAATCTACCTTAGAACCGATTGTGCTGAATTACGCCTTTTACACGTGGCTCAAACAGCAAGACAAAAAGAATAGCGTCAAGTATAAATTGCAGTTTATTGATCCTGAAAAAGAATAGACGGTTTTGGGAAGTTTGATACTTTTTTTGTAAAGTTTTGATAAAAAAATTATCTTCGCAAAAAAACGATAATAATGGCAGAGATTATCAAACACGAAGGAGTGGTTACTGCAATTGTTAGTAGAGATAAAGAGCAAGATTTTTTTGGCATAGCGGATGTGCAGATTCTGCAGCAAGCAGGTTGTGAAGGGTGTAGTATAAAGTCAAATTGCTCGGTATCTAGTGGGAAGATAAAGCATATTGAAGCCAAAATGGTGGACGCTTTTCAGGTAGGCGATAAAGTGGAGGTGGTTATTACGCAAGGATTAGCGTGGAAAGCACTTTTATTGGCTTATATCTTGCCGTTTTTGGTGCTCATTTTGGCTATTGTGGGTGTGGATTTTTTGATGAGCAATGAAACGATTGTGGGGTTGGTTGGGATTTGTGCGATTGCGGTTTATTTTATTGTTTTACATTTTTTTAAGGATAAGTTACAAACAAGTTTTAGTATAGTGGCACATAAAATTTAGCATTGTGAAAAAGTTGATTTTGATTTCCTTAGGCTTTGTTTTTGGTTTGAGCGTTGCTGCGAAGCAAATCTCGTATGATGATGCACTTGCTGATGCTTGTTCGTTTTTTGCTCCACCATCTTCTTCTCGCAAGACCATCAAAGGAATTGCAAAATCGCTTACATTAGCTTATACCGTTAATCAACCTCAAAAAGATGTGCCTGCTTTGTATGTTTTCAATCGTGGAAAGAATGAAGGCTTCGTTTTGGTTGCGGCTGACGACCAATCCAAAAAGATTTTGGGTTACTCGTATACGGGTTCGTTTGATGCAACCGATATGCCCGAACAGGTGCAGTTTTGGTTGGAGCGGTATGCCGAACAGATTCGTGTTTTGAGCGAAAATGGGGCTTTGTTTACCACCAATGCAAAAAAATACACGCCTGTTGAATCTTTGTTCGGAGGCGATAAAACGGGGATATTGTGGCGTCAGAGAGATCCATGGAATAGGTTATGTCCTGCGTTTGACAAGGATGGGGTGTCAACGCGTACTTTGACAGGGTGTGTTTCTACCGCTGTTTCACAAATTATGTTGTATTACAGATGGCCAGAAAAAGGAAAGGGTGAAATAAATTATACCTTTAAAGCACCTGATAAAACAGATTATACCATTACAAAAGATTTGTCGGAAAGCACGTATGAGTATGACAAAATGCTGAATATTTATAAAAGTGATGAATATACAAACGAACAGGGTAATGCAGTTGCTCTTTTATGTTACGATGTTGGTATCGCAAGTGAGATGTCTTATGGATTTTCGTTAAGTAGTACGTCGAATACCAAAGCGGCTTCGGCATTAGTGAAAAATTTTGATTATGATAAGAGTATCTGTGTCTATTACTTAGATTACGATAACGAAGAACATTTTTTGAGCATTATCCAAGAAGACCTTTTGGCAGGAAGGCCTATATTAGTGGGTGGAAAAACGGAAAAAGGTGCGGGGCATTCTTTTATTTGTGATGGAATAGACGAAGATGGCTTATTGCATATCAATTGGGGTTGGGCAGGAGCGAACAACGGTTATTTTGAGATAACTAATTTAACACCACGAGGCGTACAAGGTGATGGAGGTAGTACATCGGGTTATACAGAATGGGTGCATATTGTCGCAGGTATTCAAAAACAACAAGGGTCAACTATTACGCAATACTGTGTAACGACGTCAACGATTTCGCATGATTTATTAACCCAACAAGGTTATCTAATTGAGGAAAATGAAAACATTTTTCCAAAAATAGGGAGTCCTGCGAGCAGAGGACACACTGGTTTTTCGACTAATTTTGGTAGTATGACTTTTGAAAATGGAGCAAAAGAGTATACAAGTGCTAAAAATATAAATCTTGCTGCAAACACAACAGAATATATTTTTACCATTCCAGTGCAAGAAATTGCAGAAAATTTGCCTATCGGTTGTCATGAATATGCCATAGTAATTCGGAATTCAGCCAGTACAAGTTATCAACCGCTTTGGGTCAAAGGGATTGGTCTTGCAAGAAATAAAGTGATTATCACGGGCGATTCGTTGTATTATTACCCCATTAGTATGGATTGGAAGACAGCTAACCTGCCCAAAAACCTTACATCAACGGTTAATCACGCAGATGAGCAAGTGCAACTATCGTGGACGGGTAACGAGGGTACCTTCCGCGTTTTTGTATGGAATGAGAACAAGTTAAAGACCTACCTTGCGGAGGGGAACCAACTCACCATCCCTATGTGTGAGGACGGGACAAGATGGGCAGTTTTTCAAAGTGATGAGGTTTCCAAAACGGATGTCGCTCTGGCTTTGTCGGACTTGGCTTTTGGGGATGCGATAGTGATTCAAAATACTGCAACCTCTGTAGATGATGTGCCTGTTTCAAAGGCAGGGGTGAGCGTAAATGGCTCGCAAATCAACATCACAACCGAAGAGACAGAAAGCATTGCCTTTTACGATAGTTTAGGGCATCTCTTGTATCAAACCAAAGCAACGTATGCGTCTTTCCAAGCACCTTCTGCGGGCGTGTACATTGTCAAGATTGGTGCAAAAAAACATAAAATTTGGGTGAAGTAAAAAATTTAGTTAAACATAAACATTGATGGAATTAATTTTAATATCGTTAGGTGTTTTAGGTATAACGGGTTTGCTCGCAGCCATCGTGCTTTTCTTCGTTTCGAAGAAGTTCAACGTGGTGGAAGATGAGCGAATCGATGTTGTACAGGAAATGCTTCCGGGAGCCAACTGTGGTGGTTGCGGCTTCGCAGGCTGTCGTGCGTTTGCAACAGCGTGCGTGGGGGCTTCAACCTTAGAAGGGCTGGCGTGTCCGGTAGGTGGAAGTGAAACGATGCAAAAAGTCGGGAGTTTCCTCGGTTTAGCGGCTGTGGAGAGCGACCCGATGGTGGCAGTCGTGCGGTGTAATGGAACGTGTGAGGCACGACCCAAAACAAGTGAGTACAATGGAACAAAGACCTGTCAGATTATGCACACGGTGTATGCTGGCGACACGGCTTGTCCGTTTGGTTGTTTAGGTTGTGGCGATTGCGTGAAGGCATGTGCTTTTGGTGCTTTATCTATGGACGCAACGACAGGGTTGCCCGTTGTAGATGAAGAAAAATGTACAAGTTGTGGAAAGTGTGTCAAGGCGTGTCCGCGTGGCATCATTGAATTGCGTAAAAAAGGACCGAAGAGTCGGCGAGTATTCGTTTCGTGCGTCAATAAAGACAAAGGAGCGGTTGCTCGTAAGGCGTGCAAAAATGCGTGTATCGGTTGCGGAAAATGCGAAAAAGAGTGCCAATTTGGAGCGATTAAGGTGGAAAATAATCTCTCCTACATTGACTTCAACGTATGCCGCTTGTGCCGTAAGTGTGTGGCTGCTTGCCCTACCAATGCGATATGGGAAGTTAACTTTCCACCCCGAAAAACTGATGTAGAACCTCAAAATCCTGCTTGATTATGCAAAATACGTTTTCTATAGGTGGTGTACACCCCAATGACTATAAGCAGTATTCTGCTCATAAGGCAATTATCGAAGTACCTCTCCCCAAGACGGCGATTATCCCTATCGTGCAACATATCGGAGCCCCTGCGGAAGTGGTGGTGGAAAAAGGACAGAAGGTCAAAGTGGGCGACTTGTTAGCCAAAGCCAACGGCTTCGTTAGTGCCAATGTGCACTCGTCTGTGAGCGGTACGGTGGCAAAAATTGATACGATATTGGACGCTTGGGGACTTAAAATGCCTGCTATCTTCATCGATGTGGAAGGCGACGAGTGGAACGAAAGCATTGACCGAAGTGCCACGGTTATTTCGGAATGCAACTTAGACAGCAAACAAATCATCGACAAAATCACCCAAGCGGGTATTGTGGGTTTGGGTGGTGCTTGCTTCCCGACGCATGTGAAGTTGATGCCTCCACCCGACAAAAAAGCCGAAGTGTTGGTGGTTAATGGCGTGGAGTGCGAGCCGTATCTCACTTGCGACCATCAGTTGATGTTGGAGCATGGCGAGGAGATCATGGTGGGAATCAAGATTTTGATGAAAGCCTTGAATATCAACAAAGCCATTATCGGTATCGAAAAAAATAAACCTGACGCAATCGCCAAGATGCAAGAGTTGGCTCAGAAGGTAGATGGCGTGGAGGTTCGGGCTTTGAAATTGAAGTATCCGCAAGGTGGCGAAAAACAACTCATTGATGCTTGTATCGGTCGGCAAGTGCCCTCGGGTGCGTTGCCCATTGAGGTAGGTGCAGTGGTGGATAACGTGGCTACTATTTTTGCGGTTTATGAAGCCGTACAAAAAAATAAACCCCTCATCTCGCGTGTGGTAACCATCACGGGTAAGTCGGTGCAGAAGCCAGGCAACTATCATGTTCGCTTCGGTACTCCACTGAACGAGTTGATAGAACTTGCAGGTGGCGTTCCTGCTGATACGGGCAAGATTATTGGTGGCGGTCCGATGATGGGTCGTGCGATGAGTAACATCAATATGCCTTCGAACAAACGTGTGAGTGGCTTACTCTTCTTGCAAGAGAGTGAAAGTCGCCGCATTGCACCGCAAGAGTGTATCCGTTGTGCAAAGTGCTTAGACGCTTGTCCGATGGGCTTGGAGCCGTATTTGCTCGCTAAATTCAGCGAGAGCCAGATGTGGGATAAGATGGAACAACATGACATCATGGATTGTATTGAGTGCGGTTGTTGCCAATTTACGTGTCCAAGTTATCGTCCTTTGTTGGACTATGTTCGATTTGGAAAATTCAAAGTAGGCGGTATTATCCGTGCAAGACAAACAAAAAAATAGAGAAAAGATATGGAACAATTGATAGTATCTCCTGCACCTCATCTTCATGCCAATGATAGTGTGCGTAAAAATATGCTTTTGGTCATCATTGCTCTGTTGCCTGCGTGGCTCGTGAGTATTGTGGCATTCGGTTGGGGAGCATTGATAACAACGATTTTGAGTGTCGTTGCGTGTGTCGGTTTTGAGTGGGCAATCGCAAAGTTTTTGCTCAAACAAGAACCCACTATCTGCGATTTGTCGGCGGTTTTGACGGGCTTCTTGTTGGCGTTGAACTTGCCGAGCAACCTGCCTTGGTGGATAGTGATTATAGGTGCGTTGGTTGCCATCGGTGTGGCGAAGATGTCGTTCGGTGGCTTAGGACAAAACTTCTTAAACCCTGCCTTGGTGGGTCGGGTGTTTTTGCTCATCAGTTTCCCCGTTCAGATGACCACTTGGCCGCTTCCACAGGGCTTTGCCACTTCGTATGTAGATGCCACTACGGGTGCTACTCCGTTGGCGTTGCTGAAACAGATTGTGAAAAACGGCGATGGTAGTGTGGTGAGCAAGTTACCCGATGTGTGGGATATGTTCACGGGCTTCATCGGTGGTTCGTTTGGCGAAGTGAGTGCTTGTGCCTTGATTATTGGTGGAGTCTTTTTAATCCTGACGAGGGTTATTACGTGGCATATACCCGTAAGTATCTTGGCAACGGTGGCTTTGTTTGCAGCCTGCACAGGTTGGTTCGGTGGCTTGCCTGCTGAGTTACCTACCTGCACGTATGTCTTGACAACCTTGCTGACAGGTGGTATGATGTTGGGTACCTTCTTTATGGCTACCGACTACGTTACGAGCCCTATGGCAAGTAGTGCAAAACTGATTTATGGCGTTGGCATCGGCGTTTTGGTGATGGTTATTCGTACTTGGGGAGCGTATCCCGAAGGTATGTCGTTCGCTATTTTGCTGATGAATTCGTGTGTTCCTTTGTTAAATCAAATCCGTCCAAAGCGTTTTGGCGAAAAGAAAAAATAAAAAACTATGGCAAAGTTAGCAAGTAATTTTAAAAATATGGTGCTATCGCTTACGCTCGTAACGGTAGTGGTGGCAGTCGCTTTGGCTTCGGTGTATGGTGCAACCAAAGATACCATCGAAGAGGCAAAAGCACGCGAAAAACAACAGGCATTGGCACAGGTCTTGCCCGCTTACGAATCGTTGAACGAACGGCAGTTGGGCGACTATCCATGCTATGATGCGTTGGATAAGGACGGTAATGTGTTGGCTTCGGCAGTAGAAACAACCACAGACGGCTTTGGTGGCGTCGTGCGAGTGTTGGTGGGTTTTGATAAGGAAGACAAAATCACGAATTACGTTGTCTTGGAACAAACCGAGACCCCAGGCTTGGGAACGCACATGGTGGAATGGTTCAAGAATGCCGATAAACCCAACCAAAATATCGTGGGACGGGTGGCAAATGGTCAGTTGACGGTGTCGAAAGATGGTGGCGAGATTGACGCTATCACGGCAGCAACGATTTCCAGTCGGGCGTTCTTAGAAGCCGTAAATAAAGCATATATTGCCTTGAAAGGGCAAGATGCAAATGTAGAATCTTCAAATGAAAAAGGCGATGAGTAAAATATCAAAAACTTTTCTGAATGGCATACTGAAAGAAAACCCAATCTTCGTGTTGGTGTTGGGTATGTGTCCCACGTTGGCTACAACCACGAGTGCCATCAATGGTATGTCGATGGGTTTAGCGACCACCTTCGTGCTGGTTTGCTCCAATGTGGTGGTGTCGTTGATAAAAAATCTGACTCCCGATAAGGTGCGTATCCCCGTTTTTATCGTGGTGATTGCGACCTTCGTAACGATTGTGCAGTTGGTGATGCAAGCCTATCTGCCAGGCATTTATGCCGTGTTGGGTCTGTTTATCCCGCTCATCGTGGTGAACTGTATCGTGTTGGGACGTGCCGAAGCGTTTGCAGCAAAGAATAGCGTAGGCTTGAGTTTTATGGACGGTTTAGGCATCGGACTTGGCTTCACGGGGGCTTTGACCATCATCGGTATGGTGCGTGAGTTCTTGGGAACGGGTGCCGTGTTTGGCTTGCAACTGTATGATAGTCAATACGGTACGCTTATCTTTGTGTTGGCACCTGGTGCGTTTATTTGTTTGGGCTACTTGATGGCAATTTTTCAAAAACTTATTAAAAGTAAATAGTTATGGTATATATACTTATTTTCATCTCGGCGATATTTGTTAACAACATCGTATTGAGTCAATTCTTGGGCATCTGTCCGTTTTTGGGCGTAAGTAAAAAGATTGACACGGCGTTGGGTATGGGTGCTGCGGTTACGTTTGTGCTGACCTTGGCGACTGTGGTTACGTATCTTTTGCAGAAGTTGCTCACGCTCTGGCATATTGAGTTTTTGCAGACGATTCTGTTCATTTTGGTCATTGCGACTTTGGTGCAGATGATTGAGATTATCCTCAAAAAGATTTCTCCCAGTTTGTACCAAGCGTTGGGCGTTTTCTTGCCGTTGATTACGACAAACTGCTGTATCTTAGGTGTGGCAATTTTGGTGGCTAACGGTACGAATAAACTGCCTATGGGAATTGAGCATAACCTCTTGTCAGGTGTACTTTTTGCGTTTGCAACGGCGATCGGTTTTTCGTTGGCACTCGTGCTTTTTGCGGGTATTCGTGAGCAGTTGGAGATGAGCAAGATTCCCGAAACGATGAAAGGCACCCCGATTGCACTCCTTACGGCTGGTCTGTTGGCAATGGCATTTATGGGCTTTAGTGGCGTTGTATAATGTACAACCAGTACGCTTCGGAAGTATTAAATAACGCTGTGGCTTCCTTCGCCTCCTTGCCTGGCATTGGGCAAAAGACGGCGTTGCGAATGGTGCTAAATATGTTGAGACGTGAACCGCAAGAGGTCGAACGGTTCGCCAATTCGCTCATCGATTTAGTCCAAAAAATTCACTATTGCCACGTGTGCCATAATGTGTCCGAAGACGATATTTGCCCGATTTGTCGCTCCGAGTTGCGAGACCATCAGCAGGTCTGTGTTGTGGAGAACATCCAAGACGTGTTAGCCATTGAGCAAACCAAGCAGTATAATGGAGTGTATCACGTGTTGGGTGGGGTTATTTCGCCCACGTCAGGCATCGGACCCGAAGAGTTGGAGATTGAATCGTTGCTGACCCGTATCCAGACGGAAGACATCCAAGAACTCATCTTGGCGATTCCGGCTACGATGGATGGCGACGTAACTAATTTCTACATCTACCGCAAGTTGCAAAGCATCAATATGGCAGATAAAATCAAGGTAACTCAACTCGCACGTGGCGTCGCGGTTGGGAACGAATTAGAATATACAGACGGTGTAACGTTGGGGCGTTCTATCATCAACCGAACGCCCTACGTTGAAAATCAATAAAGTATGGAATATCTCAAAGAACAAGCATTGAAAAAACTCAATTATTACTATTACGGTTGCATGTTTTTGGCAATCGTTCTCGTGTCGGTGATGTTTTACGTGTCGCGGGGCGAAAATCCCATTTTACCGCATTTGGATAGGGCATCGTCGCTTGGGTATGCGTTGCAAACGGTGGTTATCTTGTCGGCTGTGCTGGGAATCCCATCAGGTTTGGGATTATTTCAAAAGAAGTGTAAAATCCTCAAAACGCTGGAAGATAGCGGTGCGAAGTATCGTGAATATATTAAATGGGGTACCATTCGCATTATTTTGGTAGGCAGTCCGTTGATTTTGGGAATCGTTGCGTTTTATTGGCTGGGAGCGTATAGGTCGATGATTTGGGTGGCTGGAATGGGAGCGATTTTTTTGTATAGTTGCAAGCCCTTAAAACAGAAAATTGAAAGCGACCTCAAAAACGACGATACAGAAGCGGGAAATGCTTAAGCAATAAAACATATATCTTTTAAAAAATCGTGCAAATTTATGCGTATTGCGGTTGATTTTGACGGAACGATTGTGAGCAACGACTACCCGCGTATTGGCAAGCCGATGCCTTTTGCGTTTGAGGCCCTCAAAAAGTTGCAGCAAGAGGGGCATCAGATTATCTTGTGGACGTGTCGTTGGGGCGAAGAGTTGGAGGAAGCGGTGCAGTTTTGTGCCTCCTACGGGCTCGAATTTTATGCCATCAATGCCAACTACCCCGAAGAAAACACGATGCTTTCCAACCCGCGATTCGCTGCACAAAATCCCGTTTCTCGCAAAATTGTGGCAGACGTGTACATCGACGACCGCAACATCAATGGTCTGCCCGACTGGGGCGAGATATATGGGATGATACAGCAACTTGCTTGATTACTTATTCCCTTTCGCCCGATTGTGGGTTTTGCAGAGCATTTGGCAGTTGTTCCACCTTTTGCATGTATGCCCATTGGGTATAAAACTCGTCATTTTTCGCACTTTTGGCTTGACTGAGATTGCTGTTTTTTGCCATGCTTGATAGTATTTTGCATACTATCAATCACAAACGGGGATAAAAAAAGGTGTGAACCTCTATTTCGCGTTCACGGAGGAGCCTACGAAGAACCGCCGTCAATATCTCTTAGAGTTCACACTTGGTGCGATCTATTGAGATATTGTTTGGAAGTCCTAAAATTTAGGCGTTTCCGTGAAGCATTATCCGTTTCGTTAAAGAATCAGTTTCGTAGGCTTTTTCTTTTCGAACGCGAAAAATAGTAATGCTGTTAATATGTATTTTTTTCACTCCGACCCTTCGGACGTGAATTGTGTTGCAAAGATAAATTTTTTTGGGTTATTTGTTTGTATAAATTTTTGCAAAATTAAAGATTTGTGAAAAGGATATGCCCATTTTCGACTGTTGGGTTCTCGTCGCTACTGGTGTTGATAACCATTGTTCGTTTGGTTTCATTGGGAAAAAGCGAACGAAAATAAGTTAGGTTTTTGAAGAAATCCGTGTGAATGGTTGACGAAAGTTTTACCTCATACGCGTATAGATTTACGCCGTCTTCTTGCACAATATCCACTTCGTGCTGTCCTTTGTCGCGATAAAAGAAAAGGTTATTGTCTTTTCCTTCGTTATATACTTTTTTAATTAAATCACACAGCACCATATTTTCAAAAATCTGCCCGCGTAACGGATGTGTTTCTACTTGTTGTGCATTATGTATGCCCAAAAGATAGCAAACCAATCCCACATCATAAAAATATATTTTTGGTGTTTTTACAAGCCGCTTACCGATATTCCTATAAAACGGTGGCAAACGAAAAGCAATATACGATGCTTCCAACACATTCATCCACTCCTGCACCGTCGGTATTGAAACGCCCAACTCCGAACACATACTTTGTGCGTTGAACTCTGTGCCGATACGCGAAGCACACATCATAACAAATCTGCGGAACTCTGAAATGTGACGTATATGCATTACTTGCTGTATATCTCGCTGTATATAGGTGTTAAAATACTGCCTATACATATCTTCCACAGGTATCTTTTTAGCCCATACGGCAGGGTAAAATCCTTTGTACATCAGTTCATAAGGCGACAAGTGCGATTCGGCTTCTGTGAGTTCTTTTAACGAAAGCGGTAGCAATGTGAGGAGTGCAGTCCGACCGGCAAGCGATTGCGTAATCTTTTGCATTAGAAGAAAATTATTACTCCCTGTGAGCACAAAACGGGCTTCTTTATGCTCATCTACCACGACTTGAATCGCCGAAAGTATCTCGGGCATATTCTGCACCTCGTCTATTAACAAGCCATCCATGTG
>JAEEGL012401849.1_pt1 | contig 48455 bp, 45 predicted proteins | sample 9134231 | NCBI WGS metagenome assembly JAEEGL01 (sample SAMN16246548, study PRJNA631951) | gut metagenome | biome: gut microbiome; feature: rumen; material: fiber-attached | host: Bos | place: Iran: Karaj | collected 2018-10 | reverse complement strand
ACTTAATGTCAATGATATTACTAAAATGTCAGTATATAGATTAAATGGAAAGATTTATTATAGTATAAATGATGGTGAAAAAGTATTTGTTAATAATTTAACACAATATAATCCAGTTTTTGATTTAACAACGTGGTTTGGCGGGGCACCAACTTCTGCTTCAGCAACAGCTGCTAGAAGATTCTTAACAGGAACCTTAAAAAATATGTATATTAAATTAACAGATGCTTCAGCAACAGCAACAGTTACATTTAATCCAAATTATCAAGGAGCTTCAACATTTGATCAAGAGACAGTTATAGGAGAAGCTATTGGAACACTACCTACAGCTACTAGAACAGGATATACATTCTTAGGTTGGTATACAGATCCAACTGATGGTACTAAAATAACTTCTAGTACTGTTGTTAATTATGACATTACTTATTATGCTCATTGGGTAGAAAATATAACAGTAACATTTAATCCAGGGGAAGGAACAGTAAGTCCAAATAGTAAAACATTTTCTCCAGGAACAGCAATAGGTGAAATGCCAATACCAGAAAGAACAGGCTATACATTCTTAGGTTGGTATACAGATCCTACTAATGGAACAAAAGTAACAGAAGCAACAACTTTCTCAAGTAATGATACAATATATGCTCATTGGATAGAAAATATAACAGTAACATTTAATCCTAATGAAGGAACAGTAACTCCAAATAGTAAAACATTTGCATCTGGTACAGCAATAGGTGAAATGCCAATACCAGAAAGAACAGGATATGTATTTGCTGGTTGGTATACAGATCCTACTAATGGAACAAAAGTAACAGAAGCAACAACTTTCTCAAGTAGTGATACAATATATGCTCATTGGTTAGAAAGCGTTACTATAACATTTAATGCAGATGGTGGAGAAGTAAGTCCAACAAGTAAAACAATTGCATCTGGCGCAGCAATAGGAGAACTGCCAATTCCAACAAAAGTAGGATATGATTTTGTTGGTTGGTATACTAATAATACATGGGAAACTGAAGTAACGGAAGAAACGATATTTAATACAACTACATCAATTATTGCTAGATGGGAAGAATCCGATGATATAACAGTAACATTTAATCCTAATGAAGGAACAGTAACTCCAACAAGTAAAACATTTGCTCCAGGAACACCGATAGGAGAACTTCCAATACCGGAAAGGACAGGATATGTATTTGTTGGTTGGTATACTGATAATACATGGGCAACTGAAGTAACGGCAGTAACAACATTTGATACAACTACATCAATTATTGCTAGATGGGAAGAAGAAACTTATGTTGCTTGTATTGGAAACAATTGTTATACTACTTTAGCAGCTGCTATAACTGCTGTGCCTAGCACTGGAGTAAAAACAACAATCAAAATAATACAAGATATCACAACTACAGAAACAACAACTATTTCAAGTAATAGATGGGCTGAATTAGATATAGGAACACATACTATTACTACTAATACCGGTACATTTGCTTTGTTCACTAATTATGGGAAACTAAATATTATAAATGGTACTTTATATAGTACTGCTGGTTATATTATTGATAATAGATCTGGTTCTACTTTAAACATTTCTGGAGGTACGTTAACTTACAATAGTGCAAATTCTACCGAATATAAAGTTATTGAGATTAAAGGTGGAACTGTTAACATAACTGGAGGAACTCTTAATTGTAACGCTAAAGCAGCAGTAATAAATGTTAATGCTGGTACTTTAAATATATCTGGTGGAGAAATAAAAGGAAGTAATACATTTAAAGGACAAGCTATATATAACAATGGTGGAACAACAAATATTAGTGGTACTGCATATCTTGAAAATGTTTCAGCGAATAATGCAAATGGTAGGGCATGTGTTCATAATTATACTGGAACAGTTAATATAACTGGAGGAACAATTATAAGTAAAGCTAATGCAGCAGTTAAAAATAATGGCACAATGACAATTGGTGTAAGTGGTGATTCAATTGATACTACATCTCCTGTTATGCAAGGAAGCACTTATGGTTTGGAAACAGTAGAAGGTTATCCGGTTACTATATATGATGGTATCTTTAAGGGAAAAGGTACTACTGCAGATAAAGCAATTAGTAATGAATCTTATGTTAATACAGGAACAGCAATAATTGTTCATGATACTGAAACTATAGATAATGTTCAATATGATGTTGCTTATTTACAAGATGTTTCTTCAGATATAACAGTAAACTTTAATAAAAATGGTGGAGATGAAGTTGAATATAATTCAAAAACTTTAACTGAAGCTGGTGCGGTTGGAACTTTACCAAGTGCAACAAAAGATGGATCAGAATTCTTAGGATGGTTTACATCTGATACTGGTGGCGAAAGAGTTTTAACTGTAACGGAAGTTGAAGAAGATACAACATATTATGCTCATTATACAAATAGTACAACAGTTTGTAGGCCAGCAACGACTTTACATACTTCTGGAACAACAGAATTTGGCCAAATTCCAGCAAATGGAACGCTGAGTGCTGGAGATGCTTATGATTGTGATGTTAATGGCGATGGTACATTTGATGCTGTTAATGAGAGATTCTATTATTTAACTGATACAAGCAATGGTAAAGCAGTATTGATATTCTCTAATAATACATCACAAGTTAATAATAGTGCTACTCCAATTTGTAGTGCTACAGCTGTTAGCTATGATTCTACATTTACAGAAGGACCAAATACTGCAATAGGGGAACTTCCTACTACAGCACAATGGGCAAATGTAAATATATATACGGAACCGCGAACAATTACTAATCAGTCTGGAACTTCAATTGTAAATGACTATTTGTATACTGGAAAAGCTGCACGATTTGCAACTCTTGATGAAATTAAGGCTGCAACAAGTTCAGGTTTAAATGAAACTGCTAATGAGTTAGCAAGTTATACGTTCTTACTTGAAAATACTGTTTCATATGGCAGTGAATGTCGTTCAAATTATTGGTTAGAAACTACTAATTCAAATGGTGGTGCTGTGAGAATTAATGGTGCTGCTAACGCTAAAAGTTTAGGCCATGCAACTGGTAGTTCTGGAGTAAGACCAGTAATAGAAGTTCCATATGATTCAATAGAAGGCGTTGTTAATATAGTTGAATTTGATACGATTCCTGCGGCTATGAGAACATATTTTAACAATGTTGATTTGTGGAATTCTGGACAAGATGATACAAATTATAGTAGTTTTAATTCTTCTATGGTTACTAACTTAAATAATTATAATTGTGCATATTATAATAATGATAATGTTAATACGCAATATGGTAGTGTATTCTGTGATCAACCAAATAAATATGACACTGGTGTTACTGGTGATATAAATGTATATGAATATAATGAGACAACAGGTACTAGATCAAATACAATTGCTGGCTATGTATTTAATGATAATGGTGAGTTATATAATTTCATACCAGGAAAGACATATTATTGGGAATCTGATAGTGATAGTACTAAAAATGGTTATGTAAGGCCTACTGGAGAAAGACGTCTTATTACTATTCCAGGAACTACTAGACAAACACGTAATGTGCGTGATTTAGGTGGGCTTCCAGTTGATACAGATAGTGATGGTACTATTGATGGAAAAATTAAATATCAAAAACTATATCGTGGTGAAAAAATTTGGGGAACTAGTCATAATGGAGTGACAAGATCTCAACTAGAAAAACTTGGTATTTATAATGAATATGATTTAAGGACTCCGGGTTCTGAGATAGTTGCTTCTGAAGAAGATCAATTATCAAATTATATTTCAAATGAAATAGTACATTATAGAATTGATCATACTGAATTTGGATCTCCTGCTACAGAACCGCGTTTTGGTGGTAAGAGTTATTACCAATTAGCTAGAGATGCTGCAATTGATGTGATGCAAAGAGTAGTAGCTGGTAATGATGATTATTCTCTATATCTCCATTGCCGTGTTGGGGCAGATAGAACAGGTACACTTGCTTATTTATTGGAAGGTGTTTTGGGAGTACCAACAGAGTATAGACATCAAGATTATGAATTAACAACATTCTTTGGTTTAAGAGAAAGAACAAGATATTATTATAAAAAAGATTCTACTAATGATGAATATAAGTTCATATATCTAAAAAAGGCTATTCGTCATGCTACTCCTGGTAATAATGAAAATACTGGAGAAGAAAATGTAATGGATTGGTTCTTATTAGAAGGTAATTCTACAGATGAATGTAATAATATAACTACATTAATAAATCAATTTAGGACTAAGATGATTGATTATAATTAAAAGAAGTGCTTTTATTAGTACTTCTTTTAATTTCATTGATAAGTTTTTTTAAATATGCTATTATTTTATTAGGTGGATAATATGGAAAAAAGCCAAAAAAAAAGAAGAAAAATGAAAAAAAATGCTAAAATGTTTTTATTAATTTTTGCAGGAATAATTATAATTGTAATACTTGCTATTATAATTATAAAAAATGATAAACCAGAAACTAAAACTGTATATAATAAAAACGAAAGTTTTGTAAAAGAGCAAAACATAGGAGGAATAGCTTTTAAAAATATAAAATGTTCTTATGATGGTAAAGATTCATTAATTAGTTATACTATGGTAAATAAGACTGAAAAGAAGATTTATTTAAATAATTATGATGTTATAGTGAAAGATAAAAAAAATGTTAGACTTACAAAAATAGCCGCTAATGTAACTCAAACTTTTGAACCAAAGGAATCAGTAAAAATGGCTAATCAGGTGGTTGGAGTAGATTTAACTGATGCCTATTATATGGAATTAAAATTAAATACAAACAAAAAAGGAAAATAAGCTTTTGCTTATTTTTTGTTTATAGAATAATTTGACAAAAAGGCTATATATTAGGTATAATACATATGTTAATAAATTTTTAGGGGATTAGTTAAATGGTATAATAATGGTCTCCAAAACCACTGTTGGGAGTTCGATTCTCTCATCCCCTGCCATTAGTATTTAAAACACTAACTATTTTGTTAGTGTTTTTTAATTAATGTGTACATAATTTTATCAAAATGATTTTCTATATTTGTAATTCCATACTCAATTGTTTCAAAATTATTATTATTTATTTCTTTTAATAGAGAATCAAAATTAACTATTCTACAGCTTGTTTCTGCTACTTCTATTTCTAGATTTGATTCTTGATGCAGTCTTTTTATATTATTAAATGCTTTATTAATATCACTTGAACTTTCTTTTATTCCATCTCCCATAGTTAATATTAAAGCATATCCATTATCTTTTAAATGGTTATATATATACTTATAATATTTGTTTCTATCATCGTCTAAAACTAACATATGTAAACAAGCAATTGAGTAGATAAAATCATATTTCTTATTAGATAAGTCTTTACTTAATACATCTAAGACCATATAATTCTTTTTATGAATTGGATCTTTTTTTATGCAATAATTGATTGCTTCTTTTGAAATGTCGGTTGCAATTACATTGTAATTTTTATTTAATAAATATCTTGCATCTCGTCCTTCGCCACAACCTATTTCAAGTATGCTTTTATTTTCTAAATGATATTTGTTAATAGTTTCTTCTACGATTTTTGTATTATTATTTGGAGACCACGATAACCCTTTATCATGAACTTGCTTATATCTTTTATCATATGCTTCGTAATATTTATTCATAACAATCACCGTTTTTATTATATCATATGTCATTTGTTATTATTAAATTTAATATATGATAGAGTGCTAGTTTTTATATGTCTTTTTTTATTTACTAATGCTTTGTTTAGTAATATAATTGTTTTAGAGAGTAGGTAATGAAATGAAGTTTTTAAGGGTATTTACAGCTTTCATAATTGGTATTATTTTATTTATACTTATACTTGCATTATCTTTAATTTTTAGAGTCGAATCTTTTATTGAAAAAGATTTAGTTGTATCTGTAGTTAAAGAATCATCAATAAGTGAAATAAATAATAATGCTGCTACAGATAGTGAAAAGTCCTTTCTTGAAGGACTACTTAAAGATAAAGCTTCTGAAGAAGTGATTGAACGTATTGTACAAAATTATATTTCATATAAAACTAATTCGAATTATGATGTTAGTGAAAATGATTGTGATTTTTTACTAGATTATATTTTAAAGCATAGAGCAGAGATTAATGCTGCTTCTAATACTAATTATTCAGAGGAAGACATTAGAAAAGCATTTAACTATGAAGAGTGTAAAAAAACTGTGAAAAAGATTTTTAATAGTATTGATCCAGGAACTGAAGAAACTAATAAAACGATGGTTTTATATTCTAAAATTACTTCGAATGGGACAAAAGCTATATTAATTGTTTCAATAGTAATATGTATTGCTTTTGTTGCACTTGTTAATTTTGGTTTTGTTAAATGTTTAAAAATGCTAGGAATAGATTTAATTGGTGTTGGAGTTATATTCAGTATAATCTATATTATTATATCAAATATACAATCTAGTATTGAGGCTGATAAAAGGACTTTAGAAATAATAAGGGGTATTAATATAAGTGGTTTTCTTACTACAGCAATAATAGAAATAGTACTTGGGATTGTATTCTTAATTGTCTATAAGTTATTGATAAATAAAGCAAAAGATGAAGATAAAAGTTTTGTTCAAGTGCAAGACACAGGAGTGGTTAATAGTTAATTAAAAAGAACTGATTTATTATGAATCGGTTCTTTTTGTTATTATTTTTATATATTCTTCATAGTATTCTTCTGCTACTTCTTGCCAATTTTTACCTAATGTTTTTTGAGCATTTTTTGATACTTTTTTTAGTTGATTTTTATTAGTTATAATCTGTTTGATTCTATCTTTATATTTTTGAATATCAAATTCAGAGATGTATCCATTATAATTATCTGTTATTGTTGTTCCTACCATACTATCTTTTATAAATAGTCCTGGAGTTTCATATACTGCAGCTTCAATTCTTACTAAGCTTGAAGTGTCCATTATTGATGGTAATAATAATAAATCTGCTCTTGCATATATTGCTGATAGTATTGTTCTACTTGATATTTGACCTGTTGTTATTACTATATCTTTCATATCATATTTTTTTATTTTCGATTGTAATTTTTTTTCTTCTGGACCACCACCAGCATATATCATTTTAAATTTTATTTTGTCTTCTTTTAAAAGTTTTAATGCTTCAAGTAAGAAATATATGTTTTTGGTGTTAATTATTCTACCTACGAATAATAAGACTGTATCTTTTTCATTTAAATCATATAATTTGTTTATCATTTTGATATGTTTATCTTTATTTTGTAATGGTGTTAAATCACAACCATTATATATTACTGCTGGTTCTTTTTTATATCCTGTTTCTTTTAACTCTTTTATTAATGGATCATTTACTACAATACACTTATCACATTTATTAAATACGTTCATTATACTTTTCATAAATTGTTTTGTTATTTGATTGCTTTTTGCAACTCTTTTAACTTCAAATTTATATCTTGTATGAACAGTACAAATGCATGGTATATTTAATTTTTTAGCAACTTTTAATCCTAATTTTCCCATTATAAAAGGAGAGTGTATATGTATTATATCAAAGTCTTCTTTTATTAAATTTTTAAAATCTTTAGTAAAAGATGTTTGAGGTAATCCCCATTTGTATTCTGTAAATGGAACACTTATACTTGTTATTCTTATTATTTTATAAGGCTTTTTATAATCTTCTTTATAACTAGATGTTTTTGGAACTACTACTGTTACATCGTTATTTTTTGAAAGCATTGTTGCTAAATTATCTATTGCAATTACTACTCCATCTATAGCAGGGTAGAAACTATCCATAAATATTCCAATTTTTAATCGTTTTTTTTCTTGCATGTTATACTCCTCATATTATTTTTTTAATTCTTCTTTTATATATGTATATGTATCTTCTAAAACTTGTTCAAAGTTGGTACTTGTATCAAAAAATTTAATATTTAGTTCTTCACATTCTTTTTTTGCTTCTTTACTATATTCAATATCCATTAGTGTATCTTTTTCTAAATCAATATCACTTTTTTTAGTGCTCCATGTATCTTTATCATGCTCTCTTATATTTTTAATTTTGTTTTTTATTTCTATGTCACAGTATCCCATAAAAACTATTATTGTATTTTCTAGATTGTATTTTGCTATATCTTTTGGATAAAGGTGGCATGTATCTATACAATAAAATTCTTGATTCTTAACAATATCAGTTTGATTATCATCTATTATTGTTTTTATTAGATAAGCCATATGAGGACTAACTTTTTTCCAATCGTCTTTATAATTGTTCCAAAAGTTGTTATCGATGCCTCTTTTTATAGAATCCATTTTGTAATGAACAAAACCTTCTTTTCCAAGCTTTAGCGCAAGAGTAGTTTTGCCACTTCTTGCAGCTCCTGCGATAAGTATATGTTTCACATAATCACCTTTTTCTTTTATTATGTTTATTATATCATATTTTAATTTATGTGTTATAATGAAATTGGTGATAGGTATGAAGGTTAGAGTTATTGGTAGTGGCAGTATGTGGTCTGAACGTAATAGCGCTTGCTATTTAATTGATGATGATATAATGGTAGATTTTCCTAATGGTGCTTGTAAGTATTTATATAAAGCAGGTGTTATTCCAACATCAATTAGACATATTCTAATTACTCATTTCCATGCTGATCATTATTTTGATTTACCTTTTTATATACTTGCTAAATCTAAAAGTGATAAATACTTAGTAAATATTTATTGTTCTAGTGATGGTAGAAGAAAAATTAGAAAATTGGGAAAACTTGCTTTTGCTAAGTCATATTCTAGAGCTTGTAAAAAACTTAGTTTTATGTATAATTTTGATAATAATTTCTTTGTTCACGAATATAAAGTTTTTAAATTGTTAGTAGATCATGTTTTTAAACCTGCATATGGATATATATTTAAAAATGGTGATGTATATGTAGGCTTTACAGGTGATACTTCTTTATGTAATCCTTCGGAATATATGGCTGAAAAGTGTAATTATTTGTTTTGTGATTGTTCTTTAATTACTGGTAATACAAAACATCAAGGTGTTGATAATATAAAATATTTGTCAAAAAAATATCCAGATTGTAAATTTATTGTTAGTCATATGAGTGATGATGTGCCTGAAGAATTATCAAAATTAAAACTAAAGAATGTAATTATTCCAAAAGATGGAGATGTTATAGATATTGATTAATCAATATCTTTTTATATAACTATTATATTAAAAAATAATTGCTTTATTTTATCTGTTGTGTCATAATAATGATGAAATTATTTGAAGGAGGAAATATGAGTAAGAAGAAAGTTGATGTTAAGGAAGTAAAAGGAAAAGCTAAAGGTTTTATGGGTGAGTTTAAAGAATTCATTTTAAGAGGTAACGTAATGGATATGGCTATTGGTGTTATTATTGGTGGTGCATTTTCTAGTATCGTTACTGCTTTAACAGATGATTTTATTAATCCACTTATTAATGGTATTGGTGGCGCAAAAGTCGGAGGCACTTTTAAAATTTATGGTGGACAAGTTATTAAATATGGCGATTTTATATCTGCAATTATTAACTTTGTGATAATGGCTTTTGTATTATTTATGCTTTTAAGATTTGTTAATAAAGTTATGTCTGTTGGTAAGAAAAAAGAGGAAGCAGCTGCTCCTGTAAAAACAGATGAAGCTATCTTACTTGAAGAAATTCGTGATTTGTTGAAGAAAAGAAAATAGAGCTAGAATGATAACTAGCTTTTTTCTTGCTTTTTTTTCTTATTTGTGTTATAATATGTCGCCATAGAGGTGAATAGTGTGAGAAATAAAGTAGTTTCTAAAAAAGATGGAAATATTGAAATAATGGCTAGAACTTTAGACTTAGTTGATGATATTAGGGGATTAGAACAATTATGTTGGAATTGTCGTAAGGGGTTTCCAACTGATTGTAGAAAAGTTGCTGATGTTCATAAATTGTCAATTGAGGATTATGATTTTATAGATGAAGGTGTTCAAATTTATAATAAAGATGGTGAAATGACTCATTTTGTTGTTGTAAAATGTTCTGAATTTGAACAAGGACAAATAGTTAATTATTCGAAAAAACCAATAAGAAGAAGAGCAAAATAGTTATAATCTTTTAGATTTAACTATTTTTATTTTGTTTTTGAATTCTGTTTTTAGTTCTGTTATAAATTCTGATTCATTTTTTGTAGGTGTTAATAAATAAGTTTTATTTTTAGTTCTAGTTATAGCTACATACATTAGTCTTCTTTCTTCAGCATATGGATATGTATCGTTTTTACATGTAACATAATCTAATATTTTATCGTTTTCTATTTTGCTTGGGAAGCCGGTTCTTTTATTAATTAAATTTATTACAATGACATTTTCTTCTTCAAGTCCTTTGGATTTATGAATGGTTAAAAAATACATTTTTATTTTTGGATTATTTTTATATATTATTTTGTTTTCTTTTAAAGATAAGTTGTTATTTAATATTAATTCTATATCTTTATTATTTCTTCCTAAGATTAAGATTGGTTTATTTGTAGTTTGATATATTTTATTAATTAGTTTTATAAATGTTTTGTTAATATTTTTATAATAAATTATTTCTATCGGATAGGTTAGTTGTTTTTTGGATTTTAGATCTTTTTTTATTTGATTGCTATTTTTCATTATAAAATTTCCTGCGATACTGATTAATTCTTGGCTGTTTCTATATGTGTTTTCTATTTTTAATAGTTTGGTATTTGAGAATAGTTGTTTAAAATTTAAAAATAGTGTTAGATCACAACCGGTAAAACGATATATTGATTGAAAGTCATCTCCAAGTGCTAAAAGATTAGCATTTGTTTTTTTTATGATCTCTTTTATTAAATTAAATCTAACTTTTGAGGTGTCTTGGAATTCATCTATTATTATATATTTAATTCTTTTTTTATAACCGTTTTTTATTACTTTTTTAGTAGCTAGTGAAATCATATCATTAAAATCTATTTCTTTTTTAGAAGCTAGTTCTTGTTCATATGTTTGATATATGTAGAGAATTATTATTAAAAGATTTTTGTTTTTTATATTATTTTCTTGTCTTATAAATCTTAAGATATCTTCTTTATTATAATCGTTTGATTTTAGAAGATTAATAAATTTTTCAATAATAGATTTAACTTTTTTTTGTTCATCTTCTTTTATTTTATTATATTTTTTTTGATAATTCTTTTTATTATATCTAATAGTCAAATATGTTAATAATCTTTTTTTGTTTTCAGGATTTATGTTAATAAGTCCATTTAAATATTCGTTTATGGTATATATTAATAAATCTTGACTTGCTATTTTGTAATTGTCTTCTTTTAGTATTTCTAATCCTAATTTATGAAATGTATAACAGGGTATATTATAATTGTATTGCTCTTTTAATTTGTTTTTTAAGCTGTTTACACTTTCATTAGTAAATGAGATGCATATTATTTCATTTTCTTTTAATTTTTCTATTTCTATTAAATATCTTATTTTTCCAATTATGGTTAGAGTTTTTCCAGATCCAGCTCCTGCGGATACTAAAAGATATTTTTCTTTTGAGGTTACTATTTCTTTTTGCCTATTATCTAGTTTGTAACCATTTATATTATCTAGTATTTCTTCATTCATATTTTCTAGTATACATATTAGTTTTTTTAATGCAAATCGCTAATTATTAGATTTTGTTTACTTTTTTTTATTAAAAAAGTACTTGTTTTTAAATGAATATTTATGTTTTCTAGATGATTTATATATGCTTTTTTAACATATCCAATAAGTTAAACAGCTGATATTACATTGTTTGATGCTAGTGTTGTGCCAGTTTGTGAAGTTACTATTAAGAAATTTTTAAATAGTATCATTCAAGAAGAACTTGAACCAATAAGAAATAGAAGAAAAGAATATGAAAAGAAAATTCCTAAAGTATATGAAATGTTAGTAGGGTGTACTGCTAAAGCACGTGAAAAAGCAAAAAGTAAAATAGCAGAAGTAAGAGATGCAATGGGAATTAATTATTTTGATGATAAAGACTTAATTAATGAACAATCTGATAAATATAATAAGTAAGTGTAAAGTACTGCAATGCAGTACTTTTTAAATTGCATATTTATATTTTCTATGTTATGCTTTTTGTAATAGGAGTTGATATATATGGTATGTTCAAATTGTGCTTTAGATTTGGATCCTACTGCTACTGTATGTCCGAGATGTGGAACTACAGTTGTTAATAATGGACCTGTTATGTCTAATGAACAAGTTGTTATGGCAGATCCGGGTGTAAATACTAGTCGAGTTGCTGATAATCAAGTTCCTCAAGGAGTTGTTGATATAACTCAGCCAGTACCTGTAGTTAATCAAACTATGGCTCAGCAACAAATGCCTGTTAATAATCCGGGTATGACTGCTCAACAAAATGCTGTTCCACAACAAATGCCAGTTAATAATCCAGGTATGCCTGTTGGACAAGCTGCACCTATGACTGCGTCTGTTGGGCAAACTGTTTCACCAGATGTTAATCAAATGGTTAGTAATATGAGAGTGGATTCTGTTATGCCTACTGCTACTATGGGTAAACTTAATATTGTTAGAAAGAAGAGTTTCGTTGGCTGTATAATACCTTTTACAGTTTTTGTAGATGGTACAGAACTTGGTAAATTAAATAATAATACTACTTTAAGTTTTGATTTATCTTTTGGTCAACATCAAGTAATATTAAAATCTACTGGTAAGGGAGTAGAACAAGTAGTTGATTTATCTTCGAATCAAGTAATATGTGATATGCAAATATCTCCGAAATTTGGACTTATTACTGCTGTACCAAAGGTAGCAGGAATTAGTTATAGAAATCAATAAGCACATTATGTGCTTTTTTATTTAAAAAAAATTAGCACTCACTATTGACAAGTGCTAATTTTTGAGTATAATATTAATTGTAAGGAGGAATGAATTATGAATTTAATACCTAGAAATTTCTTTTTGGATGATTTCTTTGATGATTTTGGAAAGGTAAAAGTTAATAACAATTTTAGATGTGATATCTATGAAGAAGGTAATAATTATGTTGTTGAAATGGATGTTCCTGGATACAATAAAGATGAAATAGATATTGATGTTGAAAATGGTTATTTAACTATTAGTGCTGAACATAGCGATGAAAAAAATGAAGAAAATAAGAATTATATAAGAAAAGAAAGAGTTTATGGATCTACTCAAAGACAATTTTATGTTGGAGATGTAAATGAAGATTCTATCAAAGCTAATTTCAGCGATGGTGTATTAAAAGTTATCGTTCCTAAAAAAGAAGAAATCTCTACTAAGAAAAAAATTGAAATTGAATAAAAAAAAGGCATAATGCCTTTTTTTTAATACTTTAGAGTTATTTTTTTATTTTTTATTTCAATTAATCCTTCTTCTTGTAGGTTTTTTAATTCTCTATGCATAGCACTTCTATCTACTCCAAGATAGGCTGCTAATTCAATAAAAGTAAATGGTAGATATATATTTTTTGTTATTCTATTTTCTGTTTTTATTTTAAAATATTCTAGTAATTTGTTTCTAATAGTTTTTTTGGATAATAGTTCTATTCTTTCATTTTTTTTATTTAGTTCTTCAGTCATAACATTTAATAAATTATCTGTAAACTGATTGTAATATGTATGATTATAAAAACTACTATTAAAAATATTTTGATAATCTATGATAGCAATTGATGTATCTTTTAATGTGACTATTTCATAATCATCACTGTCAAGTGGCAAAAACATCGTTCCAAAGTGATCATATTGTTTTAAAGTATCTACTGTTATTTTTTCTCCGTTGTAGTTATTATAATTAATTTGAATTTCTCCTCTTAAGATAATTCCAATTATTTTTTCATGTTTTAATGTAGAAAGAATAATCTTGTCACTTTTATATGTAAATATGTGCGCGTTTAGTAATTTCAATAGTTTCCTTTGATTACCAAGGGTTAAATTATCAAATAATTTTGTCATAGTTTACACCTTCTTAATTTATTATACTCTTTTTTGTAAAATGTTGCAATTACAACATTATTATTATTTTTTAATGTGGTATATTTTGAAGTAGAGAAATAGGAAAGAGGTGTTTTATGAAGGTAATTAAAAGAGATGGACATATGGTTGATTATTGTCCTGAAAAGATAGAAAATGCTATTCAAAAAGCAAATATGGAAGTTGATGAAGAAGAGCAAGCTTCTCCCACTCAAATAAAAAATATTATTAAATATATCGAAAAACTTGGTAAGAAAAGAATTTTAGTTGAAGATATTCAAGACATTATAGAAATGAAATTAATGTCAATTGGTAAATATACTCTTGCTAAAAGATATATTACATATAGATATACTAGAGAACTTGTTAGAAGAAGTAATACAACAGATTTGGCTATAAAAGAGTTAATTGATGGTGAAAATGAGTATTGGAATACCGAAAACTCTAATAAGAATGCAAAAGTAGTTACTACTCAACGCGATTATTTAGCAGGTATTACTAGTACTGATATTACGAAAAGATTTTTACTTCCTGAAGATATAGTAAAAGCACATGAAGAAGGAATAATTCATTTCCATGATGCTGATTATTTCGCACAAAATGCACTTCATAATTGTGATTTAATAAATTTGGAAGATATGCTTCAAAATGGGACAAATATGAATGGTGTTATGATTGAAAAACCCCATAAGTTTTTAACTGCTATGACCATTGCAACACAACTTATTACAGCAGTAACTTCTTCTCAATATGGTGGTGCTACAATATCTCTTACTCACTTAGCACCTTTTGTAAGAGATTCTTATAATAAATATGTTGATAAATATAAAAAACGCGGTTTCAAAAAAGATGATATAGAAAAGTATGCAAAAGAAGATTTACATAAAGAAATAGTTGACGGTGTTCAAACTTTCCAATATCAAATAAATTCAATGAATAATACAAATGGTCAAGCTCCATTCCTTTCTGTTAACATGTATCTTGGAGAGACAGATGAATATAAAGATGAGCTTGCTATGATTATTGAAGAATTTTTAAATCAAAGAATTCAAGGTATGAAAAATGAAAAAGGAGTTTGGATTACACCTGCTTTTCCTAAACTTTTATATGTTCTTGAAGAGGATAATATTAATCCAAAAAGTAAATATTATTATTTGACAAAACTTGCTGCAAAATGTACTGCTAAAAGAATGGTACCTGATTATATATCTGAAAAAGTTATGAAAGAACTTAAAATAAATGAATATGGGGAAGGGGAATGCTATCCTTGTATGGGATGCAGATCATTCTTAACTCCTGATAGATCAATAAGTAAAGGAAATATTGCACATGCTAAAAATTATGTTCCTGGTAAAGGTAAATATTATGGTAGATTTAATCAAGGTGTTGTAACTCTTAATTTACCTGATATAGCTTTAACTTCAGGTAAAGATATGGACCTTTTCTGGAAGATATTTGACGAAAGACTTGACATGTGTCATAGAGCTCTTCAAATAAGGCATAAAAGACTTAGTAAGGCTACAAGTGATGTTGCGCCAATTCTTTGGCAACACGGAGCACTTGCTAGACTTGAAAAAGGAGAATCTATTCATGATTTGTTACACCATGGTTATTCTACTATTTCACTTGGTTATGCTGGCCTTTATGAATGTGTCAAGTATATGACAGGACATTCTCATACTGATGGTGGAAAAGGATATGATTTTGCTATTAAAGTAATGGAATATATGAATAATGCTTGTAAAAAATGGAAAGAAGAAGAGGATATTGACTATTCTGTATATGGAACTCCTATTGAATCTACTACATATAAATTTGCTAAAGGTTTAAGAGAAAGATTTGGCAATATTAAAGGAATAACAGATAGAGATTATATAACTAATTCTTATCATGTTCCTGTATTTGAAGAAATAGATGCTTTTACTAAATTAAAACTTGAAGCTGATTTTCAAAAGTTATCTCCAGGAGGGGCAATATCTTATATTGAAACTCCTAATCTTGAAAACAATTTAAAATCTGTTTTAGAAGTAATTAGATTTATTTATGATAATATTATGTATGCAGAATTAAATACAAAAAGTGATTACTGTCAAGTATGTGGTTTTGATGGTGAAATACTCTTAGATGATAATTTGGAATGGTATTGTCCAGAATGTGGTAATAGAGATCATGCAAAACTTAATGTTGCTAGACGTACTTGCGGTTATATAGGTACTAATTTTTGGAACAAAGGACGTACTGCTGAAATAAGAGATAGAGTAATTCATATTGATAATAAGGATGATGACGAATAATTATGCATTATAATAAAATCAGAAAAATGGATATTTCAAACGGGCCAGGTGTTAGAGTATCTATATTTATGCAAGGCTGTGAATTTCATTGCAAGAATTGTTTTAATCCAGAGACATGGGATTTTAATAAAGGTAAAGAGTTTACAGATGCTACAATAGCTAGAATTATTGAACTTGCTTCTAAAGATTATATTGCAGGCCTTTCTATTCTTGGCGGAGAACCTATGCATCCTAAAAATATTAAAAATACTGCTTTGCTTGCTAAAACTTTTAAAGAAAAGTATCCTAAAAAAGATGTTTGGGTATGGTCTGGTTTTCTGTTTGAAGATTTAAAAAAAGATGAAGTTCTTAATTATATAGATGTTCTTGTAGATGGTAGATATCAAGATGAACTCCATGATTTTAGATTAAAATTCAGAGGATCTTCGAATCAAAGAATTATAGATGTTCCTAAAAGTTTAAAAAGTAAAAAAGTTTGTTTAAAGAAATTGGAGGATTAATTATGAATGGTGAAGTTAAAATAAAAAAATTAGATGATAGAGCAGTTATTCCAAGTTATGGTTCAGAATATGCTGCAGGTTTTGACTTATATGCTGTGCTTGACGAAGATGTGACAATTAAATCTGGGGAAACATATTTAGTTCATACAGGTCTTGCTATGGAAATACCAATTGGATTTGCAGGTATGATTTTTGCTAGAAGTGGTCTTGCTACTAAAAAAGGTCTTGCTCCTGCGAATAAGGTTGGAGTAGTTGATAGTGATTATCGTGGTGAAGTAATGGTTGCTCTTCATAATCATTCTTTAGAAGATAGAATTATTTCTCATGGAGAAAGAATTGCGCAAATGGTAATTATGCCATTTTATAAGGCTGAATTTTTGGAAGTTGATGAGCTTGATGATACTGATAGAGGTTCTGGTGGATTTGGTTCTACAGGAAGCAAATAATTGCTTCTTTTTTTATTGATATATTGACAAAATCGTTATTTTATAATATCATAAAGCCGATATTGTGATGTTTGTCATTAAGCAAACTAAGCTTTATTGGTTAAAAGGGATGGCAAATATTGATTTTGTCATCCCTTTTAATAGTTTATTGGATATAAAAATTAACATTAGTTAGTTTTTATATAAATATGCAGAAGATGAAAAGGAGGTGTTAAAGTGTTAAAAAAAGTAAATAAAAATAATAATGCTTTAAAGTTTATTAAAACATTTAGTTCTAATAAGCTTGAAACACTTAACGCATTGGATGCATGTGGATGTACCGGAAACGGTTCATGCTAGGGAAGTGAATTTTCACTTCCCCCTAAAGTAATAGGAGGTATTTATGGAATATAAATTTAGTAGATATAATATTGTAAAAGAACATGATGATTATAAAGTTTTATATAATTCATATACAAAATCTTCAATTATTTTTGAAAAAGATTATGATTTATCTTTTATTGATAATGATGATTTAATAAGTGAGATAGATGCTGATATAAAAAAAGCATTAATTGAAGAAGATTTTATAATTGATAAAGATAGGAATGAATTTGATGAATTAAAATATGGCTTCTTAAAGAAATATTTTGATAAATCTGTTTTGACTGTTGGTCTTATTCCAACTTTGAAATGTAATTTTAATTGTCCATATTGTTGCGAAAAACCATTTACTTGTGGTGAAGAAAACTTGGATAAATATTTTAAAGTATTAAAGAATTTTTCTAAAAAGAAATTTAATAATTATAAACACATTCATATTAATCTTTTTGGTGGAGAACCTCTTATATATTATGATTATGCAAAAGATTATTTAAGTTGGTTAGATAAATTGTCTAAAAAGGATAATTTTGATTATACTGTTGCAATGATTACTAATGGATCATTGTTAGATGAAGAAAAGCTTGATTTCTTTATTAAACATAATATTAATCTTATTCAAATTACAATCGATTCTGATAAAGAAAATCATGATAAAATGAGAATATTTAAAAATGGTAAACCAAGTTTTGATATTTTAATTAAGAATATAGAATTGGTTGCTAAAAAAATGAAGAAATTGTTTGTTGTTAGAATTAATTTAAATAATACAACAGTATCTAAAGTAGAAAAATCATTAGATGTAATTGATCCTAGTGTTAGAGATAATATCAATCTTATGTTTAGAGTAATTTATAACACTCAAACTTATAGTGAAAAAAATTCTAATAAAATAGATAAATTAGAAGATTATATTAAAATGGGTAAAAAGCTAGGGTTTAATATTTATAATGAAAGTTATGTACTTCAATCATGTGAAGCAGCTACTGATTCTAGAACATTTTATTTATTACCAGATTTAACTATGTCTAAATGTGCCAATGAAATAGGGCATCCATCTTGTTCGTTTGGTGTAATAAAAGATGATGGTGAAGTAGAATTAGATCCTAAAAAGTTAGTGGATTGGTTTGATGCTAATTTTGAAGCTTTTACTAATAAAAAGTGTATGAATTGTAAACTACTTCCTGATTGTCTAGGAGGATGTCCATTATTTAAAATAAAAAATCATAAGAGAAGTTGTAGATCATTTGATATGGTTAGTTTACCAAATTATTATGGAGAATTAGATGAATAATAGTGTAAATGATGTTTTAAATCGTACCCAACAAAGTGTTCCAAGAAGGATTTATACCACTGATAATACTTTAGCCTTTATGGATGTAGGAAAAGTTAGAAATAATCAAGAAGATAGTCTATTGTTTGTTAAGCATCCAACTATTGGTAATGCAGAATTGTTATTAGTAGCAGATGGTGTTGGTGGTGTTGCAAACGGGGAACTTGCTAGTAATATGGTTGCTCAAAAGGTATTAGAATGGTTTATAAAGTATGATTTCTTTCGTAAAGATATGGATTATTTGGTAAAATCATATTCTGAACATCTTAATTATATAGATGACTTTTTAAGAAGTAGTATTCCTGATGGTTGTTCAACTCTTGTTAGTGCTATTTTACATGATGATAAAACTCTTGTAACAAATGTTGGCGATTCTAGATGTTATATTTATGATGGTATTATTCTAGAACAGATAACTGAAGATCATAATTATGCTTGGGATTGTTATAAAAGAGGGTTAATAAGTAAAGATGATTTAAGATTTTGCGCTGGTAGCAACTTGTTAGTTTCTAAAATTGGGGGAAGAAATAAAGTTTTGAAGGCAGATTCATTTGTTATAGATACTGCATTATATAATAAATTGTTTTTATGTTCTGACGGAGTATCTGATGTTTTATCTAGTGAAGCTATTAAATATGGTATTATTAATTATGATAATCCTGAAGCTTTTTTAGATTATATTCTTAATTATAACGAAAAAAGAGAAAACAATAATGAATTATTAATTAAGGATGAAGTTTTGGGTGGTACTGATAATACTTCGGCAATAGTTAGAAAGATAAAAAGGTGATATGATGAAATATAATAAATTTAGAGAATTAAAAGTTAATGTTTTTGACATTCCTTTTGAAAACTTTCATGTTAAGGAAATATTAAATTATATGCCCGCAGGAAATGATGTTTTGGAAGTCTTAACAGAAGATAATAAGAATTATTTTGTAAAAATAGAACGTAGTAAAGTAGCAGATTTTGAAGCAGAATATAAAAATATTAATGCATTAAAAGAACTTGGTTATAGTCATGTTCCTAATGTTATTGAATTTATTAATTCAGCTGATTATAAGTGCTTGGTTTTGGATAAAATATCTGGAGATAGACTCAGTAATATTATTACTTCTGATACTAAAGAAAATTATTTATTAGATTTGGGAAAAGAATTAGCAAATATTCATTTAGTTAATCCAAATAGTTTTAATATTGCCAAACAAAGAGTAATAAATGATATACCAACTGAAGATACATATTCTTTTGATAATTCTGTTAAAAAGTATGTTGATTATTTGAAAGATAATAATTATAAAAAAGAAATGAATACTTTTATACATGGTGATTTTCATTATGCAAATGTCCTATGGGAAGATAAAACGATTAATGGAGTACTTGACTGGGAATATTCAGGTAAAGGTCATAAAGAGCAAGATATAGCTTGGGCTCTTGTTGTTAGACCAGGTCAAAAGTTTTTAAATTCTATTGATGATTTTAAAGTGTTTTTAAAGGGATATAAAGAAAAACAAAATTATGATTCTCTAAAATTAAAATGGTGTCTTGTTAATGCATATTTACATTTTTATTTGATTAATAATGATAAAGATTATAAAAATTTATTATTGCAATTAATGGATTTAATTATAAATACTGATTTCTAGAAAGGAGGGTTTGGTATGGCTATACCTGAAGAAGAACTAAAAAAGGAAAAAGCATATCTTAGAAAAGTAAAAAAAATTATTAGAAAAGAAATCGCTGATAGTGATACTGAAATTGAAAGACAAAAAAAAGATATTTATGAAATGAAGAAGTTTATGTGGGAAAATGCTTCTGATTTTACAGATGAAGAAATAATGGTAGAAATGTATAATAGAGATCAAGAAGTTAATCTAACAAATGCCAAAATTGATTCATTAGTTAGATTAAAAAAATCTTTACAATCACCATATTTCGGTAAAATATTATTTGAAAGTGATTCATTTGATAAAGTTTTACCGGTTTATCTTGGAATTAATTCAATAATCGAAGGTAAAGATTTCTATGTTTTTGATTGGAGATCTCCAGTTAGTAGTATGTTTTATAACTATGAACTTGGAGAAGCAGAATATGATGCTCCAATGGGAAAAATAAAAGGTAATATTTTAAATAAAAGACAATTTAAAATTGAGGATGGTAAAATAGTTAGATGTTTTGATAGTGCAATTAATATAGATGATGATTTTTTACAAGAGGTTCTATCACAAGAATCAAGTGAAAAGATGCAAAATATAGTTTCTACTATTCAAAAAGAACAAAATGAAATCATAAGAAATATTAATGATAAATTTTTAATTGTTCAAGGTGTCGCTGGTTCTGGTAAGACTTCTGTAGCATTACATAGGATAGCTTATCTTTTATATAAGTATAAGAATTTAAATTCTAGAAATGTATTGATTTTTTCTCCTAATAATTTGTTCTCATATTATATTTCAGATGTTTTACCAGATTTAGGAGAAGAAAATGTTATGACAACTACATTTTATGATTTTTCAAAATCAATTCTTAATTGTAAAAATGTAGAAAGTTTTACAAGTTATCTTGAGAGAAGTTATCAAGGTGTAAATTCTGGTGAAAATGCTGTTATAAAGAGAAAGATGTCAGATGATTTTAAAAATGAATTAGATAGTTTTTATGATGAATATATTTCTGAATTAAAATTCGCTTATCGTTTGAGTTTTGGTAATAGAGTTGTTCCAACTTCTTTGCTTAATAATCTTTTCCATAAAAAATGGAACGATAGAAATGTTTCAACAAGATTAGATTTTATTACTGGCTATATTTGTGATGAATATAGAGTAGCGAAAAAAGCTAGAAATAAGATATATAATGCGCTTTTAAAATCTTTAAATAATAAGATAGATGTATTTAGCATTTATAACTCTCTTTTGGAAAAAGAAGGTTTTGATACAATAAAACAAGATAATATTATGTATGAAGATATTTCTCCGTTAATATATTTGTATTTTAAAATGAATGATATTCCAAATTATAGTGCTGTCAAACAAGTTGTTATTGATGAAGCACAAGATTATTCTAAATTACAAATTGAAATACTTAATAAACTTTTTCCAAATGCATCTTTTACTATTTTGGGAGATGTTAATCAGACTATTAATCCAAATTATAAATATGATAGTCTTGCTAGCTTAAAAGATGTACATAGTAAATCTAATTATTTAGAATTAAATAAAACTTATCGTTCATCTCAAGAAATAATTGATTATTCTAATAAAGTGTTGGGTTTAGATAATGTTTGTGCTATAAGACATGATAATAGTATTCCTGTTACAGAAATGAATGTAGAAAGGGAAGATATTGCAGAATTAATTCCAAAAGCTTTATTTCAATTAAATGATAATGGTTTTAAGAAAAATGCTATAGTTACAAAAAATAAAGATGAAGCATTATATTTATCAAGAATTCTTAAAGATGAAAAAAATCTTTCTTTAGTAAAAGATAGTGGTAAAGCTTCTATGAATGGCAATATTATTATTCCTTCTTATATGTCAAAAGGACTAGAGTTTGATGGTGTAATTGTTTATACTGATAGAAATAATCAATATACTGAAGAAGAACGCAATTTGTATTATGTTGTTTTATCTCGTGCACAACATCAATTAATAGTTTGTAATCAAGATAAAGTAAAAAAACGTTAATATGTAAGAAAAACTCTTAAATTAAGAGTTTTTTTTTGTATATAAAAAAGTTATAAATTGTCTTTTATAACTTTTAATAGTTCTTCTATTTTTAATTTACATTTTTTATCTTTATCTAGAGTAGGATTATATTCTACAAAATCCATACTGCAAACATTTAATTCTTTTAATAGTGTCTCTAATACCTTTTTTGCAGTTTTATAACTTATTCCACTTTCATCTTGATATATATTTTCTACCGCTACATTTACAGCAGGAAATTCTGCTGATTTGATGGAGTCAAGATCGAATGATAGATGTACATGTTTAGTAGTTATTTTATTTTTTATTTCATTTACTATTTTTGTAACATTATCTTCTTTTACTTCATAGTCCATTAAATGATAAATGTTTGCTTCTTGGATATAATCTATTTCTTCTTTTTCATAATTTGATAATCCTATAAAATATAAGTTTTCTGGTTTTAATCTGTATGTTCCTATATCAAAACGTTTATCACATCTTCCAATACAAATTGATAGAGGCATTCCATGTATATTTCCTGATGGAGTTGTTTTTTCATTATGTATATCTGCATGCTTGTCCACATATATTACTGAAACATCGCCTTTATAATAGTCAAGTGCTGCTTCAATACTACCCATAGCAAGAGAATGATCACCACCGATTATTAAAGGGATGGTGTTGCTGTTTAAAGCTTCAGATACTTGTTTATATAGTCTTTTGTTTATTTCTATTGTAGGCTCTAAATACTTTATTTTTTTATCGTTTTTGTGTATTTCTGGGTTTTCAAATGTATTGTCTACTATGCTATTACATTTTACTTTTAATACTTTTTCTAAACTATCTTTTATATGGTCGTATGCTAAATCTGCACCATTTACCATACATCCATATTTCATTGGCATTCCTATAACTTTTATGTTTTTCATTTTCTGTTCTCCTTTTGCTAATTGTATAATAATATGCTCTTTAAGGCAAATTAATCGGGTCTTTTATTGCTTTTTTGACGTAAATATGGTATAATATAGGCACTTTTTTCGAAGGGGTTTTGGATATGAAAAAAGATATTATTTATAGACTTATTAGAATAGTTTTAGTTTTTATTTTTTTAGTTGTTTTTTCAACTGTTAGAGCAGATGTAAAAGAAAGATATGATGCTGCTCAAAAATATATGGATTCTATGCCAACTTTTATAGTTACTGAACTTGGTAGTAATACGTCAAAAGAATATGGTTTACGTCAAGAACACAGTATAGAAGTAAAAAATGTTACTTCTAAAAAGCAAAATGTTTCATTTGTTATAAAAAATACAAATGAAGAATTTCCTTATGATTATCTTAATTATACTATTTTAAAAGATGGTGAGGTTGTAAAAACAGGTGTTGTTACTACTAATAATTCTTTATATGAAGCTGAACTTGTTGGTAATGAAACAAATGTATATGATATTGTTTTTACAATGGATATGGAAGATATATATTCGCTTGGTGGTGTTTCTATGTCTTGCGAAATTGAATTTATCTAGGAGTATGATAAAATGACAGAATATGAAAAAGGATGTGCTATGTTATATTTAAAACTTAGCAAGATATTTAAAAATGGAATAAAAGAAGATAAGTATTTTTATAATGCAAAAATTTTTACAGATGATAATGGTGCTTTAGCAGATTATGTAAAAACTGGTATTCTTTCTTTTGTAAAAAGCAGTTTTCCAGAAGGTAAGAGATCAATGTATTCTTTATCTTATTATAATTCTTCGTCATGTCCAGTTATGTCATTAATAAAGATGGCTAAAGATATTGGTATGAATATTTCATTTGATTATTATAGTAATAAGTTTAAAGAAAATGGTAAAGTAGATTTAAATATGGATGTACGTAATTTTAATATTTCTTTAAAAGGTTTACAGTTGATAAAAGAAATATTAGCTAGTGATTCTGATACTATTACTTTAGGAGAAATTTTTAAGATTAATAAATATCAAGTCTTAAACTGGACAAATAATAGTAAATTTAATAAAAAAGATGCTCTTGCTTTAGTTGCTTTTTGTGATAATATTGTTTGTGATTTTGATTCTCTTAATGATCCTTATTGCGTTGATTTATATGAAGCTGAATCGATGAATAGAGCAAAGCAAATAATAAGTAGTTTATCTCTTTTAGAAAAACAATATAATGAGGTTCATAGTAAAAAGATTGAACTTGAGTTACTAGAAAAAAAATTAGAAACTAGTATTGGTAGTTTAAAAGGGGAGTTACTTGAAATACGTTCTAATTGTAATAACAAAAATAGAATTAGAAATATATAAGTTATTATTTAAGCAATTATTAACAAATTGCTTTTTTTATGATAAAATTTTTTTAGGTGGTTCTATGAAAAAAGTTGGAGAGTATATTGAATTAAAGGAAACAAATTTAAAGGAGAACTTTTTAAATAAATTAAATGATGAAGCATTTAGAGAAATAGTTGCTAAACTAAAAATAGATCAAGAAAAGCTATATAAATATACATCTAGTCTTAGTGATTCTGCCGAAGAAGTTAAAAATTGTGCTACCTGTAAAGGGCTTGAACATTGTAATAATGAGTTTTGTGGTTATTGCAATTTACCAGAAGTTGATGGAGAAGGACTTACTTTTTCGTATAAGGCATGTAGATATAAAAAGAAAGATCTAGAAAAGAATAGTTATAAAGAAAATCTTAATTTATTTGATATGCCTAGTAATTTAAAAGATGCTAAGATTGGTGATATATATACGGATGATGGTTCTAGAACAGAGGCTATTAAATATATTTTAAATTATTTAGAAAATTATAATAAAGATAAGTTAAAAGGATTATATTTACATGGTAATTTTGGTACAGGTAAAACTTATTTAATTGCTGCTTTGTTTAATGAACTTGCTAAAAAAGGTGAAAGAAGTGCAATAGTATATTTTCCAGAATTTTTAAGAACGCTTAAAGCATCTTTTGGTTTTAATGAATATGGAGAACCTACTTTTAGTGATAAGTATGAATATATTAAGAAAATACCTTTTCTTCTTATTGATGATATTGGGGCAGAAAATGTTACTGCTTGGGGTAGAGATGAGATACTTGGAACTCTTCTTCAATATAGAATGAATGAAAATTTAGCTACATTTTTTACTTCAAATCTTAATATAGATGAACTTGAATCTACTTTAGCTGTTACTAAAGATAAAAGTGATAAGGTTAAAGCAAGAAGAATTGTTGAAAGAATTAAGTTTTTAACAGAAGATATTGAAATAATAGGTAAAAACAGGAGATAGTATTTACAAAAATGTAAATATTTGTTAATATTATTATAAATTCAAAAAGGAGACAAGTAGTAATTATTATTATTTGTAGAGAGTCAGTGGTTGGTGAAAATTGATACTAATAATAATTATGAATCTACTCTTCAGAAGGACTAGTTCCCGGTATGACCGTTATCAAATTAAGTTAATAAAAGGATGGCACCGTGCAATAGCACTCCTTAAGTGTTGTTCTTTTTTTGTTTTAAGGAGGATTTATGAAAAGAGAACTTAAACTAAATCATATTTATAAACATTTTAAAGGTGATTTATATTTAACTATTGATGTTGCTATGCATAGTGAAACAGGTGAACAATTAGTTATATATAGACATTTATATGGTGATTTATCTTTATGTGCGAGACCACTTGATATGTTTCTCTCGGAGGTCGATCGTGATAAATATCCAGATGTAGAACAAAAGTATAGATTCGAAGAAATTGAAATAGAAAAAGGAGAGATAAAATTATGATAGATATTAAATTAATAAGAGAAAATAAAGAACTTGTAAAAGAAAATATAAAGAAAAAATTTCAAGATCAAAAACTTCCTTTAGTAGATGAAGTGTTTGATCTTGATAAAAAAACTCGAACGTTAAAACTTGAAGGTGATGAACTTCGCAATAAAAGGAAAATAAAAAGTGAAGAAATCGGAAATTTGATGAAGAATGGTAAGAAAGAAGAAGCCGATAGAATAAAAGAAGAAGTTTCTAAAATGAATGATAAAATTAAAGAACTTGAGGATGAAGAAACTAATATTAATGCTAGAATTCGTGAAATCATGATGGTTATTCCTAATATTATGGATGATAGTGTTCCTATTGGTGAAGATGATAGTAAAAATGTAGAACTTGAGAAATATATGGATCCTGTTGTTCCAAATTATGAAATACCATATCATGCTGATATACTTGAAAGTTTTAATGGGCTTGATAAGGTTAGTAGTGGGCGTACGACTGGAGCAGGTTTTTACTATTTAATGGGTGATGCTGCAAGACTTAGCACTGCAATGCTTAATTACGGTAGAGATTATATGATAGATAAGGGGTTCACTTATTGTATTCCTCCATTTATGCTTAGGGAAGAAGCTATAGATGAAGTTATGTCTTTTGAGGAAAGAGATGCTATGGTATATAAAATAGAAGGAGAAGACTTGTTTTTAGTAGGAACTAGTGAACATCCAATGATTGCTAAATTTATGGGGCAAATATTAAAGAAAGAAGATCTTCCTATTACAATGACAAGTTATTCACCATGCTTTAGAAAAGAAGTAGGTGCTCATGGTATTGAAGAACGTGGTATATATCGTGTTCATCAGTTTGAAAAACAAGAAATGATTGTTCTTTGTGAGCCGAAAGATAGTATGGATTGGTATAACAAAATGTGGAAGTATACAATTGAAATATTTAATAATTTAAATATTCCAGTTAGAACTCTTGAATGTTGTTCTGGAGATCTTGCAGATCTTAAAGTGAAATCAGTTGATATAGAGGCTTGGAGTCCAAGACAAAAAACTTATTTTGAAGTAGGTTCTTGCTCAACTTTGGGAGATGCTCAAGCAAGAAGACTTGGTATACGTGTAAAAGGAGAAAACGGTAATTATTATCCACATACTTTAAATAATACAGTTCTTGCTTCTACAAGAGCACTTATTGCTTTAATTGAAAATAACTATAATGAAGATGGAAGTGTTACTATTCCTGAAGTATTAAGACCATATATGGGTGGTAAAGAAAAAATAGAAAAGATTAAGTAAATACTTAATCTTTTTATTTGAATAGTGATAGCTTTTTTGTTTCTTCTTTTTTGATATTTTCTTTATATAAATCTATTTTTTTTAATTCATATGTTAGGTTAGCAATATTAATTCTTATTTTTTCAATATCTGTTTCTTTTGTTAATTTTCTCTTATAAAGATTTCTATATATTTTCGGAGATACCCCAATTATACTATTAAAGATTTCTGAAAAATATTCTAATGATGTATAACCATGATTTAATCCTATTTTTAAAATTGAATCATCAGTTTCTCTTAGACTAGCCAATGAATTATATATTCTTTTTTTATTAACATAATTAATTATTGTCATATTTATTTCTTTTTTAAAAAGACGCATTATATAATCTTTATTAAAAAAGAATTTATATGAAATTTCTTCTATAGATATTTTACTATATAGGCTTTCATCTATATATTTTAAGATATTTACTATTAAATTGTTTGAATACATAGTAATCACCAAGCTAATTATATCATATTTTGCATAAAAAGTCGTTATTGTTTAAAACTTCTTTGTTTTTTTGTGTTTAAATATTAACTGGGAGGAGATATTATGAGTTATGGAAGATGGTCAACAGATGAAGAACTTAAAAAGGTTTTAGAAGCTGTAAATCTAGAAACAGGAGTTAAAGAATCAGGTACACCAATTATGTATGATGACAAATATCTATATATAGATAAAAATGTTGCACATAATTTAGTAGTTGGTTCAACAGGAAGTGGTAAAACACAAAGTATTACTTTACCTATGATTAAACTTTCTATGATGGCAAAAGAATCATTTTTAGTTAATGATCCAATGGCTGAATTATATACTAAAAATGCTAAAAAGCTTGAAGATGAAGGCTATAATGTAATTTTACTTAATTTTGATGATCCAAAATATGGTAATAGCTGGAATCCACTTAAACTACCTTATGATTTATATCAAAATGGTGACAAAGATCGTGCTATGAAGCTAATTGAAGATATTGGATATTATTTATTTGCAGATATTAATAAAAATACTGATCCATTTTGGACTAATACGACAATTGATTATTTTACAGGTCTTGTTCTATATTTATTTGAATATGGTAAACCTGAAGAAATTAATATGTTAAGTGTTAGTAGTTTAAGTTCAGATATTAGTAAAACTGATTCTAAAAAGTTTATGGAAACAATTGATAAGAATTCTAATATTGTTCTTTGCTTATCTGGTACTTTGCTTGCACCACCTGAAACAAAAGGAAGTATATTATCAGTATTTAATCAAAAGATGAGAACATATATAACTAGAGAATCTTTAACTAATATGTTATCAAATAGTGATTTTGATATTATGTCTATAAGGGATAAGAAAACTGCTATATTTGTTGTTAGTAAAGCATCTCATTATGTAAATAATTTTATTTCACTTCTTATTACTCAAGTTATAGAAGCAATTTCATTATCTGATAAGAAAGATAAAATCTTTAATATTATAATTGATGAATTTGATGAACTTGTTCCTTTTAACGATTTTGCTAGAACATTAAATTATTGTAGAGCTTTAAAGATAAGAGTTACTGCCTTAATTAAAAGTTATGCACTTTTAAATAAAATGTATGGTAAAGAAGAAGCTGAAATGATGAAAGTGTGCTTTGGTAATATAATATATCTATTATCTGGTGATATTTGTACGCTTCAAGATATATCTGAAAACTGTGGTAGTACATTAGTAAGTTCAACAGTAGTACCTTTGATTACTGTTGAAGAACTTAAAACTCTTAGTCCTTTTGAAGCAATTATTCTTAAAACGAGAATGATGCCTATTAGAACTAAATTACTTGCTGATTATCAAGTTGATTGGGGATATAAATCTGTTTCTAAAGAAATGCCTTTAAGAGAAAAAAATAACGCTTTAATATTTAAATTAAAGGAGATTTAATCTCCTTTTTTATTTGACACTTTTTACTATATTGTATAAAATAGTGTATGTGAGGTGGGTTTATGAAGTTTTGTGAAGAATGTGGACAAAAATTATTAAAAAATGAAAAATTCTGTCCAAAGTGTGGAAAGAAACAAGTTGAAGAAAAAGTTGCAGTTAGTAAAACTGTAAAAAATACTGAAGTTAAAAAAGCTAAAAGTTCTACTGAAGGACTTGGAACAGCATCTATGGTTCTTGGTATAATTTCTCTTATTTTTTCATTTGTATTTACTATATTTTTATTTCCAGTTTATATTATTGGTTTAATTTTAGGTATTGTATCTAAGGCTAATCATGGTAAAAGGATATCTGGTATTATTCTAAATAGTTTAGCTATTGTTATATCTATTATTATGTTTTTTGTATGGATTGCTCTTATAGTTACTGTGGCTGAAGAATATGATAATCAAAGCATTTCTATTGAGCCTGAAAATACAAATGATATAGTAGTAGGTAAATGGAATTGTAAAGAAACAGAAAAGATTTCTGATAAAGATAGTAAATATACTTTAACTGTTAAAATTAATGATGATAGTACTTTTTCTCTTGGAGATCATGATAAAATAGAAGATACTTATGTAACAGGTGATTATACTATTGATGACAATCCAATTGATAGATTTATGAAAAAAAGAGTGGCTATTGCTTTAGAACTTGATGCTAAATCAAAGTTTGAAGATGAAAAGTTTAAAGAAAATATTGATAAAGAATATGTAATGATATTTACTAATCTTAAAGATAAGAATAATTCTATGTTGATTGATGAAGATTCAGGTAAAACATATATATGTGATAATAAGTAGTTATTTATAACTACTTTTTCTTTGTTTTAATAGCAAAAAAAAGTTTTTTTTGATACAATAAATATTGGTGTTGTATATGAAAAGAAGTGAAGTAGATAGAAGCAAATTATCTCCAATGATGGCTCAATATATGAGTATAAAAGATAATTATGAGGATACAATAATTTTCTACAGACTTGGAGATTTCTATGAAATGTTTTTTGAAGATGCCATAACAGGATCTCATGAACTAGAACTTGCTTTAACAGGTAGAAATGCTGGTCTTGAAGAAAGAGTTCCAATGTGTGGAATACCATATCACGCTTATGAAAGCTATTTACAAAAACTAGTTGAAAAAGGCTATAAAGTAGCAATTTGTGAACAACTTACTCCTCCGGGAAAAGGAGTTGTTGAAAGAGGTATTACACAAGTAGTTACTAAAGGAACAATTATGGATAATTCTTCGCTTGATGAAAAAAACAATAATTATATTGGTAGTATTTATGATTTTGATCATTGCTATGCACTTAGTTATGCTGATATATCTACTGGATCTTTTCATGCAGAATTAATCGATTATGAAAAAGAGAAAATAATAAATGAGGTATTGAGATTAGAGTTAAAAGAAGTAATAGTTAATTCTAAAATAGATAGAGAGATAATTAATATATTAAGAGAGAACTATCATATTTTAGTTACTATTAGTAATGATTTATCTGAAAATTATAATTATATTTATGAAGATCTTGAAGATCAAAGATTAATAACTTCTGTGAAACATTTACTTTTTTATATTGAAGATACTAAAAAGGGGGATTTATCTCATTTTAGAAAAGTGGTTTATAGTAAGAAGATGGATACTTTAAATTTAGATGTTCATACTAAAAGGAATTTAGAACTTACTGAAACACTTAGATTAAAAGAGAGAACTTATTCACTTCTTTGGTTTTTGGATAAAACAAAAACAGCTATGGGTTCTAGAACTTTAAAAAGTTATATTGAAAATCCTTTAATAGATAAAAAACAAATATTTAGAAGGCAAAATCTTATTTCAACTTTTTTAACAGAATTTATTTATAAAGAAGAATTAAGAGAACTTTTAAATAATGTTTATGATTTAGAAAGATTATCAGGTAGAATTGCTTATGGTAATGTTAATGGTAGAGATTTAATATGGCTTAAAAACTCTCTTAGTACGCTTCCAGATATTAAGAAGATACTTGTTAATATTAATTATGATAAAGACTTTGATACTTTGGAAGATTTATATAATCTACTTGAAAGATCAATTAAAGAAGATCCTCCGATATATGTAAAAGAAGGAAATATAATAAAATCTGGTTATAATGAAGAACTAGATAATTTACGTAAATTGTCAAGTGGTGGAAAAGATTTTATTTTACAAATAGAACAGGAAGAAAAAGAACGTACTGGAATAAAGAATTTAAGAGTAGGATATAATAGAGTCTTTGGTTATTATATTGAAATAAGTAAAGGACAAGCTACTAATGTTAAAGAAGAATTTGGTTATGAAAGAAAGCAAACTCTTGCTAATGCAGAAAGATTTATTACTCCGAAATTAAAAGAACAAGAAGATCTTATTTTAAATGCTGAAGATAAAATAGTTTCTTTAGAATATGATTTGTTTTTGGAAATTAGAGAAGAAACAAAAAAATATATACCTAAAATACAAGAAGTTGCTTCGGTACTTAGTGAACTTGATGTAATACTTGCTTTAACTGTTGTTGCGGAAGCTAATAATTTTGTTAAACCTGAGATTACTGATAATCATAGTATTTTAATAAAAGATGGAAGACATCCTGTTGTTGAAGTTGTTTCTAAAAAAGATTATGTTCCTAATGATGTAATAATGGATGAAAAAACAAATATTTTACTTATTACAGGACCGAATATGAGTGGTAAATCTACTTATATGAGAATGCTTGCTATATGTGTAATACTTAATCAAATAGGAAGTTTTGTTCCTTGTAAAAAAGCAGTTCTTCCTATATTTGATAATATTTTTACAAGAATTGGGGCAAGTGATGACTTAGTAAGTGGCGAAAGTACTTTTATGGTAGAAATGAAAGAAGCTAATTATGCAGTTAGTAATGCTACTAAAGATAGTTTAATTTTATTTGATGAGCTTGGAAGAGGTACTGCTACATATGATGGTATGAGTCTTGCTCAAGCTATTTTAGAATATATTCATGATAATATTGGCTGCAAAACACTTTTTTCAACTCATTATCATGAATTAACATCTTTAGAAAGTAATTTACGTAATTTAAAAAACGTTCATGTTAGCGCTAAAGAGGAAGATAATAATATTATTTTTCTTCATAAAGTAAAGGATGGTGCTGTTGATAAAAGTTATGGTATACATGTTGCATCTTTAGTTGATTTACCTAAAGGTATAATAAAACGTGCTAGTGAAATACTTGATGTTTATGAAAAGAAAAAAACAAAAAAAGAGGTTTATACACAAACCAGTTTATTCTTAGATTTCGAAGAAAATAAAAAGAATGAAGTAGAAGAAAAAATTAAAAAAATAAATACTTTAGAAATAACACCTATTGAGGCTTTAAATATAATTGATAATTTAAAAAAAGAGATATTGTCTAAAGAAAAAGATGATAACTAAGGAGGATTATTATGTTTAATTATTATACAATCAAAACGCAGTTTGGTGAAAATATAATTATTAATACTGATGATGGAACTTTTGTAATTGTTCGCGATGAAAATGGTGATTTATACTGGAATCCTGTTCGTAAGAACTATCAAGAAGAAGATACTAAATATAGAATTACAAGAGAAAATTATTCTTTATTCAATGTTTTTAACACATTATATGAAGAATTAATTGATTGTCAATTATTTTCTGATGACGAAGAATATTTACTAACAGATGGTGATGTTGTTAATTGGTATTCTGATGAAGAAGTTTCTGAAAACAATGCAAGCTTACTTCAAATGTCTAAAGAAGGAGGAGATATAAAAATAGTTTTCAAGAAGAATAAAAAAGATAATTATAGAGTAAAAATAAAAAATCAAGATAGTAAATATAGTCCTGCTAATGAATCATTTATGGAAATGTATGATGTCTTAGCATATAAGAATCCAAATATTAATATGGAAAAAGGTAGTGCAAGAGTATTAAAAAGATAAGGTGATAAAATGGGAAATTTATATGTAGTAGCTACTCCAATAGGTAATTTATCTGATATGACAGATAGGGCAGTTGAAACATTGAATAATGTTAGTTATATACTTTGTGAGGATACTAGGACTAGTTTAGTCTTGCTAAAACATTTTTCAATTAATAAAAAACTTATTTCTTATCATAAATTTAATGAAAGCGAAAGAGTAGATTCTATTTTAAAAGATTTAAAATCTGGTAATGATATTGCTATTATTTCTGATGCGGGAACTCCATGTATAAATGATCCTGGATATATTATAGTAAAAGCATGTCGTGATAATAATATTCCTGTTTATGGTATTGGTGGTATATCTGCTTGTATTACTGCTTTATCTGTAAGTGGTCTTGATACTAGTAGTTTTACTTTTGGTGGCTTTTTTCCTAGAGAAAAAAAAGATCAAATTAAACTTTTCGGAGAAATTAAGCATTCGTCTGTTAATACATATATCTTTTATGAATCTCCAAAGAGAATTATTAAAAGTTTAGAACTTCTTGAAAAAGAATTTCCTAGTTTAATGGTTAGTGTTTCTAAAGAACTTACTAAGATTCACGAAAAGAACTATTATGGAAAAATAACAGATGTTTTAAAAAATATGAAATCTGATGAAAAAGTTAGTGCTGGTGAATATACTTTTGTTATTCAAAAAGATTTTGTTTTAAAAGAAGAATTTAATATATCAATTGAAGCTATGCTTATTGATTTAATGGCTAAAGAACAAATTTCTTTAAAAGATGCTGTTGGTTTGTTAAATCAAAAAGAATCTAATATATCTAAAAAAGAAATATATAATGCTAGTTTAAGTATTAAAAAAATGTTTGAATAGAGAAAACTGTTAATATAGTTTTCTCTTTTTCTTTTTTCTTTTTTTTAGTATAATTATTTTAGGTGGTTAATATGGTTTTACCTGCAGATAGTTATATAGTTGTTAATAAGAGTTTTATTACTGAGCAAGATAAAAAAATTCTTGTTGATTTATATCAACCTATTATAGGTAATAAAGCTGTTTCTTTATATCTTACTTTATTAAATGATCTAGAAAAGAGTAGTTTTATTACTGAAGAATTTACTCATCATCATTTGCTTAGTGTTATGCAAACCTCTTTAAATGAGATAGTTTTAATGCGTGAAAGACTTGAAGGTATTGGGTTATTAAAAACTTACGTTAAAAAAGGTTCTATTAGTAATTATGTATATGTATTATATGGACCAATTAGTGCAAATGAGTTTTTAAATCATCCTATTCTTAATATGGTTTTATATAATAATATAGGTAAAACTGAATATAAAAAAACAATTGAAAGTTATAAACTGCCTCGTATTAGTTTAAAAGATTATGAAGATATTTCTTCTTCATTTGATGATGTTTATTCAAGTGTTCCTACTAATGGATTATTTACTAATGAGGATATTATTTCTAGAAGTAAAGGAGAACTTGTATTTAAAAATACTATTGATTTTGAACTTTTGATATCTGGACTTGGTTCTGATGTTATTAATGAAAAAGCTTTTAATAAAGATGTTCGTAATTTAATTAATAATTTATGCTTTTTATATAATATTGATGTTGTTACTATGCAAGGCCTTATTAGAAGTTCTGTCAATGAAAAGGGTATGATTGATAAAGATTCTTTAAGAAAACTATCTCGAAATTATTATCAATTTGAAAATAGTGGTAATCTTCCTACGCTTATATATTCTGTTCAACCTGAACATTTGAAGACTCCTACAGGAGATATGTCTCGTCGTGGTAAGATGATTTATACTTTTGAAAATACTAATCCTTATCAATTTTTAAAGAGTAAATATAAAGATGGTAAAGTTGTTACTCGAGATTTACAACTTGTGGAAGGATTACTTCTTGATTTAAAATTATCTCCGGGAGTTGTTAATGTTCTTTTGGATTATGTTCTTAGAATTAATAATCAAAAACTTAATAAATCATATATAGAAACTATTGCTAGTCACTGGAAAAGACTTGGAATAGAAACTGTTCCAGAGGCTATGGATGCTTGTATAAAAGAACATAAAAAAGCAAAGAAAAAAGAAGTTCCTCTCAAAAGTGTATCTAAGACTCCAGAATGGTTTGATCAACCTGTAGAGGTAAAAGAAACTTCTGATAAAGAAAGAGAAGAACTTATTAATTTAATTAATAATTATAAATAAAAAAAGACTTAGGTTATTTACATTTGTAACCTAGGTCTTCTATTCTTTTGATTGTTTTGCTTTTTGTTTCATCTCTTTTTGCTAAAAGGGAACCTTCTTGAGCAGATGTATCTTTTGTAAAATCATATTTTATACTTGTTTCAACACTTGTTTTTTTATTACGAATTCTAGCATGTTTTTCATTTATCAAGTCTTGATATTCAGTAGTTTTGCTATGATAGTATAATTCGCTATCTGCAGAAAGTTCAGAGAAGAACATTTTATCTTTAAACACGTATTTTGCAGGTTTTTCTTCTTTATATGTTATTTTAATAGTTGATTCATAATTCTTTGTTTTAATATTACATTTTAATGTGTCAGCACAACCTGTTAAAGTGATGGCCATTAATACGATTATTAGTATTTTCATACTTTTTATTCTTTTCATTTTGTATCACCTTAGTTTATTTTAATATTTTTTTGCATGTTTTTCAATAGTTTTTTTAGCATTTGTAAAATAGTTTACTTATTATATGTAAAGTGTTATAATATACTAAATTATATGTAATTACATATTTTTTTGTTTGGAGGTGGTATTTTGAAAGAAGAAATTCTTGATGCATATGAAAAAACTAGTTCTCGTTATGGCTATAATAGTAATTCTTTGCATAAACTAGGATTTGAAGCTAGAAAGATAGAAGAAGCTGCATCAAAACAAATTTTAGAGGTTTTAAATCTTGCAAATTATGATGTTATATATACGAGTGGTAACGCTGAAAGTTATACTATGCTTATTTCTAATGTTAAAGATAGTGTTTTAACTGATAACAAGGAATTCGCTTTTATTTGTAAAGAGAATAATGTTCCATTAACTGATAGTAATAACGTTAATAATAAGACTTTTGTTTCAGTAATTAATGAAAACTTTTATGATGGTAAAATTAATCATATAAATATTAATTTAAATAATAATTATTCTGATTTAAATAAATATGATTTTATTACTATTGAAGATGATATTCCATTTTTTGGAGTTTTATTGAAGAAAAAAAATATAGAACTTGTTAATCTAGTACATGGAGGAAAAAGTACTACCAAATATAGAAGCGGAACTTCTGTTACACCATTAATAATAAGTTTTGCTAAATTAGTTAAATTGAAATATCAAAAATAATAATTATTTTGATAGATAAATTGAACTGTATGTATTATAATATGTTTAGATATTTCCATTTATGTGAGATATTTTGTAAAGAGGTGATAGTGTGGAAAAATTAGAAGTTATTAAGAAAAGACTTGCTGATATACAGGGTAATTTTAATCCTGAAAAAAACACATATAAGGTAATAGATACAATTATTAATAGTGATCTTAGTCCTAATGAAGTATTGATGGAGCTTTCTAAGATTAAAGGTGTTAATAAGTATCCAGAAGATCTTAAAAAAGAATATATTTCTATTGTTGATGATTTAAAAGAAAAAATTATTGATGAAAAGAAACTAGAAGAGAAGAAAAAACAAGAAAAGACTACTAAAGAATTAAAGGATTTAATTGATAATTTAGAAAATAGAAAAAAGGAAGCTAAGAAACTTGATAAGATTACTTTAAAAGAAAAGGAAGAAACTTCTAAGTCTGTTGAAGAAGAGAAACTTGAAAAAACTGAAGTAATTAATCTTGATGAAGAAGAAAAGGTTGTTAAAACTAGATCTAAAAAAGCTTCAGTTAAGGAAGATAAAAGAGTAGAAAAGAAAGAAATGGATGAAGAGACTCTTGCTGATAGAAGTAATAAGATACATGTTTTCTTATTGATAGGTATTGCTTTTGTTATTATACTTACTGCACTTGTTGTGTTCTTGTACTAGGAGGATTTATGATAATTGATGGTAAGCAAATACAATTAAAGAAAAAAAAGGAAATTATATCTTTAATTAAAAATATTCCTAATAAATTAAAACTTGTAGTTATTCAAGTAGGGGATAATCCTGCGAGTAATATTTATATCAAAAATAAGAAGAAAATGTGTGAAGAGGTAGGAATTGCTTTTGAACATTTAAAATATGATAATACTTCTTCTTCAGAATTAGTATCTGTTATTGAAAAATTAAATTCTGATAATAGTGTCACAGGAATATTAGTTCAACTTCCACTTCCTAAATCTATTGATAGTGATATGGTAATTAATGCTATATCTCCTTTGAAAGATGTAGATGGTCTTACTACTCATAATATTGGAGCTTTGTTTTCTGGAAAAGAAGGAATATATCCTTGTACTGCTACAGGTATTATTAGTATTTTTGATGAAATTGGCTATGATTTGGAAGGGGCTAATGTAGTAGTTGTTGGTAGAAGTAAACTTGTTGGATTACCTACATCAGGTCTTTTGCTTAGAAAAAATGCTACTGTTACTATTTGTCATTCTAAGACTAAGAATTTAAAAAGTATTACTAATAAAGCTGATGTTTTAGTTGTTGCAACTGGTAATAAACATCTTATTAAAAGTGATTATGTTAAAAATGATGCAATTGTAATTGATGTTGGAATAAATAGAACTGAAGATGGTTTATGTGGAGATTGTGATTTTGTTAATATTGTTAATAAGTGCAAAGCTATAACTCCAGTACCTGGTGGTGTAGGGCCTCTTACTGTTATTTATTTGTTAGATAATATTATTAAAGCGTATAAATTACAAAATAAAGAATAATTCTTTATTTACTTGCAATATTTTTAATTATATTTTATAATTAATATGCACCTTTTGGTGCACCTTGGAGTGGTACTCAAGAGGCTGAAGAGGCGCCCCTGCTAAGGGTGTAGGTCGGGTAACTGGCGCGAGGGTTCAAATCCCTCCCACTCCGCCATATATGAAATGTTAACTTTTGCTAGTCAAAAGTTTTTTTATTGTGTTATACTTATAATAGGTAGAGTGATAGAAATGAATTATAATGAGTTATATGATTATATTGAACATTTTATTAATTTTTCTTATCAGTTACCACCTGAAGCAGATGATGATTTAGGTGCTATTTTTCATTATTATGAACTTATTAGTAGATGTGATGATGAAAATGAAAAACTAGATCTTTTAAATAAAACATATGTTAAAGCTAGGTTTATAGAGTATAAATATGGAAAAGAATTTGAAATATTAAAAACTATACCTAATTATAATTATTTATTTAAGTTAATAGAAAGAGCAGAATCTCTTGATAATATCGAAGAACAAATGAAATTAATTAGTAGTATTGATATTCAAAAAGTAAATACTGTTAAGTTAATGGATAAATTAGATGAAGTAAAAATGGTTACAGAAGCTGATTTAACTAATGATGTTTTGAATAGTATAAAATTTGTTTTTGAAAATTCTAATATTAGAAAAGGCTTGACTAATGAAGATATATATAAACTTTTTATTAATTATTATATGTTAAAAAATAATAATATTTCTATTGCTAAAACAGAGAGAAATCTTATTGATGTAATGCGAAAAGTATGGTCAAAGACTTTAACTGATCCTAAAGTATTTAAAAATGGTAATTCTTTTTCTTTTTTAATTCATAATTTTCTAACAGGTGAGTCACTTGAAAATCAAATAGAAGTTATGAAAGAAAACAGAATTGATAGAGTATCTTCGTCTTTAATAACCAATAATTTTACAGGTATGTATAATGGTGATACTGGACGAAGAATTGGTTTTATTTATCCTCCAGATGCCAAAATTGTTACTATTGGGAAACATGATCTTTATTCCTATGAATCTGATAAATATAAAGTAGTTAAAAATAAAGAATATGCTTCTCCAATATTATCTCCTGGTTTTCTAGAAACTTATTGTAAGAAACTTGCTTCTGATAATGGTAAAGATTTTGATTATAATTCTATTTATAATGAAGTTTTGATTGGAGAATCTAAACCTGTTGCAATCTTTTTGATGGGCTATGGAGAAAAAGAACTAAATCCTGATTATATTCCTACTAAAAAGCTCGCAGAAAAACTTGGTTTACCTTTTGTAGAAATTGATATGTCTGTTTATAGACAAAAACACAATTTGCCAATGCTTAATACTGATGGTAAAAAATATATTGCTAAACAAACTATTATGTCTTTGTTTGGGTTTGATAATAATGGTCACATGGATGAAAAACAGATAAGCATGCTTTATAATATGATTGATAATTATTATGAAGAACTAGGAAATATATATATAAAATTAAAGGAAAAAGGAGAGGCTACTAGAGAAAATATTATGCTTGCTTTTTATCAACTTTTTCAAAACCGTGCAGAGAATAATTTAGATCAATCTGTAAATGATAATAATTCTGGTAAAATTAGATAAATTAAAAGGCGTTTTTTCTTTAATTTATCTCTTTTTTTGTCTGTTTTTCCTTTTAATTTTTAAATTTCATGGTATAATTTATGTTGTGAAGTACTATGGAAACAAAGAATAGTAAAATAATACTAACTTGTGCAATTGTTTTTTTAATATCTGCAGTATTATGTGTGATACTATTCTTTTTGTATGGTTATTTTGCAGTACCTCAAATAAAGATACTTGGTGATGAAGAAGTAATTTTAGTTCTTAATAATGATTACGAAGACGAAGGGGCTACTGCTACTTTAGATAATAAAGATATTTCAAGTAATATCAAAGTTTCTAATAATGTTGATTCAAAAAAAGTTGGTAATTATAAGATTATTTATTCTGTAACTAATAATAAAGGTAAACAAAAAAGAGAAGCAATTAGAAAAGTTAGAGTTCGTGACGATGTTAACCCAGAACTTAATTTGAAAGGTGCTAATCCATATAACGCTCAATTCGGTAGAGAATATAAAGAGCCTGGTTATCATGCTTCTGATAATTATGATGGCGATATAACAAAAGGAGTAAAAGTTACTGGTATTGTAGATACTAGTATTATTGGTGAATATAAACTGTATTATACTGCAATAGATTCTTCAGATAATACTGTAACTAAAATAAGAACTGTTAAAGTTGCTGATACTGAAGGACCAAAACTTACTTTAAATGGTAAAAAAGATACTCAGATAAAGTTTGGTACTCAGTATAAAGATGAAGGATGTAAAGCAGTTGATAATCATGATGGTGATGTAACCGATAAAATAACTTCTAAAAATGATATTAATTATAAATTGCCGGGTACTTATACTATTACATATACTGTAAAAGATTCTTTTGGCAATTCATCTTCTATAAAAAGAAATGTTCAAGTTGGTACTCAAGCCGATTATGATGAATATAATTATATTTTGGTATCAATTGGCGATCAAGGATTATGGTATTACAGGAATGGCGTTCTTCAAATGAGTACTAGTATAGTTACAGGTACTAGAGGTGTTAATGATACTCCAAGAGGATCATTTAGAATTCAATATAAAGCAAGATCTGTTTATTTAAGAGGACCTGACTATAAAACATTTGTAAATTATTGGATGCCTATTTATGGAGATATAGGTTTACATGATGCTACATGGAGAGGAGCTTTTGGAGGAGGAATATATTATACTAATGGTTCACATGGTTGTATAAATATGCCTTATTGGGCTGCTCAAAGTATTTTCTATAATGCTCCAACAGGGATAAGAGTTAAAGTTGTTTAGACTTATTTTAATAATTTTTATAAATGAAATGATTATTGTAAAAAATAGTCATTTTTTTTGTAATAATTTGTTAGATTTTATAGTATTTGTTTTTTGTTTGTGATATAATTTTTTTAGTTGTACTTATAAGGGTGGTGAATGTTGTGAAAGCTTGTAAAAAATGTAAAAAACAGGTTGCAAATAAAGCTAAAATTTGTAAATATTGTGGTGCGGATGTAACTAAGAGTAAAATTATAAAAAAGAGTTCTAACATTCCTACTAAAAATACTAAAAAAGGAACTAAAACTAATACAAAAAAACCAGTTAAAAAAGTAGAAGAAAAAGTAAAAGTTGTAGTTCCAGAAAAAGTAGAAGAAAAAGAAATATTAAAAAAAGATAATGTTAACAAAGTAGAAAAAAAGGCGAAAATAGAAGAGAAAAAGATATCAAAAAAGGTAGAAGAAGTATCAAAAAAAGATAAAGACAATGTTAAAGTAAATAAAAAAGTAGAAAAAAATTTCAAAGCTGTTTTCGATAAAGTAAAATTAATAAAGAAAAATAAAGATAATAAAAAACCTAGCAAAAAGGTTAAAGCTAAAAAGAATATTGATTTTAAGTTAGTACTTGATTTACTTACTAAATTAAAAAAATTTCTTGCAGTTTCATTAAAAAAAATAGGCTCATTTTTAGTTAATATTGTTGCATGGGTTTTATATGGACTAAGTTATGGTGTTGAATTTGTTTCTAAAGCATTAAATAGTTTGATAGATTTTATAATTAGTTTATTCATTTTATTTGGAAAAAATGTTAAGAAATATTCTATTTTGTTAAAGGCTAAAATACTTGCTTTATTTGTTAAAAGAAAAGCTAAAAATAGGATAAAAAAACGCAATGCTAAAATAGCTAAGATTAATAATCAAGTTAGACATGAAATGCGTGAAAAAGAAAATATAATTAAAGCTCATGAAACAGGTGAAAAGCATAATAGAAAATTAAAACCAATTTTAATTACTGTTTTTATACTTGGTTTTTTCGGAGGCTTTGCCGTTCTTGGTCTTGATGTGTATAAGTATTTTTCTGGTACTGGTAATAGTGTTGTTACTGTTAGCCAAAAGGCTACAAGAGATAAAGTATTTACTATGAGAGATGTTATTTCATATAATGATGTTGATTATAGAATTATGAAAGTTGAAACTTCTATGGGAAATAGTTATAAGTCTCCGAAAGAAGGAAATCAGTTTTTAATTGTTACTGTTTATATAAGAAATAACAGTAGTAAGAAAGTTTCATATAGTTATGAAAATTGGACTATGTCCAATAGTAAAGGTGAAGAAAAGAAAAGATTTTTTTCTTCGATAAATGTTGATGATGCTTTGTATTCTGGACAACTTGTTATTGGAGGAATTAAAACTGGTTCTATGGTATTTGAACAACCAATTAATGATAGTAAACTTCGAATGAATTATTATGAACTTAAAGTTGATGAGAATGGAAATGAAGTTCTTGATCAAGCTAAAAGAGTTTTCTCTGTTAGTATAAAGGTTCCTGATAATAATAAAAGTGATGTAAAAGAAAATACTAATACTAAGGAAGTTGATGTTAAAAAAGGGATAAGTTAATAACTTGTCTTTTTTAATTTAATTGAAAAAATTTATATACAAAAATAGTAAAGTATGTTAGAATTATATTAGCGTAGGGGTGGCTAGATATGGGTGCAAATAAAGTAATAGGTAAGATTTTTGCTAGTATATTTACAATTATTTTTGCTATCCTTTGTTTATCTTTTGTGTACGTTTTTATGGTTAGAAATTTAGCTACATATGAAAATGTTTCTAATTATGTTTCTGATGCTAATATTTTTGACTGTTCATCATATGAAGTTTTACCACGGAAAGACGCTAGTACTTTAAGAGAAGCAATTGGGAAAGATTTGTTCGAAATAGGTATACCTAGATTGGTTGTAGATGACATTCTTGATAGTGATGAAGTTCATAAAATTATAACTGATTATACATATGGTTATGTGCGTTATGTCGTATATAATGAAAGTAAACCTATGTTTTCAACTGATGATTTTGTAAAGGTTGTCGAAAACAAGTATTTTCTAAGTACGAAAAAGAGATTAAGTGAGGATCAAAAAACTGAAGTTACTAAATATGTTATTGAATTCTCAGCGAAACTTGATAAAGGTACTTTTGATAAATCTGAACTTAATGAAATTGTTAATATTGATACTATTAGAGTTCTTTTAACATCAGTTAGTTCTAAATTAGCAATAATTGTATTAAGTTTGGTATTGTTATTTATGTTAGTTTTAGTAAGTATTTGCTTACTTAATATTGTAAAAGGTATTAGATGGTGTGCTAAAGCAATTTTAGTAGATGGAATACTTTTAATTGTTACAAGCCTATTGGAGGTGAGGGTGTTAATTATGTTTATTAATAGTAAAGGAATTGTTGATAGTTTGCTTATATCTGTCATCGAAAACCAATTCGGTAATTTGATTATTTGCGGAGCTATATTTATCATTGTGGGAGTTATCTTCTTGATAATAACTGGTGTGTTGTTAAAGAAACAACATAATAAAAACTCTGATGCTATTCTTGATAATGTTATAGCTAATGAAGTTAGCGAAGTTACTCCTGGATATGAGGATCAAATAGTTGAACCTGTAAATAATGTTGAGGATGTTCCTGCAGAAGAAACTAATGAACCAGAAGTAAGTGATTCTGCTGTTATAGAACCTCAAAAAGATGAAAATGAAGTTACTTCTCAAATGGAAGAGCCAGTTGGTGTTGCAGATGCTGTTTCTCATGATAATGAAGTTCAAACTGATATTCATGAAGATGTAGAAATTAATCCTGAACCTGTTTCTGAACCAATTATAGAAGAACCTGTCCAAGAAACATCTAAGATTGAAGAAAATAAATCAGAAGTTCAAGATAGTTTTGATTTAATGGAAATTGTTGATGTTCAAGAAGATGTTTCTGCAGATATTAACGATAATAACGAGCAAGAAAAAGATTTGGAAGTTGCAATTGAAACTCCAGTAATGCCTGAAGAGGCAAGTGTTAATACATCTGAAGCTACAGGTGAATATACTGAGATTTCTGATGATGCACCTAATCCAATAGTAAAAGAAGATAATATTAAAGTTATGGAACCTTCTAGAGTTGAGCTTAATGTTATTCATCCTGTTAGAGGAGAAGATATTAAAGTTGATGTAAACGAAGAGGAAGAAGATATTGAGATATTATAAAAAGCTAGAAATTATTCTAGCTTTTTTATTTTTATTATTAAATTAATTATTAATTATTTATATGTTTCTTTTTGTAATAGAGCTATATTGCTATGCATAATTGATAAATAATCATCATTATTACTTTCATCTTTTTCAGTTATTGTATCAAGTGTTCTAAACTCTAAAACAGTAATATTGTAAGTAGCTTTTAATTCGTTTATTAAGTCATTATTTTTAGTATGTTCCATATTAAATATATAACTTATTTTTTTACCTATCATTAGTTCTTTTGCTGTTTCTAGATTTGCTCCTTTTACTTTGCCTTTTTCAGTTAAATTGATAACTTCAAATCCATATTTTTTTAGAAAATTTAATGATTCATCTGCTACTACTATTTTATTACTAACTGAATTAGTAGCAGTTTTTTGTAATTCTGTTTCAAGCTCTGTAACATCTACTTTTAATGATGTATATTTTGTTTCAATTTCACTTTTGATATATTCTGATGTTATATAATCAGATAATTCATTTTTAATATTTTGTCCTATCATTAAGATATTTGATGGGTTTAGCCAAACGTCTGATTTTGTATTTGTTGTATCTAATCCATATGAAGCATCTATAATTTTTAATCTTTTATTATGATTTAACATTTTTGTGGCATATTCTCTTTCTTTGGTAGCACCATTATAAATAAACAAATCATATTCACTATAATCTTTTAATTGTTTTTTTGTCATGCTATATGTTTCAGAAATTGAATTTCTTGGATATATACTTTTTATTTTAGCTTTGTCACCATATAATCTATTTGTAACATATTCTATTGGATATATTGTTGTAGCTATATTAATATTTTCCATTTTATCTGTTTTTAGACATCCTGTTAGACAAGTTGTTACTATCAATGCTGATATTATCATAATTAATTTTTTCATATATTTTCCTCCTTAATTGGTACAGGATCATATCCTTTTGTTCCTAAAGGGTTGCACCTTATTATTCTTTTTAATGATAAAATACTTCCTTTAAACGCACCATATCTAGTTATTGCTTCTTTTGCATAATCAGAGCAGGTTGGGATATGTCTGCATTTATAATGATGATTTCCAGGTGTTTTTTGATATATGTCAATCATTTTTAATAATAAATTTTTCAACTTTATCACCAATAATATTTTACTATTAATTTGTAAATTTATCAATTAAAAGTACTATTTTTTTAAGATTTGTGATAATATATTGTTGTGGTGATAATATGCAAGAACTTTTTGAAAAATTAGAAATAACTCCAAATAATAGGGATTTATATGAACAAGCTTTTATTCATACTTCATATGCATATGAACAAGGACTTAACTATTCATATGAGACATTAGAGTTTTTAGGAGATACAATAGTTGACTTAGTTGTTTCTGATTATTTATATAGAACAAAAGAATTTGAAGAAGGAGAAATGACTAAAATAAGAGCTAGTTATGTTTGTGAAAGTGCATTATATGAATATGCTAGCGATCTAGGATTTAGTCAATATGTAAAACTTGGTAATGGTGAAGTTCATACAGGAGGTAGTCATAAAAAAGCTATTTTAGCGGATGTTTTTGAAGCTTTTGTTGCTGCTATGTATTTAGATTTAGGTTTTGAAAAAACTAAAGAAATAGCTCTTAAAATTATGGTTCCTTATATTAAAAATGAAAATGTTATGTTTTTTAGTGATTATAAGTCAGAACTTCAAGAAGTTGTTCAAGATTTACAAAAATCATTAACATATGATTTAGTTAATGAAGAAGGACCTGCTCATGATAAAAGGTTTAAGATGTCTGTTAAAATTGATAATATTGTATATGGAGAAGGAGAAGGTCATACTAAGAAAGAAGCAGAACAAGAAGCTGCTAAAAGTGCTTTACAAAAACTTGTAAAGGATAAATAATTATATTTGTCCTTTTTTTTTATTTGTGTTATTATGTATATAGTAAAGGAGTGATAGTATGGATGACGATGATGATAAGACTACAGTTATAGTTATTATGGGAGCCATAATTCTTTTCGCTCTAGTTATGTTTTTAACTTTAATATTATAATAAAAAGAAGCTTATGTTAAGCTTCTTAATTTTTTATATTTAAAATTATTGGTAATACAATAGGTTTTCTTCCTGTTTCTTCTTTTATAAAATTATTTAATTCTTTAGTTATTTCTGATTTTATGTCAGTATATGTTGCTCTTTTAAGTTTAAGCTTTTGAAGGATTGTTTTTTCAGCAATATCTTCAATTTTTTTAATTAATTCCTCATTTTCATTAATAAGAATGAATCCTCTTGTAGTTACCATTGGTTTTGCTAATAGTTTTCTAGTTTCCATATTTAAATTAACTATTACAACTAGTATTCCTTCGCTAGCCATTATTTTTCTGTCATTTAGAACAGCTCCTGAAATATCTCCGATACGGCTTCCATCAACAAATGTTTCAGTTACTTCGAAATTGCCAACTTTTGTTATGTTGCCTTTATCCATTTCTAAAACATCACCATTATCTAATACAAAGATATTTTCTTCTTTTATATCACATTCTTTTCCTAAATGAGCATGCCTTTTTAACATTCTATACTCACCGTGGATAGGCATTAAATATTTTGGATTGGTTAATCTAATCATTAATTTTAATTCTTCAGTCATACCATGTCCAGAAGCATGTATTTCACGATCTGTTTTACTAGTATAAACTTTTACGCCTCTTAAATAGAGTTTGTTTATAGTATTTGCAATAGCTCTTCCATTACCAGGGATAGCGCTTGAAGAGAATATAACTATATCACTAGGATTTAGTTTTATTTGTTTGTGTGATCCATCTGCGATACGTGAAAGTGCTGCTAAAGGTTCACCTTGAGTACCTGTACAAAGAAGAACTACTTCTTCAGGTTTTAATGTATTAGCTACTTCTGCAGATATTAAAACATCTTTAGCATCTATGTATCCACCTTCCATAGAAATATTAATATTATTTTCCATGCTTCTACCAAATACACAGACTTTTCTATTATACTTTTTACACGTTTCTATTATATGTTTTAATCTATATATATTTGAGGCAAAAGTGGCAATGATTAATCTGTTTTCTTGGTGTTTTGCAAATACTTCGTTTACAGCTTCATCTACTTTTGATTCAGATAGTGAAAAACCTTCATCTAAAACATTGGTACTTTCACTCATTAATAGAGTAACTCCTGCTTTTGATATTTCACTTATTCTAGCAAAATCTGTTACAGGACCAATTGGTGTTAAATCAAATTTAAAATCTCCAGTTTCTACTATAGTACCATTTGGAGTTTTTACTACTATACCATGTGAATCGGGTACAGAGTGAGTTGTTCTAAAAAATGATACTTCGAAATTTCTATATTTTAGTTTATCTTCACTTTTATATGGTCTTAGTCCTTTATAATGTATGTTTCTATCTTGTAATTTCTTTTTGATTAATGCATAAGCTTGATTTGGAGCATAAATACTTGGAATATTTACGCTTTGAAGTAAGAATGGTATTGCTCCAATATGATCTTCGTGACCATGAGTAATAATTAGTGTTTTTATTTTCTTTTCATTATTTTTTAAGAAAGTAAAATCTGGAAGAACATAATCTATTCCTCTTAATTCTTCTTCTGGGAAGATAACACCGCAATCAATTATTATTATTTCATCATTATGCATTAAGACATACATATTTTTACCGACTTCTCCAAGACCTCCGAGAGCGAAGACATATGTTTTGTCTTTTTT
>JAEEGL012250685.1_pt1 | contig 48464 bp, 61 predicted proteins | sample 9134231 | NCBI WGS metagenome assembly JAEEGL01 (sample SAMN16246548, study PRJNA631951) | gut metagenome | biome: gut microbiome; feature: rumen; material: fiber-attached | host: Bos | place: Iran: Karaj | collected 2018-10 | reverse complement strand
GACAGGCTACCCGGCAGCAACCGGCATCGGCACCCGGGCCGGCGGCATCCAGATCGACATTGAGGCCATGACTTCCTATAACAGTGAATGTCAGCCCATCCCGATTGACAACCGCATGCAGACGGCCGCCCACGCCTATTCGGGGCAAGTGCTGCAGAACGGCGGACAGGTCCGGCGCACCACCCCGAAATTCGAGCGGGCCAAACTTCTGTGGACAAATACAGAAAAAGCTGTACTCGCGCTGTCCGGCACTGCCGCCATACGGGGCGAACAAAGCAAAGGGACGCTCAATGCCCGGCAGCAGACAGAAATCACGCTGGAGCATATCCTGCACCTGGCCGGCCGAGCCGTGGAAACTGGCCGTATTTCGCCGGAAAAAGATCCTTACGGCCTGCAAATGCTGCGCATCTACGTCAAGCACATGGCGGACGCTGAAGGCGTCAAGGCAACGGTTGAGGCGCAATGCCCCGGCATTCCCTGTGCCTTCGTCCAGGCCGACATCTGCCGCCAAGAACTGTTGGTGGAGATAGAAGGCTGGGGCTTGTTTACCACTCGTTCCCGACTTTGCGGGCGTGCTGCGGCTTGTCAAGATTGATTTTCAACGCCTGACCGATTTCCACAAGCAGATTCCATCCGGCGCAGAGATACACATACTGCTGCAGATCGCCGGCTGATGGCACGCGGATGGTCGTAAACGGCGTCTCATGGTCGGCGATGGCCACCACATGCAGCCGGGCGTTACCCTCCAGCACCGATTTGTACTTCTCGTATTCCGACTCGATGGGATCGATGATGAACACCACATCGCACGGTTCCATGACCTCCTCAATGCCGTGCAAGGCATAAGTACCTTCCAGGAAGTCGCTCTTCCTACGGGTTATCTCGTTTGTTTTCAGAGTCAGTTCTTCCGCGACGCCATCATTGTAGCCGGCAAAGTAAATCGTATGGGCTCCGACAGCCCAGGAGACAATCTCCTGCGGAATGGCCAGCGTCATGGCCGTCTCGAGTTTTGCCGGAAGAGCTGCCAGCGCCTCGTGCATGTCGCGGCCGGCCAAATGCCAGATCAGCGACTCACACCAAAGGGCCTGTTCCACCACACTCTTCGTGGCCGCCACCGCCTGTTCCCAGCCACAACCCAGCACATGGGCCGATGTACAGGCCGCTTCCAGCGGTGTATTTTCATTGGCAGTCAGACCAATCCTGCAGGGATGCCCCTGCGCTTCAAGCTGTTTCGCCAGCAGGAGCACTTCTTTGGTCCGACCGGAATTGGAGGCCAATATGGTTACATACTTGCTCAAATCGTACTGCGCCGCCTGACGGGCTCCCTCGAACTGGATATTCAGGTCAAGTCCCCACGTCTTCGACTTACGGGCCGCATTCTTCGCCGGGAAAATCCGGCTGGAGCCTTCGCCCGAAAACATGATGCGTCCGGTCTGTTTCACCCGGGCTGCCAAATCTTTCGTACAAGAAGGATCAAAACGGGCAACCGTCCCGACCGTATCCATCATCTCGCGCACGAGAACAAATTGTGCGTAGTTCTTATCATTCAGATTCATATCGTATATGCTTTAATTGTTAACTTCATTCTGTGAATTCACCATCTCGCCGGCCGAACAACGCATCTGCCTGCCGGTAACCGGCCATGTCGCCAATATCGTAGCGCCGTCCGGGCATCTTCCATGCATACATCGCCGCATGCTCCGCCACATAGCGCGCCAGATGTCCCGGTGCATCCGAACCACACCCGTTGTCCAACGCGCCGCATATCAGCGGCAGATCCTTGCAGGCATAAATATAAAACGGCGGCACAGCCCAGTGCGAAGACGGCACCTGCGGTTTCTCCTCCAAACGGAGCACCCGCCCGTCGTCATCGAGAATAGCGACACCTGTCCGCCGCAAAGCCTCAACCGATGGTTCGTAACCGCACATCAGCACCGAAGCCTGCCGTTCGGCGAAAAAAGCGGCAAATCCGTCCAGCGAAAAATCCAGCACATTGTCGGCTGCAGCCACCAGCAGGTCATCCTGCAGGTTCAGGCTGTTTATCGCAAACAACAGGTCCCGCACCGCGCCGAGGCGCGTCCCGTTGCTGACGGAACCATCGTCCAGCACCTCGATCGGCCGGGTATATCCAACTTGTGTCTGCCACTGCTCGAAATGATGCACAAAACGGTGATTCGTCACGATGACATGCCGCGTGACAGCCGGTATCGCATCTGTTTCCGCCAGCAGACGGTCCAGCAACGTCCGGCCACCGACCCTGAGCAGCGGTTTCGGAAAATTCTCCGTCAAAGGATAAAGCCGGGTGGCGTATCCGGCCGCCAGAATCACATCGATCATGGCTGCGGGGATTGATTGTCAACAACAAAGCGCGCACCGTCGCCCGGACGGCAGAAACACACCTCGAAAGTCCGCTCATACTCAGGGAACTTAGCCAGATACTTCTCCGTTATGGACTGACGTACCTGTTCGCAGGCCTCGGGCGCGACCAAGGCGATGCAGGCACCCTTGAATCCGGCGCCGCTGAAACGGCCGCCATAAATGCCGTCGGTTTCGCGCATCAACTGGTAGATGGCTATCAACTCCGGCGAACCACACTCGTAATTCTGGATGGACGAGGCACAGCTTTCGAAGCAGAGCCGGCCGAAAAGTGCCATATTGCCGGTTTCCCAAGCCGTCACACCCTGGCGTACGCGCCGATATTCCGAATAAAAATGTTCGGCTCGCCGGGCGAAACGTTCCGGCATCCGGTCACGGGAGGCCTCAAAGACCTTACGTGGCACATCGCGCAGGAAGGTTCTGTCCAGATTCTTCAATGGTTGACCACTATAGGCCAGCATATTCCATGCGGCCACCCGGCACTCGTTGACCCGCAGGTTGTAATCGCTCGACATCAGCGAGCGTGTCAGGCCGGAAAAGAAGATGCCGATGCGGAAGTCCGGCAGCGATGCCGGTCTCCGGATGATGCGGAATCCCTCGGTATCCGTATCCATGAAAAGCAAACCATCCTCCTTGCCCAACACGATGCACGCCTGGTCAAGGATACCGTTGTTCAGCCCGATATACTCCCGCTCGGCTTCCGAAGCAATCTTGATCACCTCCATCTGCGCAAGCGTGATGCCGTTAGCCTTGGCAAAAGCCATCACATATGCCACCAGCACCGCCGCGCTGGAGGACAGGCCGCCTACCGGCAAAGATCCCTTGATGACGCCTTCGATGCCTCTGGACAGAGCGAACCGTTTCCGCAAGGCATATTTCACTCCGCGGGCGTAATCGCCCCAGTTGTGGGCACGCACCTGCGTCGGCGCCGTCACATCGAAGACAATCTCCTCGTCGTAATTCAGGCTCTTCATCCGTACCGTGCCGTCCACCGACGGGGTGAACCACAAGTCCACGCCCTTGTCGATGGCAAAACCGGTCACAAGACCGTGCTGATGGTCCACGTGGGCACCCATCGGGCACACCCGGTACGGAGAGAAAATATGGTACTGGTAAGTATTCATCGCAAAGGATTCTGGTCGGAGACATACCACGCCATGAAACGCGCCATGCCTTCGTGAAGGGTGACATGCGGCCGGTAGCCGATTTCCGCTTCGAGGCGGGATACATCGGCATTGGTCTGATATACATCGCCAGCTTGCATAGGCATAAAGATTTTCTCAGCCGTCCGGCCGGCCGCCTGCTCGAGTTCGGCAATGAAATCCATCAGACGGACTGGATGGGCGCAACCGATATTGTACACCCGGAAATGCACACCCGTTTCGCCTGCCGCCGGCACATGGTCCAGCGTCCGCACCGTACCCTCGGCAATGTCGTCGATAAAGGTAAAGTCACGGATCATGTCGCCGTGGTTGAAGACCTTTATCGGACGGCCGTGCATGACTGCATCGGCGAACAGCATCGGCGCCATGTCCGGACGCCCCCAGGGGCCATAGACGGTGAAAAAGCGCAAGCCCGTACAAGGGATGCCGTAAAGACAGGCATAACTGTGCGCCATGTGTTCGTTCGCAAGTTTCGTGGCCGCATAGAAACTGACCGGAGAAACCGTCTTGTCGTCCTCGGTATAAGGCACTTTGGCGTTCTTGCCGTACACGGAACTCGATGAAGCGAAGACCAGATGGCGTACCGGATGATGCCGGCAGGCCTCCAGTATGTTCAGGAAACCCGTCAGATTGCTCTGCAGGTACGCATAGGGATTTTCAATGGAATAACGTACGCCGGCCTGCGCCGCCAGATGCACCACCGCATCGAATTTCTCCGATTCGAACAGCCGGTCGACAGCCGGTTTGTCGTCTACCGCCATCCGGACAAACTTGCATGCAGGGAAACGCCTGCTCTGCACCGTGTCTCCCGGAGCCGGCAGCCCTTCGAAACCGTTCTCGTGCAGACGGCCCACTTTCAGCCGGATGTCATAATAATCGTTCAGGTTGTCGGCACCCACTACGACATCACCGCGCGAAGCGAGGGTGTCCAACACCTTCGAACCTATAAATCCGGCCGCACCGGTCACCAGTATCTTCATCGTATACGGAGTCTCGTCCGGCGGGGACGACGCCCCGACTGACAGGGTGTTACATCAGATCGAACAGATTCTTGCAGTCCAGTTGCAGACTCTCGGCCACATTCCGGTTCACGCACTGATGACCGTAGATGTTCACGCCGTTGGCCAGCCCCGGATCGATCCGCACCGCCTTTTCCAGACCGCAGTCGGCCATCAGCATGGCATAGCGGAAAGTGGCATTGGCCAGCGCGACGGTCGAGGTGTAAGGCACGGCGCCCGGCATGTTGCCCACGCAGTAATGCACCACTCCTTCCTCGATGAAGACCGGATTGTCATGCGTCGTCACATGCGACGATTCGCAGCATCCACCCTGGTCGATGGCAATATCGACAATGACAGCACCCTTTTTCATCAACTTGAGGTGCTCTCTCCGGATGAGTTTCGGCGTAGAGCCGCCCGGAATCAGCACAGAGCCGATGACCAGGTCCGCCGTCTGCAGACTCTTGCGGATATTGGCCTCGGTGCTGTACAGCATCGTGACCGACGAACCGAAGATATCTTCCAGGTACGACAGCCGGTTGAGGTTGATGTCGAGCAACGTAACATCGGCATCGATGCCGGCGGCCGCCTTGGCCGCATATGTACCGGCGATGCCGCCGCCGAGGATGACGATCCGCCCGCGTTCCACACCGGGAATGCCACCCAGCAGGATGCCGCGTCCGCCGAAACTGCGTTCCAGATACTTGGCACCCTCCTGAATACTCAGGCGGCCGGCAATCTGGCTCATCGGCCGCAGACAAGGCAGCGAACCCATCGCATCGGTGATGGTCTCAAAGGCCACCGCCTTGACACCACGCTGCATCAACGCCTCGGCGAGTCCCGGATTGGGAGCCAGATGCAGATAGGTAAACAGAATCTGTCCTTCGCGCAGGAAGCCGAACTCGCACGGTTCCGGTTCTTTCACCTTGACGATCATATCCGCCGCGGCGAATACCTCGGCCGGGGTGCTCATGATAACGGCTCCGGCTTCCCGGTAAGCCTCGTCGCTGAACCCCGCCCCTTCACCAGCGTGCGTCTCGACATAAACCGCATGGCCCCTGGCCACGAAGGCGCTCACGTTGTCAGGCGTCAGTCCAACCCTGTATTCGTGGTTCTTCAGTTCTTTCGTAGTACCTATCTTCATTGTATTTCCGATTATTGATTAGTAATTGTGTTTTCTATCCTGCAAAGGTATTATTTTGAAGTTTTTCCGGGCACTGACAGACACTTTTTTTTGCAGATGTCCCCGACCGCAGCTACTTCAGTGTATCCCAATCCCAGTCGTAACGCTCGATATCCTCCTCGACGAGATCGTCGCCGATCTGCACCTCGATGAGCTGCAGGTCGGTCAAGGCTTTCACAGCATGGAACTGCCCCTTCCGGATATGCACCACATCGCCGCGGCGCACTTTCTGCACACGGCCGTCGAGCACCAGCAGTCCGGTGCCGTCCACGAAAGTCCATACCTCGTCGCGGTGCCGGTGCACCTGATAGCTGATATGCTTGCCGGCATGAAGGGTCAGCGATTTTGTCAGCGACTTGTATCCGTCATCATAGGTGGTTGCATCGACAACCCGGTAGGTTCCCCACCGGCGTTCCTCGTACATCGGTCTGATTGACAATGAGTGAGCATATGGTTTGACACCTTCCGCCGCACTCTTGGCACACACCAGGATGCCATCCGGGCTGCAGGCCACCACTGCATCGCGCATGCCGGCGCACAGCACAGGAATTCCCAGTTCATTGATGACATGCGTATTGACATTGTCCTCGGCAAGATGCACGTTTCCGCTGCTCTGCAACGGCAACTGCTCCGTCAGCGCATGCCACGACCCGAGGTCCTTCCAAGGTCCGTCAAAAGGCACGACCGCAACCGACCGGGCATTTTCGATCACTTCGCAGTCGAAATTGATTTCGGGCAGCGACGTGTAATGCGCCCTGAGATCGGCGAAACTATCCACGGGCAGATATTGCGCAAGCAACGACATCATGCGCCCCAGCCGGAAGGCAAACACACCGCCGTTCCAGAACGCACCGGCGGCCATCAGCCGTCCGGCCTCCTCCTGCGCCGGTTTCTCGACAAAACGTTCAACCGGGAACACATCCGCGCCGACCGGATCCGGACCATGCAGCACATAACCATACCGCGGGGAAGCATGTGTCGGCCGGATACCCATCAGCACCCATTCGGCCGCCTGCGTCTCCACCGCCCGCACCATGGTGCGCACCGTTTCGAAATAACCGCTGTCAGTATAGGCGTCACAAGGCATCACAACCACCGGTTCGTCAGAAGGGACGTGTTTCTCGAAGGCAAGATAGGCCGCCGAAAGGGCGATGGCCGGAAATGTCTTGCGCCGGACCGGTTCCGTCACGATGTCCACGCCTTCTCCAAGCTGGTTAGTCAGAAGATCGACCTGGGCCGCATTGGTCGCCACCGTAAAGTGGTCTGCCAGCCCCGTCTCACGAATCTGCCGGACAATACGCTGTATCATCGACTCTACGCCGCCACCCGGCCGCTGAAGCACAGGCAGGAACTGTTTCGACCGCGTATCGTTGGAAAGCGGCCATAACCGCTTCCCTGATCCGCCCGACAAAAGTATCAGTTTCATATCAGCATTTCGTTTAATCTGTCCGCAATCCGCCCGCAGGCATGGCCGTCACCGTACGGATTGACGGCACGGCTCATCCGCAGATAGGCTTCGCGGTCGTTCAACAGCCGTTCGACCCCCCCGACAATACGGTCGTACGAAGTGCCGACCAGCTCGACGGTCCCGGCCTCCACGGCTTCCGGGCGTTCGGTCGTGTCCCGCATCACCAGGACCGGTTTGCCCAGCCCCGGCGCCTCTTCCTGAATCCCGCCGGAATCGGTCAGCACCAACCAGGAACGCGCCATGAGATATACGAACTCAAGGTAATCCAGAGGCTCCACAAGAAAAAGATTGGGCCGCGCATGCAAATCGTCACCGAACACCTGCCGTACCGCATCTCGCACATGCGGGTTCAGGTGCATCGGGTAAACGAAGTCCACCGCCGCATGACGGTCCGCAAGATCCCTGAGAGCCGTGCAGATATGCAGGAATCCGTCGCCGAAATTCTCGCGTCGGTGACCGGTGACCAGCACCAACCGGCGGCCATCAGCCAGACGGATTGCCGGATAGCCGGCAGCCTCCAGGTTCCGTTCGGTCTCCGTCTGCAGCGCCGTGTCCTCCGCCATGCGGCTGACCACCTGATGCAGCGCATCGATGACAGTATTGCCCGTCACCAGGATATTGGCCTCATCGATATGTTCAGACAGCAGGTTGGAACGGCTCTGCTCCGTCGGTGCAAAAAGACATGATGCTATACGGTCGGTCAGCTGCCGGTTGATTTCCTCCGGCCACGGACTGGCAGGATTGTACGTCCGCAACCCAGCCTCCACGTGTCCGACCGGAATATGTTCGTAGAAGGCGGCCAGGGCTGCGGCGACGCTGGTGGTCGTATCACCGTGGACGAGCACCATGTCCGGCCGTGCCTGGCGCAGCACATCACGCATACCCGACAACACGCGGGAAGTGATGTCGAAAAGGTCCTGGCCGGGTTGCATGATATTGAGGTCATAGTCGGGATGTATGTCGAAAATCCGGAGCACCTGGTCGAGCATCTCGCGGTGCTGGCCCGTCACGCAGACTTCCGTGCGGAAATCCGCCGGACGCTGCCGCAAGGCCGCAACGAGCGGGCACATCTTGACAGCTTCCGGACGCGTACCGAACACGAGCATTATTTTCTTCATGACCTCTGCGTTTTGATTCGCAAATTTAACGATAAATCCCGACTGACCGATAAAAACGCTATTTTTGCGCACAATTATCCAGGCAGACATGCATTATTCCGGACTCATCATCGGCCTTTCGACCTTTCTTATCATCGGGCTGTTCCACCCTATCGTCATCAAGGCTGAGTATTATTTCGGCACCGGATGCTGGTGGTTTTTCCTGCTCCTGGGACTGGGTGCCGCGGCCGCCTCGCTGTATGCTTCGGATATTGTCATCTCGTCGGTACTCGGCGTACTGGCCTTTTCCGCCGGCTGGAGCATCCTGGAAATTTTCCAGCAGAAGAAACGGGTGGAACGCGGCTGGTTCCCGCGCAACGAAGAGCGCGAACGGAAACGGCAGGAAAAGCTGGCGAAACGCGCAAAAAAAGCCTGACCGATGGAAAAGACCAATGTCATGCGGCTGCTCACCCAGGCGGGCGTCCGTTTCACGCCCCACGCCTACGACGCCGGCGTGACGGACGGCATGCAGGTGGCCGCACTGCTTGGACAGGATCCCATGCGCGTGTTCAAGACCCTGGTCACCACGTCGGGACCGGGCGCCTTCCATGTTTTTGTCATTCCCGTCGCCGGCACGCTGGATCTCAAGAAAGCCGCCGTCGCCGCTCATGTCAAGAGTATTGCCATGATTCCCCAGAAAGAGCTGCTGCCCCTGACGGGATACGTCCACGGCGGATGCTCCCCCATCGGCATGAAAAAACCGCTGCCCACCTACATCGAAGAATGTGCCCAGTGTTTCGACACCATTATCCTGAGTGCAGGCCGCCGCGGCACCCAGATCGAACTGGCGCCGGATGCACTGCTGGCTTTCACCGGCGCCGTCTATGCCGACCTGACATAAGAAAGTGTAAACGGCCGCACTGTTGGCCAATTCATTTTTTTTGCCGAAATTTGTCTTTTCAGTTTCACACACCATACTTCACACCATGAACGAAGAAGTTGAATTGTATCTCGAAGACGGAACGTCCAAGATGGACAAAGTCGTCGCCTATATCAAGGATGAACTGTCAAAAATGCGTGCGGGCAAAGCCTCCGTGCAGATGGTGGACGGCCTGACGGTCGACTATTACGGTTCGCAGGTCCCGTTCTCGCAGGTGGCCAACCTGGGCACGACCGATTCGCGCACCCTGGTCATCCAGCCGTGGGACAAGAAAATGATAGAGAAAATCGAAAAGGTTATTTTCGCCGCCAACATTGGCATCACCCCCATCAACAACGGTGAAGTCATCCGTCTGTGCGTGCCGCCGCTGACGGAAGAACGCCGCAAAGCGCTGGTCAAGCAAGTGAAAGCCAAATGTGAGGAAGCCAAAGTGGGTATCCGCAACATCCGGCGGGACACTATCGAAGAGATCAAGAAACTGCAGAAAGGCGGCGTCTCCGAAGACGAGGCCAAGGATGCCGAAGAAAACGTCCAGAAATTCACTGAGCAGTATTACAAGAAGATAGAAGACATCTGCGCCCGGAAAGAAGAAGAAATCATGACCGTATAGCCGCTTTGGACGACACGTTCCATATTGCATCCCGGCTGTCGCATGCCGCTGACAAAAGGAAATCGCACACCATGGTTTCCATCAGCAGTGCCAGCATCGCGCTCAGTGTCGCGGTCATGCTGATCGCCATTGCAGTGGTTACCGGATTCAAATCGGAAATACGCGGGAAGATCACAGGTTTCGGTGCCGACATCCAGGTTGTGGCCGCCAATTTCCACGCTTCGTACGAAACCGCACCCATCGACCGCGCCCAGCCGTGGCTCGAAGGGTTGCAATCCAATGCGGATATCGTCCGCACGGTACCCTTTTCGCTCTGTCCTGGGGTCATCAAAGCCGATGATGCCATCCAGGGCATCGTACTCAAAGGCATCACCGCAGACTACGATCTGTCTTTTTTCAGCGGCATGCTGACCGAAGGTACGCTGCCGGTCTTCCCCGACTCCGCCGCATCGTCCCAGATCCTGCTATCGCGCACGATTGCCGATGCCCTGCGGCTGCACACAGGAGACGATGTCGCCATGTACTTCATCCAGGATCCGCCGCGCATGCGCCGGCTGAAGCTGGCAGGCATCTTCGACACGGGCATCGACGAGTTCGACCGCATGTATGCCTTCGCAGACATCCGGCACGTCCAGCGGCTTAACGGCTGGAACAGCGAACAAGTCAGCGGCTACGAAATCTCGATTGCAGATTTCAAACATCTGGACCGTGTCGCCTACAGCATCTTCGACCAGATAAGCCGGAATCCGGCTTCCGGCGGCCACCTGCGCGTCGAGACGGTCCGGGAACGCTACGCGCACATTTTCGACTGGTTGGCGCTGCTTGACATGAACGTTCTCATCATCCTGGTTCTCATGATCCTGGTAGCGGGATTCAACATGATTTCCGGCCTTCTGATTCTGATTCTCGAACGTACCGTCATGATCGGACTGTTCAAAGCCATGGGGGCAGACAACCGGTACTTGCGGCGCATTTTCATGTACCAGGCGGGCTTCATCATGGCCAAAGGACTGCTCATCGGCAACATCATCGCTCTCGCAGTCTGCCTGATCCAGAAACATTTCGAACTGATCCGGCTGGACAAGGCCTCTTACTTCATCGACCACGTTCCCATCGCGCTGCATTTCTGGCCGTGGCTGCTCGTCAATGCGGCCTCAATGGCCTGCATATGGCTGATGCTGCAACTGCCGGCCCTCGTCATGGCCCGCATCGAACCGGCCAAAACCATCCGGTTCAATTGATAAAGAGAAACGGCGCCGTCAGATGATGTAGATGACCCTGTGGTCTATCAGGATGAACACGGCGCTGATCAACAGGCTGTAAAAAAGATACCACTTGACCGGGATGTAGCTGTCCGGATGAATGTGCAGATGCCGGTACACGTACCATATCAGCACCAGTTTCTCTACAATGTGCACCAGCCCGGAGCCGAGCGGCAGACCCGTCACGCTGTAAAAATGCGTAAAGAAGATACTCCATCCGATATGCAGGAAAAACTCCAGGATCGCGGCACACAGGATGACCCGGTTTTTTTTCAAGCCCATGAGGATGGTCTGCGGGAAGACGATACGGCTTATAATCAGAAGCTGATATACCATGAATACGTCGGCGCTCCGGTAGAAAGAATCATTGAAGAGAATCTGGCCGAATATCACCTTGCTGAACAGCATGAACAAAATCGAAAGCGGATAGAGGATGTGCATGAGCCGGAGCGATGCCCGTCGGATTTCCGCCAGGGCGGCCGGGATGTTCTTCCTGTTGCCGAAAGCCGGAATCATCACGTTGTTCAGGGCAGAGGTCATCATCACCACAAACGGCAGTTCCTTGCAGCCATATCGGAAGATGGCAAAACGTTCCGGCGTAAAGGCGAAATAGGCGATCACGCCATCGATATACTGCGATGAACCACTTAACAACGTGCTGATTATCAATGGATATCCAACATACAGATGATTCTTTATGTACATCCATGAAAACTTGAACTCGGCATACTTCCACAGCAACTGCAACAGCAGCAGGAAACGCAGTCCCGTCAGCACAATCAGCCCCCATATGGCCCAGATAAGATCCAGTCCGAACATCATCGGCAGACAGACGAACAGCGTCTGCAGCGCAAAGGAGACGATACCATATATATATATGTGCCCCGGTTTGTCCTTGAGCAGATAGATATATTCAATGAGCGGCGTGGTATTGCTCAGGAAAAAATACAGCAGCAGCGGACCCAGATAAGGCACGTTCTTCGCCGCACCGAACAGATTGACAGACGACGAGAACCAGATGAGCAGCACCAGCAGGATGCTGAACATCACCAGCAGGAGGAATGTGTTGAAAAGCTCGGGGGACTTGCCGTTCCCGGAAGTGTGTCGCGCAAAGGCCACGTTGTGGTTGTACAGCGACAGCAGCGACTGGATGATACCGGTTACCCAGAAGAAACTGAGCGCACCGCTCACAAAGACGAAGGTTTCCCAGTCACCGATGTCGCTGTCGGAAAAATGTTCCTTGGCCAGCACGACGCTGATGACGAGAAAACATATGAAACGCAGCAACTGGAAGAGTTGCAGCCCGCCTGTATTATTGATGTTGAATGACAGTTTCACGCCTGCACGAGTCGGTGCCGCTGGGGCGGTGCAAAAGTATGTATAATCGACGTTTTTTTAAAAATCTTTTTGTTTTGTCAAAACAGTTGCTACCTTTGCGGCCGCATCTGGTGGATGTAGCTCAGTTGGTCAGAGCACCGGATTGTGGTTCCGGGTGTCGTCGGTTCGAACCCGACCTTCCACCCCGCCGAAAACCTTCCCGGACAACCGGGGAGGTTTTTTTATGCGGTCCGATCATGGTCTCCCGGAGCCGCAGACGGCCCGAAAGACGGCCGTCTGCAAAAAAGCGTCTATTTTTCAGTGAATCGGACAAAAAAAAAATTTTTTTTTCAAAAAATAGCAATACCTTTGCCCTCCAAATTTTTAAGGTCATTTCGTATAACAAAATAGTCTTTATGCCTACAATTCAGCAACTCGTAAGAAAAGGAAGAATCAGTCTGATCGACAAGAGCAAGGCTCCCGCGCTTGATTCCTGCCCGCAACGCCGTGGCGTCTGCGTGCGCGTTTACACGACCACGCCCAAGAAACCCAATTCCGCCATGCGCAAAGTCGCCAGGGTCAGATTGACTAACGGCAAGGAAGTGAACTCTTACATTCCCGGCGAAGGCCACAACCTGCAGGAACACTCCATCGTCCTCATCAGAGGCGGCAGGGTGAAGGATCTTCCGGGTGTACGTTATCACATCATCCGCGGCGCGTTGGATACATCGGGTGTCGACGGACGTACCCAGAGCCGTTCGCTGTATGGTGCCAAAAGACCGAAAGCAAGTAAAAAATAATCATATACAGAACCATGCGTAAATCAAAACCCAAAAAACGGATTATCCTGCCCGATCCCATTTATCATGACGTGCTGGTTACCCGCTTTGTCAACAATCTGATGCTCGACGGCAAGAAGACGACGGCTTACGCCATCTTCTACGATGCCATGAAAGCCATTGAACCCAAGGCGCAGTCTTTCGAGAAAACCCCGATCGAAGTATGGAAGAAAGCACTGGACAATATCACCCCGCAGATTGAGGTGAAGAGCCGTCGTGTGGGCGGTGCCACGTTCCAGGTTCCTATGGAAGTGCGTCCTGAAAGAAAGATTTCCGTGAGTATCAAGAACATGATACTTTACGCACGCAAACGTGCCGGAAAATCCATGAGTGAAAAACTGGCTGCGGAAATCCTGGCCGCTTACAACGAAGAAGGCGGTGCCTTCAAGCGCAAGGAAGACATGCACAAGATGGCCGAAGCCAACAAAGCCTTCTCTCATTTCAGATTCTAAATCTGTGACGTTCTTTTTCAAGGGTAGTTTTTCAACAAGATGAGTAAAAATCTGACATATACCAGAAACATTGGTATAATGGCTCATATCGACGCCGGCAAGACAACGACGTCCGAACGCATCTTGTTCTATACCGGAGTCAATTACAAGATCGGTGAAGTGCACGACGGCGCTGCCACCATGGACTGGATGGTCCAGGAGCAGGAGCGCGGCATCACCATCACTTCGGCGGCTACCACCGCAAAATGGACGTACAATCAGCAGGAATACAAAATCAACATCATCGACACGCCGGGCCACGTTGACTTCACGGTCGAAGTGGAACGGTCGTTGCGCGTCCTGGACGGCGCCGTCGCCCTGTTCTGTGCGGTCGGCGGCGTGGAGCCCCAGTCCGAAACCGTCTGGAGACAAGCTGAAAAATACAATGTGCCTCGCCTGGCGTACATCAACAAGATGGACCGGAGCGGGGCTGATTTTTTCGGTGTAGTCGGCCAGATCAAGGAAAAGCTGCACGCCAATCCTGTTCCCCTCCAGATTCCCGTGGGCTCCGAAGAGGACTTCCAGGGTGTCATCGATTTGATTACATGCAAGGCGGCCATCTGGGACGAAACAGACAACGGCATGTCCTTCCGCTGGGTACCGGTACCGGAAGAACTCCGCGACGAGACTGAGGAGTGGCGTGGCAAACTGCTCGAAGCCGTAGCCGAAACCGATGACACGCTGCTCGAGCGCTACCTCGAATCGCCCGAATCCATCTCAGAGGAAGAGATCCGGAGCGCCGTCCGTACGGCAACGATCCGGCAGATCATCACCCCGGTCGTATGTGGTTCCTCGTTCAAGAACAAAGGGGTCCAGCTGCTGCTGGACGCGGTGACGGCCTATCTGCCCTCTCCGCTTGACAAGGGAGCCGTGACGGGTATCAATCCCAAGAACGGGAACGAAGAGGAACGCAAGCCGGATGTCAGCGAGCCGACCGTCGGATTCGTGTTCAAAATCGCCACCGACCCCTATGTCGGCCGGCTGGCCTTCGTCCGTGTCTATTCCGGGAAAGTCGAGAGCGGATCGTATCTGCTCAATGCCCGCTCCGGCAAGAAAGAGCGCATCGCCCGGCTGTTCCAGATGCACGCCAACAAGCAGAACCCCATCGAGGTCTGCGAGGCGGGGGACATCTGCGCCATCGTCGGATTCAAGGAACTCCGCACCGGGGACACCCTGTGCGACGAAAGCCATCCCGTGGCACTGGAATCCATCACATTCCCCGATCCGGTCATCGGTATCGCCGTGGAACCCAAGACGCAGGACGACCTGGAAAAACTGGACAACGCACTGGCCAAACTGGCCGAAGAAGACCCGACCTTCCGCATCGAGACGAACCCGGACTCGGGTCAGACCATCATCAGCGGCATGGGAGAACTCCACCTCGAGATCATCATGGACCGGCTGAGACGCGAATTCCATGTGGACTGCAACCAGGGCATGCCCCAGGTCTCGTACAAAGAGGCTCTTACGACGACGGTGGAACACCGCGAAGTCTTCAAGAAACAGACCGGCGGACGCGGCAAATTCGCCGACATCATCTTCACCATCGGCCCGGCCGACGAAGGTGTTTCGGGCCTGCAGTTCGTCGACGAAGTCAAGGGCGGCAACGTGCCCAAGGAATTTATCCCGGCCGTGGAGAAAGGTTTCCGCGAAGCCATGCTGAACGGCGTTCTGGCCGGTTTCCCGCTCCCCTCGATGAAGGTTGTCCTGCTGGACGGTTCCTTCCATCCGGTCGATTCAGACCAGCTGTCTTTCGAGATCTGCGCAAAGCAGGGATTCCAGAACGCAGCCAGGAAAGCAAATCCGGTGCTGCTGGAACCCATCATGAAAGTCGAGGTTGTCACGCCGGAGAACTATATGGGGGATGTCACGGGCGACATCAACAAACGACGCGGCCAGATCGAAGGCATGGAGTCGCGCGGCGGCGCCCAGGTCATCAAAGCGCTGGCCCCGTTGTCGGAAATGTTCGGCTATGTGACGGTGCTCCGCACCATCACCTCGGGCCGGGCCACCTCCACCATGGAGTTCTCGCACAACGCCCAGGTACCCGATGCGCTGGCCAAGGCCGTCATCAAACAAGTAAAGGGAATTATAGAATTTTGATATATTAAATCCAAAACCATGAGTCAGAAGATCAGAATCAAATTGAAATCGTACGATCACAACCTGGTGGACAAGTCAGCCGAGAAAATCGTCAAGACGGTCAAGACCACCGGTGCGAGTGTCAGCGGTCCCATTCCGCTGCCCACGCACACGCGGGTGTTCACGGTAAACCGTTCCACCTTTGTGAACAAGAAATCGCGCGAACAGTTCCAGCTCAACTCCTACAAGAGATTGATGGACATCTACAGCTCGACCCCCAAGACCATCGATGCGTTGATGAAACTGGAACTCCCGAGCGGCGTCGAAGTCGAAATCAAAGTCTGACGCAAACGTCGGAACCTGTAACAGTATGTTTTTTCTGTGGGGAATCAGTGGCATTCTGAGATCCACATTTATTTATTTTAAATCATAGTAATCATGCCAGGAATTATTGGAAAGAAAATCGGGATGACCTCCATTTTTACCGAGGAAGGTAAGAATGTGCCGTGCACCGTGCTGGAAGCCGGTCCGTGCGTCGTCACCCAGATCAAGACCGTCGAGCATGACGGTTACAATGCCATTCAACTCGCCTTCGATGAGAAGAAGGAGAAAAACACATCCGATCCGCTGAAAGGCCATTTCAAGAAAGCGGGCACCTCGCCCAAACGGAAACTGGTCGAATTCAGAGACTACGACACGAGCGCCTACAAACTGGGCGACGTCGTCACACTTGAAGGGATCGAAGAGAATGCCTTTGTGGACGTGGTCGGCACATCCAAGGGAAAGGGTTTTCAGGGTGTTGTCAAACGTCACGGTTTCAGCGGCGTAGGCGGCACGACTCATGGTCAGCACAACAGACTGCGCGCCCCCGGTTCGCTGGGTGCTTCCTCATGGCCTTCGAGGGTTTTCAAAGGCATGAGAATGGCAGGCCAGAAAGGCAACGAGCGCGTCAAGGTTACCAACCTGCAAATCATGAAAATCATGCAAGAGAACAACTTGCTCTTAGTTAAAGGATCTGTTCCCGGATCCAATGGGTCTTATGTAATTATCGAATACTAATCATGGAAGTAGCTGTTTATAACATAGAAGGGAAAGACACCGGCAGAAAGGTCGTTCTGGACGACGCCATTTTCGGCGTGGAGCCCAATGACCATGCCATCTATTTGGATGTCAAGCAATATCTTGCCAACCAGCGGCAAGGCACGCATAAGGCGAAAGAAAAAGGAGAGAATGCGCACAGCACCCGCAAGCTGAAACGCCAGAAAGGCACCGGCGGCGCCCGTGCAGGCAGCCTGAAGTCTCCCCTCTACCCGGGCGGCGGCCGTGTCTTCGGTCCGCAGCCGCGCGATTACTCGTTCAAATTGAACAAAAAACTCAAATGTCTGGCCCGCCGTTCGGCTCTGGCTTACAAGGCTCAGGAGAACAACATCGTCGTCGTTGAGGACTTCCAGTTCGATGCTCCGAAAACCAAGCAGTTCAAGCAGTTGTGCAAAAATTTGAACATTCAGGATAAAAAATCACTTTTTATTTTATCCGAACAAAATGAAAATGTATATTTGTCCTCCCGAAATTTGCAGCGGTCTTCCGTCGTAACAATTTGTGATTTAAACACTTACGGGATAATGAATGCAGCGGTTTTGGTCTTCGGCGAAAGCGCGATCAATGCATTACAGACGAATGAGTAACAGAGAAAAACGAAAGGACAATGGATATTCTTTTAAAATCAATCGTTACCGAAAAGATGACGCAGGAGGGCGAAAAGCTCAACCGCTACGGTTTTATTGTTGACAGACGCGCAAACAAACTGCAGATCCGCAACGCCGTGGAGAGCATGTACGGTGTCACCGTAAGCGAGGTGAACACCATGCGCTATGCCGGCAAGAACAAGAGCCGTTATACCAAATCCGGCATCATCGCAGGGAAACAGAACGCCTACAAGAAAGCAATCGTTACCCTGAAGGAAGGAGACAAAATCGATTTTTATAGCAACATTTAGGTCATGGCATTAAAGAAGTTCAAACCTACCACACCGGGTCAGAGACACAAAATCGTAACCACCTTTGATGACATCACATGCACAACGCCTGAGAAGTCGTTGGTGGTGCCTAACAAGAGTTCTGGTGGACGCAACAACTCCGGTAAGATGACCATGCGCTATATCGGCGGTGGTCACAAGAAAATGTATAGGATTATCGACTTTATGAGAGATAAAGAAAATATTCCTGCAAAAGTTCTGACGATCGAATACGATCCGAACCGTAGTGCCCGTATCGCCCTGGTAGCCTATACCGACGGCGAAAAACGCTATATCATTGCACCCAACGGTTTGAAAGTAGGACAGACCATCCTTTCAGGGAAGAACGTAGCGCCCGAAGTCGGAAACACGTTGTATCTGAGTGATATCCCGCTGGGTATCATCGTTCACAACATCGAACTCCGTCCGGGCCAGGGGGCTTCCATGGCGCGCAGCGCCGGCAGCTATGCCCAGCTGCTCTCACGCGAAGGCAAGTACGCCATCCTGCGTCTGCCCTCCGGTGAGACGCGTATGGTGCTGACCACCTGCAAGGCGACCATCGGTTCCGTGTCGAACGCGGACCATTCCAACGAGCAGTCCGGCAAGGCCGGCCGCAGCCGCTGGCTGGGACGCAGACCGCGCAACCGTGGTGTCGTCATGAATCCTGTGGATCACCCGATGGGCGGTGGCGAAGGACGTGCGTCCGGCGGCCACCCGCGTTCGCGCAAGGGCATCCCGGCCAAGGGATACAAGACCAGGGCCAAGAAGAATGCCTCCAACAAGTACATCATTGAAAGACGTAAAAAATAACCTGAATCCAATATCCTTATGAGTCGTTCATTAAAGAAAGGTCCGTTTATCGATCTTAAGTTAGAGAAGAGAGTCATCGAGATGAATGAGTCCGGCAAGAAGTCAGCCATCAAGACTTGGTCTCGTCGTTCGATGATTTCTCCGGATTTTGTAGGACATACCATCACCGTTCACAATGGCAACAAATTCATCCCGGTCTATGTCACCGAGAACATGATCGGCCACCGGCTGGGCGAATTTGCTCCCACGAGAACCTTCAGAGGTCATTCAGGCAATAAATAAGTTTAACACCTAAAAGGAAAAGCATATAATCATGGGTGCAAGAAAAAGAATATCCGCCGAAAAGCGCAAGGAAGCCTCTAAAAGCAAGAGTTTCGCGATTCTGCGCAACTGCCCCTCCTCACCGAGGAAGATGCGCTATGTCGCCGATATGATCAGAGGCGTCGAAGTCAACAAGGCTCTGGATATCCTCCATTACAGCAATAAAGATGCTTCGGAGAAAGTAGAGAAGCTGCTGCTCTCGGCCATCGCCAACTGGCAGGCCAAGAACGAAGGCGCTCGGGTTGAAGACAGCAACCTGATCGTGTCCGAAATCAAGGTGGACGGCGGAACCGTTCTGAAAAGACTGCGTACCGCGCCCCAGGGCAGAGGCTATCGCATAAGAAAAAGATCCAACCACGTCCTGATCGTTGTCGACAAGGCCGCAGAAGCAACCGAAGAAAAAGTTCAACCTCAATCTAAGTAAACAATGGGACAGAAAGTAAATCCAATTTCGTGCAGACTCGGCATCATCAAAGGATGGGATTCTAACTGGTATGGTGGAAAGGACTTTTCTGCCAAGCTGGTTGAAGACGACAAAATCCGCAAATACCTGAGCGCGCGTCTCGCGAAGGCCAGCATTTCGAAGATTGTCATTGAACGTACCCTGAAGCTCATCACGGTCACCGTCAACACCGCCCGCCCGGGTGTCATCATCGGCAAAGGCGGCCAGGAAGTGGACAAGCTGAAGGAAGAACTCAAGAAAATCACGAAGAAAGAGATTCAGATCTATATCTATGAGGTGAAACGTCCCGAACTGGACGCCGTCATCGTCGCCAACAACGTAGCCCGTCAGGTGGAAGGCAAGATTTCTTACCGCCGTGCCATGAAGATGGCCATCATGTCCACCATGCGCATGGGAGCCGAAGGCATCAAGATCATCGCTTCCGGCCGGTTGGGCGGCGCCGAAATGGCACGTACCGAAATGCTGAAGGAAGGACGTATTCCGCTGCATACCATCAGAGCTGACATCGACTATGCACTGGGCGAAGCCCTGACCAAGGTCGGTCTGATCGGCATCAAGGTATGGATTTGCAACGGCATGGTCTACGGACACCGGGACCTCACGCCCAACGTCGGTCACTATCAGTCGCGGCAGTCCTCCGGGGCGGCCCAGAAACCTGCGGGTGGCATGAGAAGAGGTGCGGCGGCCGGCAAACGCAAACCTTTATAAGAAACCGAATAATTATTGAGTCGTTACTCAGATAAAAATTAGCGAAATGTTACAACCGAAAAAAACGAAGTTCAGAAGGCAGCAGAAAGGAAAGATGAAAGGCCTGGCCCAGCGTGGTCATGAATTGTCTTTCGGGTCTTTCGGCATCAAGGCCATGGATTACGCCTGGCTGACCGGTAATCAGATCGAGGCTGCCCGTCAGGCTGTGACACGTTACATGAAACGTGAAGGACAGCTGTGGATCAGAATCTTCCCCGATAAACCCATCACCAAGAAACCTGCCGAAGTCCGTATGGGTAAAGGTAAAGGTGCTCCGGAAGGGTTCGTATCCCCCATCACCCCCGGCAGAATCATTCTCGAAGCGGACGGTGTGCCGTTGGAAGTCGCCAGGGAGGCCATGCGTCTCGGCGCCCAGAAACTGCCCATCAAGACCAAGTTCATCGTACGCCGCGATTACGAAACAGAAGCATAAGGAATCATCGATATGAAAACAGCAGAAATCAGAGAACTGACCACTTCGGAAATTCAGGAACGCATCGAAACCGAGAAAGAGGCGCTGGTCCGCATGAAGTTGAACCACACCATTTCTCCGTTGGACAACCCTATGCAGATCAAAGCCGCGCGCAGGAACATTGCCCGCCTGATGACAGAGTTAACAAAACGTACATCACAAAACAAGTAGAGCCAAGACAATGGAAGAACTTAGCAGAAATTTACGGAAAGAACGTATCGGCGTGGTAACCAGCAATCGCATGGACAAGACCATCGTGGTGTCCGTCAAGACCAAATATCAGCATCCCATTTACGGCAAGTTCGTGAACAAGACCTCCAAGTTCTACGCTCACGACGAGGAGAACTCCTGCCAGATCGGCGATACGGTCCGCATCATGGAAACCCGTCCGCTCAGCAAGCAGAAGAATTGGAGATTAGTTGAAATCATTGAAAGAGCAAAATAATCATGATACAGCAAGAAAGCAGATTGTCAGTAGCTGACAACAGCGGAGCCAAAGAAGTTTTGTGTATCCGCGTGCTCGGAGGAACGCGCAGAAAATATGCGAGCATCGGCGACACGATTGTCGTGGCTGTCAAGGACGCGTTACCGTCGGGCGATGTAAAGAAAGGCACGGTCAGCAAGGCCGTCGTGGTCCGCACGAACAAGGAAATACGCCGTGGTGACGGATCCTATATCCGTTTCGACGACAATGCGGTCGTTTTGCTGAACCCCGCCGGCGAGATCCGCGGCACCCGTATCTTCGGACCTGTCGCCAGGGAACTTCGTGAAAATTTCATGAAAATTGTTTCGCTGGCTCCTGAAGTATTGTAACAAATTAAACTTAACTCGAAATGAGCAAATTGCATATCAAGAAGGGTGACATGGTTGTCGTAAATGCCGGAGACGACAAAGGACAACAGGGGCGCGTGCTGAAGGTGCTCGTCGACAAACAGCGGGCCATCGTCGAAGGCGTGAACATGGTATCGAAACATACCAAGCCGAACGCCAAGGCGACCCAGGGCGGCATCATCAAACAGGAAGCCTCGATTCACATCTCCAACCTCAATGTCGTGGATCCCACCACGGGAAAAGGCACCCGTATCGGACGGAGACTGAACAGTGACAAAAAATTGGTTCGTTATTCAAAAAAATCAGGGGAGGAAATCAAATAATGAGTTATATACCTACCTATAAGAAAAAGTACGCAGAGGAAATTCTGCCCGCACTGATGAAAGAATTCGGGTACACCACACCGATGCAGGCTCCCCGTCTGCAGAAGATTGTGCTGAACCAGGGCGTGGGTCGTTATGCTACTGCAGACAAGAAAATCGTCGACGTGGCCATTGCCGAGCTGACGGCCATTACCGGACAGAAAGCGGTGGCGTCCCTTTCCAAGAAGGACGTTTCCAACTTCAAGCTCCGCAAGGGCATGCCGGTCGGTGTGCGCGTCACGCTGCGCGGCAACCGGATGTACGAGTTCCTGGAAAGACTCATCGCCGTGTCGCTGCCGCGTATCCGCGACTTCAAGGGCATCAGCGGGAAGCTGGACGGCCGGGGCAACTACACGCTGGGCATCGCCGAGCAGATTATCTTCCCCGAAATCGACATCGACAAAATCGTGAAGATGATGGGTGTCGAGATTACGTTCGTCACCTCAGCCACGACCGACGAAGAGGCCTACGCCATGCTTCGCGAATTCGGATTACCTTTTAAGAAACGCTAACATAGAAATAAAGTTATGGCAAAAGAATCAATGATCGCACGCGAAGTGAAACGTGCCAAGATGGTTGAGAAATATGCAAAGAAACGCGCTGCACTGAAAGCGGCGGGCGACTACCAGGCCCTCGCACTGCTGCCGCGCAACTCAAGCACCGTACGGCTTCACAACCGTTGTCTGCTGAGCGGACGTCCGAAAGGTTACATGCGTCAGTTCGGCATCAGCAGGATCGAGTTCCGGGAAATGGCCTCGAAAGGACTGATTCCGGGCGTGAAGAAAGCCAGCTGGTAAGCAAGAAATAAAACAAATGCATTGGGATATCGATTTTTACGTATCACCTGCATCCATTAATAACAATAATTAGAGTTAAAAATGACTGATCCAATCGCAGATTTGTTAACCCGCATCAGAAACGGCATCATGGCCCGTCACAAAATCGTGGAAGTTCCCGCTTCCAAGATGAAGAAGGGCATCGTTCAAATTCTCTTTGAGAAGGGTTACATTTTGAATTACAAATTCGAACCAGACAGCGCACAGGGCACCATCAAGATTGCCCTGAAGTACAACCCTGTCACCCGTCAGAACGCCATCAAGGCGCTGGGACGCGTCAGCCGCCCCGGTCTCCGCAAATACACGGGACACGAAGATCTGCCCAGAATCCTGAACGGACTGGGCATTGCCATTATTTCCACTTCTCAGGGTCTGATGACCGACAAGGAAGCCCGTGCCAAAGGCATTGGCGGAGAAGTTATTTGTTATGTTTATTAATCGAAGGAGGGTAAGGAAATGTCAAGAATTGGAAAATTGCCTATATCATTGCCTGAGAAAGTCTCGATAGACATCGCCGACGACAACACCGTCACGGTCAAAGGTCCGCTGGGAACCCTTTCCCAGAAGGTCGACCGGGACATCAAGGTTGCGCTGGAAGATGGAAAGATTGTCATCACCCGTCCTACCGAGCAGAAACGTCACAAAGCCATGCACGGTCTGTACCGCGCCCTCATCCACAACATGGTGGTCGGTGTGTCGGAAGGCTACACGGTCAAGCAGGAACTGGTCGGCGTCGGCTACCGCGCCGAAGCCAAGGGCCAGGTGCTGGAACTGAGCCTGGGATATTCCCACAACTTCGTCATCCAGCTGCCCGATGAGATCAAAGTGACGGCTGTCACTGAAAAACGTTCCAATCCGGTTATCACGATGACCTCGACCAACAAGCAGCTGCTCGGCCAGGTCGCCGCCAAGATCCGCTCCCTGCGTGCGCCCGAACCGTACAAGGGCAAGGGTATCAAGTTCGTCGGAGAAACCTTGAGAAGCAAGGCGGGTAAAGCAGCCGGCGCGAAATAACAAGTAGCACGTCTAAAGAAGAAAGATTATGGCATTAACTAAAATAGAAAGAAGATTCCGGATCAAAAAAAGAATCCGCAAGATCGTCAAAGGAACCGCCGTGAAGCCGCGTATGTCTGTTTTCAGAAGCAACACCCAGATTTACGTTCAGCTCATCGACGACGAGTCCGGCAAGACCCTGGTGGCAGCTTCGTCGCGCTGCAAGGAAATCGCCGGCCAGAAAGTTAACAAGACCGAACAGGCCGCGCTGGTCGGCAAGCTCATCGCAGAGCGCTCCATCGCCGCCGGCATCAACTCGGTCGTATTCGACAGAAATGGTTATTTGTATCACGGGAGAGTCAAATCGCTGGCAGATGCAGCCAGAGAAGGCGGGCTCAAATTTTAAGAAGATATGTCAGCAAGTATTCGTAAGGTTAAAACCACAGATTTAGAGTTAAAAGACAGACTCGTCAGCATCCAGCGCGTCACGAAGGTCACCAAGGGCGGACGTACGTTCAGCTTTTCGGCCATCGTCGTCGTGGGTGACGGAAACGGTATCGTAGGATACGGCCTGGGCAAATCCAACGAAGTGACCTCCGCCATCTCGAAGGGCATCGAAGACGCCAAGAAGAATCTGATCAAGGTGCCGGTTCTGAAGGGCACCATTCCCCACGAGCAAATCGCCAAATACGGTGGCGCGTTCGTATTCCTGAAACCCGCTTCCAACGGTACCGGTGTCAAGGCCGGTGGTGCTATGCGCGCCGTCTTGGAAAGCGTCGGCATCAAGGACGTGCTGGCCAAATCCAAAGGTTCTTCCAACCCGCACAACCTGGTCAAGGCCACTTTCGAGGCGCTGACTCAACTGCGCGACGCCTATGCGGTGGCACAGCAGCGCGGCATCGAAGTGAACAGAGTGTTTAACGGATAAACTGAATGTACCATGTCGAAAGTTCGCGTAAAATTAGTCAAGAGCATCATCGGTTGCCCCGAACGCCAGAAGGCCACGGTCAAAGCTTTGGGCCTGCACCGCATGAACAGTACCGTTGAAGTGGAAGCCAATCCCCAGATGCTGGGCATGATTCGCAAAGTGAGTCATTTGGTTAGTGTTGAAGAATTATAATTTGAAAAGTTAATACAATGGATTTAAGTACTTTAAAACCGGCATCCGGTTCAGTTCAATGCAAAGGGAAACGTTTGGGACGCGGAGAAGGCAGCGGTAAAGGCGGTCAATCCACAAAAGGTCATAAGGGACAGAAAGCCATCTCCGGTTATTCCAAGAAGGTCGGCTTCGAAGGCGGTCAGATGCCTTTGCAGCGCCGTCTGCCGAAGTTCGGTTTCAAGAATATCAACAGTGTCAAATACAAGGCTGTCAACCTGAGCTCCATTGAGGCGTTCGCGGAGGCCACCGGCGAAACCGACATCAACATCGAGAAGATGGTGGAATACGGACTTGTTCCCAAGAACACGCTGGTAAAGGTGCTTGGCAACGGAACCCTGACCAAAAAGGTGAACATCACTGCCAACGCTTTTTCTAAATCTGCTATTGCCGCCATCGAAGCTTTGGAAGGCACGGCCGTAATTGCATAATCGTCCATGAAAGCATTCATTCAGACTTTAAAGAATATCTACAAGATTGAGGAACTGCGTTCCCGCATCCTGTTCACGCTGGGCATTCTGCTCGTCTACCGTCTGTGTACGGTCATCGTGCTGCCCGGCATCGATCCCTCCGGCCTGGCCGCTCTGAAGAGCCAGACCTCCGAAGGTATCATGGGACTGCTGGACATGTTCTCGGGTGGTGCGTTCGCCAACGCCTCCATCGTGGCGCTGGGTATCATGCCCTATATCACAGCCTCCATTCTGGTGCAGCTGCTGGGCATCATGATTCCCTCGTTCCAGAAGATGCAGCGCGAAGGTGAGAGCGGGCGCCGGAAAATCAACCAGATTACCCGTTATCTGACGGTGGTTATCCTGATTTTCCAGGGCGCTGCGTACCTCATCAACCTGAAACAGCGTTCCCCGGCGGCGTTCTCCCCCAATTTCAGCGTGCCGCTGGCCGTGATCATCCTCATCGCCGGTACCATGTTCATCATGTGGCTGGGTGAAAAGATCACCGACAAGGGCATCGGAAACGGTATCTCCCTGATCATCATGATCGGTATCATTGCCCGTCTGCCCCAGGCACTCGTGCAGGAGTTTGCAGTCCGTCTGGAAGGCCAGGGTGGCGGTGTCGCGCTGTTGGTCGAACTGGTGGCCTGGCTGATTGTCATCGGTCTCTCGGTCGGGCTGGTACAGGGAACGCGCAAGATTCCCGTACAGTATGCCAAACGCATCGTAGGCAATCGGCAGTATGGCGGTGTCCGGCAATATATCCCGCTGAAAGTGAATGCGGCGGGCGTCATGCCGATCATCTTCGCCCAGGCGTTGATGTTCATTCCGGTGGTGCTGGCCGGCTATGCATCGAGCGACGAGAAGGTCAGTTCGTTCACATCGGCCTTCCTGAACATGCACAGTTTCTGGTACAATCTGGTGTTCGGCCTGCTCATCGTAGCCTTCACGTACTTCTATACGGCCATTACCATCAACCCGAACCAGATGGCCGAAGACATGAAGCGCAACGGCGGTTTCATCCCCGGTGTCAAACCCGGCAAAAAGACCATCGAATACCTGTACGAGATCATGTCGCGACTGGTTCTGCCCGGCTCGATATTTTTGGCGCTTATTGCAATTTTCCCTACCTTTGCGGCTCTTTTGGGCATTAAGGGACAATTTGCTCAGTTCTTCGGCGGTACCACCCTGCTTATCATGGTCGGTGTGGTGCTCGATACGCTGCAGCAGATTGAAAGCCATTTGCTGATGAGACACTATGACGGTCTGATGAAGACCGGCCGCATCAAAGGAAGAAGCAGCATATAAGACAAGAGATAACGTTCTTTGATGATAGTAAAGACATCCGAAGAGATTGAGTTACTGAGGCTGAGCGGCGATTTGGTGTCGCGTACGCTGGCTGAGGTAGGTAAACATGTCCGGCCGGGCGTCTCCACATGGGACTTGGATTCCATAGCCGAGACGTTTATCCGTGACAACCACGGCATCCCCGGATTCAAGGGATATGCCGGCTACCCCGCCACGCTGTGCACCTCGGTGAACGACCAGGTCGTCCACGGCATTCCTTCGAAAGAAGTGATTCTGAAAGAAGGTGATGTCGTTTCAGTCGACTGCGGAGCAATCTTGAACGGATTCAACGGCGACAGCGCCTATACGTTCTGCGTGGGGGAAGTCGCTCCCGAAGTGAAACAGCTTCTCGAGACGACCCGTCTTTCGTTGTTCAAAGGCATCGAGAAGGCGACCTCGGCATTCCGTATGGGTGATATCGGATACGCCATCCAGAGCTTCTGCGAGCAGCACGGCTACTCCGTAGTGCGCGAGATGGTCGGACACGGTATCGGCAAACGACTGCACGAGCGCCCTGAAGTTCCCAACTATGGACACCGCGGTGCCGGATGCAGGCTCAAGGAGAACCTGACCATCTGCATCGAGCCCATGATCAACCTGGGCAAACGGGATATCTACCAGGAACGGGACGGATGGACCATCTGTACGCGTGACCACCAGCCATCAGCCCATTTCGAGCTGACGGTGGCCATCGGCAAGCACCAGGCGGACCTGCTGTCCACTTTTGACTACATCGAAGGAAAAAAATAAACTATATGTCGAAACAAGCATCCATAGAGCAAGACGGCACCATCATCGAGGCATTGTCCAATGCCATGTTCCGGGTGGAGTTGGAGAACGGGCTCGTCATCACGGCCCATATCTCCGGCAAGATGCGGATGAATTACATCAAGATCCTCCCTGGCGACAAAGTCAAACTGGAGATGTCTCCCTACGACCTGACCAAAGGCAGAATCAAGTTCAGATATTAAAAAACAACACAATATGAAAGTTAGAGCATCCATCAAGAAGAGAACCGACGATTGCAAGATCGTCCGTCGTAAAGGTCGCCTTTACGTCATCAATAAAAAGAATCCCAAATTCAAACAACGTCAAGGATAAACAAATTAAATACAAGATATGGCACGAATTGTTGGTGTTGATTTACCAAAGAACAAACGCGGAGAAATAGGTCTGACCTACATCTACGGCATCGGCCGCAGTTCCGCAAGACGCATTCTGACAGAAGCGGGTATTGATTTCGACAAGAAAGTCCAGGACTGGGACGATGACGATCTTGGCAAGATCCGTAACATCCTCCTCTCCGACTTCAAGGTCGAAGGCGAACTGCGTTCGTCGGTTCAGATGAACATCAAACGACTGATGGACATCGGCTGCTACCGCGGAATCCGTCACAGAAACGGACTGCCGGTCAGAGGCCAGAGCACGAAGAACAACGCCCGTACGAGGAAGGGTAAAAAGAAAACCGTTGCAAACAAAAAGAAAGCTACTAAATAATAGATAGATATTATGGCAAAAAAAACAGGAGCAACTAAGAAGAAAGTTGTCAAAGTCGAAGCGAACGGACAGGCACACATCAATGCCTCTTTCAACAACGTGATCGTTACGCTGACCAATGCGACGGGCCAGGTCATCTCGTGGTCTTCCGCTGGAAAGATGGGATTCAAGGGTTCTAAGAAAAACACCCCGTACGCCGCCCAGACCGCTGCTGCAGACTGTGCGAAAGTGGCCTACGACCTGGGACTGCGCAAGGTGAAAGCCTATGTGAAGGGCCCCGGTGCCGGACGCGAATCTGCCATCAGAACCATTCATGCCGCAGGAATCGAAGTGACCGAGATCATTGACGTGACGCCCATGCCGCACAACGGCTGCCGTCCTGCCAAACGCAGAAGAGTTTAGTTAAAGATTTTAATTATTTGTAAAATGGCAAGATATACAGGTCCTACAACCAAAATTGCAAGAAAGTTCGGGGAACCGATCTATGGATTTGACAAATACTTCGAGAAAAAGAACTATCCTCCGGGACAGCACGGCTCGATGAAAGGCAAACGCAAATCCTCAGAATACGGTGCCCAGCTGAAAGAGAAACAGAAAGCCAAATATACCTATGGCGTCCTGGAACGTCAGTTCTCCAATCTGTTCGAGAAGGCCGAACGCAGCAAAGGTGTCACGGGCGAAGTGCTTCTCCAGTTGCTCGAATCCCGTCTTGACAACGTCGCGTTCCGTCTGGGTATCGCGCCCACGCGCCGTTCTGCCCGCCAGCTGGTCAACCATGGTCATATCGTGGTGAACGGCGACGTCGTCAACATCCCGTCGTACCAGGTGAAACCGGGCGATGTGGTTGGCGTACGCGAAAGATCCAAAGCGCTCGAAGTCATTGTCAACTCGACAGCCTCCTCCAAGCAGTCCCGCTATTCGTGGATGGAATGGGATGCTGCCTCGATGTCCGGCAAGTTCCTCAACGTTCCCGAACGCGCTGACATTCCCGAGAACATCAATGAGCAGTCTATCGTCGAATTGTATTCAAAATAGCATTTAACATGGCCATACTGACATTTCAGAAACCCGACAAGGTTGTAATGCTCGAAGCAAACGATCATTACGGAAAGTTCGAATTCCGTCCCCTGGAGCCCGGCTACGGCATTACGGTCGGCAATGCGCTGAGACGTATCCTGCTGTCTTCTTTGGAAGGATATGCCATCACGTCGATTGCCATCGAAGGTGTGAAACACGAGTTTTCCACCATCCCGGGAGTCGTCGAGGATGTTACCGATATCGTGCTGAATTTGAAACAAGTGCGTTTCAAGTGCATGGCCGAGAATTCGGAAGGTGCCAAGTTCAAACTGCATATCAGCAACCAGACCACGTTCACTGCCGGTGACTTGAACCGGGTTCTGACCGACTTTGTCGTCCTCAATCCGGAACTGCTCATCTGCCACCTCGACGAAAAGGCCGACCTGAACATCGATTTCACCATCGAGAAAGGCCGCGGCTACATTCCCGCCGAGGAAAACAAGCAGATTGCTCCCGAAATCGGAGTCATCGCCATCGATGCCATCTACACCCCGATCAAGAACGTCAAGTACACCGTGGAGAACTACCGCGTGGAACAGAAGACCGACTACGAAAAGCTGGTCATCGAGATTGAGACGGATGGTTCCATCTCCCCCAAGGACGCGCTGAAAGAAGCTGCCAAGATTCTGATCTACCACTTCATGCTGTTCTCGGACGAGAAGATCACCCTCGATTTCGAAGAGAAATACACCAACGACGAATTCGACGAAGAAATCCTGCGGATGCGCCAGCTGTTGAAGACCAAGCTGGCCGACATGGATCTGTCCGTCCGTGCGCTGAACTGCCTCAAGACCGCCGAAGTGGTTACGCTGGGCGACCTGGTCCAGTACAACAAGACCGACCTGCTGCGTTTCCGCAACTTCGGAAAGAAATCGCTCACCGAACTGGACGAGCTTCTGGAATCCATGAACCTGCAATTCGGCATGGATACGTCAAAGTATAAATTAGACAAGGAATAATAGCAATGAGACACTTAAAAAGCAACAACCATCTTGGCAGAACGGCCTCGCATCGCAAGGCCATGCTGGCGAACATGGCATCTTCTCTGATCAAGGAAAAAAGAATCTCCACCACTTTGGCCAAGGCCAAAGCGCTGAGAAGCTATGTTGAGCCGCTGCTGACCCGTGCCAAAGAGGATACGACCAACTCCAGACGTGTTGTATTCAGCTATCTGCAAGATAAAGACGCCGTATCGGAACTGTTCCGCAACGTAGCTACGAAAATCGCCAACCGTCCCGGCGGATACACGCGTATCCTGAAGACGGGTTTCCGCGAAGGCGACAACGCCAGCATGTGCATCATGGAACTGGTGGACTACAACGAGAATATGCTGGCTGCGGCCAAGCCCAAGACCAACGTGACCCGTCGCAGCCGCCGCGGTGGCGCGAAGAAAGCGGCCTCAGACGTGGTTTCCGATGCTCAGACCGTCGAGACTTCGGCCGAAGAAACAAAGACAGAGTAAACGCTTTGTCGCAAAAGACAGAAACGGCCGGGGCTGCACAATGCCATCCGGCCGTTTTTTCTTTTTCCTGCGCCACGGAACCTTTCAACACTGTGTCGTATTATTTGTTACCTTTGCATCCCGAAAAAGAATATCGATATGAATCGAATCACTGAATTAGACCAAGTCGTCATCAAATTTGCCGGGGACTCCGGTGATGGTATGCAACTTACCGGCACGCTGTTTTCGGAAGCAGCCGCCCATGCCGGCAACGACCTGTCCACATTCCCGGATTATCCGGCGGAAATCCGTGCCCCGCAAAACACCGTATCGGGCGTGTCGGGCTACCAAGTCCATATCGGAAGTACCAAGATCAATACCTCCGGCGATTTCTGCGACGTACTGGTGGCCATGAATCCTGCTTCCCTGAAAGCAAATCTCAAATGGGCCAAGATGGGAGCGACCATCATTACAAACGCCGATGCGTTTGATGAAAAAACCTGTGAAAAAGCAGGTTACGAAGAGAACCCGCTCTACGACGACACCTTGTCTTCCTATCAGGTAATCAAGGCGCCGATCAACGTCCTGACGAAAGAGGCTCTGGCACCGCTGAACGTCGATTTCAAGACGGTCAACAAGTCGCGCAATATGTTCGCGCTCGGCCTGTTGCTTTACCTGTTCGACAAGGATCTCTCATCGCCCCTCGCCTATCTGAAAAAGAAATTTGCCGCCAAGCCCGAACTCGTGGACATCAACAAACGGGTGTTGGAAGCCGGCTACATCTATGGAGAAAACATCGAGGCGCTGGAATCGCGTTTCCACGTCAATGCCGCGCCGCTCGAAAAGGGACTCTACCGCAACATCACCGGTAACATCGCCACCGCATGGGGATTGATGGCAGCCTCTGAGAACAGCGGACGCCCCATTTTCCTGGGCTCCTACCCCATTACCCCGGCTACAGATATCCTGGTGGAACTCACTAAGCACAGAAGTCTGGGTGTAAAGACATTGCAGGCCGAAGACGAAATTGCCGGCATCTGCTCCGCCATCGGTGCCGCCTATGCCGGATCGCTGGCAGTCACGAGTACTTCCGGCCCTGGCCTGTCCTTGAAGAGCGAAGCCATTGGTCTGGCCGTCATCACGGAACTGCCTCTTGTCCTGATTGATGTACAGCGCGCCGGTCCGTCGACCGGTATGCCGACCAAATCCGAACAGGCCGACCTCTACCAGGCACTTTTCGGCCGCAACGGAGAATGCCCGTGCATCGTCATGGCAGCCTCCTCGCCGGTCGACTGTTTCTACAGCGCCTATGAAGCCGCGAAACTGGCCATGGAACACATGACGCCGGTCATCCTGCTTTCCGATGCCTATATCGGCAACGGTTCGCAACTGTTCCGGATTCCCAAAGTCAAGGACCTGGACCCGATCACACCGCCATTGGCACAGCCCAATGACCCGGATTTCAAGCCTTTCCGCCGCGATCCGGAAACATTTGTCCGCCAATGGGCGTTGCCTGGAACACCAGGCCTGCGCCACCGCGTCGGCGGTCTGGAAAAAACGGACATTTACGGTGCGGTATCGACCGATGGGGACAACCACGAAAAAATGGTGGCCTACCGTCATGCCAAAGTCCAGAAAGTCGCCGATTTCATCGCCCCGCAGAAAGTGGAAGGCGACGAAGAGGGCGATTTGCTGCTCATCAGCTGGGGCGGCACTTACGGAGCTGTTGTTTCGGCCATGCAGGAACTGCAGAAAGAAGGCCTGAAAGTCGGACACGCGCACTTCCGACATATCATGCCGTTGCCGCGCAACACCAAGGAGATTTTCGGACGCTACAAACGCCTGCTGGTGTGCGAGCTCAACTCCGGTCAGTTCGTCAATTACCTTCGCATGACGTTCCCGCAGTTCGCCTATCTGCAATACAACCGCATCTACGGCAAACCGTTCTTCGTATCCGAACTCACCGAACACGTTCACAAGATTTTATCAGAATAATCCGCATCAAACCATAAAGTCATGTCCAATAAAATTCCGTTGAGCGACCATCCGCTCACCAAAGAAGACTTTTTAAGCGACCAGATGGTCAAATGGTGCCCCGGATGCGGCGACCACGCCATTCTGAGCGCTGTGGCCCAGACCTTCCCGAGGACAGGATATGCCCAGGATCATTTCATGGTCGTATCCGGCATCGGTTGTTCTTCACGTTTCCCCTACTACGTGAACACCTATGGGTTCCACAGCATTCACGGCCGTGCCGCGGCCATCGCCACCGGCATCAAGATTACCAACCCCGCACTCAGCGTATGGGTGGCCACCGGCGACGGTGACTGCACCTCCATCGGAGGCAACCATTTCATCCATATCATCCGCAGGAATATCGATCTGACGATGATTCTGTTCAACAACCAGATCTACGGCCTGACCAAGGGACAGTACTCCCCCACCACGCCGCAGGGAACCGTGACCAAGACTTCGCCACTGGGCACCATCGAGCGCCCGTGCAACCCGGGCGAACTGGTCATCGGTGCCAAGGGCAATTTCTTTGCACGCTGTGTTGACACAAATCCTAAACTACTCAGTGACATCCTGCTGCAAGGTGCGCAGCACAAAGGCACCGCCGTGGTGGAAGTACTGCAGAACTGCATGATTTTCGCCGACAAGGCCCATGCTGCCATCACTTCCAAGGAGACCCGGGATGACAATCAGCTTATTCTGGAAGCCGGCAAGCCTATGCTGTTCGGAAAGAACAAGGAGAAGGGACTCATTTTCGAAGGCGGCCGGCTCAAGGTGGTCACCATCGGAGAGAACGGCATCACGCTGGACGACATTCTCGTACACGATCCGTACACGCAAGATTCCCAACTGCACATGATGCTGGCACAGATGTGTCTGCCAGACTATCCCGTCGCCATCGGCGTCATCCGCGCCGCGGCCGGCGATACCTACGAGGATGCCATTGAACAGCAGATTGAATCGCAGAAAGCGAAATCGTCCATCCACTGCGTGGATGACCTGCTGCGCAGCGGCGACACCTTCGAAATCTGACCAGACTGCCATACCGTCCGGTAAGAACAGGCATAAAAAAGTCGACTTTTCAGTCGACTTTTTTTTTTCAACTTTCCCCGGCAGACTTGCTCCGGCAGGGGGCAGTATCCCATCACGAAAAACCACATCGTTCAGCCATAAAAAAAGCGACCGATAATGTATCGGTCGCCTTCTCTTTCTTTCAGGAGCAGATCCTACATCATGCCGCCCATGCCGGCACCGGCACCAGGCATGGCCGTGGCACCCTTCTCTTCTTCGATGTCCGCAATGACACACTCGGTCATCAGGAACATGGAAGCAATCGAAGCAGCATTCTCCAATGCCACGCGGGCCACCTTGGTCGGGTCGATCACGCCGGCCGCCATCAGATCCTCATAGACATCCGTACGGGCATTGTAACCGAAACCGCCCTTGCCTTCCTTGACTTTCTGCACGACGACAGAGCCGTCACCACCCGCATTGGCCACAATCTGGCGCAGCGGTTCTTCCAGGGCACGACGCACGATGGCGATACCCGTGGTCTCATCCTCGTTATCGCCCTTCATGCCGGCGATGGAATTGATGGCACGGATATAAGCCACGCCACCGCCCGGGATGATACCCTCTTCCACTGCCGCACGCGTTGCGCTCAATGCATCGTTGACACGGTCTTTCTTCTCCTTCATTTCCACTTCGGTCGCAGCGCCGATATACATGACCGCCACACCTCCGGCAATCTTGGCCAGACGTTCCTGAAGTTTCTCTTTGTCGTAATCGGACGTGGTCGTCTCCATCTGGGCCTTGATCTGAGCCACGCGGGCTGCAATCTGATCCTTCGAGCCATTGCCGTTGACTATGGTGGTGTTGTCCTTGTTGATGGTCACCTTCTCAGCCGTGCCGAGCATGTCAAGCGAAGCATTCTCCAATTTCAGGCCCTTTTCCTCAGTGATGACCGTACCGCCAGTCAGAATGGCGATGTCTTCCAGCATTTCCTTGCGGCGGTCGCCGAATCCCGGCGCCTTGACGGCCGCGATACGCAGCGAACCTCTCAAGCGGTTCACCACGAGAGTTGCCAGTGCCTCTCCGTCAACATCTTCCGCAACAATCAGCAGCGGACGTCCGGACTGCAGCGCAGACTCCAGAATCGGCAGGAGTTCCTTCATCGTGGAGATCTTCTTGTCGTGAATCAGGATGTACGGATTCTCCAGTACACATTCCATCTTTTCGGTATCGGTCACGAAGTAGGGCGAGATGTAACCGCGGTCGAACTGCATACCTTCCACCACATCGACATACGTATCAGAAACCTTGGCTTCTTCCACCGTAATGACGCCTTCTTTCTTGACCTTCGCCATAGCCTCCGAAATCAACTTGCCGATTTCAGGATCGTTGTTGGCAGAGATAGTGGCCACCTGTTCGATTTTCTTCAGGTCGTCACCGACTTCCTGGGCCTGTCCCTTCAGCGATTCGACAATCTTGGCCACCGCCTTGTCCATACCCCGTTTAAGATCGATAGGGTTGGCGCCGGCGATGACGTTCTTCATGCCGACCGAAACCAAAGCCTGTGCCAGCACCGTAGCCGTGGTCGTACCGTCACCCGCATCGTCGTTCGTCTTGGAAGCAACTTCCTTCACGAGCTGGGCTCCCAGATTCTCGGCCTTGTCCTTCAGTTCTACCTCTTTCGCAACCGTCACACCGTCCTTCGTGACAGCGGGAGCACCGAATTTCTTTTCGATGATCACATTGCGGCCCTTGGGACCCAAGGTCACTTTCACCGCATCGGCCAACTGGTCGACACCTTTCTTCAGCGCATCACGCGCGTCGATATTGAATTTGATTTCCTTTGCCATAATATTTCTGTTTTGTCGTTATCTTAAAGAATTGCCAGAATATCCGACTGACGCATCATCAGGTAGTCGATGCCGTCCACATTCAGTTCCGTGCCGGCGTACTTGCCGTACAGCACCACGTCACCGGCTTTCACCTCCATTTTTTCGTCCTTGGTGCCGGGGCCCATGGCTACCACGGTGCCTTTCTGCGGTTTTTCCTTCGCCGAATCCGGGATGATCAGGCCGCTGGCCGTTCTGGATTCCGCCTCCATTGGCTTGACAAGCACTCTGTCAGCCAAGGGTTTGATTTTAACTTCTGCCATAATTGTTTTTATTTAAAGTTAGACTTTGTCCAAATTGACGCACCCCCTCAATCAGAATTTATGCCAAAGAGGAAAGGCACTCCAAATACGACATTTTAGCACATCCGGCGCGGTCCGGCGACAGCAAAAAAAAAGTGTCAGTCAAAAAAAACTGACACTTTTTCCGATTGCATTGAATGACGGATCAGTTGCCATCGGTCTCGGCAGGCGCATCCGCTGCAGACGGCTCAGCCGCATTTTCAGCCGCAGCCGGCAGTGTTGTTGAGAAACCGGGCACCGAGGTCGGATCGACGGCTTCGTCAATCTGACGCTGAATCTGAGACTGCGGTCCGGCTGCATTCACTTCGCTGGCCCGAGGCACCATCAGTCCGGCCACCACGCACAGGAAAATCATGACCGCAGCCAGCGTCCATGTGCTTTTTTCCAGAAAGTCGGCCGTCTTGCGGACACCCATAATCTGGTTGGTCGACGAAAAATTGGCAGCCAAACCACCTCCTTTCGAGTTCTGAACAAGTACTACCAGAACGAGAAGGATGGCGACGATGAAAATCAATATCGTTACAATTAAATACATAAGTCGTTAATTATTAATTAAATGAGTTCTTGTTTCAGCATTTCAATCTGCACCGCAAAGTAATTGCTTTTTTCCGGATATCTCAAAATTAATTTATGATAAACCTGAATAGCCTTTTTATACATATGTTGCGAGGCATAGACCCTGGCCAACGTTTCCGTCACCAGGTCTTCATCCGGCCGGATACTCGATGCAATGTCTACCACGAATCCGGTATTCTGAGGCTTCAACGTCGCACAGTCGGCGATGAACGCATCGACCGCGGCGTTCCAGGCTGCCCGGTCCGTGGCTGGCGATGCAGGCGCAACAACAGGTGTAGCGGAGGCTTCCGGGCTTGCAGCAGACACCACTGGAACGGACGGCATCTCCACCTCCGGCGATGCTGCCGGCAGGACTTCCACGGCAACCTCAACTTCGGGCTTCTCCATATCGGGTTCCGCCAAAGGTTGCCATACGCCCTGCAAATACATCCGCATCCATACCGGGCTGGACAGTGACCATGCCGTCCGGGCCGCTGTCTGACGGAAATCTGTGCGGGATGTGCGATACATCGCATTCAGGCAAGCGCTGCCGGCCAGTGCAAAATATGGATAACGGTCAAGCACCGCAGACAAAGCCGGCGGACAGGATCCTTCACCGATTGTTTGCTTTTCCAGACAACTGCTAAGCGTTTCCAGCGTAATATCCTGTTCCATCACCAGTTAGAGAATGATGCCGTGAAGATATCCTCTATAAGCAGCGGGACAATCTCATCAAGCAGAGCCGATTCAACCGACGAAAAAGAGGTCGTCCGATCGTACTCTGCGAATTCAGAGAAAGACTTTGTAAAACTTTCGGACGCCACTTTGGTGTTTGTATAACGGATGTTCAGCGTCACCGTCAAGCGGTCTTTGGCAGACGTAGCATCGGCGGTCACACCCTGCGAGGTAACGGTATAACCCGTGATATCTCCTTCGAAGATCACGTCGCCGTTTCTCGGGACGAGTTTGAGCCGTGTATCGGACTGGATCTTGTCACGCAGTTTCTCGGTAATCATGTTACTCAGGGTCGCGTTGACTATCTCCGCATTGTTCTGAATGTATTGTATCTCGCAGGTTGATATTTGCGTATAGTCGATGACTGCACCGGACATGTTAAACGAGAGCGAACATCCGGTCAGCATGAAGAACGGAACAATAGCGAGAAGAAAACGATACAGTACGCGCATTACTCCAGATGGTGTTCCTTGATTTTACGATACAGGGTCCTTTCCGAGATGCCAAGTTCGCGGGCGGCATCCTTCCGTTTGCCGCGGTGCTTCTCAAGCGCCTTGCGAATCATTTCTATTTCATGGGCATTCAGAGACAAAGATTCTTCCTGGATAGCTTCGGTGTCTTCGACATGGCCGCGGTTTTTCTGCCCCGGCTGATCTGCGGACGTTATGACAGAAACCGGTGGCGAAGCCACAACTGTGAATTGCTGCGTTTCGTCAGGCGACGGCGGCTGCGGTGCGGCAATGGACTGGAGAATCTCGTACGGCGTTGTGGCCGGTTCCACCGGCCGCATGTCGCCATGCCCCATTTCCTTCATCATCCGTTTCAGGTCGTTCACATCTTTCCGGAGGTCAAAAAGTACACTGTACAGTATCTCCCGTTCCGAAGCAAACGTGTGTTCATCGGATGTCACGGAAAGACGGGCCGGCAGTTTCTGGGCCACATAGTCCGGCAGATAGCGCCGGAGCACCTCTGCCGTGATGGTCCGGTCGGTTTCGATGATTGAGATCTGCTCCGTGATATTCCGCAACTGCCGGATGTTGCCAGGCCAGTTATACGACAGCAGCACCTGACGCGCATCGTCCGTAAGTTGAACGGCCGGCATCCGGTATTTTGCCGCAAAATCCGCAGCGAACTTTCTGAAAAGCAACGCAATGTCATCCTGACGCGCGCGCAGCGGCGGAATGGCGATCGGCACCGTGTTGAGCCGGTAATACAAATCCTCCCGGAACTTTCCCTTGGCAACCGCATCGGGTACGTCCAGATTGGTGGCGGCCACCACCCGGACATCGGTCTTCATGATTTTCGAAGAGCCGACGCGCAGATATTCACCTGTCTCAAGCACACGGAGCAGACGCACCTGGGTTGAAAGCGGCAGCTCGCCTACTTCGTCCAGGAAAATCGTCCCCCCGTCGGCGACCTCGAAATAACCTTTGCGGCTTTCGGTCGCACCGGTGAACGCGCCCTTTTCGTGACCGAACAGTTCGGAATCAATGGTACCCTCGGGAATGGCGCCGCAGTTCACGGCAATATAAGCACCATGTTTGCGGATACTGTGCTGATGGATAATCTGCGGAAACACCTCCTTGCCTACCCCGCTCTCGCCAGTAATCAATACCGACAGATCGGTCTGCGCCACCTGCAATGCCGTAGCAATGGCCCGCATCAGACCTGCATCGGACCCGATGATGCCAAACCGTTGTTTAATGCGCTGTATCTCCTCATTCTCCATGATAGGCTGCCGATTTTTGCGCCAAAGATAACAATAATCTGCCAAAATTTCCGCTTTTCAGCAGCAGCGGGCCACAACGTCCTCGATAATGTCAACGAACACCTGCTTGGGTGACAAGCCCTCAGCTGCCATCTGCTTCGGCACGATACTGGCCTCACTCATCCCAGGTACTGTATTGACCTCCAGAAAATAAGGTACATTGTGCATGATAATGTAGTCCATTCTGACGATGCCCCGGCAATGCAAAGCGTCGTATATCTTCTCCGAAAGTGCCTGGCAGCGCAGCGTCAGGAGCGGAGAGATCCGCGCCGGGGTGATTTCCTCTGACATCCCGTCCTGATACTTCGATTCCACATCAAAAAAGTCGTGGACCGGCACGATTTCCGTAACCGGCAGCACCGTTGTCTTGTCGCCGATGCGGAAGACACCGTTTGACACCTCCGTACCGCTTATGAAACGTTCCACGATGACTTCATCGTCCTGCCCGTAGGCCTTCGCCACCGCTTCGTCAAAGTCCTCCACCCGTTTCACCTTGGTTGTGCCGAAACTGGATCCGCCGTTGTTCGGCTTGACGAAACACGGAAGTCCCAGCTGCTGCAGAATCTCATCGGCATTGTACGGCACACCTTTTCTGAGCAGGACCGCATCGGCCTGCGGTATGTCAAACGCCTTCAGGTAGGTTTTGCAAGCATATTTGTTGAAAGTCAGGGCCGAAACAAGCACATCACACGATGAATACGGAATGTGCATCATCTCGAAATAACCCTGCAACAGCCCGTTCTCGCCAGGGGTGCCGTGAATCATCAGATAGGCACAGTAAAAAGTAATCCGTTCTCCCTGCCATACTACACTGAAATCGTTCTTGTCGATTTCCGCCGTCTGTCCGTCCCGTTCAACCGTCCAGCGGGTGCCTGTCACCACGACCGGGAAAACACGGTAAGTCTCGTCTTCCAGCACCTTGCGCACCTGACGGGCTCCGCGCAGCGACACCTCCCGCTCCGCGGAATTGCCGCCCGCCACAAGGGCGATATTCTTTATTTTTTTCATGATTTATCCATTGACTGTAAGTATTCGTCAATCAAACGATCGGCCGCTGCAAACGGACTCAGCCGACTGTCTGCAACCTGCTGCTCGTAATAGCCGAACTGGTCCCGGACTGAGGCATGCTGATAAAACCGGTTCTTCAGAATTTCATTGATATAGGTATACATCCAGTATGCCGACTGCTGTTTGCGGCGTTCGGAGAAATAGCCATTGGCACAGGTCTGGTCCACATACGCGGTCACCGCGTCCCATATCTCCCGGATGCCCGTCCCGGTCAGAGACGAGCAGGCCAGCGATTTCGGAACCCACTGCGATGCGGTTGGAGGGAACAGACGCAAGGCGTTCTGATACTGCACACGGGTCATCTCCGCCGCCTGCACCCGGTCGCCGTCGGCCTTGTTGATGGCAATCAAGTCCGCCATTTCCATGATTCCGCGCTTGATGCCCTGTAATTCATCACCGGCACCGGATATCATCAGCAGCAGAAAAAAATCGGTCATGGCATGCACCGAGGTCTCCGACTGGCCGACACCGACCGTCTCCACAAAAATGGTGTCGAATCCGGCGGCTTCGCACAGGACAATGATTTCGCGCGTTTTTTTGGCGACACCGCCCAAAGATCCGGCCGAAGGTGAAGGCCGGATAAATGCGGACGGATGTACCGACAACTGTTCCATACGCGTCTTGTCGCCCAAAATGCTGCCCTTGCTGCGTTCACTGGAGGGGTCGATGGCCAGCACCGCCAGTCGGCGCTGCCGCTCCGTCACCAGGTACATGCCCAGGGCTTCGATAAACGTGCTCTTGCCGACCCCGGGCACACCGGTGATGCCGATCCGGACCGAATGTCCCGCATACGGCAGGCAACGCGATACAATCTCCTGCGCCACTGCCTCATGGGCAGGGAGTGAACTCTCCACCATCGTGATGGCCTGGCTGAGGATCGTGCGGTTGCCCTGCAGAATACCGTTGACATAGGCGGCAGCCGTCATCGGAGTCTTACGCTGACGGGCCAGGAAACGCTGCAGGGAAGCCGGATCCACCATCGGCGGCGGTTCAATGCCGGCCGTCACGCTCAATGCACTTTTGATATGTTCTCCGCTGTCCATCCTGTGTTTCTTCGCGATGACAAAACTACACAATAAAACGGCGCATTCGGACATGGTCGCTCTCGTTTTTTTGCCTTTTTTCGTGTAGATTTGCTTTTTCATTCTTCCAGCATGGACCATACGGCTGACCGCATCATCATGGGCATCGACCCAGGTACCTCCGTTCTCGGATACAGCATGTTGCAATGTCCGAAAAACGGCACGCCCCGCATCCTGGCCCTGGGAGTCCTGAAACTGAACAAGTTTCAGGACCACTATGTACGCCTCCGGAAAATCTATGAAAGGGCCGTGTCGCTCATCGACGAGTTCCATCCCGACGAACTCGCCATTGAAGCGCCGTTCTATGCCAAGAATGTCCAGTCCATGCTCAAACTGGGCCGGGCACAGGGCACGGTCATTACCGTAGCCTTGTCCCGCAGCATTCCAGTCTTCGAATATGCTCCCCGGAAAATCAAACTGGCCGTTACGGGAAAAGGCGCCGCCTCAAAGGAGCAAGTGGCCCGTATGCTGCAGACCATGTTTCACATGGACGGCCTGCCGGAGTATTTCGATGCCACCGATGCACTGGCCGCATCGGTATGCCACTATTTCCAGAAAGAACTGCCCGTGCCGCCCGCATCGGGCACAGCCAGACGGACGACCTCGCACAAGGGGTCATGGAATGATTTTGTCCGGAACAATCCGGACAGAATCGTTACTACATGAAGAAAATCGACCGATACAGCAGATGCACGAGTCCGAACGTGCAGACATTGGTCAGCAATACGAACCACAGCGTTTCCTTCCATCCGAGCCACGGCTTGCAACACAGCCGCAGTCCAGCCGTTTCCAATACGACCGGCAACATGAACAGACACAGCAGGCTCATCGGAAAATAGCCGCAGAGAAAAATCGTCAGGGCAAACCATCCGGCCGCCGGCCACAGTATGCGTAACGGTTGCCGACGAGCGGTCAATACCAACAAGGCAATCAGCAGCTTGACAGGCAAAGCGACCAGGACGAAAAGCAGTACCATGCCCACCCGGCCGGAATGTCCTGGCGGAAAATACCATATACGATGCACTCTCAGTCGTTCTCCCTGTGCCCGGACGAGCATGTCCGTCCGGACGGGGGACAATCGGAACGGCCGGCTGTACAAGGTATCCGCCGCCGAAATCCAACGCACCTGCATCCGGCCGCGCCGTGCCATCTTGAAAAAGAAAACCTGCGATTCCGATACCGGCCAGACCACCGTCGAAGTTGCATACTGCACCAGAAAAGAATCTGCCTGTGCCGTAACCATCTGCAATGCCCCTTCCGTTGGCTGCGTCTGTGCATCTTCCACGGCCGGCATCAACGTCAGTTCAACGTAATACGGTCTGGAAAACGCATCCAGCCGGAGTGGCAGACACAGAAGCAGACTCAGTCCGTACAACAGTGGCAACCACCGGGATACATTCACGTTTTTTTTGTTTGACATGACAGACATGATTGCAAAAGTACATGAGAATCCGTTTGCTGCGCCACAAGCCGTGTTTTTTTTCACAACAAAAAAGGATTGGCACGATATGTCCGGATTTTCGTGTATTTTTGCCGCGGTTAACCATTAAACAGCATTTTATCGTGAAAAAATACTGGATAGACATCGTACTGGCTCTTGCCGTTGCAGCCCTTTTCATTCTTCACTTCCAGCCGTCCGGAAAAAACGCGGCACCTGCGACCTCCGACGACACGGCTGCGGCTTCGGCTTCGCTCATTGATTCACAGATTGCCTACATTGAGATCGACAGCATCATTCCGAACTACCACATGTATATCAATCTGACGGCGGAACTGCAAACCAAGCAGAACCAGAAAGAGGCCGATTTGAATACCAAGGCTCAGAAATTCCAGGCCGATGTGGCCGATTTCCAAAACAAGGCCCAGAAGGGACTTGAAACCCGCGCCAAGCTGGAGGAAATGGGCAATGCACTGTCCGAACGCGAGCAGCAGCTCGCCGCCCTGCAACAGCAATATGCCATGGAAATCTCCGAAGAGGCACAGGTCATCAACCGCAAGGTGCTGCAAAGCATCATGGACTACCTGGCCGTATACAACGAATCACACCATTTCCACTATATCCTGGGCACTTCGTTCGGCGGTATGATTCTCTACTCCGACAAATCCCTGGACATTACGCGGGAGATTCTTGACGGACTGAACAAGACTTACGACGAAACAGCCAAATAGTCCGCTATACCGTCCCTCCCAAAGAAGGTGAGTGTATGACATTCACCTTCTTTTTTTGCATGGGCCAGTCTGTTACGACCTAGTCCCGGACCGTTTCTTTTCTTCCTCCTTTTTCTGCTCCTCCTCCACATAGATTCTGAGCAGTTCGTCCTTGACTTTCAGCAACGAAGCCAGGCGTTGGTTCTCAAGCCGCAGATTTCTGATATCCTGCGTCATAGCCGCCATACTGTAATACTCCGACACTGGCGTGTCAGCCACCTGCCCTTTCTGTGAGCTTTTGGCAATCATTTCGTTGGCATACAATACTTCGAAGAAATTGACCGACAGACTGTCCAGTATCTGCAATACGCGGTCAAGCGATACATTGGTTTCTCCGCGTTCGATTTTCGAATAAGCCGAAGTGGTGATACCAAGATCCTGGGCCAAAGCCTCCTGTGAAAGCCCCTTGCCTGTACGGATGACACGCAAGGCCGTCATGATATTTTTCCGGTTCATATGATTAAGTTTTCTACAAAGGTAGTAATATCATCCTGACGACATATCAACTGTCATGGTGCATTTATCAACCATGAGTTGAATTTTAGTTATATCTCCTACTTTTTGTGTCCGCCGAATACCCGTTATTCCGATTCCACGGCCTGAATATCCCGCAAAACAGATTCCTCATACTCTTCGGAAACAAGCGTATCCGATACGACAGGCACATCCTCGAACTCTATCTCGCCGGCACTGGACGTACAGGACCACCAAGAGAAATTCTGTGCCGCACGGATGCCTTCATTGCATTGGTAATAGGTACCCTCGCTGAATATCTGGGTATAGGTCTCGTTATAAATTATTCCCTCGTGCTGATCCCAGAAAATAACCTCCGTCAGCAGGCTGTCTCCACCCATCTGATTCACAACCACATGTCCGCGGGCTTCCCAAATCTCGGTTTTTTCATCCAGGCGCGCCCAGTCGGCCGCAAGCGAACTCTCTTCCTGCCGGTCGCGGTTGTAGAAAACTGCCCGTACACCTTCCTTGAACACCGTCTGCGGCGGATCTGTTTCGGCGAATCGCTCAATAAGAGGGGCTTCCACCTTAATCTTGAGATACGCCGAATCGGAATACAGGATGGTCACCTTGGAACCCGTGAAATCCGGTTCTTCCTCCGGGTTGACAATCCGATTGATAGTTGCCATGTCGTTCTCGCAAGATACAAAAAAAGATGCTGCCCAAACAATGGGCAACATCTTCAGAAAATGTATGATTCGAGAATGATTCATTCTCAGCACATTCGGACTAGTCGGAGAATCTGGCTTTCGTTTTCTCCGTGAACCAGCAGTTAATCGTCACCTCGTCGCCTTCGCTGATATTACGGAAGAACGCATCGGCCTTTCTCGGATACTGGTTAGAGTAATCTCTCACACGCTGGGCAGCCTTGGCAGCCGTTTCCGGATCGGGATCACGACGTGCCTGCTCGTATTTGTCAACGGCAGCCCAATAGACTCTGCGCTGATCGAAATCAGACTCGCCGCACTTTTTGGATCCCATGACGTATGCATCGCCGATCAGGATATAGGCCTCGCCGTAGTTAGCCTTGTTTCGCAGTGCGTTCTGACCCATCGTACGGGCACCCTCGTAGTTCTGACGGTCGAGATACAGTTTGCCGAGCAATACATAGGAATCAGCCTTGATGTCGGCGGAAGCTTCATCCAGCTTGACCAGATTGTTCAGATACTCAATCGCTTTATCATTGTTCCCCTTTCTCAGGAAGCTGACAGCCATGTTATAGGCGGCTTCAGGCGTCGGGTTGAGTGCATACTGTTTTTCCGTAGCCTTCATGAACAGATCGCTGTCCGTGCATTTCTGCCGTTTCAACAGTTCCAGCATGCGGTTCAGGAAGACCTCGTCGTTCTGGTTGGCTTCGAACTGCGGCTCATACAACTTGACCAACGACTCGCAATCAGTCAGTCCGCTCTGCGACAGCAACTGGTCCAGATAAGCCTTGATGGTACCCCATTCTTCGCTGAAGAGCTCCTCGTCCAACTTGGCCTGCACGAAAGCAGTAAGAGCGGCATACGAATCCAGCAACTCGTCCACCGTCATCTTGCCGGCTTTGGCCATCTCTACGGAGTACAGGAACTCACGGCCGATCAGCTTGCTAGACGAAGCCTCTCCGAGTTGTTCCCGGCAAGCTTTGATGGCGGCATAGATCTCATCGTAATAAGAAGTGTCGTTCTTGTACTGAATCATATCATCCAGTTTCTCCTCACCGACGAATCTGTCTCCATACAGCGAAAGGTTGTCGTAGGCCGTCATCAGCGTGTCGATGTACGCATCGCGTCTGGCCTGGTCTGTTTCAGCTTCAATAAACGACTTGTAGATAGCGATACCTCTGATGAACAGGTTCTTGGAGCAATACGGGCACTCGGCCGCCAGTTTACGGTATTGAACCAGTGTCGATGCATAGTCCTGCGCTCTGTAAAAAGTATTGAACAACGACAGCGACACGGCGCACTGGATGCTGTCTTCGCCCGTACCGAAACGGGTTTTGGTGACAATGCCCTTCTCGGCGTGGAGCGACATGCAGCAGAAAGCCAGCACGACCAATAATCCGGATATTCTGAAATAGCGTTTCATTACGATATTTGATTAATGTTTACGTTTCCTTGTTTTTCCCCTTCCGGGCTGACAATCCCGCGGATTATGCTGTGCAACCCGTCCAGGACCAGGTCCCGCTCCGCAAAGATGATATATTTTGCCGTATTTTTCAATCGATTCATCAAAAAAATCATATCACCTCCGGTCAGCACCACTGTCGGTTTTCCAAAAATTGAGCCAAACTCTCGCACGTAGTAATCTATTTCTGCCAGGATTCCATTCTGCACACCCAAGGCGATGGCTTCGGCCGTTGTCCGTCCCACCAGTCCTTCCTGTTCGCCGGGCGTAACCAGTGGAAGCCGTTCGGCATAATGGTGCAGCGCCTCGAACCGCATCTGCAGACCGGGCGAAATGGTACCGCCGAGATAGGCGCCTGAAGCCGTAACGGTATCAAATGTGATGGCTGTACCGGCATCTACGACAAGCAACGGCTGCCCGCCATGCCCGGCATAGGCACCGACCGCGGCAGCCAACCGGTCCGGACCCAGCGTCCGGGGCGTCCTGTAACGGTTCTCGATGGGGATCGGCGTATCTGCAGTCAGCCGCTCATAGCGTGCCGCCGATGAACGCACCGCCTGTTCCAGACGTTCCGGCACGGCACCGGATGCCGCAAGAATCGCACCGTCGGCATCCATGGCATTTGCGCCAATCCATTCGCAGGCCGGAACCGCATCCGACAGCAGGAAGGATGCCTGGCAAAACAGCTTGCCATCGACATAAAAGCCCAGCTTTACATGGGTGTTGCCAATGTCTGCACAGAGATAACGCATGGCGCGGAGGTCAGCTTTTGGAGGCGGCCATATGCTGGCGTTTGCGGTCGATTTCCTTCAGCAGAATCTTACGCAGGCGGATATGATGGGGGGTCACCTCCACATATTCGTCTTCCTGGATGTATTCCAACGCCTCTTCCAAAGAGAATTTGACAGCCGGCGCGATTTTCATCTTTTCGTCGGTGCCGGATGCCCGCATATTGGAGAGTTTCTTTGTTTTCGTCAGATTGAGGCAGATATCGCCCGGACGCGTGTTTTCGCCGACCACCTGTCCTTCGTAGATCTCCTCGCCGGGATCGACGAAGAACTTGCCATGGTCCTGCAGTTTGTCCAGTGCGTATGGAATTGCGACGCCCGTTTCCATGGCAATCAGCGAGCCGTTGATACGCATCTCGATATCGCCGCGCATGGGCGCGAATTCCACGAACCGGTGCGTCATGACCGCTTCGCCGGCTGTTGCCGTCAGCATGGTGTTCCGCAATCCGATGATGCCGCGTGAAGGGATGGTGAAATTCAGGAAAACCCGGTCAGCTTTCGTGTCCATCTGCACCAGTTCTCCCTTTCGCCGGGTCACCATCTCGATGACCTTGCCGGCCGACTCCTCAGGCACGTCCACATTCAATTCCTCGATAGGTTCGCACTGCCGGCCGTCGATGGTCTTGATAATGACCTTCGGCTGTCCGACCTGAAGCTCGTAACCTTCGCGGCGCATGGTTTCAATCAACACGGAGAGATGCAGGATGCCACGGCCGTAAACCGTGAAGGCATCGGAGGAATCCGTCATCGACACCCGTAAGGCGATGTTCTTTTCGAGTTCCCGCTCCAGACGTTCCTTGATATGGCGCGACGTGACATACTTGCCGTCACGTCCGTAAAAGGGCGAATTGTTGATGGTGAAGACCATGCTCATGGTCGGCTCGTCGATGGCAATGGTCCCGAGCGGTTCCGGCTTTTCGAAATCGGCCACGGTATCGCCGATGTTGAACCCTTCCAGTCCGACCAATGCACAGATATCACCGGAAGAAACCTCGGTCACCTTCTGCTTGGTCAATCCCTCAAAAACGAGCAGCTCCTTGATCCGGGTCTTGACGGAAGTGCCGTCGGCGTGCATCAGGGTGACAGGCATGCCTTCCCGCAATGTGCCGCGCTGCAGCCGTCCGATGGCGATACGGCCCACATAGGACGAATACTCCAGCGATGAAATAAGCATCTGCGGCGTGCCCTCCTGCACGGGCGGCGCCGGTATGTATTTGATGATGTAATCCAGCAGAATCGAAATGTCCTCGGTCCGCTTGCGCCAGTCGGACGACATCCAGCCTTCCTTGGCCGAACCGAACACGACAGGGAAATCGAGCTGGTCTTCGGTGGCATCCAGCGAGAACATCAGTTCCAATACTTGTTCCTGTACTTCATCCGGACGGCAGTTGGGCTTGTCCACCTTGTTGATGACCACGATGGGCTTCTTACCGAGCGCCAGGGCCTTCTGCAGCACGAAGCGCGTCTGCGGCATGGTGCCCTCGAACGCATCGACCAACAGCAGAACGCCGTCGGCCATGTTCAGCACACGCTCCACCTCACCCCCGAAATCGGCGTGACCCGGAGTATCTATAATGTTGATTTTTACGTCCTTGTAAACAACAGAGACATTTTTTGCCAGAATGGTGATGCCACGTTCGCGTTCCAGATCGTTGTTGTCCATGATGAGTTCCCCAGGATTCTCATTGGACCTGAAAAGATGACCCATTCTGATGATATTGTCCACCAGTGTCGTCTTCCCGTGATCGACATGCGCAATAATGGCGATATTTCTGATTTCT
>JAEEGL016966838.1_pt1 | contig 48467 bp, 46 predicted proteins | sample 9134231 | NCBI WGS metagenome assembly JAEEGL01 (sample SAMN16246548, study PRJNA631951) | gut metagenome | biome: gut microbiome; feature: rumen; material: fiber-attached | host: Bos | place: Iran: Karaj | collected 2018-10 | reverse complement strand
CATATTTTAGCACTCACCCCGTAGGGGCGGATATCATCCGCCCGCAACACAGGATATGCGTGAGCATCATATTATGCCTTCCCCTTGAGGGTGCGGATCTCCGGTGGAGACCTCTGCCGAAGGCAGAAGCACCGACCGAGCCGACAGGTGAGACAGGTGTCTGTGAAACAGACGGATGAAGTGAAATTCTTATCAAAACACTGAAAAATGATAAAAAATTAACGAAAAACGTAAAAAACATCTTGACAATCGTAAAATGTGTGTTATAATCCAATTAACGATAAACATTAAACGATTAACGCAGGAGGTTAATTATGGAAAACAATTCAATCAAAAAAATCAACGTTGCCGGCAAAGTCGGCTATGTAATCAGCATTCTTCTTATCATCATCTCAATTGCCTGTATGGTCTGCATAGCTATCGGTATCGTCGGCTCTGCAATGGTCAAGGATGATATTATTTCTGTAAATGTTTCCACCGGTATTGATATTAATTCCAGAACCGATTTCTTTGATAAGGCGCAGAAGTTTATCAAGATTGACGGCGTTGAGAATCTTTCCGATCTTATTTCCGCTGACGGTGAAGATTTTTATCCCGAAGATTCCGACATATCAGAGATTTCAGTTAAAAAGAACAATAGCGGCGGACTGTTCGTGAATGCTACTGTCGGTGAAAGAAAGTTCAGCATCGGCAAAATTCTTGCCGCTCTTGTTGTTACCTTCGCTTATTTTACCGCTATCACTGTTGCTCTCTATATGGTCAAAGCACTTATGAAGGCTCTCAGAGAATGCGCTTCGCCGTTCAGTGAAAATGTTGTTTCCAAAATGTCCGCTTTTGCTTATTCTCTTATTCCCGTGTGCGCTATCCATATGCTTAACGGCGGAATCTGGGGAGCGGTAGGCAGCAATTCCTCGTTCAATATGACAATCGATCTCGGCAGTATCCTTCTTGTTGCCGTAGTTTTTATTCTCGTTGCAGTTTTCAGATACGGCGCACAGCTTCAGAAAGATGCCGACGAAACTCTTTGAGGAGTGTGTGATTATGGGGAAAATAGTATTAAGGCTTGACCGAGTAATGGCCGACCGTAAAATCAGCCTTAACGAACTTTCCGAAAAAGTCGGAGTTGCCAATGTCAATCTTTCGAAACTTAAAAACGGCCATGTCAGCGCCGTGCGCTTTTCAACGCTCGTTGCCCTGTGCGAGGCACTTGACTGCCAGCCCGGGGATATAATGGAATACGACCCGGAGTGAAAAAACAATAAAAACTTATCGTTCCGTAAAGCCCGCAGAAATGCGGGCTTAAACTTTTGCTTTGTTTATATGTAAGAATATGTTGTAACGGCTTTTTAAATATGCTATTATTATTTTATAAATCACCCGGAGGAATCGTATTATGAAACTCAGAAACAAAATCATTTCTGTTTTCCTTTGCCTTATAATAATTGCCGGTATAATTGCGTCCGGCGGAGAAGGTTTGTCTTCTGCTTTTGATGTTTTGTTTCTGAAAGCGAATGCGGAAACTGTATCCGGGACTTACGGAGACAATATTACATGGGAACTCAATAAAGACACCGGTCTTCTTGTTTTCAGCGGTACCGGTAACATTGGCTCGATGGACCCGGTTGTAGGCTCATCGTATGTCTATCCTTGGTGTCAAGAAGAACTATCTAATAATGAGATTGAACCTGATTATGATGGATATTATTCTGTCAAAGAAATTGTTATAAACGAGGGAGTTTCAGGCATAGGTTGTTATGCTTTTGCCGCTTACTGCGCGCTTGAAAGTGTTTATATTCCTTCCACTGTAACTAAAATTGGAGAATTGGCATTCTTCAGATGTATTAGTCTATTCAATATTACTATTGCTGAACATAATCCGGTATATCATTCTTCAGGGAACTGTATTATTGAAACCGCCTCAAAAAAATTGATAGTCGGGTCTAAAGATTGTGTAATTCCCGATGATGGCAGTGTTACTTCAATAGGAGCCGGAGCTTTTTTCGGAATAAGATGCAGTAATCTGTTTATACCTTCCTCAATAACTCATATCGACAATGCATTTAGTATACATTATTTTGATGACCAGATGAATGTCACGGTATCAAAAGATAATCCCGTTTTTCATTCATCAGGGAATTGTATTATTGAAACCGCCTCTAAAACCCTGGTTGCCGCTTTATCTAATAGTGTAATTCCGGATGATGGTAGTGTTACAAGCCTTCGCCCTAAAGTTCTTATGTACACTGTTTTATCGGGCAGGAAAATTAGAATACCTTCTTCGGTATCCACTTTATATATTGGTTATCAAGAATCTGCTTATAAATCAACTTATATATTTCTTCCGGAAAATGCAGATGTATATGATTCATATGATTTTTATAACTGTTTTCCTGGAAATATTTTCGTTTATGAAAGTTCGGCAAATAGTATAACTCAGGAATTTAATAATTATTATAGTGAACCTATTTTATCAATACACAATTACAACGAAAACGGGATTATTAACCCCTTAGATTCCCTCACTTATACGATTGATAATGAAGAAGTTATAATTACACGATGTGAAAAAAGTGTGACAGGTGTTCTTACAATACCTTCGGAAATAGAGGGGTATCCGGTAACGCGTATATGCTATAATGCCTTTAATATGTGCTATGGTATTAGTGAAATAAATCTTCCCGATACTATAAAGCAAATTGATTCCCGTGCATTTGCAGGATGTGTCTGCTTGCGTAAGATTAATATTCCTAAAAATGTCGAATCGATAGGTACGCTTGCATTTATGGATTGTACAAATCTCGAAGTTGTAAACTTGTCCGATGAAAACTCCTTCTATCACTGCGCAGGAAATTGTATAATTGAAAATCAAACTAAAAAACTTGTTATGGGATACTACTATCCGGTTATACCGGATGACGGCAGTGTAGAGATTATAGATTTCGGAGCATTCAGTTCTTGCCTAGCTACTTATTATCTGGCTATTCCCAAGAGCGTTAAATCAATGGGCACCGGACTGTTTCTTAAAAACAACAGATCAGTCAGATGCGTTTGTTATGAGGGAACTTCTGACGAATGGAACAGCATTGAAAGGTTCATTCCCGTTGGCTGTTGTGAAGATGAACCCGAATCGGAATTGTATTATGCCGATGCTGGATATAACTATTCTCGTTATTTCTCAAATGGTTACTATTACTATGGTGATTCCAATAATAATGAGTTTACCAACTTGAATAATGAGTATGGCAGAACTTTCTTCCTCGGTGATAATCCTGACCACGTTCATGAGTACAGACATTACGGTATCAAAGCGCCTACCTGTACAAAAGACGGATTCGAATTAATCGCTTGCCCCTATTGTGGAGACAGATATAACAGAGTTATTCCCGCGCTCGGTCATGATATTATTCATTGCGATTATTCCTCACCGACCTGCGGCGCTCCCGGTCATACGGCTTATGATTATTGCTCCAGACGGGATTATTCAACTTATGTCGAAATACCCGCAACGGGTTCTCATTCAATGAAATACACTGCGCAGGGTAATACGATTACTGTTTCCTGTGAAAAGTGCGATGAAATGTATTCTGCGACCGCTGTACTTCCGGATGATATGATTTGCTCCGATGTGCCCAAAGTGATAACCGTCACCGGTAATCTTCCCGATGAATATATAACCAATATTTCATATGAGACGGAAGACGGTCTTCCTCCGAAAAAGGCGGGGGTATATACAGCATATTTTGATTTGCTCAGAAATGACTTGTCTGATGTGATTCTGGCCCGAGTTACAATTAAAATGACTGTTTCTCATAAACTTACTCCGCACGACGGTAAAGCACCGACCTGTACTCAGACCGGCTGGGAGCCTTACAATACCTGCGATAATTGTGAGTACACGTCTTACAAATCGATTCCCGAACTTGGTCACAATTATTCTGTTTCTTATCAGTGGGCGGATGACGGCAGTTCCTGTCACGGTACTGCAATATGTTCAAACGACGGATCTCATACAATTGATGAAGACGCCGAAATATCAAGCAATATCCTTTCGGAACCAACTTGTGAACAAATGGGTATCACCTGTTACACAGCAACATTCAATGATACTGTGTTCAAAACGCAGACAAATGAATTGATGGATATACCCGAAAACGGACATAATTATGTTCCCGAAGTAACCGATCCCACTTGTACAAAGGGCGGATATACCACTTATACCTGCCATTGCGGGCGAAGTTATATTGATGATTACACGGATGCTCTCGGTCATAATTATCAGCCGGTAACTACCGTATTGGCAACCTGCACGCAAAACGGACAGGAAACGAGTAAATGCAGCAGATGCGGTGACGAGCATACAGTAATCATATATGCTACCGGTCATCACTATTCACAGTATGTAACCGCGCCTACCTGTACCAAGCAGGGCTTTACCACTTACATCTGTGATTGCGGTTATTCTTATAAGACTTCATATGTTGCCGCTCTCGGGCACAGTTTTGTAAACTATGTTTACAATGAAGATGCAACAACCGAGCAGGACGGAACAGAGACTGCGAAGTGTGAACGCTGTGATGAAACAGATACCAGAGTAAAACCCGGCACGAAAATCCACGTTCACGCATATTATGAAACCGTTACGCCTCCGACCTGCACAAATCAGGGCTACACAACTTATACCTGTGAGTGCGGAGATACTTATAATTCGGCATATGTTGCTTCTTTGGGACACAGTTTTACAAACTATGTCTATAATAATGATGCGACTGCCGATAAAGACGGTACTGAGACGGCAAAGTGTGACCGATGCGATGTTACTTCTACAAGGACAAAACCCGGCACAAAACTTACTCCGGAAGCGCCGGATACTTCCAAAACTGTGATATCCGCTCCGTCCGGTAACAGGGATATTAACTGGCGTTACAGAGCGCACCTTGTTGCTTCTGCCGTCAATCTTCCGACCGGATATCATCTGGCGTGGTTTGAAAATAACAGCAATATATGCGACAAAGCCGATTTTACCACCGGAAGTCTTACATCGGATAAAACATATACCGTAATGATAGTTGACAAAACCGGCAAACCTGTCGGAGCCGATGATAAAAATGTGACGGTTACTTTGAAAGTGAAAAACGATTTCATAACAAAAATCATTTCATTTTTCTCGCGTCTGTTTGGCGGAGATGTAACAGAAATCATATAAAAGATTTTTAAAGCCCGTATCGTCTTTGATGCGGGCTTTAATACTGAAAAAATGGCTCTTATATTCCCATTCCCGTCTTGACAAAAATATGTGTATAATGTAAAATATTAAAAATGATTTAAAGCGTGCGGAGAGGTAGTTTTTATGACTGAAATCAAAGCAAAAGTTCATCAGAATGAGTTTGCCGCAATGGCACAGGGGGCATTTTCCAGATGCCTTGCTGTTGACCCCTCTTTTTACGCTTTCAACACAGATGAATATACCGTTTTTCCCGGCTTTTGTGATGTTCACGTTCATTTCAGAGAGCCGGGGTATTTTTATAAAGAGACCATACGCACGGGCTCCTTCGCCGCTGCTCACGGCGGATATACCGCAGTCTGCACTATGCCGAATCTCAACCCTGTGCCCGACTGCCGCTCAAACCTCTCGCTTCAGTTATCCATCATAAACATTGATTCCGTTATTCATATTTACCCCTACGGCGCAATTACCGTAGGTGAGAGGGGCGAAAAACTCTCCGATATGGATGCCATTGCCTCAAAGGTTGTCGCTTTTTCAGATGACGGACGCGGCGTTCAGAATGAAGAAGTTATGAGAGCGGCGATGCTCAAAGCGAAATCTCTCGGCAAAATGATAGTTGCTCACTGCGAAGATAATACTCTGCTTCACGGCGGATATATCCACGACGGAAAATACTGCGCCGAAAACGGGCACAAAGGCATCTGCTCCGAAAGCGAGTGGAAACCGATTGAGCGCGATATAGCGCTCGCACGTGAAACAGGCTGTGCTTACCACGTGTGCCATATTTCCTGCAAGGAAAGTGTTGAACTTATCAGGCAGGCGAAAGCGGACGGCATAAACATAACCTGTGAAACCGCTCCGCATTATCTGCTGCTTGACGAAAATGACCTTATTGACGACGGCAGATTCAAAATGAATCCTCCTCTGCGCTCGGCTGAGGACAGAGCCGCCCTGATAGAGGGAATTAAAGACGGCACGATTGATATAATCGCCACAGACCACGCGCCGCATTCCGCCGAAGAAAAGTCCAAGGGGCTTGCGGGCAGTGCTTTCGGCATAGTCGGGCTGGAGACAGCCTTTCCCGTGCTTTATACATACCTCGTTAAAACCGGAGTTATCTCTCTGGGCAGACTGATTGACCTCATCTGCATAAATCCGAGAAAACGTTTTGGTATTATCCGTGACAAAGGCTTTTCCGTCTGGAAACTCGATAAAGAATATACCGTTGACCCCCGCGCGTTTCTCTCAAAAGGCAAATCAACCCCGTTTGAAGGCAAAAAAGTATTCGGCAAATGCGTGCTTACCGTAACAGACGGCGAAGTGGCATATAAAGATATCTGAGGTAAATGATGAAACAATCGAAATTTATAATCAAATCAAATGAAGCGCTGACCGCTTTCGTTTTCAGAATGGTGCTCGAAGGCGACACTTCCGCCGTTACTGCGCCCGGTCAGTTTATCAATATCCTGCTTGACGGCTTTTTCCTTCGCCGCCCGATATCGGTGTGTGACTGTGACGAAAAGAGCATCACGATAGTTTATAAAACTGTCGGCAGAGGTACGGAGAGTATGTCCGGCATGAAACCGGGCGAATGCCTTGATGTGCTCACGGGTCTCGGCAACGGCTACGATACATCCGTATCCGGCTCGAAACCGCTGCTTATCGGCGGGGGAGTAGGTATTCCGCCGCTTTATATGCTTGCGAAGAAACTAATCAGTGAGGGCAAAAAAGTCACCGTTATTCTCGGCTTCAATACAAAAGACGAAATCTTTTATGAAAAAGAATTTGCTTCTCTCGGAGCGGATGTGTTTGTAACTACCGTTGATGGCTCATATGGCACAAAGGGTTTTGTTACGGACTCTCCCGTTGGCGATTACTCATATTTCTACACCTGCGGTCCGGAGCCTATGCTTAAAGCGGTTTATGCCGCGTCAAAAACCTCAGGTCAGTTCAGTTTTGAAGAACGTATGGGCTGCGGTTTCGGAGCCTGTATGGGCTGCTCCTGCAAAACAGTTACGGGATACAAGCGTATCTGCAAAGACGGTCCCGTGCTCAGAAAGGAGGAAATCCTTTGGCAAAAATAAACACTACTCTCTGCGGCCTGCCGCTTGATAATCCCGTAATTCCCGCGTCGGGTACTTTCGGTTTCGGCTATGAGTTTGCAGAATTATATGATATAAACATTCTCGGCACATTCTCTTTTAAGGGCACCACAAAGGATTCACGCTTCGGCAATCCCACTCCGCGCATAGCCGAATGCACCGCCGGAATGATAAATTCCGTAGGCCTTCAGAATCCCGGCGTGGAAAAAGTAATAAGCGAAGAACTGCCGAAACTCGAAAAAGTATTCAGTAAAAAAGTGATGGCAAATGTCAGCGGTTTTTCCGTTGAAGATTACGCCTACACCTGCGAAAAACTTGACTCCAGTGAGCAGGTCGGCTGGCTTGAAGTAAATGTAAGCTGTCCCAATGTGCACGGCGGAGGAATGTCCTTCGGCACTTCTCCCGAAGCGGCAGCGCAGGTTACCAAAGCCGTCAAAGCGGTCACGAAAAAGCCGGTAATTATCAAACTTTCACCAAATGTTACCGATATCACCGCAATAGCCAAAGCGTGCGAGCAGGCGGGCGCGGACGGCATAAGTCTTATTAACACTTTGCTCGGCATGCGTATAAATTTGAAAACCCGTAAACCGGTTATTTACAATAAAATGGGCGGATTTTCCGGCCCTGCCGTTTTCCCGGTCGCGCTGAGAATGGTTTATCAGGTTTATGAGGCGGTTGATATTCCCGTTGTAGGTCTCGGAGGAGTATCATGCGCCGACGATGTGATTGAAATGATGCTTGCGGGCGCAAGTGCAGTGGAAGTCGGCACGGCAAATCTTGTTGACCCCTTTGCCTGCAAAAAGATAATTGAAGACCTGCCTGCGGCAATGGAAAAATACGGCATAAACAGCCTTGAAGAAATAATCGGAGGAGCACATAATGGGTAAAGATGTAATAGTTGCGTGTGACTTTGCTTCTGCTGAGCAGACTTTTGCATTCCTTGATAAATTCGAGGGCAGAAAGCCTTTTGTGAAAATCGGTATGGAACTTTACTACGCGGAAGGTCCGTCAATCGTAAAAGAAATCAAAAAACGCGGTCATAAGATATTCCTTGACCTTAAACTTCACGATATCCCCACAACCGTAAAAAAAGCGATGGCAGTTCTCTCGTCGCTTGACGTTGATATATGCAACCTTCACGCCTCCGGTACTTCGCGTATGATGCAGGCGGCGCTTGAAGGCCTTACCCGCGCGGACGGCACACGCCCTCTGCTTATCGCGGTAACTCAGCTTACATCAACCGATAACGAGATTATGAAGGAAGAACTGCTTATCGATAAACCGATTGATGAAGTTGTGATTCATTACGCGCTTAACGCAGCAAAATCCGGGCTTGACGGCGTTGTGTGCTCACCGCTTGAAGCGGGCAAGGTACACTCTGTGTGCGGCAAAGATTTTCTCACCGTCACGCCGGGCGTAAGATTTGCCGACGGAGATGTAGGTGACCAGAAGCGCGTTATGACCCCTGCGCAGGCAAAAGAAATCGGCTCCGACTATATTGTGGTCGGCAGACCTATTACCGCCGCAGAAGACCCTGTTGCGGCATATGAGAGATGCGTTAAAGAATTTGTAGACTGAAAGGAGAAACCATGAACACCGAAAGACTTATTGCCAAAGATCTGCTCAGCATAAAAGCGGTCTTTTTCAGACCTGAGCAGCCTTTCACCTGGGCAAGCGGAATCAAAAGCCCTGTTTACTGTGATAACAGGCTCACCCTCACCAGCCCCGAAGTAAGAAACGATGTTGAAAATGCACTCGCCGAAAAGGTAAAAGAGTTTTACCCCGACTGCGAAGTGCTTATGGGCACATCCACTGCCGGTATTGCCCACGCCGCTATAGTCGGTCATATTCTCGGCCTGCCTATGGGCTATGTGCGCTCGGGCGCGAAGGACCACGGCAGAGGAAACCAGATTGAAGGCAGGCTCGAAAAGGGGCAGAAAGTGGTTGTGATAGAAGACCTCATTTCAACCGGCGGCAGTGTCATAGAAGTTGTTGATGTTCTTCGTGAAGCGGGAGCTCAGGTGCTCGGCATCTGCTCAATTTTCACTTACGGTATGCAGAAAGGTCTTGACCGCCTTGCCGCCGCAGCTGTAAAAAACATTTCACTCACAAATTTCGATGTGGTTGCCGAAGTTGCAGCAGAAGAAAACTACATCAGCAAAGACGATATATCAAGGCTTATTGCTTTCAGAAACAATCCGGCCGATGAAAGCTGGATAGGAGGGGCAAAATGAAAAGCCTTATAAACATACTTGACCTCTCGCTTGAAGAGATTGATGAACTCATAGCGACAGCCGAGGATATAATCGCTAATCCGGTTAAATACAGGGATGCCTGCAGATATAAAAAACTCGCCACGCTTTTCTATGAGCCCTCCACCCGCACAAGGCTCAGCTTTGAGGCGGCTATGCTCGAGCTCGGCGGCTCCGTGCTCGGCTTTTCGGAGGCAAACAGTTCCTCCGCCGCAAAAGGCGAAAGCGTTGCCGATACCGCCAAAACCGTAAGCTGCTACGCGGATATCATCGCCATGCGTCATCCTAAAGAAGGCGCGCCGCTCGTAGCGGCAAAGAATGCCACCATCCCCGTTATCAATGCGGGTGACGGCGGTCACAACCATCCCACGCAGACTCTTACCGACCTGCTCACCATTCACCGTGAAAAAGGCGGCTTTGATAATCTTACTCTCGGTTTCTGCGGCGACCTTAAATTCGGCAGAACGGTTCACTCGCTGATATCCGCGATGTCCAGATACAGCGGCATCAAGTTTGTGCTGATTTCCCCGCACGAACTGAAACTCCCGAGTTATGTGAAGAAAGACGCCATCAAAGAAAAGAATATCCCGTATGTTCAGACAACAAACCTCGAAGAAGTTATGCCCGAACTTGATATTCTTTATATGACAAGAGTGCAGAGAGAGCGCTTCTTCAACGAAGAGGATTATTTAAGGCTCAAAGACAGTTATATTCTCGATGTGCCCAAACTCGCAAACGCTAAGAAAGATCTCTGCATTATGCATCCGCTGCCCAGGGTTAATGAAATCTCCGTTGCAGTTGACGATGACCCGAGAGCGTGTTACTTCAAGCAGGCGCTTAACGGCAAATATATCCGTATGGCTCTGATTCTTAAACTTCTTGAGGAGGCGGGCAAATGAATATAGATTCAATTCAGAACGGCGTTGTTATAGACCATATCACCGCAGGCTGCGGAATGGAACTTTACGATCTGCTCGGCCTTGATAAACTTGATTGCTCAGTTGCAATTATCAAAAATGTTCACAGCCGCAAGATGGGTAAAAAAGATATAATCAAAATCGATGCCAATATTCCGGTTGACTTTGATGTTATCGGCTATGTTGACCCGGGCGTAACTCTTGATTTTATCAAAGACGGCAAACTCGTTGAAAAGAGAACGGTTGATTTACCCGAAATGCTTACCAATGTGCTCAGGTGCAAAAACCCCAGATGCATCACATCAATAGAGCAGGAACTCGATCAGGTATTCAAACTGACCGACAGAGAGAAGAAAATATACCGCTGCGTTTACTGCGAAACCAAGGCTAGCGAAAACTGAACAAAATGAAAAACTGCGGATTACATAATCCGCAGTTTTTTACAGCCTTGATGTGTATTTATATCCGTTTGTTTTCAGCCAGCGTTCTCTTTCACGATAATCGGGCATTACTTTCAGTATTTCATCATAAAACCTTTTTGAGTGATTCATTTCTTTAAGGTGGCAGAGTTCGTGAACTATCACGCTGTCAACGATTTCTTCCGGTATAAACGCCAGCAGCGCGTTGAAACTCAGTGCCTTCTTTGATGAGCAGCTTCCCCAGCGCGTTTTCGGCGTTCTTATGGTTATCTTGCTGTAGGTTACACCGAGCAGTGAAGCATAGTATTCCGCTTTGGGCGGGATTATTTCTTTTGCCCGCTTTACCGCAAAAGCAAGTTCATCCTCAGTGTATTTTGGCAGAGCGTTTTCGCTTCTGCCTCTTTGCTTTTCCATAAGTTTTTCTATTTTATCGGAGTTCTTCATAATGAAGTCTTCGATTTCCTTGTAAGAAACCGAATACGGCGCCTTTACCGTTACCTTACCGTCGGGGCGTACTTCAATCACAAGAGTTTTCCTTGCGCTTTTTATAATATCAGGATTGAATTTCATTTTTAGGTTTTCCCCCGAAAACTTCTTTTTTATATCCTTTGTCTTTATCGAAATAGTATGCTCTGCCGCCTTCGCTTCCGCTCATAACACTGAGCTTACCGTCAATATAAACGAGCGCGGCTCCGTTTTCAATCGCAAAAGACGAATACGGGCTTTCATTTGCGTATTTGTCATATGTGTTCCAGCGTTCGCTCTCGTAATGAGGGCAGGTGCAGTAGGGGAGAAGGCCGAGCGCATCCACAAACATAAATGAGCCTTCCGGGCCGCAGTCGTCAAATCCCTGACTGAACCAGCACATCATACCCGATGACGAACCGCATAAAATGGTGTTGTTTTCAAACGCTTTTTTCAGAAGTATATCCGCGCCTGTTTCCTTCCAGGTGTTCATCAGGAATTCAAGATTTCCGCCGCTCGCGAAAATTATATCGGCGCTTTCAATAATCTTTTTTATTCCTTCAAATGTGAGATTTTTATCTGTAAGTCTCAAATAATCCACATCGCAGCCTTTTGAGAGAAAGTAATCTCTTTCGTCAAGGCTGCTGTCAGGCGCGTCTCTTTGTGCTGTGGGCAGTATAATCACTTTGGGATTTGCTTTACCCGGAATGGATACTATTCTGTCAAATATATTGCCTGTATCAATATTGCAGTCACCGCCGCCGAAGCCGAATATAATGCCCATTTTTGCCTCCGTGAATGTTTTTTACTATTCTATCATATTGCCGTGTTTTTTGTAAACAAATGTTTTGAGCAAAAAAAAGAGGAACCTGTTTATCCGAAAACAGGTTCCGATTGATAACCTTAATCAGTTCTTCTTAAGCCATTCTTCTGCTTTTGCAGCGGAGAGGCATTTGATGTCTTCCTTGGTGTATTTGGAATCTGCACCGCCGTTGGTGTAAATGAAGTAATAGCCCTTCTCGGTCTGATAGAGGGATTCTTCATAACCTGCGGGATCGCCGAACATACCTTCGGAATGTCTCTTTATAAGAGTTGATTTTTCGGTATCGTATTCTCTTTTGCTGATAATCTTTTTCATTTTTTTTTGTTTCCTTTCAGAAATTATTGTATTTTACCGCTGTATTTTACCACTATATATTGTGTATTTCAATGTTCAATAATACGAAAAAAACAATAACAGTATTATTTTTTTAAGTAAAAATGATTAAAAATAAGCCTTTTTCGTGTTGAATATGGTTTTTTATTATGTTAAAATCACTTATAAGAGAGCGTTTATGCTTTAATCGCTTTAATTATCACAGGGAGGGAAAACAATGGCTCAGATAATCGGAAAACCTATCGGAAACTTACCGTGGGAGGATAAACCTTCAGGATATCAGTACCCCGTGTGGAGATATTCCGGCAACCCCGTTATCACCAGAGATAATCTTTTCTTTGCAAACAGTATTTTCAATTCAGCGGTTGTTCCTTTCGGCGACGGATTCAGAGGCGTGTTCAGAGTTGATGACAGAACAAGAGACCAGGTAATCGTAACCGGCAAGAGCAAGGATGCCGTTGAATGGGAACTCAGCGAAAAAGTTATATTCAGAGGCTATGACCCCAGAATCTGCGAGATTGACGGCAGATATTATCTGAGCTGGGTCAATCTTACACCGCAGGGCACTACTATCGGCGTTGCCGTGACGGATGATTTTGAATCCTGGGAGCAGCTAGAAGACGCAACCTATCCCGTTGCGAGAAACGGCGTGCTTTTCCCGCGCAAAGTAAACGGCGAATATCTTATGCTTGTGCGTCCCTGTGACAGAGGCCATACGCCCTACGGCGATATATTCATTCAGCGCAGTAAAGATCTCGAATACTGGGGCAAATACAGATTTGTTATGGGTCCTGTAAGAAACTGGGAAATGACAAAAGTCGGCGCAGGCCCCACTCCGATTGAAACGGATGAAGGCTGGCTGATGTTTTATCACGGCGTAATAACCAGTTGCAACGGCTTTACTTATAGTATGGGCGCCGCTATTCTCGATATCAATGAGCCGTGGAAAGTCCTCCACAGGGCAGACAGTTTCCTGCTTGCACCTCACGAACTGTATGAGACAGTCGGCGATGTGCCCAATGTTGTATTCCCGTGCGCCGCTCTCTGCGATGCCCCCACCGGCAGAATAGCGATTTATTACGGCGCGGCAGATACCTCGGTTGCGCTCGCGTTTACTACGGTTGACGAAACAATTGACTATATCAAAAAGCACGATCTGATCAAGTGATAAATAAGAGGAGAGATACAGTATGAAAAAGTATATCCGCAAATCCCTTTCAGTTATTCTTGCTCTCAGCATATTGTTTTCAATATGCGCTTTTTCGGCATCTGCCGCACAGACTTCATACACTATCGTAAATCCTTATGAGGATGTTGTATGGAGCGGAGACAATGCCTGGGGAGCATATAAGGGCAACCTGCATACTCATTCATTTGTCAGCGACGCGCAGGTAGATTACCGTGATATGATACTCGGCTATTATGAGCACGGCTTTGATTTCCTTGCTATGACAGATCACGGTGTAACCGGCAAAGCCTGGAACGAAAGGCCCACCGAAATTCCTCTTTACCTTTATCAGAGATTTATCGGCCATACCGTTCATTATTTCACCGATGATGAATTTGCCGCTCTGCAGGACGGCTCTTTCCCGATTGACGGACAGGCGAGAGGCAGGGGCTTAATCTGCATTACCGGCGGTAACGAACTCAACGCTCTTACCATTACTAAGGACCACGTGAACGCAATATTTCTTCCCGAGCACGCGGGCGATAATTATCTCGGCTATGAAAACGATTATGAGGGCGCGGTACGCCTTGCAGACCATTACGGCGCACTTTCATTTATCAATCACCCGGGCGACTGGCTTAACAGCAACAAGGACCGTGCCAACTGCTCCGATCCCGAAAAGATTGCCTACTTTGCCGATATACTTCTGCGCTATGATTCCTGCCTCGGCATGGAAGTTTTCAACGAGCATAACGGCACTACCGGTTATGACAGAGACACCTGGGATAATCTCCTTATGGCATGCCTGCCTTACGGTAAAAGAGTAATCGGCTTCTCAAACGGCGATACTCATTATCTGCGTGATATTGATTCATCATATTCGGTGTTTATGATGGAAGAAAACACTCCGGAAAATGTCAAGAAGACAATGCAGTCCGGCGCTTTCTTCGCGGTTACCCGCGTTATCAGAAAAGACACTGAAAAATTCGGCCCCGAAACCGATATTGATTACAGAGAGAGCGAAACTCCCTATCCGATGTTTAAGGATATCAAGGTTGACGGCCACAAGATTACAATTAAGTATGACAACGCAAATGATATCAGATGGGTTGCAAACGGCAATGTGATTGACTCCGCAAAGGTAACCCAGAGTGAAGATGCCGCATCCTACACAATAGACCTTGACAGTATCGAAGGCTCCGAAGATTTCCTCTATGTCCGCTGCCAGCTGATGGGCGAGGGCGGCATAACTCTCACTCAGGCATTTGTGATTGATGACGGAAGCGAGAAGCCGGAATATGTCAGAGATGAATCCGCTGCCGCAAATGCGAAACGCGCTTCAAATCAATTCTTCAGCCTCAGAATTTTTGTTCTGATAAAGAAACTCGCTGACCTTATCGCAGATAAAATAGGTTAATTCATAAAAAATAACGAGGGCTTGCAAAATGCAAGCCCTCGTTTAATTATGCTTATTTTACTATAACTCCGTCCTTGTCCCAGAGGTCATGCCAGTCCGTAGCGCCGGGCCAGAGGAATACCTGACCTTTGATCAGACGGCAATTTTTGTCAACGCCTTTGAGTATATTCATTTCTTCATCCGAAAGCGGGTCTTCCACCGTACAGCGAAGGTTGGAGATATACTCGTTTTCGTGAATTGAGAAGGGGATGGGAATCTGTCCTCTCTGTACCGCCCATTTAAGGCAGATTACTGCAGGATGAACTCCGTGATTCTTTGCAATTTCAACAAGTTCGGGCACCTGAATGTCCGCTATGTCATCGGGCGTAGTATCGCGGTCCGGCCTTGTGGGGCTGCCGATGGGGCAGAAGCCTATGGGCTGAATGCCGTGCGCAACAACATAGTCATAAAGAGCCTGCTGCTGGAAGCAGGGGTGAAGTTCCATCTCGATAACAGTCGGCTTGATTCTGCAGAGCGGGAGTACCGCTTCAAGTTTTGGTATTGTCATACTGCTCATACCGAGGTTTCTGACGAGCCCCATATCATAGAGGCGTTCCATCTGACGCCAGGTAGCAATGAATTCGTCAACTGAAAACGGCTTGCTGTCAGGGTTTCTGCTGTCGCCGTCACAACCCGGTGCGTGATAATTCGGGAAAGGCCAGTGAACGAAATAATAATCAAGGTAATCGAGGCGTAAATCACGAAGTGACTGCGCGCAGGAGAGAAGAACATCGCCTTTGCCGTGCATATCATTCCATACTTTGGAAGTTATAAAAAGCTCTTCGCGCTTTACTTCTCCCGAGTTTATCACGTCTTCAAACACCTTGCCTATAAGGTCTTCATTGCCGTAAACAGAAGCGCAGTCAAACAGCCTGTAGCCTGCCTTGATTGCTCCTGCAACGGCGGCGCTTACCTGCTCGGGCGTAAATCTGTCACTGCCGAATGTTCCCATACCAATGCAGGGTATCTTTTCACCATTTGAGAGAGTTAAAGAGGGGACTCTTGAGGGGTCGATTCTTTCCATTTCATTTTCCTCCGTCAATCATTTATAAGTAATATCTTGCCGTGTACCTGTGATGGGTTTTTATAGAGTTCAAACGCTTTATCCGCCTGACTCATAGGGAACTTGCGGAATATAAATGACGGGTCGAATTTGAGGTCTCCCTTTGCAAAATGCTCTGCCGTCATTTCCCATTCTTTTCCCGGGAAGGGAGCGGAGTAACTCATCCAACTGCCTGTCAGAGTAAACTCTTTCCTGTTCATATTCTCCCATTCAGCAGGGGTAAAAGTCATGTCGTTGTGAGGCGTTCCGATAAAGCAGAGAAGCGCTTTGTTGCCAGCGAGAGCAAAAGCCATTTTCATCGTCACAGGGCTGCCCGCCGCTTCAAACACCGCGTCAAAGCCTCTGCCGTTTGTTATTTCATATGCTTTATCCGTATAGTCCGGCTTGAGTGTGTTTATCACTTCATCCGCGCCCATTCTCTTCGCAAGGTCAAGGCGGCTGTCGTCAATATCGAAAGCAACGGTTTTGTCCGCGCCGAGTATTTTTGCCCACTGAAGAGTGAATATGCCTATTGTACCCATTCCGAGTACGGCAACCGTACCGCCGCCGCTGTATCCCGCGTGAAGGAGTCCGTGAAGGGCTACTGTTGAGGGCTCAAACATTGCCGCCTGTTCATAGGGCACCGAAGGATCGTATTTTACGGCGTTTATTTCGGGGATTACAACATAGTCCGCAAAACTGCCCTGCTGTCTGCTGCCGATAAATGAATAATGCTTGCACAGGGAATAGTCGCCCTTTTTGCAGTCAATGCATTCCATACACGGAAGCAGGGGCGCTCCGCTGACTGTATCGCCGACTTTTATCGTTTTGACATTTTTACCCGTTTCAACTACATCGCCGCTGAATTCGTGCCCGAGCACCACAGGGTAAAAATGCGCTCCGCCGTGAAGCACTCTCGGTACATCACTTCCGCAAATGCCCGTTGCTCTTACGCGTACTTTCACTTCGTTGTCGCCGCATACGGGTGTTTCCCAGTCGGAATATCTTATATCTTCATTTGCATAAAGAACTGCCGCTTTCACCGTCAATCCTCCTTCATCATTGATTCAAGTTTTTCATAAAGCTCAATGTATCTGTTATACTGCCTTGTATATATGCTTTCGTTTTCAGTATCGGGGTATTGAATTCTGCCGGGTTTTACTGTTCTTTCCGCGACGGTTATTTCGTCTTCAAATACACCGGCGCCGACACCCGCGAGTATCGCCGCTCCGTAAACCGTCGCCGAGTTGCCCGTAGGTACTTCAATCGGTTTGCCGGTCACATCCGCTTTAATCTGTGTCCAGAGTGTGCTTGCACTGCTTCCGCCTGCCGAGCGCATCACATTAACGGGAGCACCCGCTTTATCTGCAGTTTCAAGATTATGCCGCAGTGAAAATGCGACACCTTCCATAACCGAGCGTATTATATGCGCTTTGGTGTGAGCAAATGTCAGCCCGAAGAAAACGCCTTTTGCATCCGGATTCCACAGCGGACTTCTTTCGCCTGCGAGATAGGGCAGGAATATAAGTCCGTCACAGCCGGGCTTAACCTGTGAAGCGATTTCGTCCATTTCTTTATAACTCATTTCGGGGCAGACGGTGCTTCTGAGCCATCTCAGCGCTCCTCCGCCTCCGGTAGTACCGCCCTGCACGAGCCACTGACCGGGCACGGTGTGAATGCCCATAATCAGTTTCGGGTCGCTTACGCATTTATCGGTGCATATGCTCATTCCGCCCGCCTGACCGCTTTGCTCCTGAGTCATACCCGGCTTTACCGCGCCCACTCCGAGTGCCGCGCAGGCGGCATCAAGTCCGCCGGTAACAACAGGCGTTCCTTCAATCAGCCCTGTCTGCATGCTCGTTTCGTGAGTAATCACACCTGTGATTTTACTGCAGGCTTCGGGCTCGGGGAACAGGTGAGAGGGAATATTCAGCGCATCAATCAGATCTTTGCGCCATTTACCGCTTTGCATATCAAAGAAATGATAAGCATATCCCTGCGAAACATCCTGAGTGGCATTTCCGGTAAGTTTCATTACTATGTAACTGTTTGACTGCAGTATGTACTGTGCTTTGCTGAGTATATCGGGAGTGTTATTTTTATACCATAATACTTTCGGCAGGGAATAACCTGGCTGAATCGGGTTTTTGCTTATTTCAAACCATTCGCTCTCTGTCAGCACGGTTTTTAAGAATTCGCATTCAGCGGTGCTTCTTGTATCTGTCCATATCGGAGTTTTACAAAGAGCTTCGCCGTTTCCGTCAGCTGCGACAGCGGACCAGCCCTGACCGTCAACGCCTACAGCGCATATCTGCGAGGCGTTAACTTTACCGGTGATTTCTTTAATGCAGGTGCATACGGCTTTCCACCAGTCAGACGGGTCCTGCTCGGCAAAATGCGCGGCAGGGTAATAGGTTTTATATGATTCGAGGCAGTCCGCAATCAGGTTACCGTCAAAGTCAAACACTGCAGTTTTGACAGCGGATGTGCCTATATCTATTCCGAGCAGATATTTATCCATCTTATGCCTTTCCGTTACTGCCGCAAAGTCTTATAAGTTCGCGTACTCTGTTTTCAACCGCTTCTCTTGCTTTGCCGAGATACTTTTTCGGGTCAAACATTTTATCGTCTGCTCCGAGAGTATTTCTTACTGCGTTTGTAAATGTGATTCTGAGTTCTGTTGCGTAGTTTACTTTGCATATGCCTCTCTTTATGCACTCACGCACGGTTTCGTCCGGCACGCCGCTAGTGCCGTGAAGCACGAGAGGAACGCTTACTTTTCCTGCGATTTCTTCCAGCAGGCTGAGGTTTATGTTCGGCTCGGAAGCGTAAACACCGTGTGCTGTGCCGATTGCGGGAGCAAAACTGCTTATGCCCGTTCCGGTTACAAATTCAGCCGCCTGTGCAGGGTCAGTATAAGAAACGGATGCGCTGTGACTGTCTTCCTTGCCGCCTACCGTTCCGAGTTCCGCTTCAACGGGCAGGGGAGCGCAGGCTTTAACGACGGATGCCGAAAGAGCAATGTTTTCCTCAAACGGCAGGAGTGAGCCGTCTATCATAACTGATGAATATCCGGCGTTTTTGCATCTGACTGCAAGGTCAAACGAGTTGCCGTGATCAAGATGCAGAGCGACCGGCACAGCCGCTGTATCGGCGATTGCGCGCACAGCCCCCGCAAACGCTTCCGGAGAAGCGTAGGAGAGAGTCGACGGTGTTGTCTGCAGTATCACGGGAGAATTCTCTTTCTCCGCGGCAGATATTACCGCCTGTATCATCTCAAGGTTTTCAACATTGAATGCGCCTACGGCATATCCGCCTGCCTGCGCATCTTTAAGCATTTTACGGGTGTCAACAAAACTCATTATATTTCCGCCTTTTACTGGTTATTGATATTTGTCATCATTTCCACGAAAAACTCGCGGATATTGTTGTTATGAAGCAGGCCGCCCATAAGAGACATATGATCGCCCCTGTATACGGGATAAACATTGAATACGCCTTTCTGCGCTCTGCCTCCGCTGTAATCAACAGCCCTCGCGTTGAAAGGAGCCCTTGCAGATTTTGTGTTTACAAGGCCGTCATTCGGCTGCCAGCTTTCGTCAAGCACAACTCCGCCCTCTGTAACGCCCGTGTACTCGCACATAACGGTTGCGGCGTCTGCGTAAATAAACTCAAAATCTCTTTCGTTGCAGGTTGTCACGCCGTTTTCATCTGTGTTTGTCATACAGCAGGGCACGGAGAAATAATAAATATCATCAGAGTAGTGCCAGGTCTGTGTAATTTCAATTGCTCTGTCAATTCCGAGGTCATAGCCCGCGCAGTCATATTCAGCCCTTCCGTCGGGTATCGGGTCGGTAAGGCTGCCTACTGCCGTAACAACCAGCCTCTGATTGAGCGGAGCAAATTTCTTTGCGTTTATTACATCTCTTCCCGGATGTGCGGTTGTGCCGTTATACGGCGCAGCAAGCCCTGTCACGCTGTAAATATAATCGCCTTTGCCTCCGGTGAAAAGAGGGGAGATATCGCTCTTATCTGTTGCTTTTATTTCAGCCTCGCTTCCGTTCATCATAAGTTCGGTAAGCACAAGCATCGTCGCTCCGCCGAAAGAGTGACCGAAAAGATTGATTTTGTTTTCGCTGTCCCATTTATCGAGAAGCGCTTTGCCTGTGTAGTCCTTGCCGTATCTTTTGTGGCCGCATCTTTCACTGTGCTCTTTTCCGTAGTCAACTTTTGTGCCGACCAGCTGAGCGTAAGCTTCACAGGCTCTGTCCCACGCGCTGCCGTTTGCAGTTACGGAAGGAGCAACCACATTGAAGCCTCTCGCGTTAAGATATTTTATCGCATCTCCGCCCAGAGTGCCCCAGTAAGGAAACAGGTCATAGTAAAATGTGTTTTCGCCCCAGCCGCCCAGACCGTGAATAAACACATAGGTGTAATTTGTGCTGTGAGTGCTCACATCAACATCTGTTTCAGGAATGTTTGCCGCAGGGAACAGAAACATTATAATTGTCATAAAGAATGAAATAATTTTCGTCATTTTCTGCTTTCTCCTTTCTCTTTCCCGCTGATTATAACATTTAACTTAAGATATTACAATAATTAATGAAATACATAAGTCAAAATACTTGAAATGACCGTTTATATTTGCTATATTTTAATTAAGTTTTATGGGAGGTGTCTTTGATGAAAAAGTGTTTTAAGTCATTGATTGCTGTATTGCTTTGCCTTACTCTTATTGCGGCATTTGCGCCCGTCGGTTTCGCGGGCAGTGAAAAGCGCTCTTCCTGCGGCAAAGACTGTGAGTTTTATCCCACGATTATAGTGCCCGGTCTCGGTCAGTCCAGCGTATGCGTGGTTGATGACAACGGAAACTTTGTGCTTGATAAAGACGGCAAAAAAGCATCCGCTTTTCCCGCTTATATTCAGACTGATAAAATCATCAGCCGTATCCTCGCTCCCGCCGTGCTTTCAATCGCCACTCAGAAGGATGCAGGGCTTTCGGATGCTTTTGCGGATGTGATAGATCAGTGCTTCGGCATCAACGCCTGCGACCTTAACGCAAAGACAGGCAAAAATGTTGTTACCGAAAAATTCCTCCATTCTTATGCGGAATGCACCGACTATGAAAAGGAAATAATAAATACTCATATTCCTTTTGAGATGTATCCCACCGATCTGCCGAAAGATCATATTTACTATTTTGCCTATAATTCATTCGGCAATCATATTGACCTTGCCGACGAACTTTATGAGTATATCCAGATGGTGAAAAGGCAGACGGGCCACAGCAAGGTAAACCTTGTTCCGCTCAGCCAGGGCAGTTCAATTGTGAGCGCGATGCTCGAGTATCATCCCGCCGTAATGGACCAGCTTCATAAAGTTATGTTTGTTGTGCCCGCCCTTGACGGCTCGATTATTATCGGCGATGTTTTCAACGGCAGAATCAACTTCCTTGACAAGGATTATCTCTATAACGGTTTCCTTGAAGAAATCCGCCTTCTTGATGAATTCACCGCAAGGCTTATAGAGATTGTCGCGCGTATTCTTCCCGATGAAGTCCTTATGGAAACTCTCGAGAAAGGCGTTGCCCACCTTGTTGAAAACACGATGATAAGAAGCACCGGTATGTGGGCTCTCTGTCCTTCGTTTGATTACAAGACTGCGGCGGCAAAATATCTCTCATCTCCCGAAATGGCAAACATCAAAAAGCAGACCGATAAATACTATCAGGCTCAGCTTCACGCCCGCTCAAATATCAAGAAACTTATCAGCAAGGGCGTTCAGGTGTTTGATGTTGCGGAATATAATTACGCGGTAATCAACGTAGGTGAAAACTGGAACAAGATGAACGGCGATTTCATCATCCATCTTGATTCCACCTCAATGGGCGCCTATTCTGCAAACTGCGGTGAAAAACTGCCCAAGTCATATAAGCAGAAGAATACCAACTGTTCAAATCCTGCGCATAATCATATTTCACCCGACAGAGTAGTTGATGCTTCCGCCGGTCTTCTGCCCGACACCACTTTCTATTTCGACGGCCAGAGGCACGACCTTACACAGCACAACGATGTTATCCTTCGCCTTGCCATGCAGCTTATCGCAAACGACAATATCAAAAACGTTTATTCTTCACCCGAATTTCCGCAGTTCCTTTCGGGCAGGGATGTAAGGAAGCTTCACGAACTGCTTGATACCGCAAAGGGAGTAAAAACCAAATGGCTTCTTCCCTCGTACAGAGCGGAACTCGAAAAAGCGGTTGCGCAGGCAAACGAAGTACTTTCAGATAATCTCAAAACAAGCGCCGACTTTGCCGAGGCGGAAGCAAGGCTCGAAAAGATACTTGTGAAAATCGGAGCGACAAAAGCGGAAAAAGAAAAGAATCCTTCTCTTCTCAGAGCAATCAGTCAGTATCTGTATAAGAATTACGGCTCAAATGGATTCTCCGAAATGCCGGCTCTTACGCTGAAACTGCTTGCTTCAAAAATCAAATCACTGTTTGCGGCATAAAGATAAAAATCAAACAACGGAGTTCTTCGGAACTCCGTTGTTTTTCGTTTGTGAGTTTTTAATTCTGTGCTGCTCTCATTTCCTTTGACTTCTGATAAACGGAGCAGATTAAAAGCCCTGCCACAAGACCTGCCGCCATATTGGTAAGCAATGATATTGCAACAATAATAATGAATATCGCGGCGCGGGGTACGGATGAAAACGCGTCTTTGAGTTTGCCCCATTTTACCTGCTGCCATATTCCGACAATCAGCACCACAGCGCAGGAGGCAACCGGAAGCCTTGCAAAGAGCTTTGTGGGGAAGTAACAGGCAGCCATAATTGCCGCCGAAATAAGACCGGGCAGCATTTCTTCCGCGCTTTTTGCCACTTTGCCGGGGTAGGTATATCCGAACAGGGCGGGCATCACAAGCACGCCCATTGTGCCGGCGTAAAGGTTTGTCTTCTTTTCATATTCCTCGTCTGAAACGGCAATAATAAATGTACAGGTTTCCGCAAAAGCATAAAGAAGGATATACAGTACCGAACTTATACCGCTTGCTTTTATGCCAGGTATATCGCGTATTGAGTAGACTTCAAGATCGGGTGTTCCAATCATCCTGAAAGTTTCAACACTGCCGCGCGGCACGAGAACGAGATTGAGAAGATATGTTGCGATTACAGCCACAAAAGCGGCGCTTACGATTTTTGACGCCTTTTTGAACTTGCGGGGATAAGTAATCATAATAACCATTACGATTGTGCCGTAAAGTATCCCGCGCCAGTTGGGGTGGAAACCGAATGAACGGTAACTTTTGAGCATCTGAATAACGGTGTTTCCGCTTGCGCCTATTCCGAAGTAATCGTTTGTGATAAGCACGGTTATTGTGAGCGCGGCGGATATCATTATCGCCGGTAAAAACGAGGGGCTGTTAATTCCCGCTCTTATGCTCGTAAGTTTACCCGAAATCAGGACCATAAGCCCCGACAGAATCATAACTATTATCGCGCCTTCGGGTCCGACGGTGTTTACCGCAGAGAGTATTACCGTAAAACTCAGAAACATCGGCAAAAGTGAAGTTTCCGGTTTTATTACGTATGCCACTGCGGCAAGCACACCTGCAACCACTGCGGAGAGCAGCATATTGCCCGTGCATACACCCATACTCAGCGCAATAGCGGTCATAAGCGTGCCCTTGAAAACCGCATTTAGCGAGTTGACTTTAAGTTTATCTGTATCCAATGTTATTCTCCATAAACGGCGCTTTAATCAAAGCGCCGTCTGTCGGTTATTATTTATCGATTTTATTAAGGGACCAGGCGGCCAGTTCTTCGTAAACCTTCCTGTTGTCCTTTTCATTATGGATTTCGTGGCGCATACCGGGATAAATCTTGATTACCACATCTTTTACGCCGGCGGCTTTAAGGCCGTTGAACACTTCGTGAACACCCTTTGAATAAGAGCCTACGGGGTCATTCTGACCTGCGGTAAGAAGGATGGGCAGGTCTTTGTTTATGCCGTTATACCACGCTTTGCCCGATACGGTGTTGAGAATTGTAAATAAATCTCTGTAACCCGCGGCGGTAAAAAGGAAACCGCAGTAATCGTCCGCCACATATTTGTCAACCTGCTCTTCATCTGTTGAGAGCCAATCAAAGGGAGTGCGCGGATTTTCAATCTTATCGTTGTATGCGCTGAAAGCAAGTTTGTCAATGAATTTGCTCTTATATTTGCTTCCCTTGATTTTTGCTATTGCGCCTGCCATTGCAATCGCTATGGGGGCGGCGGGATTCTTGCCGCTGGTGCCGCAGATTATTGCGCCTTTAATAGCCGGATCATTTCCGTATCTTCTGATATATTCTCTGCCGATAAACGAGCCCATGCTGTGGCCGAATATAATAATCGGAGTATCGGGGAATTCGCCTTTCATAAGTTCGGTAACCGCTCTCTCATCTTCAACAAAAGCGTTCCAGCCGTTTTTCTCGCCGAAGTAGCCGAGGTCGTCGTCGCTGTTTACCGATTTGCCGTGACCTACGTGGTCATCAACAACAAAGGCAAACCCTTTTTCACAGAAGAAACGGCCCATATCTTCATATCTCTCGCCGTGCTCCGCCATTCCGTGAATTACCTGAAATACACCTTTAATTCCTTCGTCAGGCTGCCAACATCTAACAAAGAGGTTCGCTATACCCGAGGAGGAGGGGACACTGTATTCTTTTCTGATAACTTCCATTTCTTTCTCTCCTTATCAATTTGATTACTATATCAATATATCATTATTATACGGAAAATTCAACCTGTATGATTATAATTGCCGAAAAAGAATTCTTCACCCTTTTCAATTATCCTCAAACCAAACTTACCGTTACAAAAATCAAAGTTCTTATCGTCATTTTGTTCAAATTGAAAGCGCTTTTTCGGTCAAAAAAATGAATTTAAGTATTTTTTTGTACTTGAGTACAAAAATCTCTTTACAAGCCGGTTTTTACCTGCTAAAATACAATTGAAATAAAATGTATGAGGACTGTTTAATGGAACAGACACGCAGGCTCAGAAAAAAAGATGCCACGCACCGCAGTCTGATGCACAACGCAAAACTGCTATTTGAGGAAAACGGCATCTCGAATGTGACAATCGAACAGATTACCGAAAAGGCGGATGTTTCAAGGTCAACTTTCTTTTCGCATTTTTCTTCCGTTGACGATTTGCTTGAGCAGATAGCAAATGAGGAAATAAGAGATATAATCGAAGCGGCTCATAAAGACGGCAACTTCAGTATTATCGATCTTTTCAATAAACTCACCGAAGATACTTACCCTTATCCTTATCTCGTTTGCGAACTGATTATAAAGATTATTCTTTCAGATAACAATTCTTCCGTCGCCGAAGCGTTTTCACTTATCAATAAAGAAATCAGCGACGGCGGCTTCAAAGCGGCGGTTCACGGTTTTGAAACCGAAGATATTTCCGCATTCATTTTCGGGGCTTATTTCGGCCTGATTTTCAAAAAGTTCCTAAATGACGAGCCTTTTGACAATCCCGCCGAAACAAATGATAAAATACAGAAGTTCATAAACTATCTTAAAAACCAGGAGGACTGAAAAATGAGCAACGGCTACGCAATCAGCAAATGGCAGCCCGCAAAACCCATTTACGACAAACTCAAAGAACTCACATCCAAACCCATCTACTGCATTTCCGATGACGAACTTGAAAGAGTGCTCAATCATTTTGACACCAAGTGCGCAAAGTCAAAGGAAATCACCGCTGAAGCAAAGAAATTCATCCCCGGCGGCGTTCAGCACAACCTTGCGTTCAACTATCCGTTCCCCATCTGCATTGAAAAGGCAGAGGGCGCATATCTTTATGACCGCGACGGAAACGAATATATCGATTTCCTTCAGGCGGGCGGACCGACCATTCTCGGCTCCAACTATGCTCCCGTTCGCGAGAAGGCTATTGAACTTATCAACACCTGCGGCCCCGTAACCGGTCTTTTCCACGAGGGTGAACTTCTTCTTGCAAAAGAAATCAACAAGCATATGCCCAATGTTGAAATGTTCCGTATGCTCGGCTCGGGCACAGAGTCCGTTATGGCTGCTATCCGCGTAGCACGTAACGCAACCAAGCACAAGAGAATCATAAAAGTCGGCGGCGCATATCACGGCTGGTCCGATCAGATGGTTTACGGCCTCAAGATTCCCGGCTCCAGACATTTCCTTGAGTCTCACGGTATTCCTTCCGGCTGCTATGGCACTACCGACGAAGTAAGACCCAATGACCTCGGTATGCTCGAAACAATGCTCAAACTCAATAAGATGCGCGGCGGCACAGCAGCTGTCCTTGTTGAGCCCGTCGGTCCCGAAAGCGGTACCAGACCCGTTGATTTCGAATACAACAAAGGCGTTCGCGAACTTTGCGACAAATACGGCGCACTCTTCATCATGGACGAAGTTGTTACCGGTTTCCGTGTAGGTCTCGGCGGCGCACAGGGTTACTTCGGCGTTGTTCCCGATCTCACCATCTTCGGAAAAATCGTTGCCGGCGGTTATCCTTCAGCAGGCGGCGTAGGCGGTAAGAAAGAATTCGTCAGCGGCATGGCTGCAGGCGTAGGCACAATGATGAAGCGCGCTTATGTAGGCGGCACTCTTGCTGCCAACCCGCTTTCTTCCTATGCAGGCTACTGTGCAATTCAGGAAATCGCAAAGACCAACGCCTGCGAAAAAGCAGGTCTTGCAGGCGACAGACTTACCAACGGTCTCCAGGCACTGCTTGACAAGTACGCACTTCCCTTCGTGGTTTACAACCAGGGCTCCATCGTTCACCTCGAGTGCTCTGCCGCAATGAGCTACGATTTCAGTTCTATGTTCCTTCCCGCTTCCGTTATCCCCATGCTCAAAGAGAAGCCGGAAATGCTCCGCAGAAAAGTTGCTATGGAACAGATGGGCGCCGCTTATATGGCACACGGTCTTGTTACCCTTGCAGGCTCCAGACTTTACACCTCTCTTGCAGACACCGACGAAGTCATCGACGAAGCACTCAACCGTTTCGAAGCAGTCTTCAAGAATGTTACCGTCTGCACCAGAAATCTCGACAAATAATTACAGCACATCTTTTACCGGGCAGTCTTATGACTGTCCGGTTTTTTTATTGCTGTTTGTAAAGTGTTTGTGAATTTTTTTATAAAATCGGGTAAATTTTGCCTTAAAATTGAAAAAAATGACAAAAACATAGTTATTTTGTATTGCAATTTGTGTTTTTGTTGTGTAAAATGTATATAACTTTATAGAATTTTTGACTATACTGTATATTACCCGGCAAACAATTCGCAATATCATATTCAGATTATTTGAGGAGTATTGTTTTATGTCTAACAGAATTTTCCAGGGGCTTGTTCATCAGATGCGGGATGCCGTAGGAAGAACTCTCGGCGTTATTGATGAAACCGGCACAATCATTGCCTGCAGTGAACTGAGTAAAATCGGCGAGGTGTTTCCTTCGGCGGTTGATGTTTTCGTTGATAACGAACTGCATCATATCGGCGGCTACACTTTCTGCACTTTCGGCAGCCACGCCAAAAATGAGTACGCCGTTTTCCTCGAGGGCACAGATGAAGTAGTCGGCAGATTCGCCGCTGTATGCTGCGTGTCTCTTGAAAACATAGAGCAGTATTATAAGGAAAAGTTTGACAGAAGCAACTTTATTAAAAATGTTATTACCGATAATATACTGCCCGGCGACATCTATCTTAAATCCAGAGAACTCAGATTCAATATGGATGTTCAGAGGGTAGTGCTTCTTGTCAGAGTTACCGAGCATAATGACGCCACCGTCTATGATGCCGTTTCAAATCTTTTCCCCGACAAGAGCAAAGACTTTATCGTTGATATCAGCGAAACCGATATTGCTATAGTCAAGGAAATCAGAAACAGCACCGAAAGCAAAGACCTCGAAAAACTTGCAAGGTCCGTTGCCGATTCACTCAGCAGCGAGCTTTACACTCACGTGTTTGTCGGTATAGGCACAATGGTCGAAGGTATCAGAGACCTTGCCCGCTCTTTCAAAGAGGCGCAGATTGCGCTTGAAGTTGGCAAAGTGTTTGATACCGAGAGAACTATTGTTTCTTATGATAACCTCGGTATCGCGAGGCTCATTTACCAGCTTCCCACCACTCTTTGCGAGATGTTCCTCAAAGAAGTTTTCAAGAAGGGCTCAATCGATTCTCTCGATCATGAAACTCTCTTCACAATCCAGAAGTTCTTTGAAAACAACCTCAATGTTTCCGAAACTTCCAGAAAACTCTTTGTTCACAGAAACACTCTTGTTTACCGCCTTGAAAAAATCAAAAAACTCACAGGTCTCGATCTGAGAGAGTTTGACGATGCGATCGTTTTCAAAGTGGCTCTAATGGTTAAAAAGTATCTCGACGCAAAACCCACCAAGTTCTGATAAATTCTGATATTGCTCACATCTAACCGCAGAAAGGGTATTTAACCGTGATTGAATTTAACAATGTAACAAAGCGATACGGTAACAAAATAACCGCTCTGAGCGATGTAAACATCACAATCGAAAAGGGCGAGTTCGTGTTCGTTGTCGGTTCATCCGGCGCGGGCAAAAGTACCTTCCTCAAACTAATGATGAGGGAGGAGGTTCCCACTTCGGGCTCCATTACCGTTGACGGTGTCAATCTCAATAAAATCAAGAGAAGGCAGATTCCCAAATTCCGCAGGAAACTCGGAGTCGTTTTCCAGGATTTCAGACTGATTTCCAATATGACCGTGTTTGATAACGTTGCTTTCGCTATGCGCGTTATCGGCACCAAAGAAAAGAAAATACGCAGAAGGGTTCCTTATCTTCTGAGCCTTATGGGTCTGGGCGATAAGAGCCGTAATTATCCGCGTGAACTTTCCGGCGGCGAGCAGCAGAGAGTTGCTCTTGCAAGAGCGCTTGCAAACGACGCCGAAATTATCATAGCCGACGAGCCTACGGGTAATGTTGACCCGCAGATGAGTTATGAAATCGTTGACCTTCTTATGCGCCTCAACGAAGCCGGCACCACCGTTATTATGGTTACTCACGAGCACTCTCTCGTTAAGTGCTTTGATAAGAGAGTTATAATCCTTGACAGAGGTACTGTTGTATCCGACGGCGGAATTCTTGATCACGAGGCGGCAACAGACCACATCAATCCCATAAGCGAAATGTCCAGCACCATTAACGCACCCGGTGCCGAGGATTATTCGAGTTTCGCTCCTGCCGCCAAAAAGGTTGAGGAGCCCGAAAACGACGATCCTATTTCCGTAGATGTCGGTTCTTTCTATGATGATTTCAATTCCGATGAAATCAGCGAAGAAATTATAGAAGAAGAAAACATAGACGAGATTGCCTCTCTTATGGAAGAACTTGAAGTGGAAGTGGATATGGATTATCTTCCCGCCGACGAAACGGCCGTAGAAGAGGAAATAACCGTGATAGAAGTTACCGAAGAGGCGGAACTGCCTGCAGACAGCGACGGCAGTCAGGACGGAGGTGAAAGCCATGACTAAACTCAGATATCTGACCAAAGAAGGCTTTCGCAATATGAGAGTCAACCGTCTTATGACGCTTGCCTCCATCACCGTGCTTTTCAGCTGCCTTCTGCTTGTAGGCGTTGCGTTTATGCTGCTTGTCAATATTGAAACCGTTATAAACGGCATTGAGCAGGAAAACGTTATTATGGTTTACGCCGATACCGACGCCACCGCATACGATTACATGAAACTCGGAGCAGAAATTAATTCGATTGATTATATCGAAGAAGTTGAATCGGTTGAAAAAGGCCCCGCATACGAAAAAGAACTTGAAAAACTCAGCGACGATGTAAGGGATTACCTTAAAAACATCGACGAAAATCCTCTGCCCGACGGTTACAGAATCACCGTTTCGGATATGGAGCATTTTGATGAAGTTGTAAACAGTCTCAAAAAACTTGAAAACGTGCTCAGAGTACGTGAAAACAGTTCTCTCGCGCATCAGCTCGCTTCAATCAAAAACTCCGTGCAGTACATAAGTCTCGGCATTATCATTCTGCTTCTGATTGTTTCACTGTTCATCATTTCCAACACAATCAGAATCACGATGTATTCAAGACGCCTCGAAATCAGCATTATGAAGAGCGTGGGCGCCACCAATTCATTTATCAGATGGCCCTTTATTGTTGAAGGCATCAACATCGGCATTATTGCCGGCATCCTCGCGACTCTCGCGGTCTGGGGGCTTTACAATCTTACAATGCGCGAACTTATGCCCACCATAAGCGCGTTTGTAAATACAGAGCAGGTACCCTTCCTTACCTATGCACCTTATATTGCGGCTGCATTCCTTGTGATTGGTATATTTACCGGTATATTCGGTTCATCAACATCCATAGGAAAATACCTTAAAGAAAGGAAGTTTGTTGAACTTGAAGACTGAGATTAACAGAAAAAAGATAATTATCAGGATTCTTGCGGCCGCGCTTGCCTTCTGCTGCGTTTTTGCATCTTTCGTTTACACTGCGCCCAAAGTATCTGCCGATGAAGAACTCGACGATCTTCAGCGCCAGTATGACGAAATCGATAAAAAGATTCAGAAAAATCAGCAGGAACTCAGCGAAGTTCAGGGCGAAATCAAAGACAATACCAAAAAACTCAACAAACTCAATTCCGAAATCGACGATATCAACAGTCAGATAAATATTCTCGAAAAGAGAATCAGCACTCTGAACGCCGATATTTCAAGCAAGGAAACGAGCATTGAAAATATTGAGGCGGAAATTGAAGATATCAATAAGCAGATTGAAGAAACAAACGCTCAGATGGAAGAGACCAGGTCCACCATGCAGGACACCCGCGAATCTCTTCTGGGCAGAATCCGCGAAAACTATATGAACGGCGAAACCAGCACTCTCGAAATACTGTTTTCATCCGATGATATTTCTTCTTATTTCACCAGGATGGAAATAATGCAGAGAGTGTCCGAAAGCGATACCGCTCTTATAGACGATCTTACAAAAAAACTTGCCGCGCTTGACAGCCTTGAAAAAGAACTCGGCGAGCAGAAGACCGAACTTGAGACAAAGATAGTTGAGCTCGAAGCGCAGAAGACGGCTCTCGACGGCAGAAAAGTTGATTTGCAGGACAGTAAGTCAACCGAGCAGAAGAAAAAGTCCGAAGTAACCGTCAAGAAGAGAGAGGTTCAGTCTATTATCAACGACCTCGATCATGACAGTGACGAGTACAAGGCCGAAATCAAGCGTCAGCAGGCTGAAAAGGAAGAATTGAGCAGGCAGATTGACGCCTATATCGCCGCTCACGGTTCATCTCTGGGTGACACTCCCAATGCGACCTATGAGAATGACGGCAATATGGCGTGGCCTGTTAAATTCAAGAGTTATGTCAGCGCCGGCTATCCCTCATACAGCGACGGCAGTCCCCACTGGGGCATTGATATTTGTGCTGTAGGCGGCAATACCAGAGGCAGACCTTTCAACGCCGCACAGGGCGGTGAAGTGATTATAGCCGTCAATGACGGTAACTGGAATTACGGTTTCGGCAATTACTGTGTAATCGACCACGGCGACGGTACTCAGACTCTGTATGCCCACTCCGATAACATCCAGGTTTCTGTGGGTCAGGTTGTCAAAAAAGGCCAGCAGATAGGCATTATCGGCGCCACCGGTAATGTTACCGGCCCGCATCTTCATTTTGAAGTGAGAGTAAAGAATGCGGACGGCGGCGTCAGCAGAGTGAATCCTCTCAATTACGTTACAAACACAACCGCTTGATTATAAATTAACGGAGGAATCTCCTTGAATAAAAAGATTTCTTTCGGGCTTTGTCTTTCTCTTGTGATTATTGCTGTTGCTTCAACTTTCGCAATCACAATGGTTTTTTCAAAGCAGATTTACAACAGCATAATAAGTAATATTTCTCAGCGCTCTCAGACCTATGACAGTGCCGAAGAAATCAACAGGCTCATATCCAACTATTTCTACGGCGACCTTGAGGAGTATAATAACAGCCTCGGTGCCGCGCTCGCAAAAGGTTATGTCAGCGTGCTCAATGATGACAGCAGTTATTATATGTCAGCCTCCGAGTACGCTTCATATACCGATAAACTCGAAAACGGGCTTATTGGAATAGGCATTGATACCATTTACGATTATTCACGCGGTGACCTCGTTGTTTCTTATGTTTATGAAGGCTCATCGGCTGAGAGCGAAGGGCTTGAAGCGGGCGACCTTATCACTGCGGTTAATAACATTACCGTTACCCGCTCAAACTATCAGAAACTCTCCGCTTATTTCACCGGTGTCAGAATGTCGCTTGTCACAATCGAGTATCAGCGCGGTGACGTTACATCCGAAGTTACCGTTATGAATACTTTCAATATTCCCACCGTTGTTTATGAAGAAGTTAACGGTATCGGATATGTAAGAATAAGCGGTTTCTATAAAAACACCGAAAACGAACTTAAATCCGCGCTTGAAAGCCTTAAAAACTCAGGCGTTGAAAATGTTGTGTTCGATGTAAGAAACACGTCTGAAGGCACTGTTGAATACGCCGCGAAAACCATCGACGTTGTAGTGCCCAATATTTCCGGCAATATTGCGGTGGCAAAAGATAAAACCGGAAATGTGATTGAAACATTTTCAGCCGAATACAGTGAGTTTCCTTTTGCTTATGCGGTGCTTGTCAATTCCGGCACAAAGGGCCCCGCAGAACTTTTTGCCTGCGATCTCAGGGATATCAAGCAGGCTCAGCTTATCGGCACGGCTACGGCAGGCGTCGGTACAATGCAGAAAATTTACAACCTTGATGACGGCAGCGCAATTTCTCTTTCCGTTGCTCTGGTAATTCCCAAAAACGGGGAGACTGCCGTTTATGATAAAATCGGCGTAACGCCGACTCTTGAAGTTTCCTCTCCGGTGGATGATTACAATATTGCACTTGTACCTCACGAGGAGGATACCCAGCTTACAGCCGCAATCAATCTCTTTCAAAATAACTGAGGAGGAATAAATATGAGGCGCACGGTACGTATCACTTCGGTGCTTCTTTCCTGCCTTATTTCACTATCACTTGTTTTGCCTGCGGGATTAATTCCTACGGGCATTCTTGCTTATGCAACCGATTATTCCGACGGCGATATAATCGAATTCGGCACCTATCCGCAGTCACTTGTAACAGATGAAGACCTTATAAATCAGCTTAACGGTACTTCTTTTGAGAGCGTATCTTACGGCTTTTATTCGGGTACGGGCTCAAGATATGACGGGCAGATGGCTGACGGTGGTTTTGCTTCATACAGAGATGTTGAAATCGAATCCGGCAAATACAGATGCGTCACTTTTTCTTCCTACAGGCCTTATGTTACAGGGCTTGCAACAGACACAGCGGGCACTTATTCATATCAGGATGATAACGGCTATACTGCCGGAAACTCTTACTGGTTTAAGTTTGAGCCTGTCAGATGGAAAGTAATCAACGCCTCACAGGGACTCATTATCAGCGATCTGATTCTCGACTCTGCCGCTTATAATGATTTTGCCCGACTTGCCCCTTACACCGACAGCAGATATTCATACTATAATTCTTCGCTTAACTCCTCTTTGTGCAGTGATTATGACGCGAGCACAGTAAGAGCGATGCTCAACGAAGATTTTTATGATATCGCGTTTAATGACAATGAAAAAACGCTGATTGCGGACAGCGAAAATGACAATACCGGATTCCTTACTCTGAGCGGTCTTTCAGGATATACCAAACTTGATTGTGACAATACTACGGATAAGGTTTTCCTGCTTTCAAGCGCAGAGGTAACGGACGGTACAAACGGCTTTTCGGATGACGAATCACGCCTTGCCGCGCCTACCGATTACGCAGAATGTATGGGCGTATATTCCTATGAATACACAGGCTCACTCGGAGACCAGAGCCCTTATTCACAGTATAACGGTCTGTCACCCTGGTGGCTTCGCAACGCAGGTTCATACTCAAACTTTGCCTGCTGTGTAACAAACGGCGGCTCGGTCAAAGAAGAGTTTTATATAACCGGCTCATCGTCCTGCGGTGTAAGACCCGCGATGAAACTTGCCTCAATGAGCATTTATACCGTTGAGTTTGACGCGGCAGGTGGTACAGGTGCTCCTTGCACCTGCAAAAAAGCATCAACACTGCCCCTTACACTTCCTCAGGCTGTACCCGAAAACAGTCCGTATGATTTCATCGGATGGGCTCTGTCGGCTTCGGCAACTCAGCCCGACTATCTGCCCGGTGATCAGTTTGATATAAATGCTGACACCGTTCTTCACGCTTTATGGGGTGACAGCAGTGCTCCCGAAGTAACTATGGATTCCTGCACTTCCGAAGCATCCGGCGCACAGACTCTTGCATTCAGTTTTTCCGACTCTTTCGGTATTTCGGGTTACTCTTTCGGCGAATCGTCCGACCCCTCAAAGAATGTTTTTACTCAGCTTTCGGGCTCGTCGGTCAGCGTTACGGTTTCCGCACCGGGCACATATTACTTTTCCGCCTGTGATATTTCGGGCAATTTTTCACAGCCCGTATCCGTTACTTTTTATTCAACTTCATTTGACGGCAACGGCGGCGCGGCTCAGACGGATACCGTGATTTCAAACGGAACGCTTTCTTTCACATTACCGGGCGCATCGCGCGAAGGATATATTTTCGAAGGCTGGTCTTCGTCCGCTTCCGCGTCTTCTGCCGAATATGCTCCCGGCGCGTCCTATACCGCGCAGAGCAATTCAACTCTCTATGCGGTCTGGTCCGAATATAAGCAGAATGCGGTGATTAACATTCAGGGTTTCACTCCGCTTCGCAAAAATGAAGGCTATATGACCTCAATCACATTTGTCGCGGTTGTTTCCGGTGATGTCCCGCAGGATGCTTACATACAGTGGTATAAAGACGGCAACCCCGCAGGCACGGGTGACACATTCAAAGTCAGCAAAGCAAAGAACGCTTATAACGTAAGAGTTGCTTTGATTTCCGGCGGCAGTGAGATTTCTTCAAGCGAAACCGAAACAGTTGAAATCAACAACAGATTTTTCGGTAAACTTATCGGCACAATCAGAAGCTGGTTCAACAGACTTCCCGATTTTGTGCAGACTTAATCTGAATATAAAATTACGGCGGATATGAGTTTGTTCTCATATCCGCCGTATTTGTTTACAGTGAGATTTTTTCTTCTCTGCCGTTATAAATCAGAGTGTATTTGCCCTTGCCTTTAAGATTGTATTTTGTAACTTTACCGTTTTTCCATTCTATATCAACGGTAACATTGCCTTTGGCTTTAAGGCCTTTGACCTTGCCGTTTTTCCATTTTTCGGGGAGGGCGGGCAGAAGGTAAATTCTTCCGTCTCTGCTCTGAAGCAGCATTTCGTTTACACCGCTTACATAACCGTAGTTGCCGTCAATCTGGAAGGGAGGGTGAGCGTCAAACAGGTTTTCGTATGTTCCGCCGCCTCTGCCGTAGTTTACTCCGGTACTCTTTACGGGCCTTAACTGCATTTCAATAAGTTTAAGGGCGTGATTGCCGTCAAACAGCCTTGCCCAGAAGTTGATTTTCCAGCCGAGAGACCAGCCCGTGCCGAGGTCGCCGCGTCTTTCAAGTGTTCTTATACAGGCCTTTGCAAGGTCGGGAGTGCCGTCGGGTGTAATCAGGTTTGCGGGGTGCAGAGCATAGAGATGTGAGCAGTGCCTGTGAGTAAGTTCTGTTTCGGGGTAATCCGCTCCGAATTCAAGCAGCTGACCGTCGCTGCCGATAAGGAAGGGCGGGAATCTGTCCATAGTCTCTTTGAGTTTCTGTGCAAATTCCTTATCCGCGCCGAGTATCTTTGAGGCTTTGATGATATTTGAGAATAAGTCGCGGCAGATACTCATAGACATTTCCGAGTAAACCGAAACATTGCACTCGTCGCCTTCATATTCAAATCCGTTTTCGGGTGATGTGCCGGGGCAGAGGATGAGTTTGCCGTCTTTCTCCGTCATGATGCTCAGGTAAAATTCCGCCGCTCCTTTCATAAGCGGATAAGCGGTGTCTCTGAGGAATTTTTTATCTCCGGTATATTCGTAATGCTCATAAAGATGTCTGCAAAGCCAGCCCGAAGAGCCGTGCCAGAATGCCCAGCAGGCGTTTCCGTTTACGGGTGTAGCGAGCCTCCACAGGTCAACGTTGTGATGAGAAACCCAGCCGTCTGCGCCGTACTGTCCTTTGGCGGCTTTTCTGCCGCTTACGGAAAGTTCTTTTATCATCTCAATAAGCGGCTCATTGAGTTCTGCCATATTGCCCGAGAGAACAGGCCAGTAGTTCATTTCCGTGTTTATGTTCACGGTATAGTTCGCGTTCCAGGGAGCGTCGTATCTGTCGCTCCATATTCCCTGCAGGTTGCCGGGCTGTGTCCCCGGTCTTGACGAAGAAATCGCGAGATATCTGCCGTAGTTGTAAACAAGCAAAACAAGGCCTATATCTTCCTTGTCTTTTTTGAAAGCGACAAGTCTCTTGTCGGTAGGCATTTTTCTGCTCTTACCGCTTATTTCGACCTTTACCCTGTCATAAATGTTTTTATAGTCGGCAATATGTTTTTTCTTTATTTCGCTGTAGTCTTTTTTGCCCGACAGTAACTCGAGACAGGCGTTTTTGTATTCTTTGCCTTCAAGATACGGGTGCTTGTCAAAGCCATTGAAGCTTGTGACGCAGGCAAAATAAATATATGCGTAAGTCGCTCCGGTAACTTTAAGCACACTGTCTTTACTGCTAATCTCGCCGTTTGTGTCAATCCTCGCGGCGGCTCTGAAATGAATGCCTCTCTTTTTAGCTTCGTCAAAATATGTTTTGACGGGGCATTTGTTATCTATTACGTTTTCACCGTGACATTCGCCGTCAAGGATAATCGTGTTATCTTTTACGATTGAATTTGAGCGAAGGGGAGAGGTGAGCGAAAAATCAATATCGGTTTTCTGTGAAAACGAATAATTCACGCAGATTATATTATCGGGATAAGAAGCAAAGTACTCCCTTTTTTCTTTTTTGCCGTTTGTAAGGTATTCAACGCCCGAAACAGCTTTATCGATATCAAGATATCTTTCATAACCCGATATTTTCTTTTTTGAAGAAAACTCCGCAATCAGATTGCCCAGCGGAAGATATGCCTGACTCCAGGTGCTGTCAAAATTATCTTCTATCTCTTTTTGAGCCTCGTGAAGTCTGCCATTAAGAGCGAGTTTGCGCGCCTTTTCAAAAGATTTTACGGCGCCCTTGCGCACTGTGTCTTTCGGAGTACCTGTCCACAGTTCATCGTGATTGAGTGCAATTACATCTTTTTTTACTCCGCCGTAAATCATTGCGCCTAAATGACCGTTGCCTATCGGCAGTGCCTGAGTCCAGGCTTTTGCAGGGGAATCATAATAAAGACGGGAAGAATAATCCATAATAACCCTCCTGAGTTTTGTTAACTGAATTATACAACGCGCACACCTTTACAGTCAACGGAAAATACAGATTATTGTGTCTCGTTTTATCTTCTGTTCATTTATCGTTAATACGCGCGTTATTGACTTTTATTATAAAAAATGGTAACATTACCGTGAAATTCGGACATTTTTGTATGATGAAAAAACATAAAAAATCGGAATGGATGTGTTAAATTGAAGGGTATTATTCTGGCCGGAGGTTCGGGCACAAGGCTTTATCCTCTGACTCTTGTCACGAGTAAACAGCTTCTCCCGGTTTATGACAAACCGATGATTTACTATCCGCTTTCAACCCTGATGCTTTCGGGCATAAGGGATATTCTTATTATCTCAACTCCGTCTGATACTCCCAAGTTCAGAGAACTGCTCGGCGACGGCAATCAGTTCGGTATTAACCTGAGTTATGCCGTGCAGGAAAGCCCCGACGGGCTCGCTCAGGCGTTTATCATCGGCGAGGAGTTTATCGGCGGAGACAGTGTCGCTATGGTGCTCGGAGATAATATCTTCTACGGCAGCGGACTCGGTCATCTTCTTCGTCAGGCTGCAAAGAATGAAGGCAGGGCGACCATTTTCGGCTACTATGTCGATAATCCGCAGGCTTTCGGCGTGGTTGAGTTTGACGAAAACGGAGTTCCCGTCACTATAGTTGAAAAACCCAAAAGACCCAAGTCAAACTATGCGGTCACCGGACTTTATTTCTATGACAATAAAGTCGTTGAATACGCCAAGTCTTTAAAGCCTTCCAAGAGAGGCGAACTTGAAATAACCGATATCAATCAGCTGTATCTCGAAGCGGGTAAACTCGATGTTAAACTGCTCGGCAGAGGATACGCCTGGCTTGATACCGGTACGGTGGATTCACTGCTTGACGCTTCCAACTTCATCAGGACAATCGAAAAACTTCAGGGCATTCAGATTTCCGCGCCCGAAGAGATTGCCTACAATATGAACTGGATAAGCCACGAGGATCTTCTTTCCTCCGCCACCAAATACGGCAAGTCTTCATACGGCCAGCATCTTATGGCGGTTGCAGAGGGTAAAATCCTTTACTCGTCCGACAGGCCGGGTGAAAAACCCAAATGGGGTACAGAGGGCGGTTTGAATTATGAATCGAATTGACACGCCCGTAAACGGCGTCTGCATTATCGAGCCCCGCGTTTTCGGAGATTCGCGCGGATGGTTTTATGAAAACTATTCTCTTTGTGAATTCGAGAACCTGGGTATTGACACCGTTTTTGTTCAGGATAACCGCTCATATTCCTCAAAGAAAGGCACACTGAGAGGCTTGCATTGCCAGAAAGGCGAAAGCGCACAGGCGAAACTCGTTTCCTGCACAAGGGGCGAAATACTTGATGTCGCTGTTGATATCCGCAGAGATTCGCCTACATATATGAAGCATGTAGGCGTGATTCTTTCCGCCGAAAACAAAAAAATGCTCTATATACCCGAGGGCTGTCTTCACGGCTTTGTTGCCCTTACGGACGACGTTGAACTTTCGTATAAGGTCAACAGGTTTTACTGCGCCGAGGATGACAGGAGCATCAGATACGATGACCCGGCATTCGGCATAGATTGGGGTGTTGAAAACCCCGTTCTTTCCGATAAAGATAAAAACGCGCCTCTCTATTCCGAAAGCGATTTATAATCGGCAGGAGGTAAATTATGAGAGTAATCACAGGCTCCGCAAGGGGAATGACTCTTAAAACCCTTGAAGGGCTTAATACCAGACCGACCACCGAAAAAGTCAAGGAAGCGGTATTCAGCGCAATTCAATTTGAAATTGAAGGCAGACGGGTGCTTGATTTGTTTGCAGGTTCCGGTCAGATGGGCATAGAAGCAATGTCACGCGGCGCTCTGACCGCCGTCTTTGTTGACAGAGACAAAGGTGCCGTCAAAATAGTTAAGGAAAATCTCGAAAAGACGGGCTTTGACAAAATGTGCTCCGTTGTTCAGACCGATTATTTATCTTTCCTCAGGATGAATACGCAGACATTTGACCTTGTTTTTCTCGACCCGCCTTATGATACCGATATGCTCGGCAAAGCACTCGATAATGTTTCCGATTTTGTGCCCGAAGGCGGCACGGTAATATGCGAGCACAGCGCCGACACCGTTTTGCCCGATGAACTGAACGGTTTCTCAAAATACCGCGCGTACAAATACGGCAAAACATCCGTCACGATATTCAGAAAGGACTGAATGATATGAAAGTGGCTATCTGCCCCGGTTCATTTGACCCGGTTACAAACGGTCATGTTGATATAATATCAAGAGCCGCAAAGATTTTCGATAAAGTAATCGTTGTGGTTATGATTAATTCCAATAAATCAAACGCTTATTTCACCGCCGCCGAGAGAGTTGAACTCATAAAAAGAAGCATTCCCGATATTGAGAATGCCGAGGTTGAAATGTACGGCGGCCTGCTTGCCGAATATGCCGAAGAAAAAGGCGCCTGCGCCGTTGTAAAAGGTTTAAGGGCTGTGTCCGATTTTGAGTATGAATTTCAGCAGGCGCTTACCAACAAGCGGTTAAATCCGGATTTTGAAACCGTGTTTATGACCACCGATGCCGAAAATATGTTTCTATCGTCATCCGTTGTAAAGCAGGTTTGCGAATTCGGAGGAGATATAAGCGGTTTCGTGCCGCCTCAGATTCACGATGATATAGTGAAAAGAATTTCTGAAAGGAAGAGAAATTAATGAATACTGATCAGCTTTTAAACAGAATTGACGACATAATCGAATCCGGCTCCAAAACAATGAGGGGCAAAATTGCTGTTGATGCCGAAGCCATCAGAACGGCGATTGACGAAATCAGAGCGGGCCTGCCCGATGAAATATCACAGGCTAAACTGATTGTTGCCGACAGAAACAATATCCTTGCCAAAGCGAAGAAAGAGGCAGTGAATGTTGTTACCGAAGCACAGGAGAAATCAAGAGCGCTCGTTTCCGCCGCAGAGGATAAAGTGCGCACCCTTGTTTTCAAAACCGAAGATTACTGCAAGAATAAGGTAGCCGAGGCAGAAGCCAATGCCGGCAAAATAGTTTCCGATGCCAATGACGAATCCGCCGCAATCATCTCGGACGCCAGGGCACAGGCTGACAGCCTTATTGACAGCAGCAATATCGTTGTTGAAGCACAGGCAAAAGCGGATAAACTTTCCGCCGATGCAATGGCCGCCGCACAGAGCGCGATAGATAATGCCAATATTCAGACTGCAACCATAGTTTCTGCCGCAAACGATCAGTTTGAATTCAGAACAAAGCAGGCGGAAGAGCAGGCAAATGAAATAGTAGCCAAAGCGAATAAATGGGCCGCGGAAATCCGTTCATCAACCCTCGAGTATATTGACAGCGTTATGAATACCGCCGATGAAGCGGTTGCACGCGCTCTCAATGATATCCAGGCGGCGCGCAACGGACTTATAAACCTTTCTGCCCAGGCTCAGGAAGACACACAGTCCGATGATTCCTCTTCGGATTCCGACTCCGTAAACTATGATTATATTGACGATCTTACCGACTGATTGATATGAATAATCTCTTTAAGAATACAAAGTATTTCATCATTGATATGGACGGAACCTTTTATCTGAGCGGCAATCTGATTGACGGTTCCATCGACTTTATCAATAAACTCAGAGAAACGGGAAGAGATTTCTGTTTCTTTACCAATAATTCTTCAAACAATGTTGAAGTGTGCCGCGACAAACTTGAGAAGATGGGCTTTTCCGTTCCTGCGGAAAAGATAATTGTTTCCTCCCATGTTGCCGCCGCTTATTTAAACAAGCATTATCCCGGCAAAAGAGTTTATCTGCTCGGCAACGAGCGCCTTACCGCAGACCTTCTTGCCGCAGGCATAAATCTTGTTGAAAATGACGCGGATATAGTCCTGCTCGGCTTTGACACCACCCTTACTTATGAGAAGATACGCAAAGCGGCAAAGTTTATTGTAGGCGGCGCTGTTTACCTTGCGACTCATCCCGATGTAAACTGCCCGACAGCCGACGGATTCAAGCCCGACACGGGCGCAATGATTGAGATGTTTGCCGCGTCCACGGGTAAACGCCCCACCGTACTCGGCAAACCGATGACACCGACCGTAGATTATATTACGGATTATCTTTCCTGTGAGCGTGACGAAATCGCGTTTGTAGGCGACCGCCTTGCGACGGATATCGCGATAGGTATGAATCACAATATTCCATGTGCGCTCGTTTACAGCGGCGTCACAAGCCCGTATATGTATGAAAAATCGGAGTACAGAGCGGATATAGCGGTAGAAAATCTTAAAGAACTTTCAAATTATCTTTAATATGATGCAAAGAGGCATTCACCCCTTCGGGCGAATGCCTCTTTGCTGTATGATGAAATCGGAATGAGAAGAATTCTTGTTTGTTTTCATTTATCAGTGTATAGAACGGCTTAAAGTGTTGCAAATTTTATCAATATTTTTGCTTTATTTTATTTAGAGTTGTGATATAATATCTATAGAAACAATTTTCGGTTTATCGGAGTACATAGTGATGAGATTAAATGAGTTAAAACCCGGCCAGTCGGCAAGAATTGAATCAATAGGCGGCGAGGGCGTTCTCCGCAGGCATTTTCTGGATATGGGTGTTATTCCCGGCACGGAAGTCACCGTTATCAAACTTGCCCCTATGGGCGACCCTATGGAACTTCGTATTCACGGATACGAACTTACGCTTCGTCTTGCGGATGCCGCTAATATAGAGATTACTCCTGTTGAATCGCTGTCCGAAAATTCTGCTGTCACTCCGGGCGTAAAACAATCCGATCACCCTGGTCTTGGCGAAGAAGGCAAGTTTCACCCTAAAGGCACCGGCAACCCTCTGCCCGACGGAGTAACACTTACCTTCGCTCTTATGGGCAATCAGAACAGCGGCAAAACCACTCTCTTCAATCAGCTTACTGGTGCCAATCAGCATGTGGGCAATTTCCCGGGCGTAACCGTTGACCGTAAAGACGGTGCGATACGCGGCACTTCCGATACCCTCATCACCGATTTACCCGGCATTTACTCAATGTCTCCCTATTCGAGCGAGGAGCAGGTTTCACGCGATTTTGTGCTTAAAGAAAAGCCGAAAGCGATTATTAATATTGTTGACGCTACCAATATCGAAAGAAACCTTTATCTCACCATGCAGCTTATTGAGATGAATATCCCGATGGTTGTTGCGCTCAATATGATGGATGAACTTCGCGGAAATGGCGGCTCCGTTGATGTGAACACAATGGAAGCGATGCTCGGTGTTCCCGTTGTTCCTATTTCCGCTTCAAAAAACGAAGGCGTTGATGAACTTGTACGCCACGCCGTTCATATAGCCAAATATCAGGAAAAACCTCTCAGGCAGGATTTCTGTTCATCTGAGGATAACGGGGGAGCGGTGCACCGTGCGCTCCACGCCGTGAGCCATCTTATAGAAGACCACACCGAAAGAGCGGGCATTCCCACAAGGTTTGCTGCAGGCAAACTTATTGAGGGTGACACGCAGATTCTCGATGCTCTTGACCTTGACAGCAATGAAAAAGAGATGCTCGAGCATATTATAATCCAGATGGAAAAAGAGCGCGGGCTTGACCGCAGCGCGTCAATTGCCGATATGCGTTTCGATTTCATCAAAAAAGTATGCTCCTGCTGTGTTATTAAACCGCAGGAGAGTAAAGAGCATTTAAGAAGCAGTAAACTTGATGAAATCTTTACCGGCAGATTTACCGCCATTCCAGTTTTTATCGGAATAATGGCAGCCGTATTTTTCCTCACGTTTTTCCTTGTCGGTCCTTTCCTTCAGAATCTGCTTCAGAAAGGCATTGACGCTCTGCAGGGCCTTACTGTATCCGCCATGGAAGCGGCGCACATAAGCCCCGTTATTCAGAGCCTTGTATCCGAAGGCATATTTGAAGGGGTAGGCACTGTTGTCAGTTTCCTTCCTCTGATTGTTGTTTTATTTTTCTTCCTTTCCATGCTTGAAGACAGCGGATATATCGCCCGCGTTGCTTTCATAATGGATAAACTTCTCAGGCGAATCGGTCTTTCGGGCAGAAGCATAGTGCCTATGCTCATCGGCTTCGGCTGTACCGTGCCTGCGGTAATGTCTACCCGCACGCTGCCCAGCGACCGCGACAGGCGCATGACAATTCTGCTCACACCGTTTATGTCCTGCACGGCAAAACTCCCGATTTACGCTTTCTTTGTAAATGCATTCTTCCCTGGTAAAAGCTGGCTGATAATCACAGGGCTTTACCTTATGGGCATAATCACAGGCATCATTGTTGCCTTCCTTTTCAGAAACACATTATTCAAAGGCGAACCCGTTCCCTTCGTTATGGAACTGCCGAATTACCGCCTGCCGAGCCCCAGAAACGTTTTCCAGCTTCTGTGGGAAAAATCGCGCGACTTCCTGCACAGGGCGTTTTCCGTAATCCTTGTTGCAACGGTTGTCGTGTGGTTCCTTAAGAGCTTTACCTTCAGCCTGCATTTTACCGGCAATTCCGAAAACAGTATGCTCGCCTCAATTTCCGGTATGCTTGTTCCTCTTATGAAACCCATAGGACTCGGCGACTGGAGAATAGTCACTTCTCTCATCTGCGGCTTTATGGCAAAGGAGAGCGTTGTTTCCGTTATGGAAACGCTTTTCAGCGGCGGTATTACATCCATCGGCACTCTGTCCGCTCTGTCAATGCTCGCTTTCAGCCTGCTTTACACACCCTGTGTTGCGGCTGTGAATTCAATCAAGAGAGAACTCGGTCTTAAATGGTCGATCGGTGTTGTTGTATGGCAGTGCTTAATAGCCTGGCTTGCCGCGCTGATTGTGAAACTCATCGGCTCTCTTATTGGCATTATCTGAGGTGTATGATGAATATCGGTGATATAATTGTAATAGCGGTTATTGTTCTTATTGCCGCTTTCGCGTTTTACAGAATGAAAAAGAGGCGCAAAAACGGGCAGTGCTCAGGCTGCTGCTCAGATTGCTCTGCCTGTAAGTATAATAATGATTCGGCTTCCCAATAATAAAGGGAAAGGAGATAAAAATGAATCTGTTCTTTACTAAGATGATTGGCACGCTCGCCGTAATACTTGTTGTTTCCGCTTTTATCGGCGGCAGCGATGTTCTTTCCAAGTTTACCGGTGAGAAAAAAGCGTGGAAATATATACTCATTTCCGGCGCTCTCGGCGGTCTGTTTGGCGTTTACGGCAATATATCCGGCATTGAACTCAACGGCGCGATAATTTCCGTGAGAGATATCGGTCCGATGCTTGCCGGTTTCACTGGCGGTCCTTTCGCTGGCATTATTGCCGGATTAATTGCAGGTATTCACCGTCTGATGATGGGCGGCATCACCGCTAAGGCTTGCGTAGTTGCCACCTGCTGTATCGGCCTTATGTGCGGCCTGATTTCAAAAATCCGCCATAATATTATCGAGAAACCCGTATGGGCTATCATAATAGGCGCTTTTATGGAGGCGTTTCACCTTTGCGTTGTACTCGTGCTGGTCAAGCCCTTTGAAACGGCGCTCGGTATAGTAAAGCAGATTGCCATTCCGTTTATCATTGTAAACGCGATCGGTTTCGCCATGATGATTGCGATTATAACCTATACCGAAAAACAGCGCAGGCTCACGGCAGAAAAAAGCCGTATGCAGTCTGAACTCGAAGTCGCCAATGTTATTCAGAAACAGCTTCTACCTACTATTGACGATACATATCCAGGCAGAAAGGAAATCGAGATTTCCGCCTCGATGGACGCGGCAAAAGAAGTCGGCGGAGACTTTTACGATGTGTTTTTTGTTGACAGCAACAGAGTAGCGATTGTTATCGGCGATGTTTCCGGCAAGGGCGTTCCCGCCGCTCTGTTTATGGCATCCTCCAAGATTATTCTTCAGAACTGCGTAAGAGATATCCCCGTGCTTGCGGAGGCTGTTGCCGCCACAAACAATTCACTTTGCGCGAGAAATGAAGCGGATATGTTTGTCACAATCTGGGTAGGTATTCTTGATTTAACTACAGGAGAAGTTACCTGCGTAAACGCAGGCCATGATGACCCTGTTATTTACAGAAACGGCGGTGTATTCAGCCTTGAAGTTTCAAAGCACGGCCTTGTTGCCGGCGGTATGCCGGGAGTAAAATACCGCGAAACTCAGTTCACCCTCAACAAGGGCGACAAACTCTTTATCTATACAGACGGCTTGCCCGAAGCAACCGATAAAGACAATAAAATGTTTACAATTGACGGTATGATCGAAACGCTCAACGCATGCAAAGAGCAGTCTCCCGGGCAGATTATAGAGAGCGTTAAAGAAAGCGTAGACAGATTTGTGGGCGAGGCTCCGCAGTTTGATGATTTGACTATGCTCTGCCTCGAAATGAAAGGAAATGATGTCAGTGAATAATATTTCCGTTCAGGCAACAACAGAAAATCTTGACACGGTTATCGGCTTTGTAGATGAGTTTCTTGAAGAGCACGGCTGCCCGATGAAAACTCAGATGCTGATAGACCTGTGCGTTGAAGAAATGTATATCAATATCGCCAATTACGCCTATGGTGATGATACAGGCGAAGCGGAAATAGAAGTTTCGGAAAACGGCGGCGAAGTGTCAATTACGATGAAAGACAGGGGAGTGCCTTACAATCCTCTTGAAAAGCCGGACCCCGACACCACTCTATCCGCGGAGGAAAGGCAGGTCGGAGGCCTTGGAATTTTCATTGTCAAAAAGACTATGGATTCCGTGCTTTATGAATACAAAGACGGTCAGAATATTTTCACCATGACTAAAAAACTCTGATTGCATTTTCTCAATTCAAGAATTAATTATGGATAAAATTGTCTGGATTATTATAATGGCTTTGCTTGGCTCCTTTTTTACAGTGCTGGGTATATACGCCTGCATACGAAAAAAACCGATGTGGTTCTGGTCAGGAAGCACCGTGAGCGAGGAAGAGATATCCGATATACGCGCGTATAACAGGGCAAACGGAATTATGTGGTTCGCATATTCGCTTGTATTCTGGCTTTGCGCCGTAATCGGATTCTTCAATCCCGGCGTTGCTGGCCCCGTGCTCGGTGTCGGCTGTGTTGGCGGCATACCGCTTTTAGTGTTCGCTTACACGAGAATTTATAAAAAATACAAGAAATAATTTTTATCATTGACAAAGCGTTTTATTTTTGTTATTATATACACCGTTCCGACTGAAATGGGCCATTAGCTCAGTTGGTTAGAGCACTCGGCTCATAACCGAATGGTCCGGGGTTCGAGTCCCTGATGGCCCACCATTCGCAGGGGTATAGCTCAGTTGGTAGAGCAGCGGTCTCCAAAACCGCGTGCCGAGGGTTCAAGTCCTTCTGCCCCTGCCAAGGATAACCGCCAAACGCCTTGTAAATAAGGAGTTTGGCGGTATCTTTTTTCGTTCATTTCCGTTTAATTCGTATTGCTTCGTTCATTTTATTTGTGTCAAATAGTTGTGTCAGACGGCTGTTTGTGTCAAATTTTTGTGTCAAAAAACAGAGCTAAAAACAGCCCCAATTAACAATGTTTTGGGCTGTTTATTTTATTATAATTGTGCTGATAACTAGAATAAGTAAAGCAATTATAATTGAAACCGTTTTTAATAATTTATTCTTTGCCTTTATAGAATAGTATTCTGTTTTAATTTTATCAATATTAAACAGCAATTCTTTTCTTTCACTTTGAGCGACCTCTACCACTTCTTTTAATTCTTTTATCGTTATCTTCATCCGGTCGTTTTCTTCTTTGAGAACTAAATTCTCTTTCAAGACGGCCTGCTTCTGCTCGTCTTGCTTTTTCAGCTTTTCGCTCAAGTTCATTCTTTTTCACCTCTCTTTCTATCAATTCTTTTGAAACAGGAAGGTTAAAATTTTTTTGAAGGTTTGAGTCACGGACTTTTTTACCGTCAGAATTTGTAAATGTGATATGCTTTCGGTTATCAGACCATTTTACAGAATAACCTTGCTGTTCCATTTCGGATATGAATTCATCTTTTGAGCGTGCTTTTTGAATTGCAGTCATTACGGCAATTCCGCAGTCAACAAGATATGACGGCTTGTTTTCATCAGAGTTTATTATCGCTCTGTATTTATCTTTGTCATAAGAAATAATATCTCCTTCCGACATAGGGGTTCCGTCTGCATGGAACCCCTTTCTCGTTATTGATAGTCCGTATTCTTTACAAAGACCGTCATTCAATTCTTTATCGGCTTTTAGTTTTTCTTTATTCAATTTGAATTTTTTTCCTTCAATTCCAACCGAGTTTATAACAAAATGCAGATGTAAATTCTTATCTTTTTCATTATGAACCGCAATACAGACTTGATAACCCTTGTATGCTTGTTCTGAAAAATTGATACCATATTCAAGAGCTTGTTCAGGTGTAATTTTTTCATCAGGCGGAAATGATATAACGGTATGAAAATATTGTCTCCCTGTATCTTTATCGTGCTCAGCTTTCAGACTCAGAAAAGAAGCATAAACCATATCAGGCTCAACGGGACCGCCGTCATAAGGACCTTGTATGTAGCACAGCGTATCATCATCGGTTTTATTAGGCTGTAATACATAATGAAGGCAGTTCCTTAATGCGCCGTGGGTTCCCGTGCCTCTTGCAGACATAACCTTGTAAATTGCCACAGCTTATTTGCTCCTTTCTGAATTTTAGACAATTCTTCTTGAATTGCTTTTAATTCGTTCTCGGTCGGGAGTTCTCCAGTAGTGTTTGCTCTTT